>ENA-OQDD01000109-OQDD01000109.1-human-gut-metagenome-genome-assembly--contig:-NODE-109-length-32262-cov-1.728738_pt1 | contig 32262 bp, 49 predicted proteins | sample MGYA00242507_ERZ504598 | MGnify/ENA primary metagenome ERZ504598 (study PRJEB26092, sample SAMD00036318) | human gut metagenome | host: Homo sapiens | study: EMG produced TPA metagenomics assembly of...
GGAAAACACTGTCTTGTGCAAGACATTGCAAGTCTTATGTAAGACACATTTTCGCAATAAAAAAGGACGAATCAATCGCCCTTTTTCGTTGCAGTATTCAATGATACATGACCGGACATCCTTTTTCGTCCTGCAATGGCAGGAATGACCGTCCTTGAAAATGATGTCATATCCGTCGTGCATGTTTCCGGTGATTCCGGAAATCATTTCTCTGTTCTTTTCTGCAATCTGCATTGTATCAAATAATCCGCATTGGTCTTTCCTCACAAGGTCTTGAATATATGCATTGACCGACATTCCCTTGTCAGATGCAAGAGCCTTGATGATGTCTTTCATCCCTTTGGGTACTGCGAGATTGATTCGCTCATAATGCTCACGCCCGAAATTATTTTTGTATTCAGTTCTATTCATGGCACACCTCTATATTTTGTTGATAGCGTCAATCAGTTCCTCGATTTCAAAATGTGTATATACGACCTCTGTCACGCCCTGCCCTTTATGACCGACAATTTTCTTGATGACCTTGTCTGACACTCCGGCAACCGTCAACATGGAAATACATGTGTGACGGGTATCGTGAGGACGGTGTTTCATTCCGAGGGTCTCAATAAGTGGCGACCAGTACGAATCATAATAATTCCGGTATTTGAAATGTTCACCCTCCGGAGTAGAGAGGAGATATTCACAATCATTGAGGTTGTACCAGTATTCAAAGAACGGATGAACCTTTTCAGAGATTGGAGCGGTACGGATTCCGGCAGCAGTTTTCGAGGCGACAATCTTGAAGTATCTTTCCTCAAGGTTCACATTTTCTTTCTTGAGGTCGAGGAGTTCGCCGATTCTGCATCCGGTATATATCAACATGAGGATGACAGTATAATATATATTTGAATCCTTGACATCCCATATCTTTTTGACCTCTGTCTTTGAAAAAGGTTTCCGGTTGTATGCGTTCGGGTTTCCTGCCTTTTTGATGTCGAGGTACTCAACGAGATTCCGTTCTTTTGGAACAATCTCATGAATCACGGCGTATTTATACATCAGACCGAGCAGGACTTTCAATTTCCGGAGTGTTGGATAATTTTTGCCGGATTCATCGACAATCATTTGCAGGTGGTCGAGTTTGACATCGACAAACCGCATCCGTGCAAGCTTATCACACAACGCCCATGCTGCACGATAACCCTTGACGTTGGAATCACTGACGGTCGGAAAATGTTCATCAGACCATCGCTCATATACATCCTCGAATGTGACTTTTGCAGCATCCACATCATAAGGATTTGCATTGAACTCCGCAAGTGCGGTCAATGCCTCTTTACGGGTCGGGTAATATCCAACGACCGTATATAATTGTTTTGATTTACCTGTTTTCGGGTCAATTTCCCATCCTTTTGTCTTTTTGGCAACATAAGGATTCCGGCGATTTCCCGATAATTTGTAAACCGTTCCGAATCCGTTCGGTAGTTTCATAAAAATCACCATCCTAAAAAAGAGTATAAAAAATAAAACCAATGCAAAAAGCACGGTTTTATGATAGAATGGTGTTTGCAGGAACATTCTGTCGGTGCTTTTGCAGGAGCATGAGACGGAGGTTTCACAAAGGCGATTCACATTGCAGTGTGGGTCGTCTTTTATTGTGCATTATTCATTTGCACGGCGTTCTTTTGCGACTTTTCTATACTTGCGACCGATGACAACACATGCGACACCGAACACAATAGCAATTATTCCGGCAACCGGAACAGCAAGCAATAGAATCAATCCTAAAAGTGCAAGGACAGCACCGAGAACAATCATGAGGATTCCGCAAACACTGTATGTATTTGCAGAGTATTCCTTTTTCTGCGGTGCATTTGTGGAACTGGATGCAGCAGGATTTCCGTTTGCAGCCGTCAATCCTTTTGCGATGTCGGACACGCCGACGGTAGTTCTGTTATACACTGCGTTGTATGCTGCCTTTTTCGGGTCATTGACGATTCCCATTCCCTTTTTACCATAAAGGGGATTGACTGCCTTTTTGACCTGCCGTTTGACTTTTCCTGTTGTTCTTGCCTTGATGCTTTTCTTGATGTTTGGCTTTCTGACACCGTATTTCATGAACACACCTCCGTTTCTTTATAAAATCAACATTCTGTAAACTTTCCTCAAGAGAGGAGGTGAGCAGAATGAAAATCCTTGTGTGGGAAGTGAGAACCTCAAAAGGGTTCACATTGATGGAGTTATCGAAGAAATCCGGAATCGGAAATCTACGATAAACAACATCGAAAATGGTAAGGTGTCACCGACATTGTTTCAACTTGAAATGATAGCGATTGCATTAGGCGTGAACATCACCGACCTGTTTGAATCCGAATACAAATAATTGTACCATAATGCAGCGGGATTCCGGCAGCAGGAGGAACGATTTCCATGATTATGGAAATCAACCTCGATATTTCCACAATCATGGAAATATATGATACAATGCAATTCGGAAAGGGGGTGGTGTCTCCCTTGAATTACAAAGAGGCTATTGTCGAAATAGTCGGAAAGATACACAGCGAACGCATCCTCAAGAGGATATACAAATTCGTGTTGTATCTCTACACCCATGAGACTGGCAGTTGAAAGACTGTCAGTCTTTTTTGATGCAAATAAATCTATGATTCTTTGAAATGCTGCGATGTCCTCGTCACTTGCCTCAAGTAATGCCTTGAAAAGATTCTTGCGGGCATCGTCCTCACCTACCATGATGCGGTCAATTCTTTCGATGAAATCGTCGTCGGTATCAACGAACATCTCACCGTCACCAGTAGTCAACCATATATAATCAACATTAAATTCACGGCAGATTGATTTGATAACCTGTTCAGTAACGGAGTTTTTTCCGTTTTCAATTTGACTGACAGAGTTCTTTTTCATTCCTATTTTCTCACCGAATTTTTCAAGGGTGAGACCGAGTGTTTTTCGCACTTCTCTGATTCGTTCGCCTTGTGTCATGTGAAATCACCTCCTCTATTTTCTAAAGCATAACACCGAAAGAGACAAAAATCAATAAAAAAGTTCTTTCAAAGAACAAAAAAGTGTTGACAATGTTCTTTTGAGGAATTATACTGTTCTTACAAAGAACACAGGAGGTACAAAACAATGATGAAATCTGAATTTGAAAACCTTGCAGGTAGAGAGGTAACAAACGAACAGTACAGAGCGATTGAAACATTATATATGAGTAGCAACCTTGAAAAAGCGGAATTTGTAAAGAGTATCAGAACAATGCTCAAGAGCATTCCGCAGCCGGAAAGAAAAAAAGACATCAAACGAATGGTAGTAAGAGATAGGAGCGGTTACAGAAAGACACCGAACGGATGCTATTACCACATCGAATATGTTGAGTTAGTAGACATTGACATCAAGACAGGAAAATACATCATCAAGCCACTTGAGGAGAAAGATTTCGAGCAGTTGGAAAAAGACGGACACAATCTTGATTTAGACACATGGTTTGATTTCGATTATGAGGATTGCATCGACGAAAAGAAAAAACCGATTGAACTGAATTATTAAAGCCGAAACGGGGCAGCAGTCGCCCCGTCAGTGTCCGGATGGCAACCGACACTCTGACGATGGCAAGCCGAAAGACATCGTGCAGTGATACCGTGGGAAACATGGCAGCGGTCGCACCTGCTAAAAAGTGCGTGGATGGTCAACAGGTTTTCGATGATTTTTAATGTGAAAAGCATCAACACGGTAGACAATGCCGGAAAGCAGGTGGACGGGATGAAAAGACCGAGAGAACCACCAACAGGAGGAAACAGGATGGATATGAGGACGAATATTGCCGACAGAGGCAGCAGCAATCCTCAATGTATCACCGCAATTCGTGAGGGTAGCAATGCAGCAGGGAAAACTCCCGATAGGAACGGCGGTGCAGATGTCCTCAATTTGGACGTATCACATTTCGGAAAAACTGCTTGCAGATTATTCCGGAAAGAACATAGAAAAAGAGATTGAGCGAATCCGAGGAGGTGTTGAAAAATGACGAGAAACGAGAAAAAGGCAGTGATTGAGAGCATGGCAGAAAAATTCATGAATATTGACGACCTTGAGGGAAAGTCAATGACCATTATGGTGATGTCTGCGTATGCCGAGGGTAAGGCAGCAGGAAAAGCAGAGGAGCGTCGCAGATGGGAACAGAAAGAGGCGGTTGCAGCCGTTTAATGAAAACGCCCCGTCATAACGGCGGGGCAGTACATAGCAGGAGCATGAGAGCAAAGAAAAAGGACAACCATTGCAGTGGTCGTCCTTGTGATAAGAGCAGAGGAGGAAGATGCGACAAGAAAAGAGAACTTGCAGTTGCGACCGTATAAAAGACAACAGCAAAGGAGTGAGAAAATGAGATTTTATCATGCAGCACCAAAAGAAACAATGATGAAGATATACGCCGAGGGCGTTCTCAAAAAGTCGTGGGATGGCGTTGTCTATATGTGCAAAGACCCGATTGACGCTTGCAAGTTTCTTGTGATTAGAGGAATGAGACAAATGAGCGTCATTGAGTTGGAACTTGACGAAAAGGAGGTTGAGGAATCACACGACCATTCAGAGACATTTTTCAAATGCAAGGCATACATAAAACACGGAGACATTGTTCTCTCCGGAGACGAGAGAATATTCGACTATGATTTTGAGTAAAGAAAAAGGACATCCGTTGCGGGCAGATGTCCGGTGCAAGTCTGTCAGACTTGAAATTCACTAGAAATATTATAGCAAATCTGACACAAAAAAGCAACTTGAAAAGAGACCGAAAAGGTCTATAAAATCAAGGGTTTTCGGAACTTTTATCGTCCTTGTAATAGATAATAACAAGTCTACGAAAACATAACAGGAGGATTGTGTCAGATGGCAAGAAAAAGAGGGATGCAATATATCCCGTATGATTATGAGGCAGCATATAACAAAGCGATGGAGGACATGCATGAGTGGTTCATTGAGAACCTGTTCCAACATCGAAAGAAAGTTATATATGCACTGAAAGAGATAACAGCAGGAGACCAGTTTGAAATTGAGATATATCCGCAGTTCCGGAGCATGGATGAAGTACCTCCGGAGGGGAGGACAATCAAGAAAGACAACAACAAGGCTCAAAAGAATCTGAATGATAAGAATGCACGGAAATATGTTGAGAGGCTAATCAATGAGAATTTCAGTGACCGTGATATTTGGATGACATTGACCTATGATGACGAGCATCTCCCGCCGGACGGGGATGTGGATGCAGCAATCAAGAATGTGCAAAAGTACATCCGACGCATCAACTATCAGAGGAAAAAGAGAGGTCTCCCGAATGCGAAATATGTCTATGTGACCGCATACAATCCGGATGCGGAAATCAGATGGCATCATCACATTGTCATGGATGGAGCGTTAGACATGGAGACGGTTGAATCCTGTTGGAAACAGTCAAGCAGGAATGAGGTTCGCCGATTGCAGACGGACGAAAACGGTCTGTCCGGTATGGCGAATTATATCGTCGAGGAAAAGAACCGTGTTCCGTCGGAAAGAGATGGAACAGTTCGCAGGGATTGAGAGACCCACGAATCAAGGTCGTTCATTCTAAACGTCAGGCAGCGGGAGGCAGTTATAAAAAATAGGCTCATTCGTTGCAAGATGGTCAAGGACAGAGATTCCATTCCGGAGATATTGAAAAAGTGGTATCCGGACATGGATTTCACAAATGCAGCAGTGTACTACAACGATTTTAACTGCATGTTTTATATACATGCACGAATGCGGAAAAGGAGGTCGACAGGTGAAAAGACGAATAAGACGAATAAGACGGATAAGACGGGCATTGAAAAGAGCAGGTTTGTATAATGCGTTTCACATCGCATTGATTGCGGTATTACTGACAGGATTTTGCGTGATATTGTTCAATGTCAAAGAACCGGAGCAGCAGGAGGAAAACCGGAGACGACGCAAGCGGAAGTGATGCAGAATCCGGAGACGATGACACAGACAGCAGAGAGCATCGAGGACAAATACAAGGTGTTTGATACCATGTCCGAGGACTGGGGGAGTGATGACCTTGAGGGATTCGTGTTCTACGACCTGCCGGAGAAGTATGCAGACAAAGGCTATTTTCCGGAGAAAATGCAGATATACACAAGATGTCTATGCAAGCAAAACGATGTTCCGTATGCCCTTGTATTGGCAATCATAGAGTATGAATCCGGATATGAGTTCGACAAGACCGGAGACAACGGGAACTCAAAGGGATATATGCAGATATATGAGAAATGGCACACCGACCGGATGCAGAAATTGAACTGCACCGACCTCATGAACCATATCAGAATGTGAAAGTCGGGATTGATTTCCTCTCGTATCTCCTCAAGAAATACGGAACGGTGCAGGATGCACTTGCAGCGTACAACTACGGTGAAAGAGGTGCAAGGGAACATTTGTGGAACAACGGCGTGTATGTCTATTCATACAACACGGCAATCATGCAGAGAATGAAAGAGATTGAGGAGGTGGTCGGGAAATGAGGTTTGACTGGAAACCGGAATCGAAAGAGAGGTATTTCCGAAAAGCGGAGGCAGCAGTCAAGGCAGCGGGATTCGATGACATCCTGCGGGTAGACAGAGACCAGTTTTCCGTCGTCAAGGGAACGGTCAAGGTACATTTCAAACCGATTGTTTGTTCTGCGAATATTATGACACATGCAGACAGGAGGGCAAAGGCAAATGAACATGAAATATGCAATGAGAAGTGAGGACACAGAGCAAATCAATGTTGTGTCGTGGGCGAATTGGAACATGAACCGTTATCCGGAATTGAGATGGTTGTTCCATGTACCGAACGGAGGCAGCAGAAACAAGCAGGAGGCAGTCAAATTCAAGCAGATGGGTGTCAAGGCGGGTGTTTCTGATTTGTGCCTCCCATATCCGAAAGGCTCATACTGCGGATTGTTCGTTGAAATGAAATTCGGTAACAACAGGCAGCAGGACACGCAAAAAGAGTTCCTTGCAGACATGGCAGCAGCAGGACATTTCGTCGCAACCTGCTATTCAGCAGAGGAGGCGGTTAAGGTTATTGAGGAATACTGCAAATTGATGAATCACAAAATGGGAGATATTGAAATTGTCATACCATTGGAAAACAGAGAGGCATTAAGAAATATAACAATGAGCATCCCGAACAACAGCATCCTCAAGGATGGGAAAGTCAAGGGAGGCAGGTCATGACGCTTGCGGATTTGCTCAACACATTAGAGAGTGCGGACATGCTGCGAATCATCAAGGGAGACGAGGAGATATTCGTCGGGTATCTTGCATTATTTGCACCGGAGGTCGGTCACACGAACTGCAAACTCTATGAACAGTATAAATTTGACGAGGTTGTGAAATTCAGAGCAGTTCCGGAGATTACTCACAGGAAATGGAAAGAATTGAACCTCATGTCACCACTACGACCGGACGAAACGCCGGATTTCAAGTTTCAAGAATTGCAAATGAAACTGTATTACACAATTTATTTATAACAGGACGATAACAGGAAAACAGGAGGAAAAGACATGAAAATTATTGCAGTAATGTCACCAAAAGGAGGAATCGGGAAAACAACGACATCCGATTCAATCGCCTATATGTTGGGCGAGGAGCAGGGGAAAAGAGTGCTTGTGTTAGATGGAGACCCGCAGGGAGACACATCAAAGACGTTCGGGGTATATGAACCGGACGGAATCGGCATGAGTGAACTGCTTGAGAAACATGAATGTGTCGGAGGTACATATAAAACGGGCGATTTGATTCGACCGACCGACTATTCACACATTGACATCATTCCGGCGAATGGCTATCTCATGAAAACCGACATGAATCTGCTGCTCAAGTCAGAGGACAATCAAGTCACAAGGATGCGTGAGGCGTTGGAGGAAGTATCTGACGCATACGATTATTGCATTTGTGATTGCGGGCGATTGCTTGACATGGTCGTCATTAACATTCTGATTGCAGCAGAACTCGTCATCGCTCCGGTAAAGGTCGGAGGATATGAAATCGAGGCATTGCAGAATCTTGAGGAGCAGATTGAGGACTTGAGAGACATCAATCCGGACTTGAGAATCAAGGCACTCATGACAATGCGACAGAAAAACAAGACCTCTCTTGAGGTGGAGGAATGGTTGAAAACAGAATCCGGATTTGACATGTTCGTCACACCGATTCGACGTTCAATCGTTGCAGAAAAATCAACAACGGCGATGATTCCACTCCCGAAATTTTCAAAGAGAGGAATTGTGTCTCAAGATTACAGATGCGTGGTGCATGAGTTACTCAAGGAAATGGAGGGGTAAATGTGGGAAAGAGGAAAATCACCTGCAACAACGCCTCCTGCAAATACCACATAAGCGGAGGCGGGTGCGATACCTGCATCACACTTGACAGTTCGGGAAAATGCAAGTCCTTTGAAAAAGGTTTTGCATATTATTTTCACATTGTATGGGATGCACTGGGAAACAAAAACTTTATTGACATGATAGAGGTGCAGAGAAATCCGGATTTGAGAATCGGAATGTATTATGTGATGGAATGTTACGAACTGGGATTTTCGGAAATGGAATGGGGAACATGCAGGATGCTCATGCTGAAGAACGGAGAAAACGGCGAACCGTTGAATTATGAGGGAATCACAGCGAGAGAGTTAAACATGGAAAAATTCAGAAAACACCTCAATGATTTTGAGAACGGGATAATGCCAAATCAAGCACAAAAAGAGCAGGAACAGAAGAAAACCGAAACGAAAGAGTTCGGGTGGTTGTCTCCGACAGGCGTTTTCACGGAATCACCGTTCGGAACGCATGAAGAATCAGCGGAACAGATATGCGAAAGAAAAGGGTTCACGGATGAGTATTGGAAATGGGTGAAAGAATCCGGAGACAATGAAATCGGACACCTCATGCGTGATTTTCTTTCAGAGGTCAAAGGATATTGTCTGATTCACAATCCGTCCGGATATGCCGGATATATAGTGACAAACATGAAAGCACTGACAAAACATCAGAAAGATTTTTTATACAATTATTTTATGGATATGGGAGACAGATTCAAAGCTGAACAATTTATCGAGTAAAAAGGAGGAAAGCACATGGGAAACATCGTGAAAACAGCACAATGCAGGTTTTGCGGTCAGATGGTACAGATTGAGACCGACAAGGAACTGACGCAACCACAGGCAGAGGAACAGGCAACAATGACATGTAACTGCACAGAGGCGGTCGAGTATCAGAAAGAGAGGCAGAGAAAAGAAAAAGCAATGATGAATGTATCTGCCTTGTTTGGAGAGAATGCAGCACCGGACAAGAGATGCGGTGAGGGCATCGTGAACATCTTAAAGGCAGCAGTCGAGGAGATTTACACCGGAGGACTTGCAAAGGTCACATTGAACCTCCGAGGGGGGGGTCAAAGCATCAATTTCACAGAATGCAAAGGGTGAAATCAACGTCGAGCGTACAGAGACAAAGAAACAGAAACTCACAGAGTAATGACAGGAGGTTGAACAGATGGCAGCAGGATTCAGTGTGAAAGACGCACTCAACAAGAACAGCAAAGCGGGGATTGACGAATCTCCGAGAGCGAGATTCCGGACAAAGGACATCTCAATTTTCAAGATGTACCGGAACGATATGAATTTTTACAGTGTAGAGCAGATTGAGGAACTGGCAGGAGACATCCTCATGTATGGACTGAAACAGAACCTCGAACTTGTATATGCACCGTGCGAAATGGGCGAATATAGAATCGTGGCAGGTGAAAGACGGTGGGAGGCTCTCAAGTATCTTGTATCAAAGGGATATAAAGAATTTGAACTTGCGACCAGTAAATTGACGACACCGCAGGACGATGACGAGGAGCAGGTTGAAATCATAATTGCGAATGCATACCGTACAAAGACCGTTTCAGACATGATTGAGGAGGAAACACGCCTCAAGGCATCTCTTGAGCGTATGAAAGCAGCGGGAAAGAAAATCAAGGGATATGACCTGCAATCCGGACGATTGAGAGAGGTGATTTCCTCAATGCTGCACATGAGCAAAACAAAGGTTGCTCAAATCGAGGCAGTCAACAACAATCTGATTCCGGAATGGAAAGAGGAACTCAAGGGCGAACGCCTCACATTTTCCGCAGCCTATGAATTGAGCGGGATGACAGAGGACGAGCAGCGGGAGGCACTGGGAAAATTCACAGAGACCGGAGAACTCACGCACAAAGATGTGAAAGACATGAAAGCAGAAAAGGCAGCAGGGCAGCAGGTGTCAGAATCCGACACAGAGGCAGAAATCGGCATGAACCGCCGGAGGCAAAAGCGGGCGACGATTATGAAACGCCACATCCGGAGGGAATCACATCAATCTGCTATTCCTGCACCGAATATGAGACATGCAACGTCAAGACCGGAACATGTACCTCATGCGACCAGTACAAGAACCGTACAGAGGCGTACAAGACCGACGAGCAGAGATATTCAGAGGAACAGGATGCAATCGACCGTGAGACAAAGAAAAAACTCCGTGAGATGGAGCAGGAGGAGAAAATGAAAAACCTCCCGTCAGATGCAACGGGGGAGATAAAGAGCATCAGAGTATCAAAGGAGAAATTCGAGGAATACACGGGAGAACATAGAAAACCGTACATGATAACAAAAGACGACGGTTTCAAGGTCGGAAATGTCGTCAAATTGGTAGTATTTGCAGCAGGTAAAGCAACCGGAGAAACAGCAGACATGAGAATCACATGCAAGACGACGACAATCACATGCAGCGGATTGACGGACGGATGGTGTGTCATTGGTCTTGTAGCAGAAAAGGAGGAATAATCATGAATGACATCAAAAGAGGTGAAATGTTCTACATCAGCAGAGGGGGGGCATCCTACAACGGGAGCGAACAACACGCAGACCGTCCGGCGGTAGTGGTTAGCAACAACAAGAACAATGAGAACAGCAATGTTGTTGAAGTTGTATATATGACCACACAGCCAAAAACAGACCTCCCGACACATGTGACAATAAGGTCAACAGGCAGAATCAGCACGGTATTGTGCGAGCAGGTTTATTCGGTATCAACGGAACGCATCGGAACATATATCGGAGAGGCGACAGACAAGGAAATGGAGAATATCGACATTGCTCTCATAATTTCCTTGCAGTTGGATAATGGCATCAAGACAGCAAAAGAGTATTACAAGACCATCAAGGAACAGCAGGAGGAAATCGACAGTCTCAAGAGAGAAATTGAGACGTTGCAGCAGGAGCATGAGGATGCAATCGCAGAGATTGAACAGGATGCAGCAGTCTATGTTGAGGAAAACAAGAAAATTGCGAATGTGGCATCGGCAGAGGACACAATCAGATTGCAGACCGAAAGAGATACATACAAAACCATGTATGAACAGTTACTCAATAGATTAGTGAATGGAGGAGCAGCATGAACAAAAGCGAATTAAAAGCAATATTTATCAATGCAAAGGCGACAGATGCAAAATACATCGGCGTGAGCATTCAGACAGAGGGCAGCAGTCAACCGGAAATCATCATCAATCCGAATGCGAATTTTGATGCGAAATTTGACTACTACATGGAGACATACGATGACGATTTGATTCTGATTGCAGCAAAGGGCAAAAAGGACATCAGAATCACGGCAGCAGGGCAGGGAAACAGTTTCGAGGACATCGAGTGTCAGTTGATTGGAGAAAAGGGCAAAGGTTGGAGAGAACTCATTGCAGCAGCAATCGACAAAGCCTATGAGAATATGATTGCGAACACGCCCCCAACAACGGAGGAGGAACGGACACACTGCGAAATGATAAAAGAGGCAGTCAAGGGAATGTTCATCAACGAAAGCCGGACGGCAGCAGAGGCAGAGTTCATCAAGACGCACATTGTCGACTATGAGAAAATATTCGATGTCTGCATGAACGGTGATGACCTTGAGTTCAAAAAAGGACTTGTCAGATTGCAGAAAATGCAAAATGAATATGTCATGCAGCGAGAAAATGACTGATAGAGAAAAAGAGGCATTCATCGCGGGATAGAATTTGCGAGAGACTGGAATCTCGACATCCCGCCGGATGATTTGCGTTTATACGAGAGATTGATTCAAGAAAGGACGGAAAAGAGAATGAACAAAGTCATATTGATGGGTAGGCTCACAAGAGACCCGAATGTCAGATATACACAGCAGAACAGTTCACAGGAATCCATGTGCGTGGCACGTTATACACTGGCGGTCGACCGCAGAGGTGCAAGAGACGGGCAGCAGTCAGCGGATTTCATATCATGCGTCGCATTCGGTAAAAATGGAGAATTTGCAGAGAAGTATTTGAAACAGGGAACGAAAATTGCTGCAACAGGCAGGATTCAGACAGGTTCATACACCAACAGAGACGGTCAAAAGGTATATACGACCGAGGTTGTGATTGAGGAACAGGAATTTGCAGAAAGCAAGAGGGCAGCAGGAGAACAGGCAGAAAATGCCGGATATTCAGATGCAGGAGACGGATTCATGAACATTCCGGACGGTGTCGACGGCGAATTGCCTTTTATGTAAGCGAAAAGGAGGGTTGTGATAATATGGGAATCTTAAAAGGCATAATTGACAGATTTCGGGCGATGGGAAAACGGAAAAAGAGATTTCGGGCATTATTGAGACGGCAGCAGATAAAGCGACCGCAAATCCGGATGTCACGAAACCGGAAAACAGAGAGAACCGGAAATCAAGATTGAAACAACAGCAGAGGCGTTCGTTGAGGCAGTTTTGCGAATGGGAACGACTTTGCAACAGGCAAAAACGGCAATTTTGAAAATGAGCAGTTTGAGAGATGCGGAAAATCGCAAAAACACGAATAACTGGCGTAAAATGCACGGTCTGCCTATGAGAAGAAAGCAGAAAGCGAGGAAAAAGCATGAAAGAGGAAAAGGAGCAGACGGTCATTGAAAAAACCTTGCTATATCTTGAAAATTATCGTGAAATGGAACGATACATCAACGAGGCAGTATCAGAGACCTCTCAAGTGCCGGATATAGGCAAATACAACATATCAGCAGAAAAGGCGTTCTTGCAATCGGTCAGAGAGTGCCGTGCAGAGACGGTCATTCTGTTTGAACACTTGAAAAAGGCTCTTGCATCGCTCAAGGAAGATGCAGAGGCAGCAGGTGAGGGGTACAAATACGACGCTCTTGAGGCGGTCTATATAAAGGGCATGTCATACGAGGATATAGTGAGGGAGACAGGATGCGGACGCAACTCACCGAAAAAGTGGTGCAGGGTGATGATTCAGCGGTTGTCAATCAAGTTATTCGGTGCAAAAGCGATTGAAAATGATAAAAACGGAGTGAAAACAGGGTGAAATGAGGGTGAAAACAGGGGTAAAAAGTGGGTGAACAAAAGACAAAATAAACGTGATAATATGTTAGCGTGAACAGTTGAGACGAGCGATTGCAGATGTGCAGTCGCTTTTTCTTGCCTGTTTGCCTCCTGTTATATGCGGGTGGTATATACACAGTCATGTGCATAACTGCCCGCCTCTTGTGGATAACACAGCAGGAGAACACAGCAAGAGAGGAGAACACAGATGCTATTGAAATCATGCAGGTGTGGGAAGTTGATTCCGCTAGTCAATGAAGATGTGCGAGGAGTGTGAGCATCGGCAGCAGTCGAGACACATGATATACAACAACACACGGCGAGACGAGAGAGCAGCAGAGTTCTATGTATCAAAGGAATGGCGGGCGATGCGGGAGCGTATCATTGAGGTCTACGACAACATAGATATATACGCATTATATGTCGAGCATGAGTTGCTCACATGCAATCCGGTTCACCACATTATTGAACTTGAGGACGACTGGGAACAGCGATTGAATCCGTTCAACCTCATACCTCTCAACCATAAGACACACAACACAATCACTGCTTTATACAAGCAGAGTAAAGCAAGTATGAGAGCAACACAAAAACAGTTGAGGTCACTGATTGAGTACCACTTTCGAGAGGCAGGGGATATAAAAAAGTTTTGTGCGATTCGTTTTTAGTCGCACCCCCTCTTTTCCTTGGAGAAAACTCCCCACGGGAATTTCAGTAGAAAGGTATATCCGAAAGAGGTGTCAGAATGTGACACAAAAGCACTGAAATACTGACGGAAAGGAGGCTTGTTGCATCATGGCAGGACAAAGACAACCCACAGATTTGGTTGTGATGAACGGGCGAAAGCACCTCACAAAAGCCGAGATTGAGGCACGAAAAAACGCCGAGGTCACAGCACCATGCGACAAAGTGAGACCTCCGTCATATTTGACACCGGAGCAAAAGAAACAGTTCCGGAAGATTGCGAAAGAATTACTCGAAATCAAACTGATTTCAAACCTTGATTGTGATGCACTGGCGAGACTACTCATTGCACAAACGCAGTACATCGAAATCACAGAGCAAATCAGAGCAACTCCATTGATGGAGGATGTTCCAGTCTATGAGATGCGGGAAAATCCGGACACGGGCGAAAAAGAACGTGTGCAGGTCGGTACAAGACAGGTCGTTTCCGGAGAAAGAGAACGCCTCATGATTATTCAAGACCGCTGCATGAAACAGTGTAGGCAGGGAGCATCAGATTTCGGACTGACAGTTTCCTCCCGCTGCCGTTTGGTCGTACCGAAACCACAACAGCAAAAGCCGGAGAACAAATTTGCGAAATATGCAAATTAAGGCATGGCAAAAGCAGGAGAAACAAAAGACCGCTGCACACAATACGCCCTTGATGTTGTATCGGGCAAGATAACAGCCGGAGAATATGTCCGTCTTGCATGTCAGAGGCATCTTGACGACATCGAAAATCGAAAGCAGCACCATACAAATACTATTTCGACGTTGAAAAGTCGGAGGAAATCATCAATTTCGCAGAGGAATTGACTATTGCAGAGGGTGAGGAAAATGAGCATGTGACGGCATATCCGTTCCAGCGTTTCATTTTAGGGTCACTCAATGGATGGAGAACAAAGGAAAAGTCATACAGACGATTCAGAACATCCTATGTGCAATTAGGGCGACAGAACGGAAAATCGTTCATCAATGGTATTTTGGCGTGTTATTACGGCAATTTCGACGGGTACAAGTACGGAAAAATATTTTGTACGGCTACAAAGCAAGACCAAGCGAATATTGTTTTTGACGAGGTCGCAAAATTCATCAATTCCGACGAGGATTTGTCAGAGTGGTTCAAGGTTCATGACCACAACCACACGATTGACTGTCTGTTGACACATTCGGAAATCAAAGCGTTGTCCGGAGACACAAAGTCACTCGACGGACACCGTGCATATTTGGGAATCGTCGACGAGTATCACGCACACAAAACAAATCAGATGTACAAATTGCTCGAGGGTGGTATCAAGAAACTCAAGTCGGCGTTGATTTCGGTCATCACGACAGCAGGATTCGACCTCAAGTCGCCGTGTTACAAGTTATATGAGTATTGCTGCAATCTACTCAAGGGAGTTTTGAAAACGACAGTCAATTTGTCTACATCGCACAGATGGACGAACACGACGACAGATACACTCCGGAAAACTGGATAAAAGCGAACCCGATTCTTGAGTTTGACCGAGACGCACTTGAGAACCTCATTCCGATTGCACACACTGCCCGTGATATGGGCGGGGAGGACTTGAGAGATTTCCTCGTAAAGCAGTTGAATATGTGGATGCAGTGGTCAAATTCACTGTATATCAAGGACATTGCATCATGGAAAGCATGTGCCGTTCTGAAATCACTCAAGGATTTCAGAGGGTCAAAGTGCTATATCGGCGTTGACTTGTCATCCGGAGGCGACTTGACATCAATCGCAATCGTGATTCCGTTCATGGTAGAGGACACGAAAAAATATTTTGTTCACACACATTCGTTCATTCCGTCCTCAAGGTGGATGAACACATCAAGACCGACAAAGTACCATACGACGTATGGATTGAAAAAGGTCTTGTGACGGTAACGGAAACGACTGGAGGAATCAAGACAGATTACAAATACATCATCAGATACCTTGAGGATTTAGTGAGGGAATACAACCTCAAACCGCAGTTGATTTGTTACGACCCGCACAACGCATCGGCGTTCCTGTCAGACCTTGAGGCGATGGGATTCGATTCAATCTCTGTCACACAGACAGCAAAAGAATTGAACGATGCGACCGTTGATTTCAGACTTGAGATTCTTGCGGGCAATGTGGAGATTGAGGGAATGGAAGTCGGCAAAGAGGGCAACAAGATAGTTGTTCCGGTTGACAGCCTGCTTGTTTGGTCGATTGCGAACGCAAAGACCATTTCAAACAACTACGGCGAAATAAAGATTGACAAGGACATCACGACAGAACGAATCGACCCGATTGACGCTATCATCGACGCATGGAAACACGCAATGAAAGAGGAATACCGTCCGGATGTGAACGAAACTGTCAATGAATGGCTTGAACAATATGAAAAATACATGAAGAAAGGCGGTGAGAAATAAATGAATCCGTTTCAGAGATTAGGAGTAAAAATTTCAATTGGTGGAGAGGCGAACCACAGAACGACGGAGGGAAAATGACATTGAACTCACCGTCGTTCCTTGAGCGAATAGGATTGAAAAGAAAAGGGAAACCGACATCAGAGGTCACATATTTCACTTGTCTCAAGATGCTGTCGGAGACCCTTGCGAAAATGCCTATCAAATACTATCAAAAAACGGACAAGGGCATCATCGAGGCAGAGGCGACGGACACATCGAAACTGCTATCAAAGAGACCGAATCCGTTTATGACACCGACAACATTCTGGAACACAGTTGAAATCAACCGCAACCATTACGGAAACGCCTATGTGTATATGCGAAAGAAATTTGACCGCAAGAAATACGGCGGTGAAATCAAAATCGTTGATTTGTGGGTCATGCAGTCAAATTGTGTGCAGATAATCGTCGATGATGCGGGAATATTCGCAGGAGTTGGGCGTTTGTGGTATGTCTACACAGACCCGACATCCGGTCGTCAATATGTATTCAGTACAGACGAGGTGATGCATTTCAAGACATCATTCAGTTTTGACGGCATCACAGGACTACCAGTGCAGCAGATATTGAGAGATACGGTTGCAGGTGCATCTGAATCACAGGCGTTCATGAATAACTTGTATGAGAGCGGTCTGACAGCAAAAGCGACACTCGAATACACAGGAGAGTTGAACGAAAAGGCAAAAGAGGCACTTGTCAAATCGTTTGAGGAGTTCGGCAGCGGGGCAAAGAATACGGGAAAATCCTGCCTGTTCCGTTGGGAATGAAACTCACACCTCTCGACATCAAACTGACCGATTCACAGTTCTTTGAATTGAAAAAATATAATGCATTGCAAATCGCAGGTGCGTTCGGAGTGAAACCGAATCAAATCAACGATTATTCAAAGTCGTCGTACAGTAACAGCGAAATGCAGCAGTTATCGTTCTACGTCGACACAGAACTGTTCATCATCAAGCAGTATGAGGAAGAAATCAATTATAAGATGCTGCCGGATGAAGAATCAGACGACGGATATTATTACAAATTCAACGAAAAGGTACTGTTCCGCACCGATTCAAAAACACAGATGGAGTATTTGAGAAACGGTGTCGGTGGAATGATTATCAAACCGAATGAGGCAAGACGTAAACTCGACATGGAAGATGCGGAGGGAGGCGATGTCCTACTTGCAAACGGTAGCATCGTACCGTTGACGATGGCGGGTGCAGCATATTTGAAAGGTGAATCCGAGCGGGAGAACACCGATGAACCGGAGCAACCGGAGGAAGAAACAGAGCCGGACACAGAGCAGCCGGACACAGCAACAGAACCGGACGAAACCGACACGGCAGAGGACGAGACTGACGAGGAGGGAGGTGAATAAGCATGGGAAAGAAAAGACGTTTGATTTCACAAAGAAAAATAAACGCAGCGGAAAAGTTGAGAATGTCGGCTATTTGGATTTAGAGCAGGACGAGGAACAGAGCAGATGTTCCTTGTATTTCTACGGCGACATTGTATCGGCGACATGGGAATCCATGTGGTACGAGGAGGACAGATGTCCGCAGGACATCGCAGATTTCCTCAACCAGTTAGATGGATATGAGGACATTGACATCTATTTCAATTCCGGCGGTGGAGATGTATTCGCAGGACTGGCAATTTACAACCAGTTAAAACGATACGACGGACACAAAGTCGGATATGTCGACGGAATGGCAGCATCTATCGCATCAGTCATCATGTTCGCATGTGACGAACTGTATTTTGCAACAGGTGCTCAAGCGATGATTCACAAACCGTTATGCATGGCATACGGAAACGCAGACGATTTCAAGGCAGTTATAAAGCAGTTGAATCTCTGCGAGGATTCGATTCTTGATGTCTACATGGAACATGTGCAGGAGGGCGTCACAAGAGACAAGATTCAGACCCTTATGAGCAATGAGACATGGTTCGACAGTAAGAAGATGCAGCAGTATTTCAATGTTGAAATCGAGGAAAAGGCAGCAGTTGCAGCATGTGCATCCGACTTTTTCGAGAAATACAACAATATTCCGGAGACACTCAAGGGAATCGGCACAAAGGACATCGTCGATGCAGTGATTGCAGAACTTGAAAACCGGAACAGTGCAGCAGCAGAGGCAGAAAAACAGAGAATCGAGGTAGAAAAGCAGGAGATTCTCAAAGATTTATACCTTTACGGTATGTAAGAAAGCGAGGAAAAAACATGAATAAGGAATTACAGAAGTTACTCAAGCAGATTAACGACAAGAAAAATGAGGTCAAGAGCCTTGTGAACGACGGAAAACTCGACAAGGCAAAGGCAGCAAAAGAGGAACTCAAGGAGTTACAGAACAGATTTGACCTCCTCTATGATTTGGACGAGGAGGAGCAGGATGACATCAAGGACAAAGTCAACAACGGAACTGCAAAGCAGGTCGGCGGGGATGTCAAGCCGGACAAAAAGAACATCGTGAAATCGTTTGTCAACATTGTCAAAGCCGGATTCCTGCACAAAGAGGCAGACGAGGCAGACATCAAGGTGTACAAGGATGCACTCACATCTGACACAACCGCAGGAAGTGAGGGAGAGGTCGGAATCGGTGTGACAATTCCGGAGGACATCAGAACAGACATCATCGAGTTGCGTCGTTCATCCGACAACCTTGAACAGTATGTCAATGTCGAGGGCGTAACAACCAAGACAGGAACACGAAACATTGAGGTTGATGCAGAATCAACACCATTTGACAATGTTGACGAGGCTGCGGATTTTCCGGAGATGGACGAACCGGAATTTTACCGATTGAGTACAAGGTAAAGAAAAAGGTGGAATCCTCAAGATGACAGCAGAGTTACTTGAGGACACAGCATCCAACATCATGGCATACATCAACAAATGGATTGCCAAGAAAACAAAGGCAACCCGTAACGCAATGATTCTCAAGGTACTCAATGAGATGACAAAAGGGAAAGAGGTCACAGTCGAGAACCTTGACAGCCTCAAGGACATTTTCAATGAGCAGTTAGACCCTGCAATCGCTGACAATGCAGTTGTTATCACAAATCAGAGCGGTTTTAACTACCTTGACAAGTTAAAGGATAAAGACGGCAACTATATTTTACAGAAAGACCCGACACAGCAGACAAAGGGAAAGATGCTTTTCGGTGAATATCCTATCATCAAATTATCAAAGAAAACTCTTGCATCCGAGAAGATTATGAACACCGATGGTCACACAATCGACGGGTACAAGCATCCTATTTTCTGCGGTGATTTAAAAGAGGCAGTCACACTCTTTGACAGAAACGTCCTCACAATCGACCTCAATGACAAAGGTGCGGGTTTATGGGATAAGGACATGACCGGAATCAAGGTGCGTGACCGTTTCGATGTGCAGCCTGTTGACAAGGGGGCAGTCATCAAGGGTCAGATTACAGAAGTTATCAACGGGTAATATGGCAGCAGGGCGGTGAATCCGTCCTGCTATTGAAAGCAGGTGAGAACATGACGGATGAAGAAAAAGAGAAGTACAGAGGCGGTCTGATTGCTACATGCAAGACATATTGTCGCATCGACTATGATGACGACATCGAAATCCTTGAATTGATGCTTGACACGACACTGGATGAAATGACGGAACTGATTCCGAATTTCGACCGGAACAACCTCACAAGCCGTCAAAAACTGCTTGCATTTATGTCCGTGAAAGAACTGTACGACAACCGTGACAAGTACCGGAGCGACACGAAAACGCTATCCGCTGCCGTTTCCTCCATGCTATTGAAAGAAATATACGGAGGTGCAGCAGAATGACAGGCAGAATCAAGATAATTCGCAAGACAACAAGTGTTGTTGACGGTAGACGACAGCAGGAGGAAAAGGAGTTTTTCTCATGTTGGTGTGATGTCAAGAGTTTGGGAACAAATGAAAAATACAATGCGTTGCAGATAGGTCTTGAGAACACAATCATGTTTGAAACGAGAGCCTGCGACAAGATGGAGGAAATCAGATTGAATCTGAAAGAGTTCTACGCAGTATATAAAGGCGTTGAGTTCAAGATATATGATGCATGTCCGATGTTCACAGACGACAGGAAATATCAGTTGAAATGTAGAGCGGGAGCATAGTGTCATAATCTGACACCGGAGGTGATGCAGTGAAAATTGAAATGGAATTTCAAGGCTTGAAAGAACTCATGAAAGCATTTGAGGACGCAGCAAGCGACGAGGACATAAAAGAGGTCAATCAAAAGATTGTAAAGCAAAGCGAACCAGTTGTGAAAAACATCATGTCCGGCAAAATTCCGAAATCGGCAGACATCAAATTATCCGGTAGAGGTTTCGGTTCAAAGTCATCCGTGACATCACATGCAGCGGACAGCATACCGATGGGAGCAGTCAAAATGAAAGACACAGGAGCAACAGCAGATGTCGGATGGGAAAAGTCGGACAATAGCGAACACTTTTATGTGAAATTCATAAACTGGGGAACTATCTATCGCCCGCCTCAAGAATTTATCTATGCAACAGGGCGTGAGGCAGATGCGGAACTGCAAAAATCGCAGAACAGGAATATCAATCATATTTAGACAACACATTGAAATGAGGTGAGAGCATGAGCAGCAGTCCGGACATCATCAAAGATGCATCCGACGCATTGAAACCAATATCAGACAGGAAAATCATTGTGATGCAAGGATGGTATGACAAAAACATCCATGACAGACATGTGACATTGTGGGATTTGGGAGAAAACGACGAGAATTTTCGGACGACGATGCAGAGGGAGTGACGCTGTCAGTGCAGGTCACTATATTTCAGAGAATGACGAGGTTGAACTTGCGAGGGAAATCAAGTCACTCATGAAAGAAAATGATTTCTCATTTGACGGCAGGAACGGAGACGATTCAAAGCCGGAGGACGGAATCTATATGAAAGCACAAAGGTTTTCAAAGTTTTATGAAATGGAGGAATAGACATGAGCGAAACAATAACAAAGTTAAGCGAAACAGTGCAGCAGATTGTCAGAAGTAGAACATGCGGTTGTAGGGATTTCTACATCGCAAAAATCACACAGAACGATGCAACAGGATATGTTGCGGGAACTCCGGTGAAACTGGCAAGAGCAATCAAAGCGAAAGTTGATGAAAAATGGACTTCTGAAAAGATTTACTCCGATGACGGAACAGAGGAGGTCATCAATTCCTATGAGGGAACAGAAATCGAACTTGAGGTCAATGCACTTGCACCGCAGGACAGACAGATTCTTTTCGGACAGTTATACGAGAACGGTTTTCTTATTAAGACAGCCGACGACAAAGCACCGGAGGTCGCTGTCGGATGGAGAGAAAGAAAACTCAACGGAACGTATGATTTCAAATGGTTATACGCCGGAAGTTTGCAGAGGGCATCAGTGAGGAGGCAAGCACAAAAGAGGGCAAATTATCTCCAACAACAAAGAGCATCAAGGGTTCATTCTATGAGAGAAGTCTTGACAATGCGTATGAGATTTCAGTCGACGAATCAAACCTTGTGACAGAAAACACAAAGGCAGCAGAGGCAATCAAGGCATGGTTCAGTAAAGTGCAGGAGAAAAACGGCGGTTTAGGCTAACAAGAGGATATATAACAGGAGGATAAATCATGAAAAGAAAAATTATAGTCAACAATAAAGAGTTTACAATGCCGAAAATGTCAATCGACACATACACGGAATATCTCGAACTTGCAGAGGTTGTCGACGCAAAACAGAGGTATTCAAAGCAGGACATTGAGGCGATGGGTCTTTTTATCTGCAAAGCATACGGAGACCAGTTCACCGTTGAGGAATTAAAGAATCCGGAGACCGGACTTGATGCAGCAGGTTTAATTCTTGAGTTCCAGTTCATCGACATGGGAATTGCAGACGAACTCACCAAGAGAATGGAGAACATCGAGAAAAATTTTCAGAGTGGCAAGTGATACCGGAAATCGAGGTCACTTGCAGAGGTGAGAGACTTTTCATCAATTCCGTAACGGTAGAACAGTATAAAAAATATATCAGTCTCATGGAAAAGAATGACACGGAGAAATTCTCCGGAGTGATGTTTTTCAACAAAAAGATAATGCAGGAGATGTTCGGGAATGAATTGTCGCTTGCAGCAGTCGGGGAGATTGATGCAGTTGAATTTCTGACGGCAATCAAGACGGTTCATTTCATCATGCAGAATATTGTTGCAGAGAAGATGTTGAACATCGTCGAGGTTGAGCAGGTGGAAAAAGAGGCATCCGCATTCGATGACTATGACCGTGAAAATGGATATGAGGACGAGGATGAACAACCGGAGGAAAATCAATGGAAAGTCTGCGGGGAAATTGTTGACCGTGTTGTAAAAATTGCGATTCGGCTATTGAAAAACTCATACAGTCAATGCATGAAAGAGAACATTGTCACGTTGTTGGACTACTTAAAATTTGAATTAGATACAATCAACGAAAATCAGTAAGAGAGGAGGCGACCGAATGGCTTATACAAGCGTCAAAATATCGGCAGATTCGAGCAGTTATCAATCGCAAATGAAATCAGCAGCATCGCAGATGAAAGTCTTGTCTGCGGAATATACGACGGCAGCGACGAAAGCAAAGTTGTTCGGGTCGGAAACAGACAGCCTCAAGCAAAAGCCGAATCGCTCACTCAAAAAATTACGGTGCAGAAAAACATCGTGAAATTGAACAGTGAGCAGCAGGAGAAGTTGACAAAGAAACTGTCAGACCAAAAGACAAAGCAAGAGGAACTCAAAACAAAGATTGATGCTGCAAAAGAGGCTTATGAGAAATCGACAGCAGAGACCGGAAAGAACTCCGAACAGTCAAAGGCACTCAAAGAGGAACTTGACAAGTTAGAGAAAGAGTTTACTGCAAATGAGACAGCAATCGGAAAGACAGAGACCGCACTTGCAAATCAGACAGTAAAGACGGAAAAGTCAAAAACTGCTCTCATGAACATGGAGGCAGAACTAAAAAATGTTAATGACCAGTTGAAAGATAATAAACTTGAAAAATTTGCGACCGCTTGCGATACGGCGGGAACAAAGATGGAAAGTTTCGGAAAGAAAATGTCGGTTGTCTCTGCCGGAATTGCGGGCATTGGTGCAGCATCTATTGCAGCGTTCAAAGAACTCGACGAGGGATATGACACAATAGTGACAAAGACTGGAGCAACCGGAGAGGCACTTGAGGGATTGACAAAGTCTGCGGATAATGTTTTCGGCACAATGCCGGAGGATATGTCGACGGTAGGCGAGGCAATCGGAGAAGTCAACACAAGATTCCATACAACAGGAACGGAACTTGAAAAGACCTCAAAACAGTTCATACAGTTTGCAACAATCAATGGAACAAACGTCACACAGTCAGTTGACCAAGTCGACAAAATCATGAAAGCGTGGAACGTGGATGCATCACAGACGGGAAACTTGTTAGGATTGCTCACGGCAAAGGCACAGGAAACCGGAATCTCCGTTGACACGCTTGAATCAAATGTACTTGATAACAACGCAGCGTTCAAAGAAATGGGTCTGTCATTGCCTCAAGCATCAATTTGATGGCTCAATTCGATGCAAACGGTGTTGATTCAACTCAAGCAATGGCGGGTCTTAAAAAGGCATTACAGAACGCCACAGCAGAGGGAAAATCAATGGACGAGGCGTTGTCAGAGACCATCGGCAGCATCAAGAACGCAAAAACAGAGACCGAGGCGATGCAGATTGCAACGGAACTGTTTGGAAAGAAAGGTGCAGCAGAAATGACAAAGGCGATTCGTGAGAATCGAATCGACCTCACCAGTCTGTCGTCATCAATGGAGGAATACGGAACGACGGTCGAGGACACCTACAACGGAACTCTCGACCCGATTGATAATGCAAAAGTTGCGATGAACAACGCAAAACTGGCATTGTCGACACTGGCATCCACAGCACAGACATCCGCAGCACCTATGATTGAGAAACTGACCGGAAAGATTCAAGAGTTGACAAAGTGGTTCACGTCGCTCTCTCCGGCACAGCAAGAAACAATCCTCAAGGTCGGTCTTGTGGTCGCTGCTATCGGTCCGTTGTCAATCGGATTCGGTAAGGTGGCAAAGGGAATCTCCGACACAGTAACAACCGGACAGAAATTTGTTTCCGGAGCAGCAAAGATAATTGCAAAGATTACGGCTAAAACAGCAGCCACGGCAGCAGGAACGGCAGCAGATACGGCAGGAACAGCAGCCACGGCAGCACATACGGCAGCCACAACAGCAGCCACGGCAACAACCGGAGGAATGACAGTGGCACAAACGGCACTCAATGCAGTTATGAACTTGTGTCCGATTATTTTGATTGTGACACTGATTGCCGGACTGATTGCAGCAGGTGTCGCCCTATATAAAAACTGGGATAAGGTCAAAGAAAAATTGTCCGAATTGTGGGGCAACATCAAAGAAAAATTCAATGCAATCAAAGAGACCATCACGGGAGCATTCACGAAAGCGAAAGAGGCGGTCACGAATAAGGTCAAGGAAATCGGTGACAACATAAAAAATAGCACAATAGGACAAGCTGCATCGAAAGTATTCAACGGCGTAAAGGACACGGTTCACAATGTCATGTCGCAGCGACCGAAACGGCAAAGGAAAAACTGGGGAACATGAAAACCGCCTATGAAGAAAACGGAGGCGGTATCAAGGGTGTTGTTGCTGCCGGATGGGAGGGAATCAAAGGATATTATTCAGCAGGATTCACATTCGTTGATAATTTATCCGGAGGGAAACTCTCTGAAATCAAATCAAAATTCTCTGAAAAGACATCGGAAATCAAACAAAGGTTTCCGAGGGTTGGGAGAATATGAAAACCACCGTCACCACAAAAATGACGGAATGGAAAACAAACGCATCGAATAAATTGACGGAAATCAAATCCGGATTTCCTCAAAGGTTTCGGAGATAAAAACGAAATGGTCGACGGATTTCACGAACATAAAGGACAAGGCAACCTCACTCATGGAGACGGCAAAGTCCAATGTTTCAACGAAACTCAATAATATGAAATCCGCATACAGTGAAAAAGGCGGGGGAATCAAGGGAATCGTGTCTGCTACGTTCACAGGCGTAAAGGACACAATGAACTCTCTCATGAGTACGGCGAACACTTTGACGGGCGGGAAACTTGACAGCATCAAATCGGCATTCTCAAGCAAATTAGCGAGTGCGAAATCGACCGCATCATCTGCGATGGAGAATATCAAGTCGTCATTTTCCTCAAAAATGGAATCCGCACACGGAGTGGTAACAGGTGCATTGTCGAGAATCAAATCGGCATTCAATTTCAAGTGGTCATTGCCACACTTAAACCTGCCCCATATTAGCGTGAGCGGAGGAAAAGCACCGTTCGGAATTGGAGGAAAAGGTTCACTCCCGTCATTCTCGATTCAGTGGTATAAATCCGGCGGTATTATGACAAATCCGACCGTGTTCGGAATCAACGGAAACAGCCTCATGGTAGGAGGAGAGGCAGGAGACGAGGCGATATTGCCTCTTGCGGAATTTTACAACAAATTGAACAGCATCCTTGACAAGAAACTTGATGCAGTTCAGAAATCACAAGTTGTGTATGTGACAAATCACACATACATTGACGGCGACGAAATCGCAAGCAGAACCGTGTCAAAGGTAGATGCGGAAATGGTAACAAATAAACGAAAAGGGAGGTAAAACAGGGCGATGAAAATAAACGGAATAGACATCAAAAAATACGATGCAAAGCAGTTGACCGCCGATGTGCAGCCTCCCTCTTTTTCTAATTCATATGAATGGTTGACGGGTGCAGCACTGCCGACGGAATTTGAGACAGAGGTTCAGATGGGTCATTTGAAACTGTCAATATATTTCAAAGGCAAGGACAGGAACAACATCATCCGTGCTGCATCGGAGTTCATGAGCAATTTCACAAAGGCTTGCAAGATGGAACTCGACGGCTACAAAGGAACATACATCGGATTCATCACAACGAATGACTATGAAAAAAAGAATGTAAAACAGAGGTACATTGTAAACCTCGAATTTGACGGTTTTTTGTCGATGACGACCTCTCAATCACATTTGACGGGAAAACCTCTGCATCGTTCTATAAAGTGGGTACAAGAGACGCTCCGTGCGTTGTGGAGGTATATGCAAAGAGTGCCTTGACGAATTACACAATCGCCGGACTGGGAGAGGACGACATCATCATTGAGAGTTTGGCAGCAGGAAAGACGGTTGTGATAGACACAAAGACCGGACTTGTGACAATCGACGGGGCAAATGCATTCGACAAGGTGAACATGTGGACGTTTCCGGTATTAAAGACCGGAGAAACAGCACTCACATTCTCCAACACAAAGGCGAGAGTGACCATCAGATACACGCCTATGTGGATTTAGGAGGTGAGAACATTGCAGATTTTTAATGACAAAAAGAAAAGAATCGGAACATTGTCCGGATTCAAGGACAGGGAAATCACCACGACACTGGATTCCGGAGACAAAGAGTTGTCGTTCAGCTATCCGGCAGCGGGAGCGTTGGTCGACTTGCTAAAAGAAGAATACTATATACGTACCAAAACGGACGAATTTGTTATCAAAGCAGTCGAAAAGGGTGAACAGTTCAACAAATATACAGCCGTCCTCAATGTAGAGGAATTGGAGGGAACGCCGTTCCCGTATGGCTTTGAATCGAATGAACAAACAATCAAAGCGTGTCTTGAGTTTGCGTTCGAGGGTACTGGATGGCATGTCGGAACATGCACGGTAAAAAAGAAAAGAACTATTGACGAGCAGGAGAGCGTCACGGCATGGGATGTCCTGCAAAAGTGTCTCACAACATACCGCTGCGAGTGCATCATCCATTCATTGACAAAGACAATCGACATATATGACCGGATAGGCAGCGACAAAGGATGCTATTTCATGGAGGGGTTGAACCTCCGGAAAATATCATTGAAATCGGACACATACGATTTTTACACAAGAATCTATCCGATAGGCAAGGACGGCATCACACCGGAGTGGCTGACCGGAAAAGATTACATCGACAATTTTCAGTATAGTTCCAAAATCAAGGCGTATGTTTGGAAAGACGAAAGATATACCAATACCACAAGTCTGATTGAGGACGCGACAGCAAAGATTGAGGAAATGTCAAGACCATACAAGGCATACACCGCAGAGGTGGTTGACCTTGCGAAAGCATCAGAGGAATACAAAGACATTCTCTCATACGGAATCGGAGATACAGTCACGCTTGTGTCAAAGAAAACGAGGACGAGGGAAAAGCAGAGGATTGTCAAAATCACAGAATATCCGGAATCACCGGAAAAGAACACGGTTGAGATTTCCAATGCGAGAAAGACATTCGCAGAGATTCAGAAAGAGGAGACGGCAGCAGCCACAGAGGAGGCGGTCTCCATCTCCAACAGGACGACGAAAAAAGTCCTTGAGAATTATTCGACCACAGAGGACATTGAAACCAAAATCACAGCCTCAAAAGAGGCGGTTGAGTTGGGCGTTATGCACACGCTTGAAAGCTATTACGACAAGACGGAAACGGATGCATTGATTGATGTTTCAAAAGGTGAAATTGAACTCAATGTGTCACAGACGTATCAAACAAAGGCAGCAATGGGAGATATTCCACAACAAAGGAAACACAATCACTCATTGATATTGCTGTCGATGCAATTGAATTGAGCGTATCTGAAACGCTTGAGAGTTATGCAACAACAAAAGAAATGAATGCTGCAATAAAACTCAAGACAGATGCTATCACCTCCGAGGTCAACAAAAAGGTGAATGAGGATGATTTCGGAACACTAATCACACAGAACGCATACAATGTCCGAATTGCATTCAACAAAGGCAGTTCGTACATGCAGTTTGATTCGACAGGAATCACGATGTACACAGGAACTATCACAGACAACACAAAAAGAACACGATTCGATTACAACGGTGAACATTTCTATCGTGACGGAAAATATGTCGGAAAAATCGGAACAAACACCATGATAGGGAATGACAGTCAGAGAGGACTTGTGTTTGATATAGAATATGACACAGCATATATGTCATGGGCGAACAAGGAAAGTGCAAACGGCAGTTCATACATGATGAAATGGGCGTACTGCACACAACAGTGCAACAATTATGAGGCAAATATGCTACATGCAGGGGCAGACATTAACATGCACTATTATAAATTGAGAAAAGTGAGTTTTGAAGATGGGGCAATCAATGGAACATTGACATTCAAGCAACCTTTAGCAGTGAACAGCGATGGAACATTGTCAAAATGGTCAACAGCAACATTGACATTCAAGAATGGGATTTTGATTTCGGGTGCGTGGAGTAACGGATAAAACAGGAGGAAAAACAATGCAGATGAATGACGAAAATATTCAAACAGAGGAAATCAAACAGGCAGCAGAGCCGGAGTTCAAGTTTCCGGATGATGCGGAAAGCACATCAAGACCAAACGAGACAGCAGAGGTTGTGACGAGGGAATCAGCAGAGGAGACAAACACGGAACTCTTGCAGAGCATTGACAAGAAACTTGACATGCTGCTTGCAGCACAGACAGCGACACAGGCAGCAAAGGAGGAATAATCATGAATACACCGATTGCAGTGAGAATCGAATGTGCAAAGGGAGAAATCCTCAACGCTATGGAGACGATACAGAAAAGACATGCATTGCCTCCGTGCATCATGGACGGAGTTTTGTCCTCCGTACTGGCAGAGGTAAGGAGTGAGGCAAAGATTGAACTCATAAACTCCACAAATACAATGATGGCAGAAAAAAATGAGGAACTTGAAAAGGCAAAGAAAGCAGCAAAGAGAGTTCTGAAAACAGAACCGGACGAGGAACAGTCGGAGCAGGATGAACAGGAGAATCCGGAAGAATAAGAAGTAAACACCGAGAGGAGGTGAGAGCATGGCAGCATTGACGAAACTGACAACGAACATCAATCTTGAAATGTCCGGAGACACTAAAAGATATTTAGTATCTGCAAAGCAGGGAGACAAGGCAACACGATTCATTGTCGCAAGACTGCTCAACAACGGTGAACCGTACACAATCCCGACGGGTGCGAGAGCGGTCATCAACATCACAAAGCCGGACGGAAAGCATGTGTATAACACATGTTCATATTCCGGTTCGGATGTGACAGTCGAATTGACAAATCAAGCACTTGCAGCCTCCGGAACGGCGTATTGCGACATTGAAATCCGGACAAGCGATGATTCACAGGTTATCACATCCGCATCATTCACAATGGAGATTGAACCGTCACAGAGGAATGAAAATGCTATCTTGTCAGCGAATGAGTTCACAGACCTTGAGAACCGGATTGCAGGACACATCAAGAATATTGATGACACGGATGCAGCAGTCAAGAAAGCGGAATCCGAAAGAGTGGTCGCAGAGAATGTGAGAGTGAAAGCGGAACGGGCAAGGGCGACGGCAGAAAATAAGCGACAGGAAAATGAGAACACCCGCATCCGACAGGAGCAGCAGAGGCAGCAGGACACCTCGCAGGCGGTCGAGAATACGAATGAGGCAACAGATGCATCCAAAAAGGCGACAAAAGCCTGCAAAGAGGTCACAGAGCGTGCAGAGGTGCATTGCAGAACCAAGAGCAACTTGAGGCGACATTGAACACGGCGACGCAGATTCGACAGGAAGTCTCACAGATGCAGACGCAGTCACAGAGGCAAAGAAACAGGTCGAGCAGGATAAAAAGGATATTGATGACACGATTCAAAATTCACTGCTTGCATCAGCAGAGAAAATCCTTGAGAGTGTGCAGGACTATTTCAACCGTGCCGAGGCTTTATATTCGAGTATGTATCTTGATTGTGACGGCGAAACACCGTATCTGCGAACAGTGACACCGATTTTCATTGATGGAGCAACACCACAGGTCAGAAATGCGAATGAGGGTGTTGATTTTGACGGAGGAACGCCGACCTCCCGACAATTAGCAGTATAATTCCACGATACTGGAAACAGACGGCGAAACGAACACAAAGGAGTGATTGTGTGATATATTCCATAATCACGGAGCAAAGGAGGTTGAACAATGGCAGCAATCAGACCATGCACCGGAACAACGGCAGACTGGAAAGCGGTTGAGGACACTCTGATTCTCAAGGAAAGAGAAATCGGAGTTGAACTTGATGCATCCGGTCATTATCAAATCAGACAGGGAGATGGTAAAAAGAAATTCTTTGACCTGCCGATTATCGTCAACAATGCCCGTTATGAGGAAATACTGACATTGACACAGGGATATATGAACACCGTGAACAATTTCAGCAAGAACATGACAGAGGCGACGAACAGTGCAAACGGTGCAGCAGCAACGGCAAACAATGCAGCGTCGACAGCGAGTGCAGCAGCAAAAGCGTGTCAAGGCATTGTGAACGGTCTCAACACTATGGTTGACACCGTCACAAAGAAATCATGTGTCCTCACGGTTGAGGATGGAATTTTGACGATAAGGGAGGCGTAAAAAATGGCAAGTGGAGACTTGATTGTAAAAGTAGCAGACAAAGACACACTCGACCGCACATATGCGAATACAAACGCTATACTGGCAGCAGTCGGGGAAGATGTAAGAATAAAGGGTGTAAAGCGTTACGGAATGAAAATCAACAAAAATGACAGCAATCCGGCGACACGATGCACATATCTTTTCGATGCGGTGGGAATGACACCCGCTGCGATGAATTATTCTGCCGGACGGTTCGATTTTGGAGACTGGGGAAACGTCTTTTTTGTAAAGAACAATTATCCGGCAATGGTCAAATATGACGGTACAGAAGATTATAAACTCGACCCGAACGACCACACAAAGAAAGCAGACGGAAAAACGGCATCCGATGTCTCAAACACGGCATACGGAGGAAATGCAATGAGCGTATTCGATGGCAGCGGTGACAAGGGCAAGATTTGGCTCTCACAGTTTGAGGTCGGAAACTATGAGTACATGATTATTTCAAACGTCCAGTACGATGAATCATACAACGATGACGCATATGTCAGAGAGGACGGTTCACATGCGGACAAACTCTATTTCCCGATGTTTGGCGGTTCGTATGATGGAACACGCATCCGCTCACTTGCAGGACAGGCACTCATGTATAACACAAACGCATCAACAGAGATTGCAAGAGCAAAGGCAAACGGTGCGGGATGGAATATCGGCTCATGGAGCAAACGAAACCTGTTGAATTGTATGCTCAAGATTATGTCAAAGACAGACAATTCACAGACTGCATTCGGACAGGGTCAGACATCCGGATATGTGAACGACGCATCACAGAATTACGGGCATCTTGCAACCGGAACACTCAAGGACAAAGGACAGTTTTTCGGATATAACGACACAACACATGAGGTCAAAGTGTTCTACATGGAAAAACCGTGGGGCAACCGTTGGGATAGAATCAACGGTCTGTTGATGGTAGGCGGTGAAATCCTTGCAAAGATGACACCACCGTACAATCTGACAGGAAAGGACTTTGAAAAGGTCGGAATCGCATTCACATCATCCGGCAACGGTTATCAGAAAGGAACAAAGTCAAGCAGATTCGGACGCATTGTCAATTCAATAGGTGGCAGCAGTAGCACATACACATG
>ENA-OQDD01000110-OQDD01000110.1-human-gut-metagenome-genome-assembly--contig:-NODE-110-length-32211-cov-5.924885_pt1 | contig 32211 bp, 33 predicted proteins | sample MGYA00242507_ERZ504598 | MGnify/ENA primary metagenome ERZ504598 (study PRJEB26092, sample SAMD00036318) | human gut metagenome | host: Homo sapiens | study: EMG produced TPA metagenomics assembly of...
CCGACGATACAGAACAGGCTTTCGTACTCGCACGGCGACTTATCGACGATAACGGCTGCATTGATAACACCCGATACGCCACGATCTGCTGCAATGGGAAGCTGCGATGAAGGCCAAGGGATCGCTTGACCTGCTGGGACCTTCCACCAAAGCAGCGCTGCAAAAACTTACCGAGGCGTAAGTCTGGAAGAGACCGGCCGATTCGGCACCACCAACGGCGGTGCAATGCGTGCCACGCCGGTGGGCATCGCATTCCGTCCAGGCCAAGCGCTCGCCGACGCGCCTGGCGATCCTGTGTGGTGACGCATAACACGGTGCAGGGCATTGAAGCGACCACTTTGGTGGCTGCGGCGGTGAGCTTTGCCATTGAAGGAGAACGTGACTTTTTGCACCTCGCGGTGGAATTCGTACGGAAGCTTCCACAGCGTGGCAATTGGTCGGCAAAGGCTTCGGTGCTTGCGCGTGTGCAATATTTCATGAATTGGGCCGAAACTGATGGATGCAGGCTCAATGACAACGAATTCGCTGCTGTGCTGCAACGGAATTGCGGTACCAGCGTGGAATCGAACGAGTCCGTGGCCGCCGCTTTCGCCATTGCGGCGCGCTTTTTTGACGATCCCACGCATGCTTTGTGTTTCGCGGCTTCTATCGGTGGCGACACTGACACCATTGCGGCTATTGCGGGCGCGATGCTGGGGGCGTGGCATGGTATGCAAGGTTTCGACAAAACCATGCTTGATCAGGTGCTTTCACAACTTGCTGAAGATAATCACCTTGATTTGGTCGGCACTGTTACGTCGCTACGCGCGTTACGCGATGATAGTGCGCTTAATGATGTCAATATCGTTTGATCTGCAGGAACCGTAGTTAGCGAAACTATGACGGAAGTGCGAAAGGCATCGCAATGACTGGAAAAGTTATTTCTCTTGGGCAGGTTATTGTCGATCTGACCATGAATGTGGACGCGGTGCCGCGTGCGGGTGAAGATGTGTTCGCCGGCAATGTGCAAACGCAGGTTGGTGCCAGCTTCAACACGCTGTATGCCGTGCGCCGCATGGGCGTTAAGGCGTCTCATGCTGGTGTGATTGGTACGGGGCCGTGGGCTTCGCAGATTCTGCAAACGTTGGAAAATCAGGAAATTCAGCATATCGGCAAGCGGGATGCCGTGCACGATTCGGGATTTTGCGTGGCGTTGACCGACGCGAATGCTGAACGGACGTTCATTTCGACGAGGGGCGCAGAAGCGTACGGCAGTGCCGATGCGTTCGATTCTGTGAATCCAGAAAAGCGGGATGTCGTGCATGTGAGCGGATACACGTTGGTGCATCACACTGCGGACGCGCTGCTTGCTTTTGTGAAAAGAACGACTGAACATCGTGAGTTCACTGCGGTATTCGATCCTTCTCCGATGATCTCGGCAGTTGATGATGACGTTTTCCGTGTGATGCTCGCATATCGTCCGATATGGTCGTGCAATGAACGCGAGGCAACGTTGATTGCGCAACGTTTGGCGGCGCTCGATAGTGGCGATTCTTGCGATTGCAAGGTTTCGCGGGATATGCTGCAAGAGATTGAGAGTGCGAATGTCAATGAGGAGACGGTTGCGTGGCTGTGCGATCGATTGCAATCTCCTGTAATCGTTCGCGTGGGCGCGGATGGTGCGTGGTCGGCGATTCCCGGTGACGAAGTGCTGCGAATTCCAGGTTTTCCAATGAAAGCGGTGGATACCAATGGCGCTGGTGATTGTCACGCGGGTGTGTTGTGCGCCCTGCTGTGCGAAGGCGTGCCGTTGGAGGAGGCTGTACGTTGCGCCAATGCTGCTTCGGCGTTGTCTGTAACGCGATCAGGGCCGGCTACCTGCCTGATCGAAAGGAGGTTGAGCGGCTCCTAGGAAGGGCGTTCTAAGACTTATGGTACAAATGACTATAAGTGGTTATATCATGTGCACGAGTGCGCTGACGCGGCGTGCATGCCGCTTGCCCGCGGCGTTGCTCGGCAGATTCAAGGAGATTAGTTTCACATGAGCAATGAGAAAGGGACCCTCTCCATCGAGGAGCAGGGTATCGACACCATATCCGAAGAGGAGCGTAAGGGCACGCCGGCCAGTCTGTTTTGGCCCTGGTTCGCTGCCAATGTTTCCATGTTCGCCATGTCGTACGGCGCGTGGGCGCTCGGTTTCGGCATTTCGTTCTGGCAGGCCACCGCCATGACCATTATTGGCGTGGTCATCTCGTTCCTGCTGGTCGGCATCATTTCCATCGCGGGCAAACGCGGCAACGCGCCCACCATGGTGCTCACCCGCGCCACGTTCGGCGTGGAAGGTGCCAAAGTGCCAGCGGCTCTGAGCTGGATCGCCACATTAGGCTGGGAGATTTCACTGACCACCACCGCTGTGTTGGCATTATCAAGCACCATCGAAAAACTCGGTTGGGGCTCTGGTGTCGCGCCCAAGATCATCTCCACCATTGTGGTGGTCGGCCTTGTGGTGGTCGCAGGTATTTTCGGATACGACCTGATTATGCGTTGTCAGCAGGTCATCACCATCGTGACCGGTGTGATCACCGTCGGTTTCTTTATCCTCGGCTGGGGACATATTGACTTTTCCGCCATTGACTCGGTTCCGGCGGGATCATTGCCGGCCATGCTCGGCTGCTGCTTCTTCGTGATGACCGGCTTTGGCTTGGGCTGGGTGAATATCGCTGCCGATTACTCGCGCTATCTGCCGCGCAACTCCTCCAATGGCGGCATTGTGTTCTGGACCACATTCGGTGCGTCCATTGCCAATGTGTTCCTGATTTTCTACGGTCTGCTGCTCGCGGTTTCCAATGCCGACATGGCGGAAAACGTTGGAAATGATCCGATTGGAGCCATGGCTTCCATTCTGCCGACCTGGTACTTGATTCCGTACACCATTGTGGCCGTGCTCGGTTTGATGTCCGGCTCCATTATGGACAATTATTCCAACGGGCTTGCGCTGCTGTCGTTCGGTGTGAAGTTGCCGCGTACCGTGGCTGCCGCGCTTACCGCCGCTTTGACTGTGCTTGGTGTGGTCTACGTGACTTTCTTCTCCGACACGTTCATTGGCCCGTTCCAAGGCTTTCTGACCACGCTCGGTGTGCCGATGGCCGTATGGGCCGGCATGTTCGTGGCCGATGTGATCATTCGCAAGAAGGATTACAGCACCGCTGATTTGTATGATCCGAAGGGGCGTTACGGTGCGTGGAACGGTAAGTCTTTCGCCATTCTTGTCGTCGGTACCGTGCTTGGTTGGGGATTGGTGGTCAACACTGCCGCCAGCTGGCTGAACTGGCAGGGGTATCTGCTGTTCCTTATCGGTGGCAAAGAAGGTAGTTGGGCTGCCGCCAATCTTGGTGTGATTGTTGCGCTGATTATTGGTCTTGCGGGATCGTTGATGTTCCAGCGTGGCGATATTGCCAAGCAGGAAGCTGATCTGCCGGTTTCGGAAGCATGAGTTGCTTATTGCGATAATACAAGGAAAGGAAAAGTCATGATTGCGGAAGATGAATGGCTGGTAGTTATCGACAGGCAGCGTGTTTTTGCGGAAAGTGAATGGTCCGCATGGGCTTGCCCGGACGGCTCCTATCACACTACTGATGAAGCGTTCGCACGATTGGCTAAGGCGTTCGGCGATCGTGTGGTCTATACGCGATATGTTGCGCCTGAGCCACCGCAAAACGCTTGGGTTGATTATTTCAAAGATTGGCCGCAGTTTTTGGTTGCTCCCGACGATCCGATGTACGATCTCACCGCGGATACCGCGGAATTGGCGCAAGGCCATGCCGTGGTCAGTTGCGACACTTTCGGCAAGTGGGGAAGCGTGCTGAGCGAAGCATTAAAGGCGCTAAAAAGATCACGGTATGTGGTGTCGCCACCGATTGCTGTGTGCTTACCACCGTGCTCGCCGCGGCTGACAATGGTGTAGCGGTACGCGTTGCTGCTGACGCTTGTGCAGGCAGTTCGCCAGAAAACCATCAGATGGCATTGAGCACCATGGCATTGTTCACGCCGCTGGTCACCGTCACTGATACTGATTCCATCGTAGGATAGGTAAGGACTTTGATTCTGCGGGGTTTGTTGAGTTCTGCTCAGCAAACCCCGCTTTTTGTATGTCGTGCATATTGCGCCAAAACTTGGATGATGCTCGGCTGGCATCGGTAATGAGCCATTAATCTTGCGGTGCGCTTTTGTAACTGCGGCGTAACAGTGCGGTGGTGATTGTAACGGACGATTCCGGCACAATCGTGGGTATCGACAGTTTCGTGAAGAGGTTTTACTGACGGACATGTCTCTCACAGGAAAAATCCCATGTATGAATCGAGGCCACCATGGCACAGCAGATCACTAGCTTGCTTGACGATCCTACGCAAGCGGTCAGTCTAGACACTTTCAGTGGGCTCACCAAAGGATGCCCCGCACCATTCTGGCTTTTCCAAGGCGTTTGCGCGGCTTGGGGCATCGACCACCAGCGGGCGCAACTCAACCTCATCACCGTATCCGAGAACGCGACGTTCCTGCTGTTGCTGGACGGCGAGCCCCAAGGCGTGGTACGTGTCTCGCAGCCGGGCTATGTGGGAGGTCCCGAGGCGGTGGCGTCGGAAATCAGCTGGTTGAATGCGTTGCATGATATCGAAGGTATCAGCCTGATCAATCCGGTTCCCACCATCCGTGGCACGTTCGTAACGAAAATCACTGATCTGAACGGTGTCGGCTGGACGGTGATCTCCACGAAATATGTGGAAGGAACCGTGCTGGAAGATCTTGAGAATCCTGCACCGTATTACGAGACGATCGGTGAATGGGCTGCGAAATTCCATGAGCAGTCGCGCACGTGGAGCAAACCGTACGGTTTCACCCGCTTCAATTGGGATCTTTCGAACATGGTTGGTCCGGCACCGCGTTGGGGACGTTGGGAAAACGCCAATCTCACCGACGAAGAGAAGCAGCTGTGCGACACCGCGCTGTGGAAGGCCATGGACGTGGTGATGAAAGTGCCGAGAACCAACGAAACTTGGGGCTTATCCATGCCGACTTGCGCCCGTCGAACGTGATTCGCGGCAATGACGGGAGACTGACCGTCATCGATTTCGACGATGCCGGATACAGCTGGTATCTCTACGATTACGCTTCATCGCTGAGTTTCATCGAACATGAACCGTATGCTCCCGATCTTGCCAAGGCGTGGGTCAAGGGATACCAGCGCGTCGCAGGTTCGTTCACGGATGAGGAACTGCGTATCATGTCCGCGCTTTCCATGATCCGACGCATGCAGATGCTCGGCTGGACCACCAGCACCGTGAGGATGCCCTGCCCGACGGTCTCGCTGCACAGCAGGCTCCCGGCAGCGTGATGTGCGCAAAAAACTATCTTGAGGATCCGCTCTGGCTGCTGCATTAGGCAAGTTGCATGAAACAAGCGTAATTACGCAGAAACCAGACAATCCAAGAAATCCAATCGTAAGCACGTAAAAATACGCAATTACGAAAATCTCAATTTTTATAACTTAACAACATCTGACCGCAACCAACCAAACGAGGAATCAATGGCATAACTCGCCGAACAATACGAGAGGAAGGCGATTACAATGACTGCGTCAACTGTTTCGGGACGATCGATAGGCGGCGTGACCTACGTTGAAACCGACAAGGACTATTTCGCAAAACGACAGCTTAAGCGAACCGCGGGAGCGTTCGGTCTATGGGCCATCGGCATTTCCGCGGTGATCTCCGGCGACTTCTCCGGCTGGAACGGAGGCATCGCCCAAGCCGGATGGGGTGGCATGCTGGTGGCCGCCATCGTGGTGTACCTCATGTACGTGCTTATGCTCAACTCCATCAGCGAAATGGCGTCGGCCATGCCGCACACGGGTGGCGCGTATTCCTTCGCGCGTGCCGCCATGGGTCCGTGGGGCGGCTTCTTCACCGGCCTTGCGGAAACCATCGAGTATGTGATGACCGCAGCCACCATCGTCTACTTCTCGTCGGCATACGCTGATGCGATCCTGTCGAACCTGACCGGATATTCGCTTGACGATCATGGCTTGGCTTGGGTTTGGTGGCTTGCCTTGTATGCGATTTTCGTAGTGGTCAATTGGCTGGGCGCCGAAACGTCGTTCCGTTTCGCCGAAGTCGTGTCGATCGCCGCGCTCGCCATCGTCGCACTGTTCGGTATCGGCGCTTTCGCCACTGGTAAGGCCGATTTCTCCACGCTGCTCAATATCACGCCTACCGAAGGCAACTCCGCGTTCCTGCCGTTCGGCCAGGTGCCATCTTCTACGCCATGCCGTTCGCCATGTGGTTGTTCCTTGGTATTGAGCAGCTGCCTCTGGCTGCAGAGGAAGTGCGTGAGCCGGAAAAGAACATTCCGAAGTCGTCCCGCCTGTGCATTTTCACGCTGGGATTGTCCGCGCTGATCATCGTGTTCCTGAACCGGCTGTGGTCGGTTCCGAAGCGCTCGCTGGTTCCGATGAGCCGTTGCTGGATGGCTATCGTGCGATTCTGCCGGGCAATCTCGCCGCGGTGCTGTCCGCATTCGCGTTGATCGGTCTGCTCGCTTCCATCCAAGGCATTATGTTCGCGTATGGCCGCAACCTGTATTCACTGTCCCGTGCAGGCTATTATCCGGCGTTCCTGTCGCTGACCGGTAAGAAGAAGACGCCGTACTGGGGGCTGGTCGTCGGCGCGATCATCGGTTTCGCAGCCTGTTCATCATCGCGTACGGCGGTGATGGCGCCGGTTCGGTGGTGTTGAACATCGCTGTGTGGGGTGCGGTGCTGGCATATCTGCTGCAGATGGTTTCCTATGTGATCCTCAGGAAGAAGATGCCTGATATCAAGCGTCCGTTCACCAGCCCGTTCGGCGTGCCGGGCGCGGTAATCGCAGGTTTGCTTGCATTCTGCATTTTCGTTGCCGTGCTGCTGAACCCGGATTATCGACTGGCCGTCTACGCCATGGTGGTCATCTACGTTCTCGCGACCATCTTCTTCGCGGTTTACGGACGTAAACACCTGGTGCTTTCTCCGGAAGAAGAGTTCGCCGCTTCCGGCGGAAAGGTCGCATATAAGACTGAAGACTGACTGATTTTCTGCGATTATCGTTTCGTTTTCTTGAAATAAAACGATATTGCCAAGGCCGTGTTCATCTGGGATGCGGCCTTTTTCAATCATCGGAAATATGTAAAAAGGTCAACCAAATAGGTGGAAAACAGCGGAAATGGTTTGTTTCTGCGCTGTATCAGCCACTCAACATTACTGCGTTACCGTGTGGGTAACGCCACAGGAAGCCAACGAAAGAAGGAATCATGGCAACTCGATCAACCATCATGGACACCAATAGCTTCCGTCCGGAAATGGCGGCCGCGCTCGACCCAGAAACACGCAAACTAACCGAAGAGCGTGACGTGCTTGGTCCGGCCTACCGTTTGTTCTACCGCAATCCAGTGCATCTGGTGAAGGGCCGTGGCTCGCATCTTTGGGATGCCGACGGCGAGGAATACTTGGACGTGTACAACAATGTCGCATCCGTCGGCCACTGTCACCCGCGCGTGGTGGATGCACTTACCCAGCAGGCTTCGATGCTCAACACCCACACGCGCTACCTGCATGAGAACATCCTGCATTATGCGGAAGATATCCTCTCCACCATGCCTGACGAACTTGACCGCATCATGTTCCAGTGCACTGGTTCCGAAGCCAACGATCTGGCCATTCGCGTAGCACAGACCTACACTGGCGGCGAAGGCGTGATCGTGACCAGCGAGGCCTACCATGGCAATTCGGCACTCACCTCCAAGCTTTCCCCAGCGCTCGGCACCGCGCAAACGCTTGGCTTGACCATGCGCATGATTCCCACGCCGGACACTTACCGCTTGGTCATTGACGGCAAGCCTGCCGCGGAATGCGCCGCCGAGGAATTCGGCAACTGGATGGCTGGCGAAGTGCGCAAGGCCGTTGCCGATATGGAACGTCATGGCATCAAGTTTGCGGCATTGCTTGCCGACTCCATCTTCTCCTCCGACGGCGTGTACCCCGATCCGGTCGGCTATCTGAAGCCGGTGATCGACGCCGTTCATGAACTGGGTGGCGTATGGATCGCCGACGAAGTGCAGCCGGGCTTCACTCGCACCGGCGACGCATTCTGGGGATTCGGACGCCAAGGCATTGTTCCCGATCTGGTCACATCCGGCAAGCCCATGGCCAACGGTCTGCCCACGTCGATGATGGCCGCCCGCCACGAAGTACTTGAACCGTTCGCAGGCTCCATTCCTTACTTCAACACTTCGGCGGCAACCCGGTATGCATGGCCGCGGCCCAGGCGGTGCTTGACGTGATGCGTGACGAAGACACCATGAGCAACGCCAAGAAGGTCGGCGCAATATTCAAGGATGCCGTCGCGTCGCTTATGCCGGCACACCCCTGCATCGGCGACGTGCGTGGCGCGGGCCTGTACATCGGCTGCGAAATCGTCAAGCCGGGCACCAAGGATCCCGACCAGCAGGCAGCGCTCGATATCCTCGAAACCCTGCGTGACAACCACATCCTCACCTCCGTATGCGGCCGTTACGGCAATATCCTCAAGCTGCGCCCGCCGCTGGTGTTCAGCGAATCCGATGTGGATTGGTTCATGGATGGATTCATGAAGACTCTGGAAACATTGAAGCTGTAAAACGACAGATAACCATAAAGAAAGGGCGCGGATATGGAAGATCATACCGGCATCAGGCGCACGCGAAGCGCTACGAGCGAACTGGTCTACCGTATCCGCGCTCGCATTCGTGAACAGGAGCTTCTTCCCGGAGAGAAACTCGGATCGGAACGGGCGCTCGCCGACAGTCTTGGCGTCAGCGTTCCGATTTGCGCAATGCGTTGACCGTGTTGGAATCCGATCATGAAATCATCCGCAAAATCGGTCGTGCCGGAGGCATCGTCATATCGGACGGACGTTTGGAACGCAATATCAACACGGTGGAATCATTGCCGACGATCGCGCGAAGACAAGGCATGCGCGTTTCGTCGAAAGTATTGCAGGCGGTGATTGCCCCGGCTTCCGTTTCCGACGTGCGTTTGCTGCGATTGCCGGGCGAGCATCCGATGATCTACGACATTACGCGATTGCGGTATATCGAAAATCGGCCGCTTTCGTTGGAACGGTCGCATTTGCCGGCATATCTGTTTCCTCTGTTCCTTACACGCGATTTGACGACCCCGTTCTACACCATGTTCGAACGTGATTATGGCGTGTATCCGTGCAATGTCGACGAAACATTGGAATCGGTGGTCGGCGACGAGCAGGAGAACGAGCTGCTGCAGATCGAGGCGGGAACTCCGCTGATGCGCATTCACCGGATCGCCTATGCGTCGGATGGATGCCCGTTCGAGCGTGCCACTGACGTGTATATCGCTGATCGCATGCGATTCACCATGCATCATTCCGGCTATGTACGCCTGTCCGCAACGTCTACGCAGAATATGACGAAATAAGCCGGAAGATTCTTCGGTTATACGATGCGGCGGTCGGCGGCCCAGCGGGTGAGTTCGGTGCGGTTTGACAGCTGCAGTTTGCGTAGTACGGAGCTGACGTGCGTTTCCACGGTTTTGATGGAAATAAACAGTTCCGCAGCCACTTCCTTGTACGTGTAGCCGCGCGCGATCAAGCGCATGACTTCCTGCTCACGGTTCGACAAGCGGTCCAGCTCGTCATCGTGGATCGGTCCGCTTGCAGAGCCGCCCATGCCAGCCGGTGAGCCATTTTGGAAAGCGGACAGCACGAATCCCGCCAATTTCGGCGAAAACACGGCATAGCCCTCATGCACTTGCTTGATGGAAGAAATCAAATCATCGCCGGAAATCGTCTTTGTCACATAGCCTTGCGCTCCGGCACGAATCACCGAACCGACATCCTGCGGCGAATCAGACACCGACAGCGCCAGAAACACGGTATTAGGGGAGTATGCGCGCGATTTCACGAGAATTTCAGCTCCGCCGCCACCCTCGCCACCGGGGACATGCACATCAAGCAGCACTACATCCGGCTTCGTCTGTGCGATCATCGCCACTGATCCCTCGACATCGGCCGCTTGTCCGACGATGTCGAAATGCGGCTGCAGCGTTGCGATAACGCCCGCACGGAACATTTCATGATCGTCAACGATGGCGATGCGGATCTGCTGTTCCTGCTCGTTCATTGCTGCTCCTCGAAATGGTTGGTAGGTTGATTGCTGAATTGATTGGTACGTTGATCGTTGGATTGACGGTTATGGTGATTGGGAAAATCGGTTTGTTGTGAGTTGCTTTGCGGTTCGTGCGATTGCTGCGCATTCGTGTCGGCGGCTGCGGATGCGGGCATGTCTGCGATTGGCATATGCATGCGCACCTCCGTGCCCCATTGCGGTCTCGATACTATCTCCACTGTACCGCCACGACGCTTGATTCGTCCGATAATCGATTCACGAATGCCAAGGCGATTCGCGGGGATGGCATTCACGTCAAATCCGTTGCCATGGTCGCGCACGAACACTTCCACCAGTTTGCTGCTTGCCTCGCAGTAGACGGAAATCGGCTCTCCTCCATGCGCTACCGCATTGATAAGCGCCTGTTGCGTGGCGTCAAGCAACGCATCGGTTTGCGCGCTTGGACGTGCGTCGCCCACCGTCACCACTTCGATCGGCTTGCCATGCGTGTCTTCCACATGTGCGGCGATTTCTTTCAAGCCGGCGTTCACGGAACGTTCAGACGTGGTGCGTTCCTGATACAGCCATTCACGCAATTCGCGTTCCTGCGAACGCGCCAGCGAAAACACCGTCTGCTGATCGTCGGCATGCAACTGAATCAGCGCCAACGTTTGCAGTACGCCATCATGCAGATGCGCGGTCATGTCGGCACGTTCCTCTTCGCGTTCCTTCGATGCGCGTTCCGTACCCAAATCGCGAATCAGCGCCATGATCCATGGCACAATCGCAAGCAATACGCCAATCAGCAGTGCCAAACCGGCGCACAGTATGCGAATCATGGAAAACGCGTCAAAATGCATGCAGGAACTGACATACAAAGCGTATGCGGCGAAAATAATCGCAATGCCGCCAAGCATCGTCCATAACTGACCTTCTTCGGCATTGAAACGCAACCAGGAGACGCCGATACCGACCAGACCAAGCAGCAGGGGCACAATCAGAGTGCGTTCAACACCGCCTGCGAACATGACGAAACAGATGGAAAGCAGCATCAGACCAGCTAATGCAAGCAAAGCGGGTTTTGGTGCTTTCTTCAGTGTCTGCTCAAGACTTTCGCTGGAAGATTGCGTATCGCCATGCGTTCCGTCGTTGCATGCAGTCGTATCTTCAAAAGATGGTGGTTGCGGGTGCGGACCATCTTGCGGAGCTGTAAAAGATTGATATTCCGGGGAAACGGGATATGTCCCGTACGGCATGTTGCCCCGGGAAAGCGGTGCCTGCCATGGCGAACGCTTGCCGGCAATAATGTACGTCTGCTGTATGGGGTCTCCCACGGGAAGTGCCATCCACAGGAAAATGTAAGCGATGAGCCCTGCACCGAACAGACATGTGGTGGCGAGGAAAAACAGGCGCACCCATAGCACGGCAATGCCAAATGCATGCTGATCGCCTTGCACACGCCAGCTCCCATGCGTCCGTATGGAGGACGCATCAACGGCAGTTTGGCCGGTTGCGTCGGCAGCGGACGTCCCTCATGCAGGGCTTGATCGCAGCAGTAGCGCATATATACGGCGCTCGCCTGGTCGTACTGGCTTTGCGTGTACCACGGTTTTCCTAAGGATTTCATACTTCTATTGTGCCTGTGGGGGACGCCGTTTCAGGGCATTCATATAGTGTTCAGGGCAGATTCAGGGTGTTCCCCGATACATGTGGCATGCGCGAGTTGCTGTAATGGAACCATGAGCAATGCAAACAATGGTCCGCTGGGCGATCGCGGCAACGCAGGGCCGCAGCCTTCTGCTGGACAACCGTATTATCGGCAGCCTGCGTACGGTTCGCCGCAACCTTCCCGCGGCGGCCGTTTCTTCGCGTGGATTCGTTCCAGCCAGGTCAAGCGTGGACATGACCGTTGGATTGGCGGCGTGTGCGATGGCATAGCACGTCGTCTTGGTTGGAATACCACGTTGGTTCGTGCGCTTATGGTGGTTGCCACACTGTTTTTCGGCGCGGGTGCCGCGTTCTATGGCCTGGCGTGGTTTGTGCTGCCGGATGAGCGCGACAATCAGATTCTTGCTGAGGATTTGATTAACGGCAAGTGGGATTGGAATTGCATTGGCGCGCTGTTGTGCTGCCTTGTTGCCATCTGTTTGCCGGGGGCAGGATGGTTTGCTTTCGCGTTGGCCGCGTTGGTGCTGTGGCTTCTGCTCAATAGGCAGATTTATGCGCCGAATGTTCCTCCAAATCAGTGGCAGCAGCCCCCGTATGGTCAGGCTCCGTACGGTCAACCGCAATATGGTCAGCCTCAATATGGAGGGCTTCGTACGGACGGCCGGTGCCTCCTGCATCGCCGTCTCCGGCGCAATCGAATCCTTATACTCAGCCGATGCAGGCGAGCGGCGCATATAACGGGGCGGCCAACACGGCTTCGTCACCGGAATCGCAATCGCCTCAGCCTCAGCGCCCTCAGCCTCAACAGCCTCAGTATCATGCCTACCAACAGCAGGCCAATGGTCCGGCCGCTTTTGCCACGGCCAATGTTCCACCAACATTCACCGCTCCGGTAGCCCCGGTGGCGCAGACGCTACGCAGCCAAGAAGGGGGCGCCGTAAGCCGGCTGGTCCACTGCTGGTATTGATGATGTTCGGTCTCACGATGATCGCATGCGCACTATGCGTATGGTGCATTATGACGTACGGCGTTCAAGGCGGGCAGCGGGGCACCGAATACACGTTGCAGGCATGCGCGGCATTCGTCGGTGGCATCTGTCTGGTGACGGGAATCGTTATTGTCGCGCTCGGATTCGCGGGCAGAAGAACGGGAGGATTGCATCCTCTGACATGGATATCCGTATTCATGTCGTTGGTCATGGTGATGGCTTTGGCGGGTTATTCGCTGTTCAGCTATCGGATTGACACGGGCATTCCCTCATCCTACAAGAGGGTCAATGTGTCGGGAATGACCACCATGGGCTCCACCGCCAGTGAAATGAGCAAATACGAGCAGGGCATCGTCGCGCAAGGCAATGATTACGCCACCGACGTGCTGCATATCGACTTAAGCGATTACGCGAAAAACAACGGTCCGCACAAAGTGGATCTTCAGGATGGCACGCAGGGCACGACTTCCTGCCCTACAGGAACGTTGAATGTGGTGGCCTCAAGCGCACAGGTCGTGGTGACCTTGCCGAACGGCTGCTGGTGGGCGTTCGGGTCTAACGGTAATTTCTATAACATCACCGATTTCGTCGGCAGTTCGGACGGGCTCACGTTGGATTCCGGCAATATCTATGTCTCGCTTATGGGCAACGATTCCACGAAATCGGTAGTGAAAAAGCGTGCGCTGGGAACTTACGATACTTACGATCGGAGTTGCGGCTCATACGGAGATGAATCCGGCATCGAGGATTTCGATGATGAGACCGATACGGAAGATGGCACGGATACCGGCGCCGATTCCACTAGGACCGATTCCCCCTTCAAGGACGGGGATGTGGACAAAGCCTACCGCGAAATCTACGACAATCATCAATATTGGCCGTGCTTCACCGGTGATGGCAAGGTCCGGTCATGCCAACCGGACTGCAGATCAATACTATGGCAACGGTCGGCGGCAGCGTCGCGGTGCAGTATGTGTCCGACAACACATTGGGCAAAGCGGGAAAGGAGTGACCATGAGCGACGACAAGACCCAGGAAATGCCGGTCATGGCTGATGCCGGAGATATGCCTACCGAAACGTTGCATACCGTGGATGCGCAGTCCACGTATGACCAGTCGCAGCGCAGTGGGCGTGCAACGCAGGATGATAAGCCGCGCGTGGAATCCGCTCCAGCGCAAGGCGTTCCGACCTATACCGCTTCGGTAGCCGGTGCGAATGATGGGCGCAAGAATCGGCAGACTGGAGACGACATCATCAGACCTTCCGGAAGAAGCGGTTCGACCATCGCGCTCGGCGTGTTCACGTGCTTCATGGGGGTGGTGACGCTGCTTTGCGGCATGCATGTGCCAATGAATCTCTGGTGGTGGGCCAGCGATCCGAAACAGTTCTTCGTATTCCTGCTCGGAGGCATCGGCGTGCTGCTTATCGCCGTCGCGTGATCTGGGCGATAGTCAGCGCGGTGCGTTCAAACCGATCCAAGAATGGAGGCGATGCGGACAGCGACGATCCATTCGACGCTCCCCATAGCTCGGATGCCACGGCCTTTTCGACTGATTCGGATAAGTCACCGATTTCGGAACGATCGTGAGAATCAGCTGAATAGCCCCTGATATCAGCCGCACCAACGAAATCGAGGCTGACATCGCAAACAAATACGTGACCACCATGCATGACCAAATCCAACACTTGCTTTTCCATCTTGACGTTGGATTTTGGTCGTACCATGGTGGTCATTTTTATGGTGATGTACGGGGCTTACTGCAGTCTTCAGTAATTGTCACGGTGTGTTTTCACTGTGTTTACTGTGCGGCCTCAGCCTGTGCCAAATCCTCAAATCCAGCCAAACGAACCGTATTGCGAATCGTCTCTTCGGTGAGATTGCGCCGCTCATGCCGCAAACGCTCCACAAAATCGTGGTACAACGCCACGGTACGGTCGGAATAGGTGCCCAATTCGCCGCGCAGATACGTTTCGAACGACGTGGTCTCTGGCGTATCTTCGACAGTGGTCAGCACACGCATCGCCTCGCCAAGATGAGGAAAACGCTCACGAAAATCACGCGCCCACGACACCTGAACTGTTATGATGCCTTCCTGCAAGACGTTGCGATTCGCGGAAATCCGGGGAATATACGGCGCAATGTTTGCACAATACTCCTGTGGATATGTGGATTGCATCATGCGACCATACTTTTCCGTCACCAAATTACGTCCAACACGGTCGGCTTCCTGCAAGTCCGACCGGTAACTGCGCAGCAATTCCTCCGGCCACGTCATGAACTGACTGGCACGCATCTGATGAAACATCGGCCAATTGCCTTGGCAGGACGCGCGGCCGCCCTCATTATTGGTTTGCTGAAACTGATTCCACTCCAGTTTGATAATGGATTCAACAAGATTTGCTGTATCGTGACCGTCTATTACATCTGAAATTACGCTGCTATTCATATGATTTCGATTCTTGATTTCGTCTGATTATTGCTCTGATTTGCAATGCTTGCGATGGATTTTTTGGCTGCAGGCACGTCACAGGCTGTGCAGACAACTCGCGTCGGACTTGATATGGTTCTCAACATACGGCCGCTGCCATTCCACAAACGTTTCGTGGGATTCGGTCAATCCCTCCCGCAGCAATTCATCCACAACATCACTGCAGATGCGCTCAACAGTGGCGATAATGCGCTCCGCCGCAGGCTTCGCACCCTTGCCGCCCTCACCGAAACCGACACCACCGAAACATGCGGCGGAACTCAATCGCAATATGTCTTCCAACTGTTCGCACACGCCGGCCAGCCTTGTTGCCATACGGCGGCTCAGCTTGCGCATGGCAGCAAACTGCCATTTGTAATACGGCAGATACCCAACGCTCACCGGCTCATTGATCAGAAACATCAACGAAGCCGTGGCGTTCACGAACTCATGAATGCTCAACATCGCAGCAGCACCATCGCCACGTTGCAGCATGCGCGGCAGATGTATTGCCCCGCCTGAGCCATCATGCCCAAACGGCGGGAAATCAAGGAAAGTCGAACATCTTCCGGCATGAACTTGAACCCCTGCCGAGTCTTGGAAAACACCCCCAACGGATCAGCGAACACCTGACCGTTTGTGGCAGTGGCCAACGTATCTTCCTGCAAACTTAGCCAAGATGCAACATCGTTCTGCGCCGGAGCCTCACGAAACAGCGTGATCCGCTCGAAAAAATCGCCGATACGAAACACGCCATCACGGCGGAACTCGCCTTGCGCACGCGGCGTAAGTGGCGATTGAGATGCGGTAAGAGCGTCGGAATTAGCCGAACCATGCCCTGCAAAATGCGGCTTGCCCTGCTCGGCAACAGTGAAATCGCGACTCAACGCATCGTAATCAGCCTGCAATTGCTCGCCAATCGCATCATAATCCTCATCGGTAAGCCACAGGCAGAAACGCGGCGCGAAATCATGATCGCGCGACAGCTCATCGTCGAAACCGAAACATTCCGAACCATAACCAACCAAACCTGCGGCAATCCGCCCCTGATATGCCGAATATGCGCCGGCAAGCAACGGTTTGCCGAGATCATTCCAGAATGCGCGAGACAAAGCAAGTCCCGAAATATGGTGAGAAATCGCAGGAATCGAAGATGCGCCGGATTCCGTCATATAGTGCGGTTCACTTGATTGCTGAGATTCGATTGATTTCGGTGAATGCTGAGATTCCAAGGATTCTTGCGATTCTTGATATTCTTGCGATTCCCGCGTTTTATGAGATGATGGCATGTGCTTATGCAACGCCTGTTTTGCCACTTCAAGATTGACTGCAGTCGTGTGATAGTAGTCGGTGTTGCGTCCGTAGCATTCCTCAATCACGCTCAACGCATGCTCATAGCCGGAAACCGCATCCTGCAGGCAGCCGGCCATATAGCAGGCCTGCGCATAGCCGGCCAGCGCCGAAGCATAATGCGCACTATGTTCCAAATGCCCGGTACGGTAGATTGTCAACGCTTTCTGGGCATGCTGTATGCATCGCTCGCCCAATACCGGTCCATCTGCAGGAGCAGCAATGCAAGATTGGTGTGCGTGGAGGCAACGTCGATGTCAGCGCTCGCATCGGGGGAAGATTGCTCCAACAGGTCCAGCGCCTGTTCCAGCTCGCGCTTCGCCTGATTGAGACGACCGGTTTCGCTGTACAACATGGACATATTGTTATGCAGCGCGGGCCAGGCGTCGGTCGGTGGGGGAGAAGGCGGACGTGGCCGCGTCAAGCGCCTGACGGTACAGCTGTTCGGCCTCCTCGTACTGGCCTGCGGCTCGCATGCCCGTGGCCGCGTTGATCAGCGTCGTAGCCCACGCCTGCGGGTCGATTTCCTGAAGATGCAAATGATCCGCAATGCTTAACGATTCGCGGATAATCGGCAGATTGTCGGTATGGCGACCTTGCGAACGGTAAAACCCCATCGTTTCGTTCAACACCGTCAGCAAACCGGCGTCATTATGACTGTGTTCGGCTTCGGTTCGTGCCTTCTGCAGGTACGGTTCAGCCTGTTTAGGAGCCTTATGCGCATCGAAAATCGCATCAAGACCACGCAAAAATCGCTGTACATCAAACGTTGCGCAACCGTCATCGCAATTATTCATATTTAGATTGACATCACTGTCTGCCATCGCAATCCCTTCATCGGTGACTTTCATCATCTCCCGAACTGCAGACGGCATCGCAGACGGCGAAACAACGAAAGATGGGGAACATGCGATACGTCGTACAAAGAACAACGGGATATCTCATCACAATACTTGTGATGAGATATCCCGTTGCATAACAGAAATAATCGAAATAACTGACTGTCGCATGTCAGACATGCACTTCGCGCATACGCTCCGTAGCACCCGTATGCGTTTCGTAACGACGCGAATAGGTGACCAGCATAATCACCGCGATCAAAGCGATCGGAGCACCGGCCAAACCGGTGTAATGGTAGTTCATGGCGGTTGCCGTCAATGCGGCGCCACCAACGATCGAACCAACCGCATTGCCAAAATTGAACGCGATCTGCACGGCCGCGCCCGCAATCAGCTCGCCGCCGCCCTCGCCGGCTTGCACCATCAGCAGCTGCTGTGGAGACGAGTTGAAGAACAGTGCGAAACCAATCAGGAATGTCAGCAGAGCGGTGGTCACATGATTGCCAGGAACGAAAAACACCAGCAACAAGCCAAGCGTGGCAATGGCCTGCGAAAGACCGGCAGTGGCACCCGGCTTCCACAAATCAGTCAAACGGCCGCCAGCAATGCCGCCAAGCACCATGCCGAAACCAGCAAGCACCATTAACAGGGGAACCATCGAGGAACTCCAGCCGCCGACCTTTTGCAGCCACGGCGAAATGTAGCTCCACCAGCAGAAAATACCGGAATTACCGCAGAACACCGCCATGAGAATAAACCACGGACCGGCGTGAGTGAGGAAACGGAACTGCCCCTTAATGCCAGCGTCCTTAATCGGCGCGACGAACGGCACCCACGCAATTACCAACACCATCGTCATCAACGCCCAAGCGGCAAGAATCGCAAACGCCAAACGCCACGACAGCATTTCCGAAAGCAATGTGCCCGCAGGCACACCCAACATATTGGCAACCGTCTGACCCGTCACCATCATTGACACGGACTGCGCTTCCTTGCCCTTATCGGCCAACGTCTTGGCGATCAGCGTGGCCGTGCCGAAAAACGCGCCATGCGGCAAGCCCGAAATGAAACGAGCGGCCAACAACATGGGGGAATTGAACGAAACCGCGCTCAACGTGTTGCCGACCAGTGCGATGATCATGAACAGAATGATGAGATTCTTCGGCGGTACCTTACGGCCGAACACCAGAATCAGCGTGCCCACGCACACGCCGATCGCATATGCGGAAATATAATGGCCTGCCGCAGGAATGCTGACCTGCATGGCGGCGGCTGTCTGAGGCAAAATGCCCATCATCACGAATTCGGCGGCACCAAGAATAAAGGCGCCGGAAGCCAAAGCCAGAATGCTTCTTTTCACAGTCTCTCCTCCATGAATGTGAAGCGTGTTGGTGTGCGCGCTTGTTTACGCGCTTGTGTATTACGTGTTTTTTGATTTTTCAGGTGGTTGCGTCTCGCATATGCTGTTTTGCACCGCTGATGCGCTGGAAATAAAAAAGGCGGAACCGAAGTTCCGCCTTGAGTTGTCGGGCTGGCGGGATTTGAACCCGCGGCCTCTTCGTCCCGAACGAAGCGCGCTACCAGCTGCGCTACAGCCCGTTTGGCAACAGTTGGAGATATTACACGATTGCTTAGGTAATGCAAATACGGCGTGTCGCGTGTGGTGTAGTGGCTTCTCGGTACACTGTGGGCTTATGAGTGAGACCATCGAATCGCAAGAAAATCAGAATGAAGAGCTGCCGTTCCCGCTATGACTACGGTGGAGCGCGCCGAAATGCTGCTGCAGCAGGATGCGGCTATCTACGCCAAGATCAATGACGGCGCCACCCTGGATGAGGCCGTCGATCCGGGCAATAAGGAATTCGGCCCGCTGGCGCATCCGGAACAGGTGCAGATGCGCGTGGCCAAGCGTGCATGATGCTTAAGGACGGTATCCAGCCGTACCCGGTGACCTTGGACGTCACCGCCACCATCGAAGAGGTCCGCGCCAAGTATGACGGCAAGCTCGAAGCGGGTGACGAGACCGAGGACGTGGTCGGCATCGCCGGTCGCGTACTTTTCCTGCGTAACGCCGGTGGCCTGTGCTTCGTGCAGCTTTCCGCTGGCGACGGCACCAAGATCCAGGGCATGATCTCCAAGAAGGAGATCGGCGCCGATTCCTTGAAGCAGTTCAAGCAGCTGGTTGACTTGGGTGATCACCTGTTCATCAAGGGCCGTGTGATTGCCTCCAAGACCGGCGAGCTGTCCGTGTTCGCCACCGAATGGGCCATCGCCGCCAAGGCACTGCAGCCGCTGCCGGCCCTGCACAAGGACCTGAACGAAGACACTCGTACCCGCAAGCCGTACATCGGCATGATTGCTGACGAGAAGATGCGCAATATGGTGCGCAACCGTTCCAAGGCCGTTGCTTCCCTGCGCAAGACCTTCGCCGATCACGACTTCCTCGAGGTTGAAACCCCGATGTTGCAGACCGTGCACGGTGGTGCCGCCGCACGTCCGTTCACCACGCACATGAACGCATTCGACCTTGACCTGTACCTGCGTATCGCACCGGAACTGTTCCTCAAGCGTTGCCTGGTCGGCGGCATCGACCGTGTGTTCGAGATCAACCGTGACTTCCGTAACGAAGGCGTCGACGCACCCATGCTCCGGAATTCACCATGGTTGAGGCCTATCAGGCTTACGGCAACTACGACACCATCGGTGCGCTCGTCAAGCAGCTCGTGCAAGACACCGCCATGGACGTGTTCGGCACCCACAAGGTGACGTTGCTCGACGGTTCCGAATACGATTTCGGCGGCGAATGGAAGACCATCAGCATGTATGATTCCCTCTCCGAAGCGCTCGGCGAGGAAATCGTGCCGAATGGCGGCCCGGACAATCCGGGCACTTCCGTGGAACATCTCGGTGCCATTGCCGACAAGCTCGGTGTGGAACGCGACGATGTGGAGAACCACGGCAAGCTCGTCGAACACCTGTGGGAGCACTTCTACGAAGACAAGCTGTTCGAGCCGACCTTCGTGCGTGACTTCCCGGTCGAAACCTCCCCGCTGGTCAAGGGCCACCGTTCCAAGCCAGGCGTGGTCGAAAAGTGGGATCTGTATGTGCGCGGCTTCGAGCTGGCCACCGGCTACTCCGAGCTGAACGATCCGGTTGTGCAGCGTGAACGTTTCGTGGCTCAGGCCAAGGATGCGCTCGCCGGCGACGAAGAAGCCTGCGATATCGATGAGGACTTCCTCGAGGCTCTCGGCGTGGGCATGCCTCCGGCAGGCGGCATGGGCATGGGTATCGACCGACTGCTGATCGCCCTGACCGGCGCCACCATCCGCGAAACCATCACCTTCCCATTGGTGAAGCCGCTGAATTAAGGCAAAGCTTAATTCAATATCGGCTTCACGCGAGGCTGAAAAGAGAACAGTCCAGTGGACTGTTCTCCAGCCGGAGCCATCCTTATAAAAATTGCCGCTGAATTAAGGCAAAGCCTTAATTCAATATCGGCTTCACGCGAGGCTGCTTGGGTATAGCCAGGCAGCCCCGCGTTTTTTTTATTCTCCAATTCTGTTTTATTCCCTGATTTCTGGCGCTGGTCCTGTGCTTCCGCGCACGACAAGCGTTGGTGGAAACAATAGCGTGCGCTGAGCGTCTTCGGACTGATGCTTGGATAGTAATGTGGCAAGTGTTGCTCGGGTCATTTCCGCCAGTGGCTGCCGCATGGTGGTCAATGGCGGTCCGAGATGCCGCGCGCTGTTGATATCGTCGAATCCGGTGACGGACAGATCTTCGGGAATCGACAGTCCCAACTGATGTGCCGCGTCATATATGCCGAATGCCTGCGTATCGCTACAGGCAAATACTGCAGTTGGACGATTCTTTTGTTGCAGTAGATCAAGCGCGTGCAAGCGTGCATTTTCCGACCAGTAGTCGCCTTCTCGCACTTGAGTGTCGTTAAGAACGATGTCATGCTGTGCTAGTGCCGCACGAAATCCAGCCAACCTGGCGGGGTAGCAGGTGGTGGACATTGGGCCGGTAATTGCCGCGAATTGGCGGTGTCCTAAGCTGATAAGATGGCTGCCGATTTCGAATCCACCTGTCCAATTGTCGATGCGCACGTCCATGCAATCTTTGCATGGTGTTCCGGATGGGTCGACTACCGCATATCGAGCTCCAAGTTCTTGGCAAAGCGTTCGATCTCGCATTGGCACGTAGGCGTTGTCGAAAATCACTACTTTGGGTCTGGCTCGGCGGATTGCTTGCCGGTAGGTGTCGTTGAGGCTGCCATCGGAGGCGTTTTTCGCGCAGATGGTCACGGTCATGCTTCGTTTGACGGCGGTGTCGGTTGCTCCTTGCATGATGTCGAGCACCCATGGGTTGTCCATGGATTCGAGCACCAACATGATGGTTGTGGACAGCGCGTGTTTGACTGGCGGTTTGCTGTATTCCATGGCTTTGAGCAGCGCTTCAATGCGTTGCCGTGTTTCGTCGGAGACTCCGGAACGTCCATTGATGACTTTGGAGACGGTGGATGGCGTGGTGTTCGCAAGTTTGGCGATGTGCGATAGTTTCGGTCGTTGACTGGCGGTACGCATATTGGTTTGCGATGAAGACAGTGTCATGATAGCAGTATAGTAGAGAAATTTCTTCTAATGATTGCTATGCAGTGTAATCATTGCATTGGAGTGCATGATAATTGCTGTTTATCTGCTGTATATTGACATTTGCAAGAAAGAAATTTCCTTATCATCTCAAGAATTTGCATTTCATTTTCTCTACTTTGACATCAGACGGCGGAAATGCAGCATACGCAATGAGCGCAGGTGCGAATCGGCCGTCAGGGATAAGAAGCATTGTCATCGCGTTGCTGCGAATGGCATGATGGCTCGTATTGCACGGGCTGTTCGGGATTCTCGACAAAGGAGTTGTTGTGGACAACGCAAACGTTAAGCTCTCCCTTAAGGAGAAGCTCAGCTATGGAGCGTCGGATTGCGCGTACAATCTGGTGTTCAACGTGGTCACCACGTACATGATGTTCTATTACACCGACGTGGCCGGCATTAGCTGCTGTCTGTCGGTACGCTGTTCCTGGTGGTGCGTGTGCTTGACGCGGTTGCAGGTCCGGTGGTGGGTGCGCTTATTGATAAAACGCATACCAAGTGGGGCAAGGTGCGTCCATGGTTCCTGTGGTTCGGTGCGCCATTTGCCATTATTGGCGTCATGGCGTTTTCGGTGCCGAACTTCGGCGGCGTGACCAAGATGATCTACGTGTATGTCACGTACATCATGATGAATTTCCTTGCGGTCACCGTGACCACGCCGTGCACCGCACTGTTGCCGAACCTCACTACCAACACGCAGGAGCGTGTCAATGCGAACGCTTTCCGTAATGTCGGCGGTCAGATCGGCGTGATTGCTTCCGGTATGCTTACTCTGCCGTTGGTCAACCTGATCGGTGGTGGCAATCAGCAGTTGGGCTTTACCGTCACCATGATCATCTATGGCGTGATCTGCGTGGGTCTGTTGCTGCTGACTTTTGCCAATACGCGTGAACGTGTGTTTACCCCTAAGGAGAAGGAGCCGCCGTTCATCAAGAGTTTCGTGGCCATGCTGCACAATGGGCCATGGTGGATTCTTGTCACCCTCAACCTTGTCATGTTCATTGGTGTGGTAACCAAGGCCTCGTCCATCGTGTACTTCTTCAAGTACAACGTCGGCAACGAAACTCTTTCCTCTTTGGCTAATGGCATCAATTCGGCTGGCATGATTGCCGGTATGATTCTTGCTCCGTTCTTCGCCAAGAAGATGAAGAACCGCAATATCGCCATCATGTTCTTCGGCTTCGGCATTATTGGTCTGCTTGGTCTGTACGTTGGTGCCAAGATCATGTCCATTCCGCTGATCTTCGTATCTATGGCGGTTTCGGCATTGTTCCAGACTGGTCAAAGCATGGGCTTCGTGATGTTGGCCGATGTGGTTGACTATGGCGAATGGAAGACCGGTGTGCGTAGCCAGGGCTTGATTACTTCCTGCGCGGCCATCGGTGTTACCTGTGGTGCGGGCATCGCCGGCTGGCTCTCCAGTTTTGTGCTGGAAATCAACGGTTTTGTGCCTAATCAAGAGCAGACGGCGCAAGCTCTGAACGCCATCAACATCAACTTCGTGTGGATTCCGATCGCCTGCTGCGCTATCGGCACTGTGCTGATGCTGCTGTACAAGGTCGATGATCAGATCGGCACTATTCGTGAGGAACTCGCAGCCCGTAATCAGGTCGTTGCTGAGTAAACGCACCCTGCGTATCGCGCTTCGGGCTTCGAAACGGTTTGATCCCAATTCCCTTTTCCGTTCGAAGCCCGGAACATTCGTTTTACAAACCAATAAGGAAATCATCATGAGTGTTATGGAACCTGCTGTTTTCACAGTGGAACGTGCCGACGGTACTTCTTTGACGTTACGAGGTACCCGTTATCTGCCGGAAGGTTTTTCGGAAGACGGACATTCGCCGGTGGCGGTGCTTTTTCATGGCTTCGGGGGCAATCGCATCGACTTTTCCGGATTTGTCGTGCAAATGGCGCGAGAACTTGCTTCTCGTGGTCTCGTGGTCGTTACTTACGATCGTGCTGGTCATGGCGAAAGTGATGGTACTTTCTTCGATACCACCGTTAGTGGCGATGTCGAAGACGCCTTGCAGGTAGTGGAGCAGGCTCGTCATATGAGCGGCTGCGATCCGGATAATCTGCATTTCGCTGGACTGAGCCTTGGCGCGGTGATTTGCACGCTGTTGGCACCGAAGGTGCCTGGGCAGCCCAAGTCGATCGCTCTGTGTTCTACGGCCACTTCGTATGTTGATGAGATTGCCGGTGGGCATATTCAGGGTAAGCCTCTGTCTGCCATCGAAGAGCAAGGCTATCTTGACTTTATGGGTGTTGCCATGGGACCGGCCATGGTGGAGGATGCGGGTCGTACCGATCCTTACGGCATGGCTTGCGGATATCGCGGTAAGGTGCTTGCCATCCATGGCACCAAGGATTTCATTCCTGTTGACTATATTCGTCGGTACGAGGATGTGTATGGCGAAAATATGCAGCTCAAGGTCATCGAGGATGGCGACCATGGTTTCGGCAATGTGAAGCATCGCGAAATGGTTATGCCGGCTCTCGGTGATTTTGTGGCAGAGCAGGCAGGTCTGTAAGGCCGGAAGGCTTTGCGCCGTATCGGACTTCTTGTCAGTGCACGGCAAGAATAATCTGCGACCTGTAGTGTTGTGACCTGGTCGCAGATTTGGGGCATTCGTTCGCGAATGCCCTTTTCCGTATCCCTTTCGTACCACCCAGCTTGCCTACCGCAGAATACGTGGGCGTGAGGATGCTGAATCGCAGGGTGCGATTGAAGCTCTCCATGTTTTCAAAAAAGAAATCCCACGGGTTTCATGATATTTCGCATGAGTGACGTTCTGGGGCATTCTCCGGTATTGTATCGATTTCTGGAAACAGACGAAATATCAATGAGTATGGTCAGGTTGTGAATCTGGAATGCGGGTAGGCGGCTGGAATGCGAATCGTGAGTGTGATTCTAGAATGGCGTTCATGGGAATGACGATTTGGATTCGTGGGGCTCGCCCTCAAACGCTGCCGCTGGGTCTTGCCCCGGTTCTGGTCGGCGTTGCCGCCAGTTGGCGGTGGGAGGCTTTGGGTGGCCTGCGGTCGTGCCCAGCTTTTCCGGGAAGATTGCTGGAAGAGCATGATGCTGGTGATGTGCTGGGGTATTGTGCGTTTTCTCGGCCGTGGTTTGCGGTCGTTGCGATGTTGTGCGCCGTGGTGGCGGTCGGTCTGCAGATTGCTGTGAATTATCTCAACGATTATGCCGATGGTGTACGCGGCACGGACGCCCGACGAGGCAGTGACGCCGCGGGACCTCGGCGGTTGGTCGCTTCCGGAGTGGATCCCAGTCACGTGTTGCTGGCTGCCGCGGTCGCTGCTTTAGCCGCCTGTGCCGCCGGACTGGTCGCTGTCGTCATAACTGGTCGCTGGTGGCTGATAGCGCTTGGCGCAACCTGTCTGGTGGCGGCCTGGGGATATACCAACGGTCGGCATCCTTACGGATATCGGGGTCTGGGCGAACTTGCGGCATTCGTATTCTTCGGGTTGGTTCCAGCCTCGGCACGCAGTATGCGCTAAGCGGGTCGATCACCGTGACGGGGGTGGCCGGTTCGGTGATCTGCGGCCTGCTGTCCGTCAGCGTCATGATGGTGAATAACCTGCGCGATCTCGAAGATGACGCCGCGCACGGCAAGCGCACGCTGATGGTGCGCATCGGCAGTGGGAAGGGCAAATGCTGGTGCATGCGTGCGCTGGGATGGGCTGCTGGTCTGACGGTGGTTTTCGCCATGCCATTATCGGTGTATGCCAAACTTCTGGATCTGCTCATAAAGCTGCCTGCGGAGGTGGATCGCGACCGTTCATGCACGGAATATGGCATATGCGGTGACTGGTCGTGGGGAAACGCCGATTGGATGAGCCTTGCGGCGTTCGTATCCATCGCAGGGTGTGTGGCGATTGCTACTCGTGCCGTCGCGGCCGTCCGGCATGACCAGTGGCGTCGGGCGTTGCCATTGTGCTCGATGACCTCGTTGGTCGCAGCCGGCGCGTTCGTGCTCAATGCCTGTCAGGCCGGTTTCATGGCGTAGCTGCATCCTGCATTTACGATTTCGTCATTGAGCACCGGCGATTGCCTGATGATGCAAACGGCATGCAACAGAATGAAAATTGTTGCATGAACGTAACCAAATAATCGTCATCGACGGTTGTGTTGGGCGTGCTAGGCGGTAGACTGGCAGGTATGACTTACAAACTAGTACTGCTCCGTCATGGACAGAGCGCATGGAATAAAACCAATCAGTTCACCGGCTGGGTCGACGTCCCGCTGACCGAGCAGGGTGTCGAGGAAGCCAAGAATGGCGGTCGTCTGCTCAAGGAGAAGAATGTCCTTCCGGATATTGTCTTCACCTCGATGCTGCGTCGCGCCATCAACACCGCCAACGTGGCTCTGGATGAGGCGGATCGTCTGTGGATTCCGGTTCAGCGCAGCTGGCGTCTGAACGAGCGTCACTACGGCGCTCTGCAGGGCAAGAACAAGACCGAGATCCGTCAGGAGTACGGTGACGAGAAGTTCATGCTGTGGCGCCGTTCCTACGCCACTCCGCCGCCGGAGATCGATCCGAACGACGAGTATGCGCAGAACAACGATCCGCGCTACACCGGCGATCCGGTTCCGGAAGCCGAATGCCTTGCCGACGTGGTCAAGCGCGTTGAGCCGTACTTCAAGTCCGACATCGAGCCGGAGCTGAAGGCTGGCAAGACCGTTCTGATCGCCGCTCACGGCAACTCCCTGCGCGCCATCGTGAAGATGCTCGACAACCTCTCCGAAGAGGAGATCGCCAAGGTCAACATCCCGACCGCAATGCCGCTGCTGTACGAGCTGGACGAGAACTTCAAGCCGATCAAGCCGCGTGGCGAGTATCTGGATCCGGAAGCCGCCGCTGCTGGTGCCGCCGCTGTCGCCGCCCAGGGCCAGAAGTGAGTTTGTTGCGATTGATACGCAGGTAATCGCGTTCAATCGTACGGAACGTATATGAAAAGGTGGAAATCCACAGTATGTGGGTTTCCACCTTTTTGCGTCCGGTATCTTTGTTGGGTTATTACGTCCGTCTGCCGGATGGAATACGGAACATGGGATGTGCGGCAGACGGACGTCAATCGCAATCGGCTCAGATTACGCCGTATTCCTTAAGTAACATCGGAATATCGGTGGAATCGAGCTTCTTCAGAATCTGTTTCAACACGGTCTTTTCAATGGGGTTGAGTTTCATGTCGGTAATCGGCTTGCCGTCACGCAGCATTACCGTGGCGTTGAGCAGGTTGCGTACGTCGTAGACCGAACCCCACACTTCCGGCACGCCACGGTCCACATCGCACAAGGTGTACACCGCTTCCATGCCGGTTCGCATCGAATATTCGGTGGTGAAGATCGTGTCGCGCGGGGTTTCGGCGAACTGTCCGAGGAAGGCGAAATTCACGGCACCATCAGGCACCACGTCGGGGCGGTCGCCGGCGGAACGCGGCATGAAGAACGCGTCGATGTATGGCATCATCACCGGAACCGTGTTCGCGTGGTTTTTGGCCAGATCCTCGATCTTTTCGACTGGCACGCCCATATGGTAGAGCCATTCCTCGCAGATCTCCTCGCCAGTGCACTCCCGCATCGGCTTCTTCACATAGTTGCCAGGCTTGTCGGGGAACAGGCCGTACACCCATATGCTCAGCTGGTCCTTCGGCTGGTCGCGGAACTGCTGTTGACGGTTCAACGTCCAGCTCATCAGCCAGTTGGAATCCTCAACGGTTACGATGCCGCCGGTCACCACATGGCCGGTGAACGGGTCACGCTTACAGATCTTCTGAATATACGGCGGAATCTCCATGTCAAGCGTGGTCACGGTGGCGCTCATCCACTTCGAATGCTCCGGATCGCCGCAGAACACGTCCGGGTGACCGAAACTCGGGTCTTGCTTGGCAATGCGACGCCACATGTCCCAGCCGCCGCCGGGCTTGATTTCCGGAGCCCATGCGGCCGCTTCGGTTTGCGAGCCCATGGTCGAGTTTTCCACGCAGCCACCATTGGTGATGAACACCAAGTCGTTTTCGCCCAAATCAATGCTTCGCGCGGTGCCATCCGCTTCGGTCAGGTCGATGCGCGTAGCCATTTTCTTGGTTGGCGAACTGTACGGATTGCGTACGAACACGCCGGATTCAGCCTGCTTCTTCAAAATCGTGTCTTGACCGGTGCCGGTAGTGACGACGACGCGTCCCATGCCTCCGCCAATCTTGAAATCGACATTCTCCACTTTCGCGTTGTAGTGGAACTGCACGCCGAATCCTTCCAAATACTTGATCATCGGCAGAATCATCGACTCATACTGGTTGTAACGGGTGAAACGCAACGCACTGAAGTCCGGCAATCCGCCAATATGATGAATATATCGACGGATATACAGCTTCATTTCCAACGCACTATGCCAATTTTCGAAAGCGAACATGGTGCGCCAGTACATCCAGAAATTCGAATTGAAAACCTCATCGTCGAAATAATCAGAAATTTTCTTGCCGTACAGTTCCTCATTCGGCGTGAAGAACAATTGCATGATCTCCATCGAGGCTTTGTCTGACAGATTGAATTTGCCGTTCGTGCCTGCGTCAACGCCGCGCGCTTTCGTGGAGCGGCAGAGTGAGAAGTTGGGATCTTCCTTGTTCAGCCAGTAATACTCGTCAAGTACGGAAACGCCTTCCGTTTCGATGGATGGAATGGAACGGAACATGTCCCACATCACTTCGAAATGGTTGTCCATTTCACGGCCGCCGCGCATCACATAGCCAACGCCGGGAATATTTGCGCCATCGCAGGCGCCTCCCGGAACCGCGTCCTTTTCGAATACGTGAATGTGGCTGCCCGGCAGTTGCGCATCTCGCACCAGGTAACAGGCTGCGGTGAGTGCGGCCAAGCCGGTGCCGATGATGTACGCGTTCTTGCTGTCCATGCCTTCGGGTTTCTTCGGTCGGGCGAATGCTTCGTAATTGCCGTTGGAATAATACATGACTGCCTCCTTTGGATGTCACTGCACATATTGTGCCGCGACATTGCGTAAAAGTATATGGGCAAAAAATAGACAGATTGTTTAATTTTTCTTACGGCTTGACGAAAGTGAAATAATGCGGGAGATAGTGCTTGACGATTCGTGCTGAAAGATTGCAAAAACAAAACAAGAAGGCGGCTTCAGTGGGGAACGGAAGCCGCCTTCTCAAAAAGAAGATGAAAAAGAAGATCGCAAGAAAAAAATCAGGCGATGTCGGTGTCTTCGTCGCGGGTCGGCTCCTTGGACGGGTCGAAACCGGAGACGATGTACACCACGCGGCGAGCCGCGGACACGGCGTGATCGCCAAGACGCTCCATGAAGCGGCCGATCAGCACCACGTCGATGAGCTGCTGGTTGGTGCCGGACCAATCCGCGGACTGAGCCAGTTCAAAGGTCTTCTTGTGCAGTTCGTCGAGCTTGTCGTCGTTGATGATGATCTGTTCGGCGGTCTTGGTGTCGCGGTCAGACAGCATGGCCACGGTCTGGTCGGCGACGTCGTTCAGGAACGCCTGCATTTCGGCGAACAGCGGTTGGGCTTCGGCCGGCAGCGGGGAAGCCGGGTAGGTGCGGCGGGCGGCTTCGGCGATGTGACGGGCCAGATCGCCCATACGTTCGAAGGTGGTGGCCAAACGCATGGTGGAAACAACCACGCGCAGATCGGTGGCAACCGGGTTCTGCTTGGCCAGCAGCTTCACGCACTGGTCGACAACGCTGGCTTCGAGGGCATCGATTTCGATGTCGCCGTCGATAACGGCCTGGGCGGCTTCAAGATTCTGGTTCAGCAGCGCGTCGCCGGCACCGTTGATCGCCTTGCGCACGCCTTTGACCATGTGGTCGAGATCATCGGCAACAGCCTTGAGCTCCTCGTTGAAAATAACGCGCATGTGACTTGCCTTTCAATGCTTCATATATATCTGGGTTCGATATAACCTCTCACAAGTCTATTAGACAAACGCCATATTCGTAACCACTGCTCGTGTTGTTCCGTCAAAGTTCACCAACGCGTTCACCTTGTGTTCACGAACGAGCGGTGGTGTCGCGAGTTGGGGAGCCTCAAGAGTGTGCAACAATGAAACCATGGTTGAATCTTTGGGTTCGTGGTGGCGTTCGCTGACGCACCGCAACGACGATGATGAGCATGATGCCGATGACGACACATTGGATGATGCCACCAACGCGTTGCTTTCCATGCTGCCGTTGGCTTCCGTCGTAGTTGACGAGCATGACGAAGTGATTCGCGCGCACCCGTCGGCGTATGCGCTTGGCGTGGTGCGCGATGATGCCATCGCGGAAGAGACCGTGCTTCGCGCAGTGCATGAGGTGCGTTCCTGTGGCGGCAACAAACAATTTGATTTGACCACCACCACCCAATATGTCGCCCAGCAAGTGCCGAAGGCAGGCAAACCAACCACACGTGAAATCGCGCGCCAGGCACTGATAGGGCAGTCAAACCCCAATACTTCCGGCGCAACCGTTTCCCGACCCAACTGGCTGAAAATCATCGTCGGCAAACTCAATGAGAATCTCATGGTTGTGCTCATCAGCGATGTGAGCGAAAGCGTACGATTCTCGCAGGTGCGCGATTCGTTCATCACCAACGTTTCCGAACAATTGCTTGAGCCGACGCAATCATTGGAACAGCTGGCGGACATTGTGGAACGGGGCGGTGCCAGCCAACAGGACGTCGAACGCAACGCCACGCAGCTGCGTCAATCCTGTTCCCGTCTTGAGCATATGATTTCCGATCTGCTGCTGCTGATCAAAGCGCAGGAGCCAATCCTGCCGACCGCCGACAATCGCATCAACGTGATGGAACAGGTACAAGCCGTGGTGCAGGCGCATCTCGATATGGCTGCGCAACGCGGCATCACCATCGAGACCGGCGGTGACGAATCGCTATGCATCAATGGCGAAGCGATCAGATTCAGGCGGCGCTCGCAAAATTGATTGAAAACGCGATTACGTATTCAAAAGACGGTTCTACGGTGAATGTCGTCGCCAAAGCCAATGAGGAGCATACGGAAGCGGTAATCAGTGTTCTCGATCGAGGCAAAGGCATCGCCATCGGCGAACAGAACCGTATTTTTGAACGGTTCTATCGCGGCAGCAATCAGAATGAGCATTCCGGTGACGGCATTGGCTTGGGACTTGCGATTGTCAAGCATGTTGCGTTGACTCACCATGGTTCCGCGTCGGTGTGGAGCAGCCCGGGGCAGGGAAGCACGTTCGCCTTGGTGCTGCCGTTGGGCGGGGAATGATGTAAGACATTCGGCAGATGTTGCAAATATCTCAAATGGAGATAATGCGATGCCCGTCTCGCTTTCGATAAGGCAAGACGGGCATCATATTTTTTGAGGATTTTTCGGGGGTATATTGCCGATTACTCGCCAAGACGGCGATAATCCCAACGGTCGAAATGCTCCCAAACCAGCATGAGCACGCCGATGACCGTACCCGCTTCGCAGACGGTTTGCGCGCGTTCCGCGTCGATGCCGAATGCGATAAGTACGATGCAGACCACCAAAGCGATGGCCCATAGCGCGGTGCCAAACATGAATACCTTGCGTAGGTCGACGCGCACCGGTTTCGGCGAAGGTTTCCTCACGCTGGGATCAATAATCGGAGCAATCTTCATATCGCCACACCTTACCTTGCATCAGAGATGTTCCACCACGTAGTCGATACAGCGGGTGAGCGCATCCACATCGCTGGGTTCCACGGACGGGAACACGCCGATGCGAAGCTGGTTTCGGCCGAGCTTACGGTATCCGTTGGTGTCCACAATGCCGTTTTCGCGCAATGCCGCCACCACTTGGGATGCATTGATGCCATCGTTGATATCGATGTGACCACGGCGTTGGAGCGCGCGTTCCTGTCGTTTACGAACGGGGAGGCGTAATCGGACTTCTCCGCCCACTGGTACAGCAGGGACGCAGACCTTGCGCAGCGGGCCGAAGCCAGGCGAGCCCACCGTTGTCGTTGAGCCAACGAACCTGGTTTTCCAGCATGATCAGCGTTGCCACTGCCGGCGTGTT
>ENA-OQDD01000111-OQDD01000111.1-human-gut-metagenome-genome-assembly--contig:-NODE-111-length-32174-cov-2.891878_pt1 | contig 32174 bp, 39 predicted proteins | sample MGYA00242507_ERZ504598 | MGnify/ENA primary metagenome ERZ504598 (study PRJEB26092, sample SAMD00036318) | human gut metagenome | host: Homo sapiens | study: EMG produced TPA metagenomics assembly of...
CTTTTCTTTTTTGTATTTTTGCATTTAGGTTTGTTTATTTTCGTCAAAAATGGTATAATTATCCTAATTTTTAACCCATTACCACTTTTTTAGCAGGAAAAGAGGTCCCTTTATGAACAGAACACAAAAGCTTGGCAACGTATTGATCATTTCTTCCCGGAAACGAATGCTTTCCGAATTTCAGTCTTATCTTCACTCCGTGCTCGGTGAATATCTCACCTTCAATACCCTTTTAAGAGAGCAGGCCACAGACCCTTCTCTCTTCCGGGGATACCAGTGCGTCCTTTTTCCAAGCGTCCGCGCCATGGAAACCTTTCCGCTTACCCTTGACTCCTCCATTTTGCAGCTCCCCTGCGACCGCGTTTTCAACCACATGTTCCTGGATAAAATCATTCAGATTCCGCCGCACGAACGTGTCTATCTGGTAAACGATGATAAATATTCCACGCTCGCTATCATTTCCCAGCTTGAGGAATGCGGCATCACCCAATATGACTTTGTTCCGTTTTATCCCGGATGCAAGGATACCGAGTCTGACATTCAGTTTGCCATCACCGCCGGCGAGCCGCAGCTCGTTCCTTCCCGCATTCCCAATGTACTGGATATCGGCAACCGTATCATCGATATTTCCACTATTTTACAGCTCTGCGAATATTTCAACATTCCTCTGCAGACCGTAAACCGTGTATCGCGCAATTATGTCAATCAGATTCTTCACACCGTCAAAACCTCAGAAACCTACTATACAAATTATGTACAGACCGAACAGCTCATGCAGGTTATCCTGTTCTCTCTTCCCATTGGCATCTGTCTGTTTGGTGCGGATGGCCGCATTCAGTTCATGAACGCTAAATTTGCACATGCCTTCTCGCTTCCCTCCTCCAACTTTGAAGGACAGCCTTTTTCGGAATGTCTTCCGCCTGCCTACGCGGACACTGCTTTCGACCGCAACGGTGACTGGACCATTCTCCTTTCGGATCAGAAAACACAGATCACGTTAAGCGTTCTCTCTATGGTTTTTCCGGATACAGAGCCTGTTTTTCTTGCGTTTCTTCCCGAGAGCAGATCCACGGAAATGTCGGTACCGAAAGACGAAAAAACGGAAGAAAGCACTTTTTTCGCTTCCTCCCGTACCTTTTCCCTTTCCCTGTCCCACGCAGATTCCGTCCAGAATCTGATGGCGCAGGCCAGACATCTTGCACTTTTTGATTTTCCGATTCTGATCCAGGGAGAAAGCGGTACACAGCGCAGGACACTCGCACGTGCGATCCACAATTTTTCGCGCCGCCATCATTATCCGTTTTCCGTTCTTCATTCTCCGGGAAATGATCTGACCGAAGCCTCCCTGCTCCGGCTTCTTGCCGAAACCAACCATGGCACACTCGTTCTTTCCCAGGTGGACCGTTTTCCGCTTTCCATTCAGGATCTGCTGGTCAATGTTCTTACCAATGTTCATGGTAACTTCTTTTCCGCACCGGAAACCCGCCGTTTCGATGTGCGGATCATTGCTATTGCGGATGATAACCTTTACAAAAAAGTAGAAAAAGGAACCTTCCTGCGGGAACTTTTTCACCTTTTAAGTGCTTCAGAGCTTCAGACAGTCCCGCTCCGCAGACGCAGGAGGATATTCCCGATCTTCTCAATTACTTTCTGCTTCAGTTTTTCCACAACACCGATATGACCTGCGACCGGATCTTTTCGGAAGGGCTTCTGCGCTTTCTGAAGGAATATGCGTACCCCGGAAATATTCATGAGCTGTACAATCTGTCCTGCAGCCTGTTTACCCGGTACAGCAGCCATAAGCTGCAGCTTTCCGATCTGCCAACGTACCTCCGCTCCCGCCAGATGGCTGACGTTTCCCTCACCGACCTTCAATATCAGGTTCTTTCTTTCGTATCGACGCATCCGAAAGCAGGCCGCCTGGCAATCAAAAACGGACTGGCCGACGGAGAAACCTTTGTATCCGAAGCGGCTCTGCGCACCGTACTCGGAGAGCTTTCTTCCGCCGGTTATCTCATCGTGCACCGGACAAAAGGCGGATGTGAAATTTCCGAGCTGGGGCGTATGGTTCTGGAAAAATAATTTATTTCAGAAATCCCGGTATTTCCAGAAATTCTGCAAGGCTGCGGTATCTGGCTCCGTCCAGGCCTCTTTTTTCCTTTGCGGTTACCATAGAGTTCAGGATCGCTTCCTCCACAGCCTCTGCCGCTGCTTCAAATGCCTCGTTGATTTTTTCTTCTTTTATCCGGCACACACTTCCACCTCACATGTACTCTTTGTGTCTACGCGGTTTGCTGTTGTAAATCCGATCATGATTTCACCGCTTCCATGGCCGGTATAGGCTCCTGTTCTGGCGATTCCGACTCCACAGCGGCGGATAATCCGGTACAGCTGCCGCTCCGATACCGGAAGATCTGTTGCCAGAACCGTCATAATCGATCCCCGGTCTTCGGCGCTGCTTCCACATTCTTCCTTCCGGATCCGCTCCAGAATCTTCTCTCCTGCCGGTTTTCCACTGATTTTCAAATCTCTGGTTGCCCCGAAATTTGACTGTACCAGAACACCAATGGTATATGTTTTTCCGTCAAGCACCAGCGTGCGGGATGCTGATCCGATTCCCCCTTTCAGCCCATAGCAGATAGTTCCTGTTCCGGCACCGATATCACCTTCCGCAAAGTCTGTATCCGCCTGCTCCAGTGCATGATACAGCTCTTTTTCCCCCACTACCCGGTTACAAATCTCATTGATTCTCGAATCATTACATTCTCCGACAACCGGATTGATGGAAAAAACATCTTCCCCTTCTTTTCGGGTCTGCTGTATCATCCATGAAATCATGCATCCGCCACTTTTCCGACATTCAGTGTATTGGTCAGGGCAATGGGCGTTTCAAGAGTTCCGAGCTCCTGTACCTGCACAAGACCGCACGTTTTCCCGAAACCGTTATGCACGTAGCAGACGCCAGGTACTTTTCAGAAACGGATTGCCTTCTCCCGGCACAATCACCGTCACTCCGGTATGCTGATTGCCACTTTCCACCGTCGCATGGCCTACCCGCACACCGGGCACATCCGTAATTTTGTTTCGCGGTCCATTTTCATGATGTCCGATCCGATATCCGTAATCACTGATTCTTTTCTGTTTCATCCTGTTTCCTCCTCTTTTTATGATGTACTCCCGGAATTTTTCAGCTCACGCAAATACAGGCACAAAAAAGACTCCGAAGATACATTTTTCTCTCACTTTACGCTCTCTTCTCTCTTCTGTCCATACCTCTTCCCACAATTTTTCTTCTTTTCTTTATATTTTTTCCATTTCTTTTAGAATTTGGACACACTTTGCTCACATATTCCTTTTATAATAAAGCTCGGATAGTTGATAAACCACTCACTATCTCCCCCCTCATAAAAAGATGGCGATATACTTTTGTATATCGTCATCTTTGTTTTTGCTGACAAAAACGCCCCCGGGGTGAAAACGTAACCACTTCCGTTTTCCGCCCGGGGGCATTCTTTCTTCCTTTTTGCTCAGCCTCTGCAGCAGCTTCCTCTGCTTCCGCTTCTGCCATCGCCTGTTCGTACTGTTTCAGGATAATGGTCTGAATTTTTTCTCTGGTTCCGGAGTTGATCGGATGTGCGATATCGCGGTACTCCCCGTCCGTACCTTACGGCTCGGCATTGCGATAAACAGTCCTTTTTCTCCTTCAATCACCTTGATATCATGTACAACAAATTCGTCATCGATTGTGATAGACACAACCGCCTTCATTTTTCCTTCTTTTGTTACCTTGCGTACTCTCACGTCTGTAATGTTCATAAACTTTTATGCCCCTTTCACCCCATAATCAGATGGCGTATCTTTCGTTTTTTTCGACAACAATTTTGATGCCGTCCTCCCCACAGTGATAGGAGTTTGCACGGATGGTGTCCCTGCTCTCCACAATACAGTTTTCAATGTGAGTGTTGTCTCCGAGATATACATCATTTAAGATGATAGAATTTTTAATCACACAGTTGTTTCCAACATATACCTTCTTGAACAAAACAGAGTTCTCAACCTGTCCGTTGATGATACAGCCGCTGGATACAAGAGAATTTTTCACTGTGCAGCCAGGATTGTATTTTGCCGGCGGAAGATCGTCGATCTTGGAGTAGATGCCCGGATACTGTCCGAAGAAGTAATCTCTTACCTCCGGTTTCAGGAAATCCATGTTGGTTCTGTAATAGGAATCTACGGTAGCAATGTTGCTCCAGTAGGTATTGATCTTGTATCCGTAAATCCGTTTCAGGTTTTTGTAACGGATTAAAATATCCTTTACAAAGTCGTAGCGGTCTTCCTGTGCGCTGCGCTCAATCATTTCGATCAGCTGGCGACGGCGGATGACATAGATACCGGTAGAGATCACGTTGGAGCTCGAAACCATCGGTTTTTCCTCGAACTCCTCGATGCGGCAGTCCTCATTCATCTTCAGGACGCCGAAGCGGCTGGTATCTGCTTCCTTGGAATCCGTGCATACCACGGTAACATCCGCACGTTTTGCAATATGGTATTCCAGTACCTTATTGAAATCCAGTTTGTATACGCCATCTCCCGATGCGATGACTACGTACGGTTCATGGCTGTTTTTCAGCCATGTCAGGTTCTGACTGATCGCGTCTGCCGTTCCACGGTACCACCAGCTGTTATCTGATGTAACGGTTGGAGAAAATACAAACAGACCGCCATGTTTTCTTCCGAAATCCCACCATTTGGAAGAGCTCAAATGTTCATTTAAGGATCTGGCGTTGTACTGTGTCAGGACAGCACCTTCTGAATATGAGAGTTTGCCATGCTTGACAGCGCAAAATCGATGCTGCGGAAGCTGCCTGCGACCGGCATAGCTGCAACGGCTCTTTTATTGGACAGCTCTCTCATTTTGTTGTTGTTACCGCCTGCAAGAATAATTCCCAATGCTCTCATATTACTCACCGTCCTTTTCTACAATTGCTCCGCCGGACGGAAGTGTGCCATCCGGGTAATCCTCAAGGGAAGTTTCGCCGGAAATGCAGACATTCTTTCCAATGGTTACGCCATCCGGAATGACTGCCTTTTCTCCAACGGTCACAAGTCCGAATCCGTAAATATTCGGTTTTAAGACGTTCGGCGCTTCCTCGCCAACGCCCATCACAACATGTTTGCCGACATGTACGTTTTCTGCAATAATGGCCTTATTGACCTGGGTTCCCTCGCCGATTGTGCTGTGGCGCATAATAATAGAATCTCTTACAACAACACCCTTTTCAATGCGCACATCCGCACCGATGACGGAATTATGTACCTCTCCGTAGATTTCAGCGCCCTCGCCGATAATACAGCGGTCGATGACAGCGTCCCCGGAAACATACTGCGGACGGATGATATCACCTTTGGTATAGATCTTCCAGAACTCCTCATATAAATTGAATTCCGGAATAATATCGATCAGCTCCATATTTGCTTCCCAGTAGGAGCCAAGCGTTCCGACATCTTTCCAGTAGCCGTTGAACTCATACGCAAACAAACGTTTTCCGTTGTCGCGGCAGTACGGCAGAATATGTTTTCCGAAGTCACAACTCGCTGATCCTTCAGGGCTGTCAGAGATTCCTTTAATGCTTTCCAGCTGAAAATATAGATGCCCATAGAAGCGAGGTTGCTTCTCGGGTGCTCCGGTTTTTCTTCAAATTCGGTAATTCTTCCGTTTCCGTCTGTGATCATGACACCGAAACGGCTTGCTTCTTCAATCGGTACCGGCATACATGCGATGGTCACATCTGCGTGGTTTGCTTTGTGATAGTCAAGCATCACCTCGTAATCCATTTTGTAAATGTGGTCGCCGGAAAGAATCAGAACATATTCTGGATTGTATGTTTCCATATAAGCCATGTTCTGGTAAATTGCATTTGCAGTTCCTGTATACCATTCGCTGTTTGTACTTTTTTCGTATGGCGGCAGAACGGTTACGCCGCCTTCGTTTTTATCGAGATCCCACGGAATACCGATTCCGATATGGGTATTCAGCCGCAGCGGCTGATACTGGGTCAGTACGCCTACCGTATCAATTCCTGAATTGATACAATTACTGAGCGGGAAGTCGATGATTCGATACTTTCCGCCAAATGCTACTGCCGGTTTTGCCACTTTCTCCGTGAGCACACCGAGACGGCTTCCCTGGCCGCCTGCCAGCAGCATTGCTATCATCTCTTTCTTAATCATGCAATCACCTCTTGTCGTATCTAAAGATTTGCAGTAACTGTAAGAATGTACGGCATACTTCCTGTCTGCCTTCAGAAATGATCCCCTGTCGGTCCTGGCTTTTCATATCCACGCACTTCTTTGATAACTACAAGGTAAATTATACCACACTTCCGTCACATTGTGAACGTTTTTTATAATTTTTCTTTATTTTTTCTTATATTTTATTACTTTTGACTATGCATTTTTCAACCTGTCAGAACCGCATCATGATTTTCAACAATTTTCGACAAACCGTTTATTATTTTTTTACCAGTTTTTGTCATTTCCCGTCGTTTTCATTTTGCAACATTGCATTTTGCACATGATCTGCTCCATAATGTTTATCTATTATTTTTTATTTCATTTTCATTTTCCTGTGCTTTTTTTCTTTTACTTTTCCGGCAAATACGTGTATACTATTAGCCAGAACAGTTCCGGCCGGATTCCGGGGAAACGGCTTTGGATTTTACTCTGTTCTTTCCTATGATTAATTGAGAAAATTTCCCCAATTCAGTGAAAAGACACATTGAAGGAGATACTATGTACGAAGTAGATTTCAGTAAACCAATCCATATACATTTTATCGGCATCGGCGGCATCAGCATGAGCGGCCTTGCTGAAATTCTTTTAAAAGAAAATTTTACGATTTCCGGTTCCGATGCAAAGGAAAGTGACCTGACCCGCCACCTGACTTCTCTTGGCGCGCAGGTTTTCTACGGCCAGAAGGCGGAAAATATCATTCCTGGCATCGACCTTGTCGTTTACACCGCAGCGATCCACCCGGACAACCCGGAATTTGCCGCCGCCAAAGCTGCCGGCATTCCGATGCTGACCCGTGCTGAACTGCTTGGACAGATCATGCGCAACTACAATACGCCGATCGCCGTTTCCGGTACCCACGGAAAGACGACGACAACCTCCATGCTCTCCCACATTCTGATGGCAGCCGACTGTGACCCAACGATTTCTGTCGGCGGTATTCTTCCGTCCATCGGCGGAAATATCCGTGTCGGCCATTCCGAAACTTTCCTGACCGAAGCATGTGAGTACACCAACAGTTTCTTAAGTTTCTTCCCGAAAATCGGCATCATCCTCAATATGGATGCGGATCATCTTGACTTTTTTAAGGATATTGATGATATCCGCCATTCCTTCCGCGAATTTGCCCGTCTGCTCCCGGCCGACGGCATGCTGATCATCAACGCCGATACGCCGAAATACGATTACGTAACCGAAGGCCTTGGCTGCAAATTGTCACCTACGCGCTGGAGAATCAGGCTGTCGCTGATTATACCGCTGCCAACATCACCTACGATGAGTTCGATCACCCGTCCTTCGACTGCATCTGCCGTGGCGAGCTGCGCGGTCGCTATACGCTGATGGTTCCGGGACTTCACAACGTTTCCAACGCCCTGGCTGCCATTGCACTGGCCGATGAACTGCAGCTGCCGGAAAACGCCATCCACGAAGGCTTTGCCACCTTCCGCGGAACCGACCGCCGTTTCCAGTATAAAGGTACATACCACGGAGCAAAGGTGATCGACGATTATGCGCATCATCCAACCGAAATCCGTGCAACGATGGAAGCCGCTGAAAACTGTGCGCACAGAACACTGTGGTGCGTCTTCCAGCCGCATACCTACACCAGAACGAAAGCGCTGCTCGATGATTTCGCCGCCGCTCTTTCCCTGGCAGACCATGTGGTTCTCGCCGATATTTACGCAGCCAGAGAAACCGATACGCTCGGCATCTCCTCCAAAGATATCCAGGAGCGCATTGTAAAACTCGGCACTGCCTGCGAATATTTCCCATCCTTGCGGAAATCGAAAACTATCTGAACGAAAATCTTGCCGAGGCGACATGCTGATCACCATGGGTGCCGGAGACGTTGTAAAAATCGGTGAGGAGCTTCTTGCTTCCGAAAAATAAAATCATTCTTTCGCTTTACCTGCTCCCTGTGGAAAATGGAGTTTTCCTTTTTTCCACAGGGTCTTTTTTTGCTCCGAATCCACACAATCTGCCTTTTCGCCAAATAGTTACGCACATTTTTATTCACAGCTATTTTCCTGTATTTTCGCCTGTTTTCAGAGTTATCCACATTGTCCACAATTTTATACACATTTTTACGATCTACACAATGTGGATTCCCTGTGTATAACTTTGTTACATAACGATATCACCAGAAAGTCCTATACTTCCCTGTTTTCCTCCATTTTTCAACATTTTTGGTAGATGATAATATTTCACAAAACGGATTTCTCCACATTATCCACATTGTCCACAGTCCTTTTTCATCCACCGTGCTTTTTTCCCGGAATGTTTTTTCCGCAAAACACCTATTCACTTGTCGAAAATACTGTGTTATACTTGATTGTGTATGAGAAGGCAAGACGTATAATAAAAAACAGATCGCTAAAAGTAAAAATCTGCCGCACGATAAGAACAGGATGGTGTAATTTTGAGTATGCTGACATTAAACAATGACTGCCTGGCCAGTGTGACTGCTGTGCCGGATCTTTTTCTGGAACAATATATGCCCGCAGCCAACGGAGAATTTGTAAAAGTGTACCTTTATCTGCTGAAGCTGGTCAAAGACCATCAGCAGGATTCCACTCTGTCATCGATGGCAGATTTTTTTCCTGCACGGAAAACGATATCGTCCGGGCGCTGAAATACTGGGAGAAGCAGGGACTCCTCTCGCTCTCCTACACCACTGGGGAAAGCGTTCCGACCGGAATCGCCTTTCTGCCGCTTGTCCGGAAGGAAGAAAGCGGAATCCTTCCAACACCGGAATCCTCGATTTCCGGCCCGATTGCGGCTGCACCGCTGTTTCTGCTGTATCCGTTGAAATCCCGCAGACGGAACAGACCCCGGCTCCATCACCACAGCCGGCCGTTTCTGCCCCATCTGCCTCTTCTCCGGCAGATGATCTTTCCAGTTCCGGTATTTCCGGACAGTCAGTAGAAAAAAAACACGCTCCCGGCAGCCGCGAAGAACTGCAGCACGTTCTTTACGTTGCGCAGACGTATTTCGGTCATCTTCTGTCGCCAACGGAAATCGAATGCATCATGTTTTTCTATGATGATCTCCACTTTTCCGCGGATCTTCTGGAATACCTGGTGGAATACTGTGTTTCGAAGGGAAGCACCAGCATCCACTACCTGAAAAAGGTAGGACTCGCCTGGCAGGAAAGCGGAATCCGCGATGTTGCCTCTGCCAAACAGGAGACCACGACATTCAACAAACATTACTACACAATTTTGAAAGCATTCGGCATCCGCAACCGCGCACCGGTGGAAAAAGAAGCCGAGATGATGGACCGCTGGCTGAATACCTACGGTTTTACGATTGATCTTATCACCGAAGCCTGTCAGCGCACCGTTTCCAAGATCGGCCAGCCGAGCTTCCAGTACGCGGAAGGCATTCTCTCCAAATGGAAGGAACAGGGCGTCCGCTCCATGGCAGACGTCGAACAGCGCGATGCGGAGCACCAGAAAAGGAAGAAAACCGCTTCTGATCAGAATGCGGCACGAAAAACCGCTCCTGCTGCTTCAAGTAACCGCTTCAACAATTTCCATCAGAGAGAATACGACTACCAGAAGTTAGAAGAACAGCTTCTGAAATAACGCCCGGAGGACGAAACAACTATGGCACTGACAAACCCGCAATACGATGCGATTATGCGCATGTACAACGAACGCAGCTCCGCCACCAGAGAGAACAGCAGGAGCACATCCGCATTGCTTATGAAAAGATTCCGCGCCTTGCGGAAATCGACGCCGAGATTGCATCCCTCTCGGTTCGGAAAGCAAAAGCGATGCTGAACGGAGACGCTTCCATGGATCTCGACCTGAATGCTGCCATCCGTGACCGTTCCCAGGAACGCGCGGCGCTCCTTTCCATGCACGGCTACCCGGCAGACTATCTCGAGCTGACGTATGACTGCCCGCTCTGCCGCGACACCGGCTACATCAACGGCACGCAGAAATGCGCCTGCTTCAAAAAAGCTGCCGTCGATCTTCTGTACCGGCAGTCCAACGTGGAGGAGCTTCTGAAAGCCGAAAATTTCAGCCAGTTCTCTCTGGATTACTACTCGGACAGCCTGACCAGTACCGGAACACCGCTCACTTCCCGCGAGGCCGCTGCTGCCGCGCTCGAAAAAAGCCAGGCGTTCGTCCGCAATTTCGGCTCGTCGTTTGAAAATCTCTTCTTTTACGGCGACACCGGTGTCGGAAAAACGTTTCTTTCGCACTGTATTGCCCGCGAGCTGATCGAGCAGTCGTTCTGTGTGATTTATTTTACTGCATTTGATCTGTTTGACCTGTTTGCACGCTACACCTTTTCCAGTTCAGAAGAAGCAAAAGACGCTCACGCCAATATCTTTGACTGCGATCTTCTGATCATCGATGATTTAGGTACGGAACTGACCAACAGCTTCGTCTCTTCCCAGCTCTTTCTCTGCATCAACGAACGCATCCTGCGGAAGAAATCGACGATCATCTCCACGAACCTGCCCCTTGACCGCTTCATGGAGACGTACTCGGAACGTACCTTTTCACGAATTTCAAGTAACTACACCATCATTAAACTTTTTGGAAACGATATTCGGATCCAGAAAAAACTTTTGGGAGGAACCAAAGCATGAGTAAGGGAACTGAAGGACATTTTGACACACTGCCAATCGGAAGACTGGGACTGATCCCGCTGAACAGCAGCGCCGCACTTGGAAAAAAGGTCGACGATTATCTGGTCAGCTGGAGAAAGGGAGCGGCAATGAATTTGCGGAAAAATATGTCGCTGCCTATGAAGGATATGAGCGTGACAGCTACATTATCCAGTCTCAGGTTCCGCGTTTCGGTTCAGGCGAGGCAAAGGGTATCATCAACGAATCTGTCCGCGGTGACGATATCTACATTCTGCTCGATGTCTGCAACTACAGCCTGACCTATTCTCTGTGCGGCTACACCAACCACATGTCTCCGGACGACCACTTCCAGGATCTGAAGCGTGTCATCGCAGCCATCGGTGGAAAAGCCCGCAGAATCAATGTCATTATGCCATTCCTGTATGAGAGCCGCCAGCACAAGAGATCTGGAAGAGAGTCTCTCGACTGCGCACTTGGTCTGCAGGAGCTGACTGCTATGGGCGTAGAAAACATCATCACCTTCGACGCTCACGACCCGCGTGTCCAGAACGCGATTCCGCTGCATGGATTTGAAACCATCCAGCCGGCTTACCAGTTCATCAAAAACATCCTGCGCAATGCACCGGATATGAAGCTCGACAAGGATCATCTGATGGTCATTAGCCGGATGAGGGCGGTATGGGCCGTGCTATCTACATGGCAAACAACCTCGGTGTTGACATGGGTATGTTCTACAAACGCCGCGACTACTCTACCATCATTGACGGACGCAACCCGATCGTTGCCCATGAGTTTCTCGGTGCTGATGTCAAAGGTAAGGATATGATCATCATCGACGATATGATCTCCTCCGGCGAGAGTATGCTGGAAGTTGCCAAACTCTTAAAGGATCGTGAGGCACGCAACATCTACATGTGCTCGACCTTCGGACTGTTCACCAGCGGACTGGAGAAATTCGACAAGGCTTATGAGGAAGGACTCTTCACAAAAGTTCTGACCACCAACGTCGTATACCAGACACCGGAGCTTCTCTCCCGCGAGTACTACATCAGCTGCGACCTGAGCAAATATATCGCTCTCATCATCGACAAGCTGAATCACGATGCCTCCATCAGCGGACTGCTGGATCCGGCGGATCGTATTCAGAAAGTTATTAAGAAATTTAAGAATCACGAGAAGATCTGATATTCCAGGTTCAAAGTTCGAAAGCTGTTCGTGCTTGCACGATAAAGCGTTCGAATTTGGAACCCGCCAAACATGAGGACGTAGCGCCAGCGGATTCCGAATATTTGCAGAATCGCGGAACAATTCGTGAATATCCACAAACGCGAAACTGTCACGCAAACGGTTTCGGCGTTTTTTTATATTTTAGCAAATTCTTGCTAGTTTTTTCTTTTTTTCGGCTGTATAATGAAATTACATTGTACGACGAAGGAGGTATCACACATGCAATTTGGACATTTTGATGATGCGAAAAAAGAGTATGTCATCACAAGCCCGAAGACTCCGCTTCCGTGGATCAACTATCTGGGATCTGAGAACTTCTTTTCTCTGATTTCCAATACCTGTGGCGGATACAGCTTCTACAAGGACGCAAAACTTCTGCGTCTGACCCGTTACCGTTATAACGATACGCCGCTCGATCAGAACGGACGCTACTACTACATCAAGGACGGCGATACCGTCTGGAACCCGGGCTGGCAGCCGACCCAGACGCCGCTCGATTCCTACGAGTGCCATCATGGCCTTGGCTACAGCCGCTTTGTTTCTTCCAAAAACTTAGTTGCCGCTGAACTGACCGCTTTTGTTCCGCTGGCAGATTCCTGCGAAGTAAACCGTCTCATGCTGACCAACAACGGCACCGAAGAAAAAACACTGGCTCTGACTTCTTTTGTAGAGTTCTGCTTCTGGAACGCCGTGGACGATATGACCAACTTCCAGAGAAACTTCAGCATCGGCGAAGTTGAGATCCAGGGTTCTGAGATTTACCACAAAACTGAGTACCGCGAGCGCCGCAGACATTACGCTGTTTATGCAGTCAACTGCCCGATCGACGGATACGATACCGACCGCGACGCTTTCCTTGGCGCTTACCGCGGAAATGACCGCCCGGAGACCGTTCTGCGCGGCACTGCAGGCAACACCGTTGCCAGCGGATGGGGTGTGATCGGTTCCCACCACATCGACGTTACCTTAAAACCAGGCGAGTCCCGCTCCTTTATCTTCGTTCTCGGCTACTGTGAGAATGCAGCGGATGACAAATGGGAAGCTCCTGGCGTGATCAACAAAAAGTCGGCAAAAGAGATGCTCTCCCACTTTCAGACCGACGAGCAGGTTGACGCAGCACTTGCAGAGCTTGCTTCCTACTGGGAAGGCCTGCTGGCAAAATATGCGCTCTCCTGTGCAGATGAAAAACTGGGACGCATGGTCAACATCTGGAACCAGTATCAGTGTATGGTTACCTTCAACATGTCCCGTTCCGCATCCTACTTTGAGTCCGGCACCGGCCGCGGCATGGGCTTCCGTGACTCCTGCCAGGATCTGCTCGGCTTCGTTCATCTGATCCCGGACCGCGCAAGAGAGCGTCTGCTCGATATTGCCGCTACCCAGTTTGAAGACGGAAGCGCATACCATCAGTACCAGCCACTGACGAAAAAGGAAACATGGATATCGGAAGCGGCTTCAACGATGACCCGCTCTGGCTGATCGCCGGATGTGCCGCCTACCTCAAAGAGACCGGAGATTTCTCTATTCTCGACGAGCAGGTTGATTTCGACAACGATTCCACCAAGGCACAGCCTCTGATGGAGCACCTGAAACGTTCCTTCGACTTTACCGTAACCCATCTCGGACCGCACAAACTGCCGCTGATCGGCCGTGCTGACTGGAATGACTGTCTGAACCTGAACTGCTTCTCTGCAGAGCCGGGCGAACCGTTCCAGACGACAGGACCTTCCGAGGGACCGGTTGCTGAGTCCATTTTCATCGCCGCTATGTTCGTAAAATACGGCAAAGAGTACGCAGCCATCTGCCGCCGCAGAGGCAATGAGGAAGAAGCTGTTTACGCAGAAAAAGAAGTCGAAAAAGTTTACCAGGCAGTCCTTGATGCAGGCTGGGACGGCGAATGGTTCCTGCGTGCTTATGATGCAGCAGGCGAAAAAGTCGGCTCCAAGGAGTGTGAGGAAGGTAAGATCTACATCGAGCCGCAGGGCTTCTGTGTTCTTGCTGAAATCGGTGTCAAAGAAGGACTGGCAGAAAAAGCCCTGACTTCTGTCCAGAACATTCTGGAAACCAAGTACGGCGTTGTTCTTCTGCAGCCGGCTTACACCAAGTATTACCTGAATCTTGGTGAGGTTTCCTCCTATCCGCCGGGATACAAAGAGAATGCTGGTATCTTCTGCCACAACAACCCATGGATCTCCATCGCTGAGACCGTTGTCGGCCACGGAAACCGCGCATTTGATCTGTACCGCAAGATCTGCCCGGCTTACATTGAGGACATCAGCGAGATCCACCGCACCGAGCCGTACGTCTACTCTCAGATGATCGCCGGAAAAGACGCTGCTCACTTCGGTGAGGCAAAGAACTCCTGGCTGACCGGTACTGCCGCATGGACTTTTGTCAATGTTTCCCAGTACATACTCGGCATTCAGCCGGATTACGACGGACTGACCTTAAATCCGTGTATTCCGTCCGATATGGAAGAGTTCAAGATCCGCAGATACTTCCGCGGTGCATGGTATAACATCACCTTCCAGAATCCGGAGCACAGGGAGAAAGGTATTTCTTCCCTCACGGTAAACGGAACCGCAGTAGAAGGAAATCTGATTCCGCTCACCGAAGGCTGCACCGAATATGATGTTGTTGCCGTAATGTAATTTTTCAAATTTCAAATCTCCATAAACACAAGGCGAGCCCGGAAAGCACAACTGCTTTTCCGGGGCTCGTCCCTTTTATTCTTATTTTTTACTGCAGCTGCCGTCTCTCTCTGACACCGGAAAGATCTTTGATGACCTCTCCCGCCAGAATCAGTCCTGCTACGGACGGCACAAACGCTACGCTGCCCGGGATATCACGCCGCTCCGTGCATTTTCTTGCAGCTCCCGGAGGACAAATGCAATTTGTCCGGCAGCTGATGCTCATATCCTCAAGCGGACGGAGGGATTTTTCCTCTGAATAGACCACTTTCAGTTTCTTCACGCCGCGTTTTTTCATCTCACGCCGCATGACCTTTGCCAGCGGACACATGTTCGTTTTATAGATATCCGCCACGCGGAACTTCGTCGGGTCCAGCTTGTTTCCAGCTCCCATACAGCTGATGACCGGCACATTGCACGCTTTGGCGCGCATGATAATCTCAATCTTCGCTGTCACGGTATCAACAGCATCCACCACGTATGAATACTTCGAAAAATCAAAATCGTCCGCATTTTCCGGCAGATAAAAGCATTTGTATACCTCTACCTCGCTTTCGGATTGATATCCAGAATGCGTTCTTTCATTACGTCTACTTTATATTTTCCGACACTGCTTCTCGTCGCAATAATCTGACGGTTGATGTTGGTGAGGCAGACCTTATCATCGTCTACCAGCACAAAATGGCCGACACCGCTTCTTGCCAGCGCCTCTACGGTATATCCGCCTACGCCGCCGATACCGAAAACGGCAACGGTTGCATTCGCCAGAAGATCCATGCTCTCCTGTCCGAGCAGAAGCTGTGTTCTGGAAAACTGATTCAATGCCATTTGTTTTCCTTCCTCCTTGTTTATAATCTCTACTACAATAATAGGTTATTTGCTTTTGTCTGTCAACACCTTACGGAACCAGCTCTGCGGAAACTCAAAAACAAGGAGAATGCCAAGCACAATCGCAACTGCATCCTTCAGTGTCAGAAATCCTCTTGCACCGGCGCGCTCCAGATCATTGGTTACCACGTAAAAAGCAGTCCAGTAGATGCCGCTTCCCGGCACCAGCGGGAAAATACCCGCAATCAGAAATACCGTTACCGGGCAGCGCTTGTACACCGCAAAGCTGCGCGACAGAAGGATGACGAGCACCGTTGCAAAAAAGATGGATACCGGCTCTGTCGTATGCGGGAGGAACAGTTTGTAGCAGATCCAGCCGCAGGCACCTGCCAGTCCGCAGTACAGGTAGTATTTCCGCGGCACCTGGAACAGCAGCGCAAACGCAATCGTTCCGACGCAGGCTGCAAAAAATTCCGCAATTAAACGAATGGTATCACTCATAGCTGCAGCCCTCCCGCCAGTTGATGATATCCTGTGATAATCAGTCCGACGCCAAGCGCAATACAGAATGTCACAAGCAGCGCATCGAGCATCCGCACGGAACCAGCGATGTAGTCCTGATCCGCAATATCACGGATGGCGTTCGTGAAATTGACACCGGGCACCAGCGGAATAATCGAACCGATGATGACCTTGTCCAGATGATGGCCGATCCCCGCCTGATACAGAAAAACGGCAATCAGTGTGACAAGCGCGCCGCCGGAAATATTCGTCGCAATCTTTGACATTCTGCCGCGCAGCAGGTACAGCAGATAGAAGTACAGAACAAAGCCCGACAGAAACGCTACCATGCTGTCCACCACATCGCCGCCGAACAGAAAACAGAAGCACGCGCTTCCGACACCGGATGCAAGCACCTGGTGCCATCTTGGTTTGTCCGGCATCCGCTGAATGTCGAGCAGCCAGGCCTTCGCCTCTTTCGGCGCGTGCAGCCCCTCCTCGATTTCGCGGGAGAGCTGGTTGACTGCCGTTACCTTGTCGAGCCGCGCCGCCGACAGCGGAATGTGACGCACGCGGCAAATTCCTGCTTTTTTCCACTCTCAGCAGTCAGGAAAATACCACTGCTCAACACAAACGCATCGCTGGAGTTGACGCCATACGCCCGCGCAATGCGGTCGATCGTCTCCTCCACACGGAAGATTTCCGCGCCGCTCGCCAGCAGGATGTCTCCCGCCAGCGATGCCACATCAAGCGCTTCTCTCGTCGATTCTGCGTTCATCCTTGTTTTCCTCCTTTTTCAAAGCCGTATACCCATTTTCCTTTCAAAAACAGATACAGGAAAATGACAGAACTGATACTCCAGGTCAGCGGGTAAGCCCAGAAAATCACGCGGATATCCGGGATCAGCCGGACCGTCACGGTAATGTAGCTGACGCGGAACAGGCACCAGACGCAGAGCATGACAACCATGGGAACCGAAGCGTGCCCGGAACCGCGGAGCACAGCCGCGATGCAATGAGAAAATGCCAGCAGAAAATAAAACAGTGCAATCGTTCTCGCCTGCATCACGCCGCAATGGACAACGGCCGGATCGCTGTTAAACGCCGCAATCAAAGTCGGTGCGGTGCATAGATCACAAACCCGATCAGCTCGGCGATGGTAATGGAACAGAGAATGCCAAACCGCGCTCCTTTTTTCGCCCGGTCATACTGTTTTGCACCGAGATTCTGGCTGACAAACGTCGTTAATGCCATCGTAAAGCATGTAACCGGAAGGAATGCAAAACCCTCGATTTTTGCATATGAACCGCAGCCTGCCATCGCCATTTTCCCGAATGCATTGATGTTCGTCTGCACGAAACGTTTGCGATCGAAATAACCGAGTTCTGGAAACCGGACGGCACACCGTTGCGGATAATCTCGCCAAGCGCCCGGCCGTCGAAACGGATTTTGCGGATATGAAGACGATACTCTTCCTTCGTCCGCAGCAGATGGATCATGCAGAGAATCGCGCTTGTGAACTGGGAAATGACCGTTGCAAGCGCCGCCGCACCGACCCAAGGCCAAGGCCGCCGATAAAAAGCAGATCGAGCGCAACATTGATGCACGATGACACGATCAGATAGATCAGCGGGTGACGGCTGTCGCCGACGGACTGCAGGATGCCGACGAAAATGTTATACATGATAAAACCAAGAGATCCTGCAAAATAGGTACGGAAATATTCGACGGACTGCGGCAGGACATCGGACGGTGTTCCCATCAGCACAAGGATTTTCGGCGCCAGATACATGCCAAGCACAGTCAGCGCTGCACCGGCCGCCAGGCCGAACGCCACGGTCGTATGGATCGCTTTCTGCAGATCTTCCCGGTTTTTCGCTCCGTAATACCTTGCAATCACGACACCGGCGCCCATTGCGATACCGTTAATAAAACCAACCATCAGAAAGATCAGATTGCCCGAAGAGCTGACCGCTGCCAGCGCATTGCTTCCCAGAAAATTTCCTACGATCAGCGAGTCGGCCGTGTTGTACAACTGCTGGAACAGATTGCCAAGAAACAGCGGAATCGCAAACAGAATCATCTTTTTCGAAATGCTGCCCTCCGTCATTCTTGTCTTACTTTCTGCACTCATTCGTAAAAACCCCCATTTCTTTTTCGTACAGTCAAAACCGGTCATCCACAGGTTTCCGCCCGGTGTGTGTCCAGCCTTCTTTTCAGCAGACACACACCGGAACTCACCCGAGATGACCGGTTTGGAAATATCCTTTTTTCTATTATATCGAACCTTCTCTGGAATGACAAGCCACAAATTCATGCAGAATGGCTTCGACACGTTCCAGCATCTCCTCTTCCGTGCAGAGTTCTTCCGGTTTCATGGATTCCAGGTAATCGTAGAATGCCATAAGAATGCTCGGTTCCCGGATGCTGAGGTAAATCAGCCGCTCTGTCCGCGTCTGGAACAGAAGATAGCCCTCGTTTGCATTGACCGAAATATTCAGCGCATGCTCTGCTCTCTCTTTCGTTTCCCGGATCATACGAAGATTTGCGCGATCCCGCAGCGCCAGAAAGCGGCGGATCAGGCGATACGCTCGTCAAAGTCCAGCGGAGAATAGCATTCTTTTGGATACTCATCCACGCGCCCCGTTTCCAGGAAACTTTTGATGCCATCCTCTGAGAAAAACATCGTCGTTTTTTTATCCAGTACCTGTGTCTGCATCACCTTTGCGTACTGCGCAACCGCCTGTATCATCTGATCTCGCTCCGGCATTTCTTTTACAAGATGGTGTTTCAGCATTTCCGGTGTCAGAAGTCCGGAAAGACACGGCATTCTCTGGAAGAAATACCGCGGGGAATCTGATGCGATAAAGCGACGAATCAGTGTTTCCGTATAGCCAAGCTGGGACTGTACCGTGTCAAGACGTTCAAACAACGGCTCCGACTGTTTTAAATAGCCTTCAAACATCTCGCGCATCATCCGCAGTGTCGTCTCCTCCCGGAACAGAATTGCATTCTGGTAATCGGCACTAAAAGCAAGCGCACAGTGCTCCGTCAGGATGAGGTACGGGAAAAGGCGGAACTCATTCAGCCGCGCCGCCACATTGTCGTAATAGTACCGCGCACGGTAATCGCATCCACAGGCACAGATCGGCAGAATTTTCTGCAGACAGCTCAGATTGTAATTTTTCCGCATCGAAACCAGCTTCTCGTTGTTGTTCATGCAGAACAGATGTTGAATCGTCAAATTCGGGTTCTGTTCCCCGAATACCTGCAGAAGTTCCATGGCAAAATCGAAGTCCGGCTGGACCAGAACGGAAATTTTTCCGTCTTCTTTTACAGCTTCGCCGGAAAACAACTGTAAAATTGCATGCCGCACATGCACTGTGCCCCGAAAGGGAATCTCTCCGCTACCCCCCCGTTCAATTCCAGTTTTGCAATCTCCGCCTCATGGAAGATATATTCCTTTTTCCCCTCGCGGCGGCTGAACGTTTCAATCAGTTCTCCGACTGATTTGCGTCGGTAATAAACTTCCGCACCCATCTGGGCAATGTAAAACGCATCCATGAAATCTATTTTTTCCTGCGGCGTCAGCTGCATGAACTGCGCCATCTTCCGCACAACATCCTCTCCGGACGGATTTCGTTTTCCATTGATGATCTTATACATGAAAGAACGATCGAGTCCGCAGAACTGTGAAAGCGGGTAAACCCCGACATCTTTCATGGTGATATATTCGGATAATAAATCTGAAAAAACTGACATAGAGCCTCCTGTATCTCGATATTTTGCGTCGATTCTTTTCCAATATAGGTAAAAGTTTACCATGTTCAGAGAGACTTGGCAATTCTTCCGTTCGGCTTTGCATATCGTTTTTCTTTTTTTACAGGATTTTCACACTGTTATGGAAAAACCGACGGAAAATTCCGCCGGTTTTTCTCTCTTTCGATCTGTTTAATCTTTTTTTATCCCAAATACAGTCAATGCCTGACGTGGTGAAATACCGAGTCCACCGACACTAATCAGCGTATCCTCTGCCTCCAGCAGAAGATTTTCCTTCTGGAATCTGACGATCATGCGGCCACCACTCAAACCGTCCATCCGCCGAATCTCCATCTCGAGCGTATTTAGCGTACGCCATGCAGCAGAACCAGCATAAATATGGCCATCCGCTTCACTATAGGCAAAATTCCGGCGCATGGAGAGGACAAATTCCTTTTCTTTCCCGCCTTCTTGTACTTTCCAGTACATCTTATCGCAGCCAAAAGCGAATCGCATCTCCTGAATCGGACTTGTCTCCAGCGAAAACAGGCCGCTTCCGCCGATCAGAATTTCTGCGGAATCCGGCAGCTGCTGGTTCCCCATCAGCGGAGCAGATACATAAACATGCTTGCTTACCTTCTCTTCCATAAACGGATTTCTCGTTCCTCTGCGCGGCGGCAGAGCCAGATCTGCGGTACGCGCTTTTACTGCATCGGCAAGTGGGGACGGCGGCAGCTCTCCTGCCTCTTTCTTCACATACGGGATCAGTTCCTCCTGCAGTGCACTCAGCTCCTCCTGCGTCTGTTCTGTTGCTGTTGTCAGGATCACAATCAGATCAAGATCCGGGAACACAACGCCGAACTGACCGTACGCACCATCTGCGCGGAAGGAACCCGGATAACGCACATCCAGCACTGATAGCCGTAGCCCTGCGCCCAGTCTTTTACGTGGCCTTCCGAATCGCCCTCCGTCTCAATCTGCTTGCGGCAGGCGCGTTCAAACCAGTCTTTTCGAAGCAGCTGTTTTCCTTCCCACTCGCCCTGTTTGGACAGAAAATACGTGAATTTTGCCATATCCTCCGTCACCATCTTCATACCGCCTCCACCGAGCTCCGTTCCGTCTCCGAGCAACGCACAGGTAAGGGATGTGATGCCAAGCGGCTCCAGCAGACGGGATTTCAGAAACTCTGTGACGTTCTGTCCCGTTTTTTTCCTCAGAACGGCAGCCAGCATGTTGGTTCCGGCTGTATTGTATTTATAAAACGTTCCCGGCTCATGGAGCACCGGATGATGAAGAAAGGTAGAAATCCAGTTTTCGGAATTGTCCATAATCTCCGTCTCGTGGCCGCACCCCATAATCAGCAGGTGATGCAGCGTGATTTTTTTGAGATTTTCGGATGGATTTTCCGGCAGCAGGTCCGGAAAGATATCGACAATTTTCTCATCCAGCGATAAGATTCCCTCCTGCTCGGCAAAACCAATCGCCGTTGCTGTCAACGATTTGCTGAACGAATACAGTGGATGACGGAATTTTTCATCATACGGCTTCCACCAGCCCTTCGCTGCACACTGTCCATGGCGGATCACCATAAAGCTATGCAGCTCAATCTGGCTTTCTTCCATCCGGTCGAGAAAATTCAAAATTCCTTTGGAGCTGATTCCAGCTGATTCCGGTGTCACATCTTTAAAGTATCCCATTTTGCTTTTCCCCTTTCTCGCAGCCCTTATGCATCAATTTCGTAAAGTTCGACAGAAAGATCGCCCTTCCAGCTTACACGGTCGTACGGTGTCTCCGGATAAACCACTGTGGAAATAGCATCTACGCCGTCCTCAGCAAACAGTTCCAGAATAGAAACATCAAAAACAAGCTCCAGATTCCATGCTCCGTCTTTCTTTCTCGCTGCGGTGCTGATGGAATATTTTTCCGTCATGAAGTGCTCACTGAATTCTTTGTAGCCCGCCATGGTACGGTCAACCGTGATTTTGGTGTCAGTTACATAAATCTTCAATTTCTGTCCTACTGAGTTTTTCAGGCAAATTTTCGCATCTCCTTTTCCGGAAACCTTCAGTCCAAAGGTCTCTGTGCGGATCGTTGTATGATTCTCGATCGGATAGCTGCTGTGGCGAAATTTTTCCAGTCCGGCCGGAGCAGCCACGAGGGTCAGCGCACCATCTACTTCTGTCAGGGACAGCTTTCTCGCCAGGGTTGCCTGGCCACAGTACTCTTCTGTCGGAGTCTGTGCTGCATACTGCCAGTTCATACCCCATCCCATCAGCAGAACATCTTTCGCATTCTGGAATGTAACGGCTGCATAGTTGTCGAAGCCTTCATCCAGCCATCTTGGCTCATCGGATGGATAGGTGCAGAGGAATTTTCTCCATCGAAATCACCCAGGAAATACTGCATTTTGCAGTGGTCGTCCTCGGAGGCTTTTGTCATGCTGACAACAAGAACCCATACATTTTTCCCCTTATACTCAATCGGGAACAGATCCGGGCATTCCCACACCCCCTTCACATGATTTCCTTCCGGTCCGAATTCTCCTGTTTTCTCCCAGTTTTTCATATCCTGGGATGCGTAGAAGAAGACACGGTCCTGCGCTGCAAGAACAAGACTCCAGCATCTTCTGACCGGATTCCAGAACGCTTTCGGGTCACGGAAATCGGAAATTCCCGGGTTTTTGATGACCGGATTCAGATATGACTTTTCAAAATGCCGGCCCTTATCATTGCTGTATGCAATACTCTGCTGTTCCAAACCGTCCTTGTGATGGCTGGTATAAATAGCAATGATCGGCGGGTTTTCATTGGTACCATACTCAGAAGAATTCTGCGTATCATACACAGCACTTCCCGAAAAGATAAATCCCAGTTCATCCGGATAAAGTGCGATCGGCTGATGCTCCCAGTGAATCAGGTCGCGTGATGTTGCATGGCCCCAGTGCATCGGTCCCCAGCTGGTATCATACGGGTACTTCTGATAAAAGAAGTGGTACACGCCATCTACATAAACCATGCCATTCGGATCATTCATCCAGCCTTTTTCCGGCGAAAAATGGATTTTCGGTCTATAATCTCTTTTTTTCATCATTTTTGTAAAACCTCCCAAAATAAACATATCCCCTATTTTTTAATGGTGTACATTTTCACTTCCAGATCTCCGTCTGTGGAAACCACCTGATACGGAGCATCCGGGTAAACGCATACGGAAGCGGTCTCCAGACCACCATCTGCATAAATCTCCAGATAGGAAACGTCAAAAATAATCTCCATGTTGACATTTCCGCGCATGTAACGTTTTGTTGTAGATACCAGCAGATCCTCTTTTTTGAAGAGCTTCGGATCTACATCATCAAAGTAACTAAGGTCGCCGCTCTTAGAGCGGTCCACCGTGATGCTGTCCACCGTTACCTCGATGACTACTTCCTCACCTCTGCTGTTTTTCAGCGCAATTCTTCCGAAATTGCCCTGCACGAGAAGTCCAAAGCTCTCGGTCAGCAGCGGCTTCTGATTTCCGATCGGGAAGGCACCCGCACGGTACTCATCGATCCCGAACGGTTTTGTTTTCAGGCGGTAGCCTCCTCGGTCTCACAAAGTGAAAGTTCTCTTGGCAGTGTCATCAGACCGGAATACTCACCGGTCGGAACAAAGTTCGCGTAGAGCGGATTAACGCCCCATCCAAGGTAAACCGGACGGTCGTAGTTTCCATACGTTACACCGGCATAATTGTCGAATCCGAAATCAATCCACAGCGGCTCGTCTGTGATCTCGGTGCACTGGAAGGTATCTCCGTCAAAATCACCGACGAAATACTGTATATTGGCACGGCCTTCGGTTCCCGGATGTATCATGCTGACTATCAGAATCCATTTGAATCCGTCAAATTCATTTCCTGTTTTAGCACGGATCAGATCGGTGCATTCCCATACAGTCGGCACTTTATTGACACCGACACCGAACTCGCCTGTTTTCTTCCAGTTTTTCAAATCCTGGGATGCGTAAAACTCTGCGTGGTCGCCGGATGCCAGAACAAGGCTCCAGCAGTCCTTTTTGTCATTCCAGAAGACGCGTGGATCACGGAAATCCGGTGTGCCCGGGTTTTCGATCACCGGGTTGCCATAATATTTTTCAAAATGCTTTCCCTGATCCAGGCTGTATGCAATACACTGCTGCTCCAGGCCCGTTTCCATATTGTGCGCCGTGTAGACAGCCACCATCGGTTTCTCACCGTATTTCGCAAATCCGCTGGTGTTATTTTCATCGTATGCCATACTTCCGGAGTACATCGTTCCGATCTCATCCGGGTACAGGGCGACCGGCAGATGCTCCCAGTGAATCAGGTCTTTCGATACTGCATGACCCCAGTGCATCGGTCCCCATACAACGTCATTTGGGTTATGCTGATAATACAGATGCCAGATACCATCGATATAAATCAGTCCGTTCGGATCGTTGTTCCAGTTTTTCTCCGGTGTAAAATGAATGTTCGGTCTAAAATCTCTTTTTCCCTGTTTACTCATAGGATCCCTCTTTTCCTGTTCTCTCTTTTCCTATTTTATCTTTTTCCATTTGGAACTTCAACAAAAAAGAAATAAGAACGAAATAATCTTCTTTTTAAATATGGCCATGTTATATGGGATACAACATGGCCACATTTGGAATTTCTTTAGTTATAGAACATTAATTGCAAATCGTTTACGTTACTGTTTTTTCGTAATCGCTTTTCGCCCGATTTTTAGTTTGCTGCAGAAGCTGCTCGATCTACTGCGCCCTGGTAAATCTCAACCAGTTCGCTCAAACCAGCGCCCTCAAGCTCTGTCTTATAGGACTCCCAGCTTGCATCATCAACGCCGCCGGTTACCCATGTAGTGATGTAACGGTCAACGATATCGGAGACGGTCGGCTGAATCTGTGCCAGACGCTGAATCTCTTCCTGGGTCATCAGAACACGCGGAATGGTGTCATACTCTTCCATGATGTCATCTTTACCGTTTTCTTTCTGCATCTCGAGAAGTTTTACAGCATCGAAGGTGTAGCCGCAAACGGTGTCATAGTACTCGTTCTGAACGATCATAGAACCACGGCAGGTTGTGGAGTTTACACGAGCCTCACCAAAGTTCTTATATTCCGGATTCAGAGGTTTGTAGTTTCCGTTTTCATCGAGCGGTGTACGAAGAACGCCGTCTTCGTCTTTCTCATAGTTGTATCCGATTGCGCCCCAGTTAGATGTAACAGAGATTTCCGGATCGCCTACCATGTAATCTACAAATCTTGCAACAACGTGCGGGAATTTGCAGGTCGTTGTGATTGCTGTATCGGAAGAATCCTGCAGCTCAGAGTAGTTGCACTCGAAACCGGTCATACCGTCTTCGCCCTGCAGTCTCGGAACTGCTACGTACTGATCATGTACTTCCTGGTTTGTAATTTCCTGATCGCCCCAAACACCGAAGGAACCGATCTTTGCAACATTCTCTTTGATCAGAGAAGATTTGAATGACATACTTTCATCTGCCTCGAAGGAACCGTTCCAGATCAGTCCTTCTTCATACAGCATGTTGAAAAATTCTGCTGTTTTCTTGAATGCTTCGTCTGTTGCAGTGAACGTAACTTTTCCGTCAACCATTCTTAAGTGATCCGCATAGGAGTTTCCTCCGCAGTAGGAGTCAGCGCATCCGAATGCACCTGTGAAACGATAGAACAGGTTGTAGGAACCAAAGGTATCGGTTGCGCCGAACCAGGTTGCCATCGGGATTTCATCGTCTTCGCCGTTTCCGTTCAGATCGCCGCCGTCGCGGATTGCTTTCAGGCAGTCTACCCACTCGTCTACGGTTGTCGGCACTTCTTTGCCTACTTTATCCAGCCATGTTTTGTTGATCACGAATGGTCCAGGTGTTAATACAAGACCTTTCATTTCCTCTACGTACGGGAATCCATATTTATGGCCGTTCGGAGCGGTGATCTCAAGCTGATACTGCTCATTGTCATCGAGGAATGCTTTCAGGTTCGGCATATACTCTTCGATCAGGCCTTCGGTCGGAAGGAATACATCCTGGTCTGCGTACTGAACTACGGTGTTTCCGGATTTACCATCGCCGAAGTTCCAGAATACATCCGGAAGATCCTGTCCGGAAGAAAGCATCAGATTGATTTTCTCTGTTGCGCTCTCCTGCGGGATCGGCTGCCAGTCAAACTCTACTCCTGTGTCCTCGAACCATTTCTGGCACATAGCCAGGTCGCCTACTTCTACAGTTCTGTCTGCAGAGTTTACGATCAGAGCGGAAATTTTTCCGTATTTCTCTTCGAATTTTGCCGGATCTTTGATGATCGGAAGGGTACCGTCGAGCTGGATGATTCCCTCATCTACTGCTTCCTGCTCTTCTGCTGTGAGACCTGTGTCACCTGCTTCTGTACCGGATGCAGAGGTGGTGTCTCCTCCTGTGCTTCCTGCACCGGAGCTGCTTGAGCTGCCGGAGCTGTTTCCACAGCCTGCGAGCATGCTGGTTACCATAAGGCTTGCCAGTAATACGGATACGATTTTTTTCTTCATATTGTTCCTCCTTTATTTTGCTGCCTTTTCCGGCAGTGAAATACGTTAGTATTTTTGTATTCCTACACATAAACCATGTCTGCTATATCCATGAATTCTGCAACAATAAATTTTCTGTTCTGCATCAGCCCTTGACTGCACCGATCGTAACACCTTTTGCGAAGTATTTCTGCAGGAAAGGATATACGCACAGAAGCGGGAATGCGGAAACAACTACGACACAGTATTTTAACTGCTCAGCCAGTTTCTGTTTTGTTACCATCTCAGAAGCACTACTTCCCATCTGGTTGGACTGGTTCATCAGTACCAAGTTTCGAAGAACGACCTGAAGAGGCATCTTGCTGTCATCCTGCAGGAACATCAGTGCGTTGAAGAACTGGTTCCACATTGCGGTTGCATAGAACAGACACATAACTGCGATGATCGTTTTCGACAGCGGAATTGCAATTTTGAAGAAGAATCCAAAATCGCTGCAGCCGTCGATTTTTGCTGCTTCGAGAAGCTCGACCGGAATACCACTTTCAAAGAAGGAGCGGCATACGATCAGGTTGTAAGCGGACACTGCTACCGGAAGGACATAGCCCATGTTGTGTTGTAGATGTGCAGCTGCTGTACGGTTAAGTACATCGGAATCATACCGCCGCTGAAGAACATCGTGAAGGTGAACAGGAACATAATCGGTTTTCTTCCTACCATATCGTATCTGGAAAGTGCATAGCCGGCCGGAATGGTGCAGACCAGGGAAATCAGCGTTCCTAATACGGTATATTTGATGGTGTTTGCATAGCCGGTCCAGAGCGGCTGGTATTTCAGTGTGGTTTCATATCCGTTGGTGTACCACGCTTCCGGATAGAGAAGAATTTTACCGGAGCTTACAACAACCGGGTCTGTAACAGATGCCAGAAGCACGTAATACAGAGGATATACAATTGCAATACAGACAAGGATCATGATGACGGTATTGATCACGGTAAAGACCTTGTCTCCCGTACTCATTTTTACTTTTTTCTTTTTCACAGTGTTATTATTTGCCATTTTTCAAGCCCCCTGACTCTTAGAAAATACTGATATCGCTGGTCTTCTTTGCAACTGCGTTTGTGATAACCAGAATAATGAAGTTTACAACGGAGTTAAATAAGCCAACGGCTGTCGCAAAACTGTACTGTGCGGTCTGGAGACCTACTTTGTATACGTATGTCGAAATGATCTCACTGACGGTTGTGTTGGTACCGTTCTGCATCAGATAAGCTTTCTCATATCCCACGTTCATAATGTTACCTACCTGAAGGATCAGCATCAGGATGATGGTCGGCATAATCAGAGGTAAATCAATGTAAAGGATCTTCTGAAATCTGGAAGCACCATCCATCGTTGCTGCTTCGTAATATTCCGGGCTGATTGCGGTCAGTGCTGCGATGAAGATGATGGCGTTGAATCCCATCGTCTGCCAGATGTTACTTCCGATGAAGAGTTTGCGGAAGTACTCCGGAAGGCTGGTGAACATGATTGCTTTTCCGCCGGCTCCCATAACTGCGTGGTTTACAAGACCGTTTGCGGAAAACAGTACGGAAATCAGGCTGACTACAACTACGTTTGACATAAAGTACGGTGCGTAGGAGATGGTCTGGATGATTCGTCTCGGTCCGCTTCTCTGTACCTGGTTCAGTAAGAGTGCGAAGATAACCGGAATCGGGAATCCGATGATCAGGCTCTCCAGACTGATGACGATCGTGTTCTTGATTGCCGTCATGGCAATACTGGTACTGAAGAACATCTTGAAATACTTGAAGATCGGATCTGCCCACGGACTTCCCATGATTCCCATGCGCCTTTAAAATCTTTAAAGGCGATGATCAGGCCGTACATTGGATAGTAAGCAAAAACGATCAGCCAGATCAGTGCAGGAATCAGCAGGATGTACAGCTGCCAGCACGAGAGCGCTTTTTTCAATTTTCCACTTTCTGCCGTTTTCGGCGATGACGTTTTTTTCTTCATAGTTCCCTCCTTATTTCTCTAAAAGCTTTACCAACCGCTTTTCGTTCCACATTTGCATCGTTTCCGTTTTGGCACTTTGCCTTGTGGAACCTGTTCCATACCTGTATCATAGTACGCAGTTCGCCCAATGTCAACAAATCATCAATATTTTTTCGTCATTTTCAATATTTTCACAATTTTTATTTTGTGTTTTTGTGCAATATGCATCCTGTTTTTCATAAAATTCACACTTATCTTCTTTCTTCTCCCATTCTCCTGTTCCACATGTTCCGCTGTTCCATGCTTTTCCTGTTCCATATGTTCCACTTTTCCGTTTTTCACTATTTTTTCGACAATTGCAACTGTTTCAGCAGCGATTTCATATCCTTTTGCTCAGTCTTTCTGCCCTTTTGCCGTATATAAGTTGGTTTTATTTCATTTTTATTTTATACATGAAAAAGAGACACCCTTTCTTTTCAGATCGAGTGTCTCTGATATCTGTTCTTCTTCTGTTCTATCGCAATCCCGGAAAATGATGCAAAATTCGGTAATTCCCTGTTTTGTTATCTTCAGGTACTTTCTCCTTTTCGGAAGGTCACATCCACAATCTGCTCCATCTCCTCAATCTTCTTTCCGTCAATCATGCGGATGATTGTGTCCACGCTCCGCTTTGCGATTTCCGGCACATTCTGACAGACCGTCGTCAGCTCCGGTGTCAAAAAGCGGGTAAAATCCAGGCCGTCGTAGCAACCACCTTCAGTTTTTTCGGAATCTTAATCCCTTTTTTCTGCAGCATCTTCATGCACGCTGCCGCTGTGACATCGGCTGTAAAGAGTCCATCAATTCCATCAAAATGGCTGATGTATTTTTCCAGATCGTCGGGCCGCTCTGAAAATTCAGAATCTTGCTTCCGGCATCAATCGCTGTAATTTTACATTTATGCTGTTTGCAGACTTCCGCAAACCGTCGGTAACGATCCATGGAGCAACCACGCTCTGTTGCACTCGATGCAAAATAGAGCACATTCTTACATCCTGCGCTCAAAAGCGCCTGCGCCGCAAGCTCACCGCCGCGCTTATGGTCGGAATGTATACACGGAATCCCTTCGGTGACGTAGCGGTCAATCATGACAATCGGACGGTGAATTTCCGCCAGGCTGACAGAAGACGGGATATCCGCACAGCAGATAATGCCGTCCATGACATTTCGCTGCAGCATTTCCACAAATTCCTCGATGCGGTTCGGATTGTCCCCAACCTCGCAGAGCATGCACTTGTAGCCATTGGTGTACAGATTATTCTCGACATGTTTCACCAGAGATGCCATAAACGGATGTGAAAGATTCTTAACAACAATTCCGATAAAACCGGACTTGTTGCGGAACAGGTTCTGGGCAAGCTCATTTGGTTTATAGTTCAGTTCCTCCACTGCCTGCATGATCTTCTGTTTTGTTTCATCGGAAATATACCCGCTCCCATTGAGTGCACGGGATACCGTTCCGATTCCTACTCCCGCTTTGATCGCGACATCTCTAATACTTGCCATAGTTTCTCCTAACTCCTATTCTGACACTGGGCTGTTTTCTCTGACTCGTTCCGGCTTTCCCTCGCTGCCAGTCTGTGGAGCCCGTTCCACAATGCTTGATTACTTTTATTTTAAAGCACCGCAATCTACAAATCAAGTTAAAAGCTGAAAATTTAAGTACAAAAAACAAGCGACTGTTTGGATCATTTCCCTTTTTCTGGTGAAACCATCCAAACAGCCTCCTGTGTTTTTGTCACTTTTGTCTTATTTTCCAAAAACGCTCATTCATGCGGGCATGCTTTGCGATTTTTCTGGAATTTCATATGTCCCTGAACATTCAGAAACGCTTAATCGTTTTCCAACGAGATATCACCATCCTTTGTCATCAGTGTGATTCTGCCCGCTGGCTGATCCGGTACATAAGAAAAGCTCTGCTCGTCCTCCTCTTTCTGCATCAGATTCTCCATGGTATCCGGTACATCGATCTCCCCAAAATCTGTCTTTGCCGTAATTTCCAGCCGTTCCAGATCTTTTTTACCCAGTTCAAGTTCAATATCGCCGTAGGAGTTTTCCACCGACACGTCTCCGGAAAGCTTCGTATTTTGGATTTTCGCATCGCCATCCTCCAGCGTGATCGACCCATTCTCCCACGTTCCACTCTTCAGTTCCACATCACCGTAATCTGCTTTGCATTTGATATTCTGCATGTCACATCCGAAAAGTGTGATATCTCCATCCGCATTTTGCAGTCTTCCGCTTTCCGCCTGGATGCCATTCATCTGCACATCACCGAATCCCATCGTTACCTCTATTTTTTTCAGTACCTTCTTTTCCGGTACATACAGAATCACTCCTGTTTCCGACTGTTTACCGCCACTTAAGATTTCTTCCGTAAAGTCAATATTAATGTAAATCGTATCGGACACTGCGCTTGTCTCTTCGATGCTCAGAACACCGTCCCGCACGCGATATTCCACTGCAGTCTCTCCTTTTTTCGACGGAATCCGCCAGGCGAGATAACAGGAATCGTCACCGGACGGAAGGATGTTCAGGTCGCCGATCGTAAGGTCTGCCTGCAGTTCATCAAAATCATCAAGTTTTATCTTTTCCTGTGTGGAAATGCCGTCTTCCTTCTTCGCAGAACCGCTCATCGCATTCAGATCATACGTTTCCGCGTATGCTTTTCCGCCGCTTGCCCATCCGCTGAACATCAGCACTGCACCGGCAATACAGCAGGCACATCCTGTCAGTAATGCTGTTTTTGTCCATTTTTTCATGATCTGCTTCCTCCTTTTTTCGTTACCTTACGTGTACACCACACGAACAGCCGTCCCATCCATTTTGCAAAGTATACGCCGAACACCGCGCACAGAATACTGATTCCCAGCATGAAAACGCCCATTCCGGTAATAAAGCAGAATCCGCCGAAGGAAACCGAGACTGCCAGAATGCCGCGCAGCAGCATCTTAATTCCGGCGGCCACGCCGACAACTGCAATCAGAAAGACGCTCATATCAAGCAGTGCCGCACAGAGGGCCGCGCAGAGCAGAACGATGAGAATGCTGATCAGAATCGGGGCTCCGATCGGGGCTGCAAACAGGGCGAGAATCGCGATCCAGACGACGTTGGCGCCTGTCGTTTTTTTCTTCTCTTTCTGTTTTTCTTCCTTTTCCATTGCCTCGCGTTCATCTACTTTTTTGTCCAGAAGATTCCGCATCAGCTCGGCGGCTGCCTGTTTCGGTGTTCCGAGTTCTTTGATCACGGCCTGCTCATTTTCCGGACCGGCATCTGCAAAATACTCGGTGAAGTATTCCATCGCATCTTCATAGTCGCTCTGCGGAAGCTTCCTCAGATACTTTTCCAATTGTTTCAGATATTCCCCACTCGTCATTCTTTTTTCCTCCACTCGATGATGTTGTCAATGGTGTCACGATAGGACTTCCATTCGCCCTGCAGGTACGCCATCTGTGTTTTTCCTGCTTCTGTGATCGAATAATACTTCCGTTTTCTGCCCTGGTACTCTGCGGAATACGTCGTCACGTAGCCCGCCTTTTCCAGTTTTTTCAGGATCGGGTACAGTGTCGACTCTTTGATGTCTGCAACCAGTTTGATCGTCTGGCTGATTTCATATCCATAAGAATCTTCCCGATTCACAATCGACAGGATCATAAATTCGATCAGCAGTGCTGATACCGGAAAATACATAAAAAACCACCTCCGTTAGTTTCT
>ENA-OQDD01000112-OQDD01000112.1-human-gut-metagenome-genome-assembly--contig:-NODE-112-length-32052-cov-2.250274_pt1 | contig 32052 bp, 34 predicted proteins | sample MGYA00242507_ERZ504598 | MGnify/ENA primary metagenome ERZ504598 (study PRJEB26092, sample SAMD00036318) | human gut metagenome | host: Homo sapiens | study: EMG produced TPA metagenomics assembly of...
AATTTGTGTTCCTCCAAATTGCTTCCGGATGTTATAAGCTTTTATTTTACGTCTCTCAATGTGTTTTTAAGCATAATAAGCTTATCCCTGTACTCAGCAGCCGCCTCGAAATTGAGCTCTGCCGCTGCTTTTTTCATCTTTTTCTCTATATCTGCTATATGCTTCTCAAGCTCTTTTTTGCTCATTGACTCCGGATCTTTGTCAAGAGCATTCTCATCGGCCGCCACCTTCTTTGAGATAGCTATGAGATCACGCACGGATTTCTGTATAGTCTGTGGCGTGATTCCGTGAGCCTCATTGTACTCTTCCTGTACCTTTCTACGACGCTTTGTCTCGTCAATTGCGACACGCATGGAGTCTGTAATCTTGTCAGCGTACATGATAACATGACCCTCACTGTTACGTGCGGCACGTCCTATCGTCTGTATAAGTGAGGTCTCTGAACGAAGGAAGCCTTCCTTATCCGCATCGAGTATGGCAACAAGTGTAATCTCCGGGATATCAAGGCCCTCCCTGAGCAGATTGATGCCGACGAGCACGTCAAATACGTCAAGACGCAGGTCACGTATTATCTCCGCTCTCTCAAGTGTATCTATATCTGAATGCAGGTACTTTACCCTGATGCCAAGCTCTGCCATATAGTTTGTGAGATCCTCAGCCATACGCTTTGTGAGTGTGGTGATAAGCACCTTGTGATGGTTTGCAGTCTCCTTATCGACCTCTGACACAAGGTCATCAATCTGTCCCTCAACAGGGCGCACTGATATCTCAGGATCCAAAAGTCCTGTCGGTCTGATAATCTGCTCCGCACGAAGCAGCTCATGCTCATTCTCATACTTATTCGGAGTGGCTGAGACAAAGAGCATCTGGTCTATTTTACCCTCGAACTCCTCGAAATTGAGAGGTCTGTTGTCAAGGGCCGAGGGCAGTCTGAAGCCATAGTCCACAAGAGTGGTCTTTCTGGAGCGGTCACCCGCATACATACCGCCTATCTGTGGAATCGTGATATGTGACTCATCCACGATTATGAGAAAATCATCCGGGAAGAAATCTATGAGTGTCATAGGAGGCTCCCCCGGCTTTGCAAAGTTCAGATGCCTCGTATAGTTCTCAATTCCTGAGCAGAAGCCTGTCTCTCTCATCATCTCTATGTCAAAATTGGTCCTCTCTGCTATTCGCTGAGCCTCTATGAGCTTGTCCTCGCCTTTAAAATACTTCACACGCTCATCAAGCTCTTTCTCTATATTGAGGCAGGCCTCATTTATCTTCTCCTGCGAAACTACATAGTGGGATGCAGGGAAAATCATCGTATGCTCAAGCGAGCACTTTACCTCGCCGGTCAGCACATCAACCTCCACTATCCGATCTATCTCATCACCGAAAAACTCAACTCTGATTGCCGTATCATCGGCATTTGCCGGAAATATATCAAGCACATCCCCATGCACTCTGAAGGTGCCTCGGTGAAAATCCATATCATTCCTGGTGTACTGTAAATCTATGAGAGCCCTTGCGAGATCATCCCTGTCCCTCTCCTGCCCCGGGCGCAGCGAAATACTCATGCCTGTCCACTCATCAGGACTTCCAAGTCCGTATATGCATGAAACCGATGCCACGACAATGACATCCTTTCGCTCTGTGAGCGCTGCCGTGGCTGAAAGCCTGAGCTTATCTATCTCATCATTTACAGAGGAATCCTTGGCTATGTACGTATCAGACTGCGGCACATAGGCCTCAGGCTGGTAATAGTCGTAGTAGGATACAAAGTACTCTACTGCGTTCTCAGGGAAAAACTCCTTCATCTCACCATAGAGCTGCCCCGCCAGTGTCTTATTGTGCGATATGATAAGTGTAGGCTTATTGAGTGCTGCAATGACATTAGCCATGGTAAAGGTCTTGCCGGAGCCGGTAACTCCAAGTAAGGTCTCAAACTGGTTGCCCTCCTTAAATCCCTTCACAAGCTGCTCTATTGCCTGCGGCTGGTCGCCGGTCGGCTTGTATTTTGAATGCAGTTTAAATTCCATAACGCACGCTTCCTCCAAAAAAATCTTAAATACTGCTTTTGTAAAATTATAAAAAGACAAAGTCAATCATTTATAGTATGCACTTATGTGCTTTATTTTACTACAAAAAATCGACTTTGTCCACAATTTTAGAACATTCGTTCTTGTTTATTTATTTTATGTTACTGTTCACACCTAACAGTGTGACCAGCAACGATTACAGCCATTTAAAATTTACTTCACACGTCCACAGCACTGCTATATTTCTTGCCACTGCCGCATGGACATGGGTCATTCGGATATACCTTGGCTGTTGCACGGCGCTTTGGTGCATTCTGTGCTGACTCATCCTTGTTTGTGCCCGAAATCTTTGCAACCTGCTCTCGCTCAACCTTCTGCTCAACCTGTACATGATACAGCAGTCTGACAGTATCCTCCTGGATAGCCGAAATCATGTCGTCAAACATATCAAAGCCTGCCATCTTGTACTCTACGATTGGATCTTTCTGTCCATAAGCCTGTAAGCCGATTCCCTGACGAAGCTGTGCCATATCATCGATGTGATCCATCCACTTTCTGTCGATTACACGAAGAAGCACGACACGCTCAATCTCTCTGAACTGCTCAGGCTCAGGGAATTCTGTCTCCTTCTGCTCATAAAGCATAACAGCCTTTTCCTTTAAGTACTGCTTAAGCTGCTTTGCATTCTTGATTGACTCAATATCCTCTTTTGTAATCGGATCAAGAGGAATGACCGGAAGCACAAGCTCATTGAGCTCTACAAGATTCCAGTCAGCTCTGTCAATTTCCTCGGAAATACATCTGTCGACAGACTTCTCAACCTGCTCCTGAACCATCTTAAGGATAGCATCACGCATGTTGTCACCGTTAAGCACCTTCATACGCTCACTGTAGATAATCTCTCTCTGGTCATTGTCCACCTGGTCATACTCGAGAAGATTTTTACGAATACCAAAGTTGTTGGCCTCGATTTTCTCCTGAGCCTTCTCGATAGCAGATGTGAGCATCTTATGCTGGATCTGCTCGCCCTCCGGTACTCCGAGAGCATTGAAAACGCCCATCAGACGCTCTGAACCGAAAAGTCTCATGAGGTCGTCCTCAAGTGAGATGAAGAACTGTGACTCACCCGGATCTCCCTGACGTCCTGCACGTCCACGGAGCTGATTGTCTATACGTCTTGACTCATGCGTTCTGTACCGATAATCTTAAGACCTCCGGCAGCCTTTGCCTCATCGTCAAGCTTGATATCGGTACACGGCCTGCCATGTTGGTTGCTATTGTAACTGCACCGTGCTGTCCTGCAAGTGCAACAATCTCTGCCTCTTTCTCATGGAACTTGGCATTTAATACTGTGTGAGGGATTCCCTCTCTCTTGAGCATGCCGCTCAAAAGCTCTGATGTCTCGATGGTGATTGTACCTACAAGAACAGGCTGTCCCTTTTCATGTGCCTCTTTAACCGCATCCACAACAGCCTTGAACTTTTCCTTTTTGGTAGCGTATACAGCATCCTGCAAATCAATACGCGCTATCGGCTTATTTGTAGGTATCTCGACAACATCCATGCCGTAGATATCACGGAACTCTTTTTCCTCTGTGAGAGCTGTACCTGTCATACCGGCCTTCTTGTCAAACTTATTGAAGAAGTTCTGGAATGTGATCGTGGCAAGGGTCTTGCTCTCTCTCTTAACCTTTACATGCTCCTTTGCCTCGATAGCCTGATGCAGTCCGTCCGAATAACGGCGTCCAGGCATGATACGTCCGGTAAACTCATCTACGATAAGCACCTCATCATCCTTTACCACATAGTCCTGATCTTTGAACATGAGGTTGTGCGCACGAAGCGCAAGTATGATATTGTGCTGGATTTCAAGATTCTCCGGATCAGCAAGGTTCTCGATATGGAAGAACTGTTCTACCTTTTTCACACCATCCTGTGTAAGGTTTACGACCTTGTCCTTCTCATTTACGATGAAATCACCGGTCTCGTCCTGGACAATGCCCATGATGGCATCCATCTTTGAATACTCAGGAACATCATCACCACGCTTCATCTGTGTAGCCAGGATATCGCATGCCTCGTAAAGTCTTGTCGACTTGCCACTCTGTCCTGAAATGATAAGAGGTGTACGTGCCTCATCGATAAGCACTGAATCGACCTCATCGATGATAGCATAGTGGAGACCTCTCTGAACAAGCTGTTCCTTGTAGATAACCATATTGTCACGCAGGTAATCGAATCCAAGCTCATTGTTTGTGATATATGTAATATCGCAGCCGTAAGCCTCCCTACGCTCGTCATTGTCCATGCCGCCAAGCACCACGCCGACCTTAAGACCTAAGAACTCATGAACCTGTCCCATCCACTCAGCATCACGCTTTGCAAGGTAATCATTGACTGTGACAATGCACACACCCTTGCCCTCAAGTGCATTAAGGTATGCAGGAAGTGTAGAAACAAGTGTCTTACCTTCACCGGTTCGCATCTCTGCAATACGTCCCTGATGTAAAATAATACCACCGATTATCTGTACTCTATAATGTTCCATGCCAAGCACACGCTTAGCAGCCTCTCTTACTGTAGCAAATGCCTCCGGAAGAAGATCATCAAGTGTTGCTCCGTCCTCCAGACGCTTTTTAAACTCCCTTGTCTTATCCTTTAATTCTTCATCGGAAAGCTTTCCCATTGCTTCCTTATATGACTCAACTTTGTCAGCAATCGGGTAAATTCTCTTAAGCTCTCTCTCGCTGTGAGAACCAAAGATTTTTGAAAATGCGCTCATATTTTTCTCCTATAACTTCAAATTGCCCTTGTACAGGCTCACAATAGTGTTATTGTAACACTTTGAGGATAATTGCACAACCTAAAGGGATGAATGTTTTGTAAACATTTTATAAAAATATTGATGTTTGCGCCTTTAATTTTTTTGGGGGCTTCGCGCGTGTGAGGCTGTGAGGTCCGGGGGAGTACACAGTATATTCCTCATAAAAAATATGAACTTTTTTATTCTGAACACACTGTGTACTTCCCGGATCCACTTTGTTGTGCGCGAAGCATGGCAGAATTATTTTTTTAATTCAAAAGCTCTCCTTATAGGAGAGCTTTTGGAGCTACATTTTTATATACGGAAGCTATTTTACTGGTTATTTCATTACTTCTGGGCTTCATATGCTTCGCGGCATGCTTTTGCGAGCTGATCGCCGCAGGATGTATTCTTAAATCCACATTTAATTCCACCGATTTTTTCCTCTACCTGGGCAACTGTGAGTCCTTCAACGAGCTTTGGGATGGCCTTAAGATTTCCGTTGCAGCCTCCTGTAAACTTTACGTTATGTACTACATCTCCATCGAGGTCAAGCTCAATCTGTGTTGAACAGGTTCCTTTTGTTTTGTAAATATATGACATATTTTATCCTCCTGTGTTTTCAGTTTTTGTGTATACATGATTATAACATATATTTTTGCATCTTTACTATGTTTTTTCACATTTTCAAACTCAGTTTTTCAATTCAGAAGTCACTGTTCACACATAACAGTGTGAACAGCAATGATTCAGATTCATAAATCTTTTCTTATATTTATTTATGCCATAACGTATTACCCCATTCTAGAGGATTACCGGCTGAATCTGTCGTCCGGCCATCACTTCATTTATTGTGCCGACAACCTGTTTTCCATCACACACGAGTGAATTCGGTTTCTTCACACAGTCATCCTGCCCAAACGGCACAAAATAAATATTTTTCATATTCATCAGCTTTCCGATATTCTTAAAGTTGATGCCGAGCGCATCATTTGTGGAAATCCCGATAACAAGTGGTCTGCCGTTTCTCAGATGAGCCTTTGCCGCGAGAAGGACCGGTGTATCCACTATGCCGTTTGCAAGCTTCGCCGCTGTGTTGCCGGTGCATGGGTAAATCACCATCACGTCAAACAGCTTTCCCGGGCCGACACGCTCTGCCTCCTGCAGTGTCCTGATGCCCTCATCCCTGTGATTTCGGAGATAGTATGCATAAAGTCTCCCGCCTTTCCAAAGCGTGTGTTCATCATCTGTGCATTATAGGAATATACAGGTGTCACATGTGTGAAGCTATCCACAAGCCTCTTTGCAACATCCTTAGTCTTTTCAAAACTACAGAAGGAGCCTGTAATTCCCATTCCTACGGTGCAATCCGAAATAACCATAAGCCTCCGTCATACCTTTTCTTTTCATACAGTCATAAAGTATTTTTGCACCGGTTTTCGGACAGTATATGCCCGGAAGGCCGAGCGCATGCGTACAGTTTATCTGATACCTCTTACAGGCCTCAAAATCACAGCCGCCGGGCTTAGATGCAATATCTATAATTATCGCATCTTTTTGCAAAATCATGATTAAACTTTCATCTATAACCCTATCCGGTACTGTGTTTATGAGAAACAGTGTTTCGAAACAGGCCTTGGCAGGATCATTAAAATCCACCGTTTCATATCCCAGTTCAGCGGCCTCATGCCTTGCCTGTTTTCTCCTTGCCATCACCATGACATGGGCTCCCATAGCAGAAAAAACGCGGGCAATTGCCTTTCCGCATTTTCCAAACCCGCTCACAAGTACCTTTGAGCCGTATATACCATGTATGCTTTTTTGTATTGCTATGGACGCAGTGGCCTCGGCCGTAACAATGGCATTCTGCTCTATAACAGTTTCATCTCTCATAAAGTCACAGCCCCTGTCAACGCCGGGAAAGCACTCCGGCATCATGCCGCCCCACACTGCAATATTGTTAATTATTATATTATGTTTTAATTTTTCTATATCACTATTTATAAGCTTAAGCTTTGAAAACGGTGTAGGAAACACAATATTCCCAACACGCTCATAATCAATCCCGCCGCTATTTCTGCAATCTGTCTGTTCTCCTCCCAGCATATCAGCGAGGTACTTTTGCCTCTGATCCGTAACATATATTATAGTGTCTTTTTGCATAATAACTTCTTCCTTTCGCTATAATATATGCGCATTTTCAGCTTATGTGAGGGTATTTTGTTTTCCCGCCTAAAGCATCTCATAAAGCTTTTTCAAAGCTTTACCTATTCAAAAAATACAGAGCCTGACATATATTCCGCCAAGCCCTGTATTTTTTTATAAATTCTACATTAAATTTTTAAATTATCCTATTCAATTCCGGTTCCAACGGATAATCTCTCCGTAGCTTATTACAGCTGTGTAACAACAAAAATATCGTAGATGGCTTTTATTGCCTTGTCAAAGTCATCATTGCTTACACCGATGATGATATTGAGCTCTGATGAACCCTGATCAATCATGCGCACATTGACATTGGCATGTGCAAGTGCAGAGAAAATCCTGCCGGCTGTACCACGGTTTGACTTCATGCCACGGCCAACAACAGCGATAAGCGCGAGGTCTGACTCGAGGTCAATGATATCAGGATGAGCAAGTCTTCTGATTGAGCTGATAACCTGCTGCTCCTTGCCCTCAAACTCTGCCTGATGTACGAATACCGTCATAGTATCGATACCTGATGGCATATGCTCTATAGAGATACCGTTCTCCTCAAACGCCTGGAGAGCCTTTCTACAGAAGCCCACCTCTGAGTTCATCTTGTCCTTGTCGATATTTACCGCAACAAAGCCCTTCTTTCCGGCGATACCTGTGATGGTATAATCAGGCTTTTGGCATGTGCTCTCAACGATGAGAGTACCAGGTGCTTCCGGGTCGTTTGTATTTCTGATATTGATTGGGATGCCTGCCTTTCTTACAGGGAAAACAGCATCCTCGTGGAGCACTGATGCTCCCATATATGAAAGCTCTCTGAGCTCTCTATAAGTAACAACCTTGATTGGCTGTGGATTGTCGATAATTCTAGGATCAGCTACGAGACAGCCTGAAACATCTGTCCAGTTCTCGTACATGCTGGCATGACATGCCTTTGACACGATGGAACCAGTGATATCCGAACCACCTCTTGAGAATGTAACTACCTTTCCGTCAGGTCCTGCTCCGTAAAAGCCCGGAATAACAGCCTTTTCTGTCTGCTCAAGCTTCTTTGAGAGCACCTTGTCTGTCTTTTCCGCGTCAAAATTGCCATTCTCATCAAAAAAGATGACTGTTGCCGAATCTATAAACTCATATCCGAGATAGTTTGCCATGATGATTCCGTTTAAGTACTCACCACGAGAGGCTGCATAATCTGCACCTGCCTTTGCCTTGAAATTCTCAGCGATAATCTTGAACTCCTCATCAAGTGCCAGCTTTAAATGAAGCCATTTATGATTGAATCATATCTGTCCTTGATTTTTCTGAGCATAACCTTGAAATCCTGATCATTCTCAGCCAGATCATAGCATGCATAAAGCATATCTGTTACCTTTGTGTCTTTGGAATTTCTCTTTCCCGGTGCACTCGGCACAACATATTTTCTTGACTCATCGCTTCTTATGATGTCGCCAACCTTTGTGAACTGCTCTGCACTGGCGAGCGAGCTGCCGCCAAACTTTACTACCTTTACCATTTGTCTGTTTTTCCTCTGCTTCCTATATAAATAACTGTATTAGCCAATATTATACCGCTTTGATAAATCATTCGTCAATACTCAATGTAGTCAACATCAAGCTTCATAACATCGTGTTCTTTGTCAAATGTGATGATACCGTATGATGGCATGCAGCCCCACAGCGGTGCACCGATGCTTCCCGGATTCATCATCGCAAGACCATTGTGCTTATCATAAAACAGCTTGTGTGTATGTCCAAAGAGAGCCAGATCTGCCCCGATCTCCTTCGCATGAAGCTCCAGATGCATATATGACAGCTTTACTCCATATGTATGTCCATGGCACATGAGTACCTTATAGCCGTCGATATCAATAAGTCTCTCTGTATCTCCCCGTGAAAAATCACAGTTTCCCGGCACATTGACCATGGTTATATGAGGGAACTCTCTCCTAAGGGCATCCGCATCCACAACGCAGTCTCCCAGATGAAGTATCATATCAGGTTCCTCTCTTTTGACTGCCCGAATCATATTTCCCACATTACCATGTGAATCACTCAGTACCAAAACTCTCTTCATGCGCGTCTCTCCTATATCTTGTTTTACGTATCCATCCAGAGCCACCTTGAGAACAAAAAATCTGCCGCTTACATGCGAGCATGACGCATCAGCCTTTTTGTTCTCAATGGTTCTGAATAATTACCTTTTTTATATATTATCATAAGTTTTCCGCGTGTAAAATATTTTTTTCTTTATATACGCAAAAAAGCTCCATGGCGACTTCATTGTCAGCCGGAGCTTTTAATCTTTAACTTTGACTACGCAAGCCTCTTCCACTGCTTGCTGCACTTATAATAAGAATAGAACATACATCTTTCTGCCTGCTCGCATCTGACCGGTGCACTCTCGATATTGCACTGGCAATTTACAATAGCATCTGCTTTTCCCTTACATGAACCCTTTATCATTACATCATCTAAAACTTCGTCTGACATTCTCTTTCTCCTCACATTTGTTTGATAGTATATTTACCTGTTACAATATTGATATATTTTATTATTTTTCTCTGTACGGGCTATGCTTTACGTACTCTTACCATCGGCTTAAATACTAACATCTTGTCCGCAACAGTTGTGATTATACTATATATTGTATTTTAAATCCATATGTCATTTCTAACAAAACAAATGATTTTTTATGTCACATTTTTCACTTGACGAATTTCATTTTCATGTTCAAGACCAAAATCAAGGATATCTGAGTAAAACTTTTCCAAGGTATCATCATCCGCATTAAATATCTCGTGCTTTGAATCAGGATAGACCTTCTTAATGCCCTGAGGCAGCTTCGCAATAAATTCATCCTCAGCGGTATTTGAAACCAGATAATCCTTTCCCGCCTGGCATAACAGCACCGGTATTTTAATTTCCTGTGCATGCTTCTTTATATATTTGGATGCCTTGCGCCCGGCCCTGCACCATCTGTAGGTGGCGCCATTTGTACGATAGCGTTCCTCCTCCACCTTACACTTGTATATGTAGTCATAGCGCGCCCTTGACAGACAACAGCTCGATTCAAAATCATACTCATCCGTATACGGTGTCTGGCTCGGCAGATATTTATCGTTCCAGTTAAGCACACTTGCGACAAACAGTATCGCCTCCACGGCAAAATGTGAAAAATTACCATAAAGCATCTCTATCATAGGGCTTGAAAGTACTGCCTTTGTAAATACCTCAGGATGCTTCTCAAGATACAGGGCAGCTATCGCGCTCCCATAGAGTGACCGTACAGGTAAAGCGGTCTGCGCCCCTCACGCTTCATCACAATCTCGCGGATAAACATATCAAGATCACTCACATAATCGTCAAAGCTGTTTACAGTGACCATGCTTATATCGGATACACTTCTGTCCGAAAAGCCATGTCCTCGATGCTCCACCATATATACTGAGTATCCGGCCTTTGCGAAATAGTAAATCATCTCATAATATTTAGGCATACACTCTGTAAATCCATGTGATATGACTATGGCAGCCTTTGCTACAGGTGTCGTCACATAGCCGTAATGTATGCGTGTGCCATCTGCACTCTTCATATAGCCATCTTCAAAATTAAGCCTGATAAAAGGCAAAACATATCTTGTTAATTCCTCATTATATTTTTCTTCTGTAATAATCATAGCATTCCTCACTTTTGGTATTTGATATTTTGTAAGTAACTATATCTCAATCTGGTCAATAAGATTCAGGTCATATTTTCTGACTATATCAAGTGCCTTTTCATAGCTTTCCACATCACATATATTGTCCACTGTATGTGCATCAAGCCCAAGTATCACTTTGTTGCCGATGTCATGCGGTATACACCAGAAGCGATCTGTCGGATAGTGCTTTCCTGCACTGATACCAAGCATGTTTATCTCAAGCGGTATGTCAAGCTCCTTAAGTGCCTTGCACATCCTCGTCATCTCCCATTCGTAGACAGAATCAAGTCCCTGATAATTTATTAAATCAGGATGTGCCAAATAGCTGTACATGCCTGTTTTCATGCCCTCTATAACAATATCCACATACTCGCGTATACGACTCTCATCATCTGTCGGTGTGCCTGTATATGGGCCTGTCTGCTCTGATTTCATAAAATGCTGGCCCATTATCATGTAATCACAGCCAAGCCTGTCAAACATAGCCTTCTGCTCCTTGAAAAACTCCGGTATGTACTCCGCCTCAAAGCCAACGTAGAGCTTTATGTCGGATGCATACTCCTTCCCAAGCTTCCTGATGGCATACACATACTCCGGTGCCTGCTCCATCGTCATCCGGATGCCCGACACATAGCCATCCTTAAAGGGGCACGGCACATGATCTGAAAAGCCAAGCTCTGCGATACCCATTCTGATAGCCGCCTCTATATATTCTCGCTCGCTGCCATATGCATGCTGGCACCTATAGGTGTGCGTATGGTAGTTTGCCTTTAAAAATCCCGTCATTACTTAAAGCTCCAAAAATCTATCTCTTATTGCTGTTCAAACAGCTATTCAAATACTACAATTAAATCAATTTTATCACTTTTTGTACTTTATTACAATCTCATATTTTTTGGGACTTTTTTCTCTATGAAATATATATGCGTTATGTTATAATCCATTGATATATGATAGTCATAATAATTCTATCCACCACAGAATCATAAATGAGGGGCAAAATACCTTTTGACCCTCATATCATTATATTTTTATATACGGAGGAAATAATGTTCAAAAAAGGAGTGGTTCCCTCCCAGGGACTAAGAATTATCATCGTCGGATGCGGCAAGGTAGGCCGTACTCTCGTTGAGCAGCTTGGCAAGGAGGGGCACGACATAACAATTGTCGACAAAAACAGGGAGAGGATTTCCCAGGTATCCAATATCTATGATGTAATGGGTATTGTAGGAAACGGTGCCAGCTACAAGATACTGCAGGAAGCCAGTATTGATGATGCCGACTTAATAATCGCAGTCACAGGCTCTGATGAGCTGAATCTGCTATGCTGTACCATTGCCACACAGGTCGGCAACTGTGCTGCTATAGCCAGAGTCAGAACGCCTGAATACAGCCAGGAGGCCAAATATCTGCGCGACAAGCTTGGTCTTGCACTCATTATCAACCCTGAGCTTGAGGCAGCTATTGAGATGGCTCATATTCTTCATCTGCCGTCCAGCCTTGAGGTGACAAACTTTGCTCACGGTCAGGCACAGCTCATCAAGTATGAGATTCCCGAGGCAGCATCCTCGACGGAACAAAGCTCATGGATCTGGGCACCAGACACCATGCCAACATACTTATCGGTGCAGTCGAGAGAGATGATGAGGTCACTATCCCATCAGGTGATTTTGTGCTCCGCAAGGGAGACAAACTGTCATTTGTCGGCGAACGCAGACATACAAAGGAGTTTTTCAGCCACATCGGAGTCAATACACACAGCGTAAAAAATACACTGATTATCGGAGGAGGCAAAGCCGCATATTACCTGGCAAAGCAGCTCATATCACGAGGCATAAAGGTCAAAATAATCGAAAATAGCTTCGAGCGCTGTGAGGAGCTTTCCATACTGCTTCCGGATGCTGTCATCATAAACGGTGACGGAACAGAACAGGCACTCTTAAAGGAAGAGGGCATAGAGACCTGTCAGTCATTTGTACCTCTTACCGGTATAGACGAGGAAAACATCATGCTTACGCTCTATGCGAAACAGGTTTCCAATGCAAAGGTCATAACAAAGCTTAATCGTATAACTTTTACCAATGTCATAAACAGCCTGGACCTTGGCAGTGTAATCTCGCCAAAATACATCACCTCAGAAGCCATAATTGCCTATGTCCGTGCAAAGAAAAACTCTATGAACTGCAATATAGAGACTCTCTACCACATGTACGACTCAAGAGTTGAAGCAATTGAATTCTTTGTATCAGAAAACTCAAATGTGACAGACATACCGCTTCGAGACCTAAAGCTCAAAAAGCATCTGCTCATCTGCTTCATCAACCGAAACGGCAAAATTATTATCCCTACAGGTAATGACAGCATACAAAAAAATGACACTGTCATGATTATAACAACCCATACCGGCTTTACGAATCTTCAGGATATTATGGAATAGTGGGGGAATGATATGAACACTTCAGTAATTCGATATCTTCTGGGATATATTTTAAAGCTTGAAGGCTTTTTGCTGCTTCTGCCATGTATTGTTGCCGGTATTTATTATGAAAAAAGCGGCATCTACTTTTTGATTGTTGCACTCATAAGCATAGCTATCGGTTTTATTTTTTCGGCTAAAAAACCGAGGGATTTTACCTTTTACCTGAAGGAGGGCTGTGCAACAACCGCACTGGGCTGGATCGTACTGAGTATATTCGGCTGTCTGCCTTTTTACATATCAGGAGAGATTCCAAGCTTCACAGATGCTCTTTTTGAGACCATCTCCGGCTTCACCACGACAGGAACGAGCATCCTGCCTGAGGTAGAATCACTCTCCTATTGCATGAATTTCTGGCGCTGCTTTACGCACTGGATTGGCGGTATGGGTGTGCTTGTATTTCTTCTGGCAATCATCCCGCTTTCAGGCGGCAGCAATATAAACCTGATGCGCGCAGAAAGCCCCGGGCCTTCGGTTGGAAAGCTCGTTCCAAAGATGCGGCACACTGCCAGGCTTTTATACATAATATACTTTGGTCTTACGACTATGGAGATTATTTTCCTGCTTTTCGGAAAAATGCCTCTGTACGATGCCATCTGTACCTCTCTCGGCACAGCCGGAACAGGAGGCTTTGGTATCAAAAACGACAGCTTTTGCAGCTATAATGTTTATCTGCAATGGGTTGTTACCATATTTATGATACTTTTCGGTGTCAATTTCAACGCTTACTACCTGCTTCTCTTCGGTCACATCCGTGAAGCACTTAAGGTTGAGGAGGTCAGATACTATTTCGGTATCATAATAGCCTCCGTTGTAGTCATAAGCGTGAATATCGCGCATATGTGTACCGGTGTGTTTGACGCAGTCACAAAGGCTGCGTTTCAGGTTGGCTCAATCATCACGACAACCGGATTCTCGAGCACCGATTTCGACAGATGGCCTGAGCTTTCAAAGACACTGCTTGTGCTTTTGATGTTCATTGGCGCATGTGCAGGAAGCACCGGCGGAGGTATCAAGGTATCGCGTATTGTCATCGCTGTAAAGACAATAGGCAAGGAGTTAAATGGCTACATTCACCCAAAGAGTGTGAAAAAGCTCACCTTTGAGCACAAGCCTGTAGACCATGATGTTATCAGGTCAATAAATGTTTATTTCATGACGTACGCCGTCATTTTTATTGTTTCACTGCTGCTTGTTTCCGTTGAAAACTATGATTTCACTACCAATTTCACGGCTGTCGCAGCTACATTTAACAATATCGGACCGGGTCTTTCTCTGGTCGGTCCGACATGCAATTTCGGCTTTTTTAATAATTTCTCCAAATATGTACTGATGTTTGACATGCTTGCCGGAAGACTCGAGCTGTTTCCACTACTCATCCTCTTCCATCCGTCAATCTGGAAGGAATTATTTATTCAAGCAGATAAAAAAGTAAAAGGGAATAGAAAGGAGAAACAAAATGTTCGCATGTAAAAATTGCGGTGGAAATGTGAAGTTTGACATCAAATCAGGCCAGTTAGCCTGTGAATACTGTCATTCACTTTTCGACCCTTACGCGTACGAGGACAAAACCTCTGACGCCGAGGTCCAGAAGGACTTCGAAGCAACCATTTTCACATGCCCTCAGTGCGGAGGAGAAATCCTGAGCACAGACGATACCGCAGCAGGCTTCTGCAGCTTCTGCGGTGCATCAACTGTGCTCTACAGCCGCATGCAAAAGGAGCACAAGCCGGCTTATATCATACCATTTGCAAAGAGCAAGGATGACTGTAAGCAGGCCTACATGAGCCTCATGAAAAAGGCTATTTTCGTGCCAAAGGAGCTTAAGGATCCTAAGTTTATCGATGGATTCAGAGGTATCTACATGCCTTACTGGACATATTATGTAACCCAGAAGGCTCCTATTTCACTTCCGGCGAAAAAATCCCACCGTTCAGGAGATTACATAATTACAGACCATTTCAGGCTCGAGGGAGATCTCGACGCTACTACAAGGGACTGTCCTACGATGCATCATCATCCTTTGATGACAGCATCAGCGAAAAACTCGCGCCTTATGATGTGAAGAATATGAAGCGCTTTACACCGGCATTCTTAAGTGGTTTTTACGCTGATACAGCTGATTTACCATCAACGGTTTACGCAAGCGACGCAATGGATGCAGCCTGCACAAACACAGTAAGCGAAATAAGTAAAGAGCCTGCCTTTACCGGCTTGTCAGTCGACAGTGACTCCGCTGCTCTTTCGCCTTCAAGTCTTGGCACTACTGTAAAAGAAACAGATTACTCGATGTTTCCGGTATGGTTTTTGTCGTACCGCAATAAGGATCGTGTGGCATATGCCACAGTAAACGGCCAGACCGGCAAGGTTGTTGCAGATCTGCCTATATCTGTCGGTAAATTCCTGCTAGGCTCACTCATTGCGGCAATTCCGGTATACATTTTATTATGTCTGCTGACGGTTCTCACTCCCGGAATGACTCTTACCATAGTCGGTGTGCTTGCGATTATCGCAAATATCTGTTACTCACAGGAGCTGACCATGATTGCTGTAAAGGAAGCCGGTACCGAGGATAAGGGCCGCATAGCAAAGGAACAGCCGGAGGCTCTTGGTGCAATCAACAACCGCAGACGCCTTAAGGCTGCAAAAAAGGCCACGAAAACCATAAAGAAAAAGACAAACACATCGTTTATAGCTTACTTTATACTTTTTATATTTGTCATTCAATTTGTCCCTGCGCTGTTTGCAATCATCGCAGGCATAGGCAGTGGCTTTGGAAATGCAGACGGCAGTCTGATTTTATTTGTTATTTTGACCATTATATCATTTATTTTTTCAATCAGAGCCTTCTCAAGCTTTGACCGGATGCCCGGACACAAGGGAGTTGCCGAACTCATCTTTGGCATGGTATCCATGCTTATTGGCGATGCTGTTCTTTTGTTCCAGCCGGTGCTCGATGCATGGTACTATGGCGCAGCTTTATCATCATCGCCTCAGTGCTTATCACACTGATTAATGTCATCCGCGCATTCAATGTGCTTACAACGCGCAAGCTGCCACAGTTTGCCACACATAAGGGAGGTGATGACCGTGCATAGAAATAATTATAAAAGTCCTTTTTTGCATTGTATAAAATGCAGGTGCTCAGCTTTATTTACATTATTTTTGCTTGTTACAGTCCTTGTTTTGAGCAGCTCATCAAATGTATATGCCACTGAGACAGCCACAAATTACAATCTAAGCGGCACAAACAATTCTACCGGCTACGAGTACATCCTTGAGGACTCTGCCAATTTCATTGACGATGCTGTAAAGGGCAGGCTCATCTCACAGATGAAAAAGACAACCGAATACTGCAATATAGCTGTTGTCACCACTACCTCACATCCTTACGGAAGCACTGAAAGCTATGCAGTCAATACATTTGAAGGCTATTTTGGAACCGGCGCAAACGGTGTCATTTTCGTAATAGACAGAGATTTAGACGAGATTTATCTGGCTTGTGAGGGAAGCACGCAGAGAACCATTCCAAACTCAAAATGTAACTCCATCTGTGACAACACTTATATATATGCCACCTCAAGTCATGATTACGACTATTTCACCTGCTGTATGGAAACAATAGACCAGGTCAACACAGTCCTTGCAGGCGGACATATATCACAGCCTCTCAGATACATTTCAAGTATCTTTATCGCTCTCGCTGCCGGCATGATTTTTTGCTTTGTATATGCATTATCCCTGTCAAAGGGCCGCAAGGCTAAGAGCAACGAGCTCATGGGTGCAGCATTTACAAAGGTAGAGATTCATAATGCACGCGCACGCTTTATGAACCAGACAAGAAACTACAGTCCACAAAGCTCAGGCTCAAGTGGCGGTCACAGCGGTGGTGGAGGTCATAGTGGCGGCAGTCACAGTGGTGGCGGTCACCACATCTAGTACACCTTCAAGCACAGTGTGGATGTGGCTACTATTTCAATGATTCCCAATGAGATTCTAAACAAGCCGGCAGGCATCAGCTTTTTGTTCTCAGTGGTTTTATAGTTATTAATAGCTTGCAAAAATAAAAAGCCCTCAGCACTGTGTACTGAGGGCTTTTTGTTTTAGCAGTCCGTACGGGAATCGAACCCGTGTTTCCGCCGTGAGAGGGCGGCGTCTTAACCGCTTGACCAACGAACCGTGTATTATAATACCATGGTCAATCGGATAATGCAAGCCTTTTTTGAAATTTTTTAAAAATTTTTATTTGTTATTTATCTGCCTTTTCTCCTTCTTTACTTTCCTTATACGTTCACCTTTAAAGCGTTCCCTGAGACTCTCTGTAAAGGTATCGAGATTACCTGTTCTCCACCTTTGGATTTCTAAAGCCCTGTGCTCGGTTAAGCGCAGATTTCTTTAAAGCACCCATTGAATCGATGACGCGGTCCGCACTGGCTCTGATACGTTTTCTCTTTCTGCGCTCCTCGACAGCCTCCGCAAGCTCCTGTGACCGTTCCTCTGCCCTTTCATCAGCCGCCTTCTTACGCTCTTTAACCTCTTCCACAACCTCATCCATATAGGTATTGAAATTGTTCTGCAGATTGACGATCGTTCTACTGAAATCTGTAAGCGCAGACACGGTGATTGCAGTGTCTACAGCTAAAAGGCCCATGAGAAACAGTGAGAAAAACTCATACCATATAGGTGACATCCAGCCTGTGATGAGCTTCGTAAACGGTGCAATAAAATATACCACTATAAGTCCTGCCACCCCAAAGCCTACAGAATATGGAAAACACACCCTGCCGTTTATATTGAGCGGCATGCTGCTGTAATCCCACCAGTATGCATGAAACAGCTTCTCAAGCGCCATGATGTGCCATATTCTAAGACAATGCTTCCAAAAAATGCCACAAGAAATATCTGCCACCATGTAAATGTAGCATCCGTGTGAACAGAAATAAAATCTGCTATCGCAGTGATCGCGACACCTCCGGCTCCGTAAATAGGACAGAGCGGACCATAGAGAAATCCTCTGTTCTCCCATTTTTTGCCCTGATGGTACAGTAAATGCTCTCATATATCCAGCCCATACAGCTAAATATAATAAAATACACAAAATATCTTGATAACCACATATATAATCCTTTCTCCCCGGATAATTTATGATATACAGCAAATGACATTGATTCCCTTATGTCTGCAAATTAAAAATCACTCTCTGGATACATCTCATCTAAGTATATATCATACCATTTTGTACACTCATTTGTCCATGAGTCAGCAACTTTTTCATATTGCAGTCGCAGCTTATCGACATTTTCTTCGTTAAGCTCGCTTTCTGCTTCACATAGCTTATCATAAACCTTTTCTGCTTCATCAGCCGCTTTCATCATTGGCTCTGCCGCAAGCGTAAGCTTCCACTCGAGGTACGCCTCATCTGTCGAAAGCTGTCTGGTCTCATGCCTCTCCCCCTTTGGAACAGCCGCAAGTGCCTCGACCATCGCAGCATCCTTTGCCTGCATGAGCGCCGGCAGATTGCGTCCTGTGATGCCTTAAGCCTTGAAATATAATGGTCATATCCAAACGGATAGTACATCACTTTGTCATTTTCAAAGACCAGTATGGCATCGGCCACCTGCTTTATGAAATACCTGTCATGCGATACAAAGAGCATGGTGCCGGTATATGCCTTAAATGCCGATTCGAGTGTCTCCTTCGCCGGAATATCCATGTGATTGGTCGGCTCATCGAGTATCATTAAGTTCGGACGACCTGTCAGAAGCTCTGCGAGCACAAGCCTGGACTTCTCACCACCTGAGAGCGACTGATACGCTTTGAGGCATTTGCCCCTCCAAACAGATACATGCCAAGCGTCTTTCTTAAGTCCTTCTCCACAAGTGCCGGAAAAAGCTCGTGAAAATGGTCTCTCACGGTCTTATCGCTGTCTATAAGTGCCGACTGCTGGTCAAAATATCCCACCAGCAGATTGCTGCCGAGCTGGCTTGTGCCCTTTATTGCGGAATAATTCCTGCCACAGTCTTTAGAAATGTTGATTTTCCTATGCCATTGTCACCAATTACGGCAATCTTCTGACCACGTCTTATACGAAGCGACAGCTCAAGCAGTGCCCTGCCGTCATATCCAATTTTTAATTCCTTCGCCTCGTAAACCCATTTACCGCCCGGAAACTGTGGCTCGATATTGCCTGTAAAAATATGAGCTTCGTCTTCAACCGGCTTTTCTATCAGCTTCATGCGTGCCAGCATGGTCTTGCGCGAGCGTGCAAACGCAGCTTTCTTCGGCTTATGCTTGAATTTCTCGATAAGCTCATTATTGTGCGCAATCTCCGCCTGCTGACGCTCGTAGGCTTTGCGCTGTATCTGCAGATTTTAAGCTTCTGCTGCCTGTACTGCGTGTAATTGCCGGCATATCTGTGCAATGCTCCGTTTTCAAGCTCATATACACCAGTCGCAACCGCATCAAGAAATGCCCTGTCATGCGACACCATGACAACAGCCTTTGGATAGTTTATCAGATAATCCTCCAGCCACTCCACCGTTTTCATGTCCAGATGGTTAGTCGGCTCATCCAAGAGCAAAAGATCAGGCTTCTTTAAAAGCAGCTTTATCAGAGAAATCTTCGTCTGTTCTCCTCCTGAAAAGCTCCTAAAAAGCCTCGTCTTGTCACTCTTTTCAAAACCAAAGCCTGTAAAAAGCCGGTCGTACTCCATCTCGTAGTCAAACCTCTCTTTGGAAAAGGTATCTTTATCCGGGCAGCTCTCAAGCAGTATCTGCTCTATTGTCAAATCCTGATTTGATTTATCCGCCTGTCTAAGCATATCAATTGTGATATTTCTGGACATGGTGATTCCGGTTTCCGGGTTTCCCGACGGTTTCTTCTTTTTTGCTCTTTGAGTTCTTTTTGCCGTACCATCTAAATCACTGCCTGCAGTGACAGCTCCCGTGACCATATCATTGCTTCTGCCGTAGCTGCCCCTGCTGTCATCCCTGTCCGGTGTCAGCTCCCCAGCAAGAAGCCGAAGCAGTGTGGTCTTTCCAGCGCCGTTTTTGCCGACTACAGCTATTTTTTCTTTTTCCTTTATATAAAAATCAATATGGGACAGAATCGTCTGTCCTCCTGCCGAAACTGTCCCATCCTTAATCTGGTATAACATATTTTACCTCTATTTTAAGTCCTTAAGACTCTCCAAAAGCTCGAGATCCGACTGCTGCACCTTGATATTGGAGGTCACAGGCTCCTGTCCCGGCTTTGTAACTGTGATTTCAATAACAGAGTCTGCCGGGATGCCGCTTCCGAATGCATACTGTAAAAAGGATACAAACTTTGGGTGGTTTGCTGTAAATGTATTTTTTGCTTTCATCATTTTCATTATGCTTGCTGGGTTCATGTATTTTCTCCGATCTTATCTATATAATATCTCTTTCGACGCACATATCTTTACGTTCGTTATATAAGGTATACATCGAATTGCATGCAAGCATGCATCGATGATACCTTTTGACTCTTTGATTATATTATACCATGAGTCAATTCTATAATCTATCATTTTAGAATTATTTAATCAACAATCATCTGCTGATATACTGCATAGGTTCCACAATGTTTCCCAAATAAAAAATATGCCGTACCTCATATTTCAATATACTAAAAAACAGATGACCCACATAACATATATGTAAGCCATCTGCTCTGATGCTAAAATTAATTAAATTGTTTACTCCTTCACGCCTCCAAGTGTGACACCGGCAATAATATATTTTGATAAGAGAAGATATACAATAATAATAGGCACGATAGCTACTGTTATCATCATATAGATTTTTCCCATATCGAAATTCATATAGTCCGCTCCTCGAAGTGTGGCAATCAAATTGGTACTGTCATCTTGTTCTTTGACTGGATGATCAGAGCCGGTGTGAAGTAGTTGTTCCATGAACCTACAAATGTGAAAATTGCCTGTACTGCAATTGCAGGTTTCATGATCGGCAATACTATACGGTTGAATGTCTTAAACTCATTCGAACCATCAATCGTGCAGCTTCTACAAGTGATAGAGGAAGTGATGACTGTAGATAGCTGTACATGAAATAGAATACCGCCGGCGATGCTATTGATGGAATGATAAGTGGAGCCCACGAATCATACATTCCCATATTTGTTATTAAACGCAGGAAGCCCATCGCAGTAACCTGTGTCGGCATAACCAGTATCGCATGATAAATGTAAATGCAGCTTTCTTTAATTTGAAATCGTAAGCATAAAGTCCATATGCTGTAAGCGATGAAAAATATGTACATAAAACTGCACATGAGCCCGATATAATAAGGCTGTTTACTATTCCCCTAAACATAGGGAAGGTTCCGTCATTAGCTACAGATTTCAGGTTATCCAGGAAATGCCCGCCCGGGATAAATGAGAAGCCCTTCTGCAGCTGTGCATGCGACCTTGTCGCATTGATTATAAGTATTACAAAGAAGAACAGGCATAAAAATGATAATAATATCAAAACTATATGCGCTATAATACTGCGGACATTAATTTTATGTTTTGGTTTCATTATTTAGCCGCCTCCTTTTTCTTTCTTCTAGCTTCTTTTGCAGCTCGCTTTGCTGCTGCCTTTGATCCGTCAGGATCGCTGTCATTTGTCATTCTGTATACGATGAAGCACAGAATTGCACTGACTATAAACAGATATACTGACAATGTTCCGGCCATACCATAGTTCTTACTCTTTAAGTGGTTGTTCAGGAACATGATAAGTGTCATTGACGTTCTGTCCGGATTTCCCTGTCCGTTTGTCAGAATCTGAGGTACATCGAACATCTGGAGTCCACCGATGATTGATGTGATGAGTGTATATGCAAGTATTGGTCGTATACTCGGTAAAGTTATATAGAAGAATCTCTGCAATGCATTACATCCATCCAGATCTGCCGCCTCAAATACTTCTGTACTGATACCCATGACTGCTGCCATGAGCATAATAGTCGTATTACCGAACCACATAAGGAAATTCATGAAGCCGATGAGTGATCTGGTTCCAAATACACTTCCCATAAAGTCGATAGGCTTGCTGATCACTCCCATAGACTGCAGGATTGAGTTCACAGGACCACTGTTCGAGAACAGTGTAAAGAACAAAAGTGCAAATGCAGATGCCATGATCAGGTTTGGCAGATAAATTACTACCTTAAAAAACTGTAATTTGTGAATTTTTAATCTGGCATCAGTGAACCAGTTTGCTAAAACAAGTGCAACCACAATCTGTGGGATAAATCCGATACCCCAGAGGATAAGAGTATTCTTACCATATGTGATCATATCCGATTTAAGAAGCTCGGCATAGTTAGCCCATCCCACAAAATTCGGTCCTATTTGTTTGATTCCGGATCTATAGTATTCAAAAAAACTAAACCTTACCGTATCTACTAACGGAATCAGAGAAATCGGCTCCATCCGTTATAGTATATGTACCCTGTGACTGTGAATGAGGATTTCCGTAATGGAGGGTTCCGTAAGCCTTGTTTGTCTCCTGACCCATTACTTCCATGCAGTCAATTTCGCCACATCTTGGCCACTGACCATATACATTCTCATCATTTGCCATAAGCCAGAATGCAGGAAGGTACCCCTGTCCCTTTGGAACCTTTGCACGGCATTCAAATCGTCCATATATGAAGGTCTGCTTATTCTGTGTTGAAACTCTTCCTGATGTATAGGAAGCTACTCCTTTTGTTGAGCCGGTATCACCATCAGTAACTTTTTTGACCGGATTTATTATTAATTTTCCATCTTTTACCTGAATGTTTTCAGCCGAGTCTACATACTCCTGCAGTTCATCATTTACCCATCCTTTTTCATGTGTCTCCACATTCCAGTCAGCACGGTTTAACGAATCACCATTAAACTCATCGCTCCACACTTTTTTGTAGCCATCATAGCTTAGTTCGCCTGTCTGCTGCGCCGCATCCAACGCTCCCTCTGCAATCGTCTGTGACGGCATGGCTGATAATACTCTTTTATTCATAAAGTACCCCTTTCATTTATAGTTATTTGCTATCTCGCATCATGTTACTGTCCACACCTTTCAGCGTAACACGTAACCACAGCATTACTATAACGATTAAGTATCCTTAAAAATATACAAAAAAACAGCACAAAAACATCAAATTCATGACATTTTAATTTTCCTGTAATTTCCGCAATTCCCTCGGTGTCATGCCAAACTGCGCCTTAAACATCCGGCTGAACACCTTATAATTCGTAAATCCATTGTGCTCCAGTATGTCCGTGATGGAATCCTCAGTTGCCAGAAGCTCCTCATGTATGTGATTGATTCTTACCTGATTGACATACTCGAGAAATGTAACTCCCATGCATTTTTTGAACATACGGCAGAAATAATCCTGATTGAGTGAGGCTATGTCTGCAGCCTCCTTTAATGCTATTGCTCCTGATAGTTTTTCGCCACATATCTAAGGACATCCTTAAGGCGCGCTATCTGTCTGGATTCTTTTCCCGCATTCATCTCTTTGTACGAATAATTTGTAAACAAAATATATAGGAATTCGTTCACTTTTGCCATAAGCCGAAGCTCATAGCCCTTGCCCTTTTTCCGGTATATATGCGCTATCGACTTAAGAAGAGACTTCATCTGCTCATATTTTCTGCTGCCATGCTCGGTCTCATAGCACTCTCTAAACCTTATATGTCCGTAATCGTCTATGTAGCTGTCCAGATATGCATACGGTATCTGTACCAGAAGCACCCTGACTCTTTCATAGCTTTGCGTGCCATGTATCTTATTTGAGTTTATGACAAAAAATTCATTTTCTTGCAATGTATATTCATTTTCACCGCAGACAACCTGCAGTGAGCCGGAAACTACATAGATTATCTCTATATGGTCATGCCAGTGCCTCGGTGAAAACTGCCTGTAGTCCTCATATCTGTCGCAGTAGATTGGAAGATGTGGTATTGATCTGACGTTTTCGTGTGTGTATTGCTGCATAATTTTCTCCCTGACTTACTAAATCAAACTTCGTATTTAATGCTATGATACCTTTTGACCCTTTAATCATGCTATATTAGCCTGAGGATATCCAAATTATTCCGAAGGAAACAATATTCATAGTTTGAAATTCTACCTTCAAAATATACTCCTCTCACGCAAAAAGTCAATATCGACCTAAAATAATGTCAGTATCACAATTGTATATATCGCTTTTATAATTTACAATCATCTTGTACGAAAAGAACAAGCTCCGACATATTAATGTATGGGAAGCTCTTTAAATAATAAAAATATAAGAAAGGTAATCTGCTATGAACAAATGGTCACGATTCAAATTCACTCCTAATCTTCCACTTGGGGCAAATGGTGAAAGAGTTACAGGAAGCAAGGCTCACATAGAGCTTTCAAAGGAAGCTGCCAAGGAAGGCATGGTACTTCTCAAAAACGAAAACAACGTACTCCCTCTTGCAGCGGGTTCTAAGGTAGCCCTGTTTGGAAAGGTACTTTCGACTATGTAAAGGGCGGTGGCGGAAGCGGTGATGTAACCGTTGCATATATCCGCAATCTCTACGAAGGACTTAAGCTTCAAAAAGAGAAAATAAGCATATTTGAGGAGCTGTGCGATTACTACCGCAACGACATTAAAAAGCAGTATGCAGCCGGTGCTGTACCCGGCATGACTATAGAGCCGGATGTACCGGCTGAGCTTTTAAGCAAGGCTCAGGCATATACCGACACTGCTATCATCTCAATCTGCCGCTACTCCGGAGAAGGCTGGGACAGAAAGAGTGTTATTGACCCAAACAACAAGGCTCTCTGGGACTACGAACGCGAGATGACCGAAAAGTCGGCAGAGCTTTTTAAGGATGGTGATTTCTGTCTCTCCGTAAAAGAAAAGGAGATGATTGACACTGTAAAAGCCAGTTTCAAAAATGTAATCGTGATTTTAAATGTCGGCGGAATGGTTGATACATCTTGGTTTGCTTATGATGATCAGATTCAATCAGCACTGCTTGCCTTACAGGGTGGTATTGAAGGCGGGCTTGCTGCCGCTGAGCTTCTCGTAGGAGATGGCAATCCTTCCGGAAAAACTGTCGATACATTTGCCAAATCACTCGACGACTATCCGTCTACTTACAATTTCCACGAGTCAAGAAACTATGTGGACTATACCGAAGATATATATGTCGGATACCGCTATTTCGAGACAATTCCGGGAGCTGCCGAGAAGGTTGTATACCCATTTGGCTATGGACTCTCATACACCACATTTGATGTGGAGACTGTTTCTGCCGGCGTTGTGAATTCCAACTGTACGTCTGAGACCAATAAGCTCTACGCAAAAGTTCGTGTGACAAATACAGGTAAATTCTCCGGAAAAGAGGTTGTTCAGGTATACATTGCTAAACCACAAGGAAAGCTTGGCAAGCCTGCAAAGGAGCTCGCAGCCTTTGAAAAGACAAGAGAACTGCAGCCGGGTGAATCACAGCTTATGATCCTCACATGGGAAATAAACGATATGGCATCATATGATGACCTTGGAAAGGTTAAAAAATCTGCATATGTACTTGAAGCCGGTTCATATGATATATACGTTGGAACGAGCGTCCGTGACGTGACAAAAGCTGATTACTCATATATATTAAATCATGATGTAATTACCGAGCAGCTTTCAGCAAAGCTGGTTCCTACAAGTCTGCCAAAGAGAATGCTCGCTGACGGAAGCTATGAAGCTCTGCCTCAAAGTGAGCCTGTTGACACCGACTACTCAGCTATTGGCAACATTGACCCTTCCCTGACAGAGGGTGTTGCTCCCGGTCAGAGAGCCATCCCATACTTCCGCTTTGCCGATGGCATGGCTAAAAACGGCAGTCACGACATCATGGATGTTGTGGAAGGACGTATCACGCTTGATGAATTTGTATCAGAGCTTTCCATCGATGATCTCATTCATCTGCTCGGCGGACAGCCAAATACCGGTGTTGCAAATACCTTCGGTATCGGAAATATGCCTGAATACGGTATTCCTTCTGTCATGACAGCAGATGGTCCTGCAGGAGTGCGCATAGCGCCTGAGGTCGGTATATGCACCACTGCGTTTCCATGCTCCACACTGCTTGCATGCACATGGAACCCGGATGTTTTAGAGGCTGTAGGACGCGCCGGCGGTGAAGAATTAAAGGAAAACAACCTTGCACTGTGGCTCACCCCTGCCATCTGTATTCACAGAAGTCCTCTCTGCGGACGTAACTTCGAGTACTACTCAGAGGATCCATTCGTAACAGGAAAGCTCGCAGGTGCCATGGTACGCGGAATCCAGTCAAACAATGTCGGTGCCACACTCAAGCACTTTGCCTTGAACAACAAGGAAACCAACCGCAAAAACAGCGATTCACGCGTTTCAGAAAGAGCTGCCAGAGAAATTTATCTGAAGGCATTTGAGATGATTGTAAAGAATGATAATCCATGGGCTATTATGTCCTCTTACAATATGATAAACGGCTACAGAGCCTCTGAAAGCGAGGACCTTTTGACAGGAATACTGCGTGATGAGTGGGGCTATGAAGGAATGGTCACAACCGACTGGTGGACCTGTGGCGAGCATTACAAGGAGACAAAAGCCGGAAATGATCTTAAGATGGGAAATGGATATCCTGATCGTGTAAAGAAGGCTTATGATAAGGGTGCCATCTCTCGTAGTGAGATGGAGACCTCTGTAAAGCGTATATTAGGATTAATATTAAAGCTTGATTAAATTTTACTCTGCTTTATGTAAACCACCCGGTTCATAATACCATATACTTATTATACAAAAACAAAAACGGACATGCAAAACTGCCATGTCGTTTTTGGATTATATACAATTTAAACTATTACTTTCCATAAATATTGTACTCAGGCACATCCACGCCATCTGTTCCGGCATAGTATGACATCTCCACCTCGTTGAGTCCTTTTTTCTTGTCAAGAATCACATTGTACTGGGATGAATATATAACATCTCCATTTTTATTAAATCTGTATTCAATATTCACTCCATCTTTGCCTTTTAATGCCTTTCTCGGAATCTTTGCAAGGAAGATACGCTCACTGTCGGAAATCTTCTTCACCTCGACTGCATCCACCCATTTGAAAAATACCGGTGCAGCCACTCTTGTATCATCCATGCTATAACTGTCGTAATCATAGTTGGCTGTGTCATCATCTTCTGTATCCTTTAACACATGATAGCCCATCTGTATGCTGTCCACGCCATCAAGACCGGTATCATTGTTGTTATAGCTACCCGAATCGTAAGGCGAATATACATATAAAAGGATAAGCTGTGAGCTCTTTACCTCATCTATGCTATCCCTGAATAAATGTGCAGCCTTTATATGAGATACATTGAGCTGTCTTAAGCTGTCATTTGTCTCACCTGTCAGCTGTCTTGCATACATGGTGACCATACCCTTATTTTCCATAAAGTCCGCATCTGCCGCAAGCGCCGGGGATGCATCCGTGGAAAGTGACATCAGATATTTGTAGTCTGTATCCTCCATACATACTGTATTGTACCTTGCAACCAGATAATCAGGCCTTGCAAATGCAAGCACAAGATAACATACCCCGATTACTATTATTCCGTACCGAAATAGCGAAAAAGCAGGCTTACATATAGATAAAATCACTCCGAGCATAAACAGCGCTATCACTCCAAGTGCCCAGAACACACAAAGCCTGGTGGCTGTCAGCCCGTACTCTGACACATACAGTCCCATACGGTATGCACTTGATGCAATCATGATATATGTGCACAGTGTTATTAAAATTAAAAATGCATTTAATATTTTATTTTTCCTGAACAATCCACTTCCGAGCAATACGATAATCACATTAAGTATACACACAAAAAGCAGCTGGAAAAAGCCTTCTCTCGCATACCTGGCGTAGGTATAGCCACTTGGAAGCTGCATAAGTCCCCCGAACAGATACACAATCTGTATAAAACAGAAAAATACATATACCACTGATATAGTTGCAGCTACAGTGATACCGATTGCAGCCGGAAATGCCGGAGTCTCAACCGGTGTATCCGATATACGCTTCTTGCTCAGATACTTTATACCACAGTACGATGAGAAAAGCGCAAATACAAAAAGAAATACAACCTTGCTCACTGTAAAGAAATTGATATCAGCAAATATTTTCTTTATTACTGAGGCAAAAACCGCATCCGCAGAGCACAGCAGCACCACTATCAGCACAACCAGAGGAAAGGCAATTGCTATTCCGATAAACACATAAAGCATTCTGTGTTTTTTCACATGCCGCTCTCCGGCAGTTACATTTGCACTGTCACCGACCATACTGTCACTGCCCATATTGTCACTATCCATGCGCTCATTTCTCATATAGTCGGCAATATCCATAAACGGCTCAGCTATACACCCAATCGCTCCAAACACTGCCTGAAATGCCGCAACGATATACTTTATAAGCCCCCACTGTCTGTCATTGCAGAAATTGTGAAGCAGCATAAAAACAAGAAACACAAGTATCCAGCAAAAATTAAATCCTTGTATAATTTTATTACCGGTCAAGCCTGATGATAGGCCTGTGAGTATCATCATCACACTGTACCATATAGTGAGTGGCTTTGCTCTATATGAAGTATCTGCATACAATACAGGCTGTATACTCCTGTGACGATTGCAAACAACGTAACCAGTATTCCACCTGTATTCTCGTACAGGAAAATGGTGTACAGCAGCGCATATATTATCGTAGGTATACATAGCCTGCCAAAGAAATCCGCGTTTCTCCTGCTTTTCTCACGCCGTCTTTGCTCCGCTTCCTGCTGCATATTCTGCAGTTCGATACCTGACATTCCCATATGTGGCTGTGAAGTCTGTGGCGTGTTCTGTGAAAACTGTTGTGGATTCATGCCCCCGATATTATTATTGTCCATAGCTACCTCCTTACTATCTATGTAGTTATTTTCTCATATTATTCACTTACCGGCAAGCTAATTGTACTACACCGTTTTTAGTTTTGCAATAACTTTTATCGTATCTCGATAAATTAAGTTGTAATCATTATAAATGTCAGGTAAATAGTAACCCGAGAATCCCATTTGTAACCCAAGACTCCCCATTTGTAAATGAAAGTCCTGTTTTGTAACCGAGATTCCCAGTTTGCAAATGAAGTCCCGGTTTGTAAGCAAGATTCCCGCATTTTCATTTCCATTACGATATGATATAATACGTTCAGCAATAAATTTGCGTACGACAACCAGAGATCAATTCCCTCTCGAAATTTTTGTATTCGGAGAATCCATCCCTGTTTTGATTGGATAGAGTTGTTCTATTCTGGCGGCACTTAGCAAATTTATTTGTTACTTTTTGAGAAGTTTAGGCTTTAAGATGATGTTCTCGGCGGCAACCGGTGAGCATCCCAGTCTCTTAAGCACATCTTCTCCATAGTAAAAGCTGAATGTTTCGTATGGGCTACGGTTGTTCAGCTTTTTTCTTTTATAAGAATTGATATGGTTCATCATCAGAGTAATATCCTGTTGTGTCAGCTCATCGAAACTGCTTCCTTTTGGCAGGATACGACGTATCAATTCATGGTTTACTTCACAAGCTCCTTTTTGATAAGGAGCACTTGGATCGCAATAAAATATCTTTGTTCTATTGCACGGAATGGTGCTACGTTTTTCGATTTCCTTTGGATTTGAAAATTCACTTCCGTTATCTGTCAGAATAACCGGAAACAAGCTATTAAATGTTTTTGCCCCAAGGACTTCATCCAATAAGTTTATGATCTCTATTACAGAGGCTGATGTATTTGCGTCCCGCAAAAAGCCAGCATGAGACTGCTTTCTACAAAGTGTATGGTAAGAAGACATTTTCCTCCCACACGACCAATCACGCTATCCATTTGTACAATGGTCGTTTCCGGGTTTGCTCCCAGATATTTTTGAAAGTCAGCGTAGCTTCGTTCAATACGGCAGCCCCTGTCAACTTTAAATTCAGGCTTCTTATAACGGGGACGGTATTTCACTTTACGGGGCAGATCAATGTTCCTGATATCAAAGAGCTGGGCATCCACGTAGTTATACAATGTTCTTTCACTGCACATCAGTTCATCTACATGAGCAAGATAGATTTGATGAAGCGACTGCCCGTTTTTAACTAAAGGACTGATGATCCCGTTAATTCTTGCAATATCATCTTCGTTGGACATGATACCGGTTCTGGCTTCCGAAACAGCATGATGTGCACGCTCATGTGCATCTGCCGGATCATAAATACGTTTTAATAACGTGCATTTCGGCAGCTGACTGCAGCCATTACAAACATAAGGTGGCTTATTTTTGACAGAACAGATATCTTCTACAAAATCAGAACAATGTAGTGCATTCAGAGCACAGGCTGCATTTGTAAGCAGATTGGTGTGTACAGCTTGTTCCGCAAATCCTTTTTGCTTTGCATGTAGCACGGAATTTACAAGGATTATACGGATATCCAGGACGACCGCTTTTCTTGTCATAGGAATACTTTTTAATCTCCTTGGAAATGGTTGTACGGTCCTTTCCTAACTCTTTGCCAATTGCCCCAAAGGATGCATTCTCCTGAAGGCGTTGAGCAATAATCATTCGATCTTCATAAGATAAAAACTTTGACATGGTGACTCCTTTCCAGCCGCCAGAAATCAAAGCATAACAGAAAAGAGACCAACTATCCAGTCAGTCTCAATTCATTTGTAAAAGAAAATCCATACCTTTCTTTTACACTGATAACTATTAACTTTTACACTTATCCAAGATAGCGGGTATGGAATCTTGGATTACAATTAAGCTTATCAGATTGAAAGTTTTAAAAGAATGATTGACAATTCAAAATTTGATATGGAACTTAAAATTGATATTATGGAATACCGGACAAGGGTGTTTTGTTATGAGAGGGGCACCCTTGTATTTGAAAAATATGTGGATGACAGGACACTTCTGGAGTATCTGATTTTAAATGAAGTTGTGTGCAGCTATTTTTGTGTGCTTGCGGGAAAACATCATGTAAAAACCGATGGGTATATAGATATGGATTGGGAACGAAAAAGTGAAAAAGATGCTTTCGCGGCGATTGGAGATCCTTATAAAACAATGTATGAAGAGGGCATATCTATATTTAAAATCTGACTGGGAGCAGGTAAAATCTCAATCGAAATTTGTGGAGAAAATCAAACAGCTAGGAGAGAATTGAATTATGAATCGTTTTACATATGCATTGAAGCAAAGAAATCTGGAAGAATTAAGAAAGTATCCTAAGGCAGACTTGCACAATCATTTTGTGCTTGGTGGAAATAGAATGTTTATATATCAGAAAACTCGTAAAAAAATTGAGCCATTAGTTAATCCTTTGTCATCAATGGATGAGATGAATCAATGGAGTCAAAAATATATTGATCAAGATTTTAATAGCACTGCGATGAGAAAATTTTTAATCAGAGCAACCTTTGAACAAGCCAAGGAAGATGGAGTAACTGTGCTTGAAATTGGTGAAGATGTGTGGGGCTTAAATGAATTTTTTAATAATGATATTGATGAGTTGGTTAATGCTTTTACAAGTGCTCAAAAAGAAGTCGCTCCCGATATAGAATTAAGGCTCCAAATTGGATTATCAAGACATTGTTCGGTTGACTATTTGATGAATTGTTTATCTCATTTTTGGGACATAAGGAATTTTATTCGATTGATCTTTATGGAGATGAATTGGCACAGTCGATAGCGAATTTCATCCCAATTTATGATAAAGCTGCTGAAAACGGACTTGTGTTAAAAGCTCATGTGGGCG
>ENA-OQDD01000113-OQDD01000113.1-human-gut-metagenome-genome-assembly--contig:-NODE-113-length-31926-cov-3.901506_pt1 | contig 31926 bp, 43 predicted proteins | sample MGYA00242507_ERZ504598 | MGnify/ENA primary metagenome ERZ504598 (study PRJEB26092, sample SAMD00036318) | human gut metagenome | host: Homo sapiens | study: EMG produced TPA metagenomics assembly of...
CATCCGGCCAAAGCGCGGGTGCTACCTGCGGCCATTGCTGGCCCTTACCCGACAGGATACCGAAAGCTTCTGCCGTGCAGCCGGGCAGGCATGGGTCACAGATGAGACGAACGCGACCGATGCCTATGCCCGCAACCGGGTGCGCCGTGCGGCACTGCCTGCACTGCAGAGCACCAACGGCGCAGCGGTGGAAAACCTTGCCCGCTTCTGCGAGAAGGCAGCCCGCGCGGATGCCTATTTTGCCCGGAAGGCCGAAGAGCTGCTTTCTGCTGCACGTCTGGATGCGGCACAGGCTGCCATCAAAAGCCCGGAAGCCTGCACGGTGTGGCGGCTGGGCCCGCTTTCCGCTGCGGATGCGCTTATTTTGGAAGCAGCCATGCATTCGCTGACGGCTCCCGTGCGTGGCGCAGAGGAAAAATATGTGCAGCTGCTGTGCGGCCTTGTGCGGCGCGGCAGCGGTGCGGTACAGCTGACTGACCGGGTGCGCTTTTGTGCCGGAGACGGATGCTTCTGGCAGGAGATTGTGCCGGAACGGCCCCGGCAGCAGGAAGACAAACGGCCGGAAAGCCAGCCCTTTCAGCCGGAAAAACAGGCAGAATACTGCCTTGCGGGCGGCTGGAAGGTGACTGCAGGGCTTTTTACGGCTGATTTTGAAGAAAAAATACAAGTCGTTCATAAAAAAGACTTAAAAAATCAGGCGGATTATGCTAGAATAACTACGTTGTATGCTGGTCTTGTCCTGCGCACCCGCCAGCCGGGAGATGTCTACCGCCCGGCGGGGCGAAGTGTACACAACCGGCTGCGCAAGTGGATGAACGAAACGGGCATCCCGGCCAGCCAGCGCGATCAGCTGCCGCTGCTGGCGGCGGGCAGCGAAGTACTGTGGGTCTGCGGTGCGGGCTTTGCCGAGGGCCTTGCCCCGGATGCAGACACTGCGCAGGTGCTGCAGATGGAAATGGAACATAGGGAGGAAATAACATGAGTATGCATGATGATATCAAGACTGTTCTGGTCAGTGAAGAAGAGTTAAAGGCAAAGGTTGCTGAGCTGGGTGCCCAGATCAGCAAGGATTACGAGGGCAAGAACCTTGTTCTGGTGTCCATCCTCAAGGGCTCGGTGGTGTTTATGGCCGACCTGATGCGTGCGGTGAGCATTCCCTGCAGCATCGATTTTATGGTGGTGTCCAGCTACGGTGGCAGCAACACTGTTACCAGCGGCCTTGTAAAGATCATCAAGGATCTGGACGGTGATCTGTCCGGCAAGGATGTGCTGATCGTGGAGGATATTCTGGATACCGGCGTCACCCTCTCGAATCTGGTGCCCATGCTCAAGATGCGCAACCCCAACTCGGTAAAGATCTGCACCATTCTGGACAAGCCCAGCCGCCGCAAGGCCGATATCCAGCCCGACTACGAGGCTTCCAGGTGCCGGACGAGTTCGTGGTGGGCTACGGTCTGGACTACGATGAAAAGTACCGCAACCTGCCTTATGTGGGTGTGCTCAAGCCTGAAGTCTACGAGAAGTGATTTCTCACACTATAATTCATCCAAGAACTGGAGTTGATTTTTTTGCAATCCAAAAGACCCCGTTTCAATCCGCTGATCCTTGCTCTGGCGCTGGCGGCGGTGCTGATGGTCTGGTCGGTGCTGGGCGGCACCGGCTCTGCCAACAGCTCTTCCATGGAATATTCCACGGTGGTGCATTATTTTGAAAGCCTGCAGGTCACGCAGTTCTCGCTGGACCTGAACACCGGCGTGATCACCATGAACCTCAAGGAAGGCGGCAAGAACAACCTGCCCTTGCCCGATACCACGTCCCAGAGCACCACGCAGGCCACCGGCGGACTGCTGAGCGGTATGCTGTCCTCCTCGGATGAGGATACTGCTGCGCAGAAGAACAGCGACGGCACTGTGACTGTGCGCTACAAGCTGCCCTATGCATCCATGTTCGTCAAGTATGTGGGCGACTACATTGCCGCCTATGACGAAGCAAACCCGGATGCTCCCATGGTGTACGATTATACCCCTGTCAAGGAAAACATCCCATGGATGGAGATCCTGTTCTATCTGGCAATGCTGGGCTGCACCGGCTTCCTGCTGTTCTCCATGATGCGCGGCGGTGCTGGCGGCGGCGGGATCATGAACGTTGCAAAGCCAAGGTGAAGGACGAGCACGAGAACCAAAAGACAGCCACCTTTGCCGATGTTGCCGGTGAGGACGAGGAAAAGGAAGAGCTGAAAGAGGTCGTGGAGTTCCTGAAAAGCCCGGAAAAGTTCAACACTCTGGGTGCCCGCATTCCCCACGGCGTGCTGCTGGTAGGCCCTCCGGGCACCGGCAAGACCCTGCTGGCCCGCGCTGCGCAGGCGAGGCCGGTGTGCCCTTCTATTCCATTTCCGGCTCTGACTTTGTGGAAATGTACGTCGGCGTGGGTGCATCCCGCGTGCGTGACCTGTTCGATAAGGCAAAGAAGTCCATGCCCTGCATCATCTTCATTGATGAGATCGATGCTGTGGGCCGTCAGCGCGGTGCCGGTCTGGGCGGCGGCCACGATGAACGCGAGCAGACCCTGAACCAGCTGCTGGTGGAAATGGACGGCTTTGAGGCCAACGACGGCATCATCGTCATGGCGGCCACCAACCGTGCCGACATTCTGGATAAGGCCCTGCTGCGGCCGGGCCGCTTTGACCGTCAGGTCTATGTGGCCTGCCGGATGTCAAGGGCCGTGAGGAGATCCTCAAGGTCCACACCAAAAAGAAGCCGCTGGCCCCGGATGTCTCTCTCAGGGTCATTGCACAGCGCACCGCAGGCTTTGCGGGCGCAGACCTTGAGAACCTTGTCAACGAAGCGGCTCTGCTGCTGCACGCCGCAACCGCAAGGCATTACCATGGAGGATATCGAGGAAGCTTCCATGAAGGTGATGGCTGGCCCGGAGAAGAAGAGCCGCGTTGTGACCCCCGAGGAAAAGAAGCTGACTGCTTACCACGAGGCAGGCCACGCTGTGGCGGGCTTCTACTGCAAGCATCACCCCCGTGTGCACGAGATCACCATTATCCCGCGTGGTCAGGCTGGCGGCTACACCATGTACCTGCCCGAGAAAGACCGCAGCTACGTGACAAAGGGCGAAATGTTCGAGGATATCGTTTCCAGTCTGGGCGGCCGCGTGGCCGAACAGCTGATCCTGGAGGATATCTCCACCGGTGCTTCCAATGATCTGCAGCAGGCCACCAACATTGCCCGCCAGATGATCACCAAGTACGGCTTCTCGGAGCGGCTTGGCCCTGTGGTGTACGGTACCTCGCAGGAGGAGACCTTCCTGGGCCGCGATCTGGGTCAGGGCAAGGGCTACAGCGAGACCACCGCTGCCGAGATCGACGGCGAGATGCGGGATATCATCGATGAAGCCTACGAGACCTGCCGCCGCACCCTGACCGAGCACATCGATCAGCTGCACGCGCTGGCACAGGCCCTGATGGAACGCGAGAAGCTCAACGAGCAGGAGTTCAACACCATTATGGCGGGCGGCACACTGCCCCCGCGTGAAGGCGATGAGCTGAAGCCGGAACAGCCTGCTCAGACCGTGCAGGCTGCCACTGCAGAGACCGCTCAGCAGGCCGAAACTGCTGAACCTGCAGAGACCGCTGAGCCTGCCGAACAGGCCGAAACGGCCCAGCCGCTGCCGGAGACCGCTGCACCGGAAACGCCGGATGCACAGGACCCGCAGAACTGATTTGATCCAAATGGAAAGGAGCGAGTGTCGTGGAGGAAAATTTTAACCCGGTCGCACGGACCCGCGCAAACTATTACACCCCCGGCAGCCCGGTGCAGTTCGTCTGCGTGGAGCTGCTCAAGGGTGATGTCAGCGGGGAGCACGCGGTCTGCCTGACCTTCAAAAATATTTCCAAGGTGACCCTGACCGCGCTGGAGATCCACTTCAAGTGCAAGGGCGTGGACGGCGTGATCCTGTGCGAGGACCGGTTCGAGTACCGTGACTTGGAAGTAAAGCCCGGCGAACTGTTTGGCATGGACGATGCGGTGTTCGTTACCGCAAAGGCCATCACCAGCGTGGATGTTTCGCTGTGCAACGTGTACAACGGCAAGCGGGTGGTGCATCTGGACGGCATCAAGCGCGTGCGCCTGCCTGCCCCAAGCGCCTGTCTGCTGAGCTGGAAAAGGCGCTGGAGACCCGCATGAACCGCCCGGAGCTGAAGTATCAGCCGCAGGTGTTTGAAAATGGCTGGTACTGCGCCTGCGGTGCCTTCCACCCGAAGGAGGAGGATACCGTGTACTGCTCGGAGTGCGGCTGCGACCGCATCCTGCTGCAGAACGCGCTGAACACCCTGCTGCAGCCGGAACAGCCTGCCCAGACCGAGCCGGAACTGGAAACGCCTCTTGCCCCGCAGGCCGAAGAGCCTACCCGCATTATGGGCGCAGCGCCCGTGCAGGAGGAGCCGACCTGGATCATGGGTGCACCGTGCCGTGAAGCAGAACCACAGCCGGAAGAACCTGCTGCAGAGCAGACCCGTGTACTGGATGCCGGAATGCGGACACAGTTCCCGGGCAGGGCATCTCATGCAGCTGCGGACGAAGGCACCCGTGTGATGCCTGCTGCAGCCCGCCGTGCACAGCCGATATCTCAGCAGCCGGAGCCTGCCTATGACGACGAGGAAGAATACGAGGACGAGCGCGACAGCGTGGCCGAAGCGCTGATCCGCTGGGTGCCGCCCATCACTGCCATTGTCTGTGCAGCAGTGGCACTGTGCGGCTTCGTGTATTACCAGTCGTGCTGTAACACAAACAGCAGCGGAGAGGCGGTATGCCTTCTCCGCTTTTTTGTATGCCAGAAGAAGGGAGAACCATTATGCCGGAAGAAGCCTTACAGGCTGCCTTTGAGATCAAGACTGCCTGCGATGAGATCAGCCGCCGCCTGCTGCGCTGGCACTGGGAGCACAAACCCGGTGCGCACAGCTTGGGTGCATTGCTGGATCACGTTGCACAGCGCCAGCAGGAAAGCCCGGACTACTACGACCGTATGCCGGATCTTTCCGGCAAAAACAGCTGGCAGCAGCTGGATACCACCATTTGTATGCGGGTTCTGCTGGACCCGGAAAAGGATGCCGCCAAACCGCTGGATCTGCTGGGCAATACCAGCAATCCGGGTGCGGCCCGCCGCGCCTGCAATGCTGTGCGCACCGCCCGCAACGAAGCCGCCCACGCCACCGATCACACCGATGCCGCTCAGGCGGCGATCCTGTTCAATGAGGCGGTGGAGAGCTTGGAAGACGGCTATGTGGGCACGGCTTTCCGCGAGAATGAACTTGCCCGCTATTACCGCGATGCAGAAAATTATCTGGCACGCTGTGACGCAAAGGAGCCGATCGCATCCAGCCGTGCGCCGGAAGAAAAAACGGCTGCGCACGAGCCAGCCCGCCAGAGCACAAAGCAGGGCCAGAACCGCAGCACCCAGAGCCGCAAAACGGCCGGCAGCCGTTCCTCCGGCAGCAGAAGCACCACAGCGCGCAGCAGCTCGGCCAAAAGCCGCAGCACGGCAGGCCGCAAAAAGAAACAGAGAAGAACTGGCAATAAAACCGTGTTCATCGTTCTGCTGGTGGTCCTGCTGCTGGGGCTTGCCGTGCGTGCATGGAGCATGGGCGCAGCCTGACCGCCTGTAATGCCCTGCTTCTCAGAAAAAAGCCGTCTTTTGTACACAGTTGCCAGAAAAACAAAAATGCGTTCGGAATAAACCGGGAAAAGCGCATCTTGCGGGATGGGTGAAAGCGGTTTATAATAAGCATGAAAACGTTTACACATAACAATGCATCCCAAAAGAGAGAAGTACTGCAAATGACCATCAGTGATATTGCAAAAATGGCGGGTGTATCCAGTGCGGCGGTCAGCCGCTACCTGAACGGAGGCCCCCTGAGCGAACAGAAGAGGGCTGTCATCCACGAGGTAGTGGAAAAGACCGGCTACCGCCCGGATACCGCCGCCCAGACTCTGCGCACCGGAAAAGTGAATCAGGTGGGGGTGATCGCTCCCAGCATCGGTTCCCAGTCGGTGGGGCAGATCACGGCAGGCATTGCCAGTGAGCTGGATGCAAAGAGCTATCTGATGCTGCTGGGAAACACCGAGCTGGACGCCCAGCGGGAATTGGGCTATCTGACTGCCATGCAGCGCAACCACGTGGCGGGCATCATCCTGCTGGGCAGCTATTATACTCCTCAGCTGGCGCAGGCGCTGAAAAACTGCCGTGTGCCGGTGGTGGTAACAGGCCAGCGTTTTCAGGATGTGGCCTGCGTGTACAACGACGACCGAACTGCAGCCCGGGAACTTGCCCAGCGGATGCTGGACCATGGCCGCAAAAGGATCGTTTATATTGGCGGTACAGAGCGGGACGATGCCACCGGCGTGCAGCGCCGTGAGGGCGTGCAGGATGCGCTGAACGCTGCCGGACTGAACGGCGAACAGATGCCCCGCATCTGCTGCAACGCCTTTACCATGGAGGAGGGCCAGCGCTGTATGCAGGAACTGCTGGCGCGCTGCCCGGATCTGGACGGTGTGGTCTGCGTGACTGACACGGTGGCCTTTGGTGCCATGCGTGCCCTGCGGGAAGCAGGACGGCATGTGGGGCAGGATGTGGGTCTTGCAGGCGTTGGCGACAGCTGGGCTGGCAGCGTGATGGAACCGGGGCTGGCAACGGTGCGCTTTTACCAGAAGCAGGTGGGGCAGGAGGCTGCCCGGATCCTGCTGCAGATGCTGGAAGAGAATGGGAGCAGCGGGCCTGTGCGTCAGGTGACGCTGGGCTATCAGATCGTGGAGCGAGGCTCCCTTTGATGATAAAGGATAAAAGTATGGGTCGTAAGCTGATTTTTCTGGATATTGACGGCACGCTGCTGCCGCCGGGTGATATGCTCATCCCGGAAAGCACTCTGGCTGCACTGGATCGCGCCAGAGCAAACGGACACAAGCTGTTTTTGTGCACCGGCCGCAACCACCGCATGACCGAACCGCTGCTGCGGCACGACTGCTTTGCGGGCGCAGTGTGCAGCGCCGGCGGCTATGTGCTGTGCGATGGCAAGACTCTGGTGGATATCCCCATGGAGCCGCAGCAGGCTGAAGGCGTGCGCGCGGCGCTGGAACGCAATGGCGTGGAGTGCACGCTGGAAGCCCGGGATGCCACCTTTGGCGGAAGCAAGATGGCTGAGAGGTGGAAATTTATCCACAAAAAGAACGATGCACCGCTGAACAGCGAAGCAGAACGCTGGCGCAAAGCATGGAAGAGGGCATGTCCATCCTGCCGCTTTCCGATTACAAAGGGGAACCGCTGTATAAGATCGTGTTCATTGCCGACCACGAGAGCGACCTTGCCGAGGCAAAGCAGCTCTATGCCGACCAGTTCGTGTTCTGCGAAAGCAAGTTGGACCGCCTGACCGATGGCTTTGTGAATGGTGAGCTCATCAACCGCAAATTTGATAAGGGCACCGGAATCAAGGCTATCTGTGATCATCTGGGCTGCACGCTGGCGGATACCATCGGCTTTGGTGACAGCGATAATGACCTGCAGATGACCGATGTTGTCGGCATCAGTGTGTGCATGGCCAATGGCTCCGAAAACCTGAAAAAGCGGTGCGACCGCATTGCGCCCTCGGTATACGAGGACGGCATTGCAAAGGAGTTCAAGGCGCTGGGTCTGATCTGAAAAAAACAACAAAGGCTGCGGCAGGGATAAGACCCGGGCCGCAGCTTTTTGCTGCCACAGGGTTTTATAAAACGGAAAAACGTGGTAGAATAAACCAGAATGCCGGGTTCAAAGCCCGGCAAAAAGGGAGGAATTGAAATGCGTTCCGTTCTGGAAGTATGTGTGGACAGCACTGCCAGTGCACTGGCAGCAAAGCGCGGCGGTGCCAGCAGGCTGGAACTGTGTGCCGACCTGATCGTGGGCGGTACAACGCCCAGCCTTGCGCTGGTGCGTCAGGTCAAGGCGGAGACCGGCCTGCCGGTGCGTGCTCTGCTGCGGCCCCGGTTCGGAGACTTCTGTTACGACAGCTACGAGCTTGCCCAGATGGAACAGCTGGCCGCAGAGCTGGTGAAGGCCGGGGCGGATGGTATCGTGACCGGTGTGCTGACCCCGGAAGGGCAGCTGGATGCGGAGGCCATGCGGCCCATTTATGCGGCGGCGCGCAGGGCAGCGGAAAAGGCAGGCCGTCCGGTGGCGTGTACCCTGCACCGTGCCTTTGATGTCAGCGCCGACCCCTTTGCGGCACTGGAAACGGTCCGGAACATGGGCCTTTGTACCATCCTCACCAGCGGGCAGGCGGCGAGTGCCCCAGAGGGAGCGGAGCTTCTCGGCCGACTGGTGGAGCGGGCAGGGGACAGCGTGGAAATTCTGGTAGGTGCCGGTGTCACGGCACAAAACATCCCGGCACTGGCCGCACAGACCGGGGCACATGCGTTCCACCTTTCCGGCAAGCAGGTGCTGCAAAGCCGCATGACCTTCCGCCGCGAGGGTGTGCCCATGGGGCTGCCGGGCTTTTCAGAGTTTGAGGTATGGCAGACGGGTGAAGAAAACATCCGTGCTGCACGGCAGGCACTGGATGCGATCAAGAACAACTAAAACAAAAGCGCTCTCCCAACGGAAACCCGGTGGGAGAGCGCTTTTTTATGATGATGAATTTGAAGGGTGAAGATAGCTTAGTAATGCAGCTCGTCGCCGGTCAGTGCTTCCAGCACCGGCAGCATGGCAGCGGCCTCGGCCTTGGCAGCGGGCAGATCCATATCGCGGTAGTTGCCGCACTCCACTTCGCTGGCCCCGGGCACAGCGCCCTCAAAGCCAGCCATGAAGCGGAAGGATTCCACCGTCAGCTCCAGTGCCTCGGCGGGAGTCAGGCCGCGGGTGAGCAGATAGAAGCCGGTGCGGCAGCCCATGGGGCCAACGTAGATCACGCTGTCCTGAAAGGCGCTGTTACGTGCATAGGTGGCAAACAGATGCTCCAGCGTATGGGCGGCACCGGTGGACAGGTAATCGCCGTGATTGGGCCTTTTCATGCGGATGTCCCATGTGAGAACATCGCCGTCCTGACGGCTCAGATACATGCCGCGGTCCAGTTTGGTATGGTCAACACAGAAGCTTGCAATGCGTTCCATGAGTTTTTCTCCTTTGGCTTATGCCTGCAGGCGCTGCACGCTGCCGTGCGCGCAGTCCACAGCGATCATCAGGCCGTCACGGATGTGGCTGGTAGCACCGGCGGCACCCACAACGGTAGGCTTGAGCAGGGCCTTGCCGGCAATGGCGGCATGGCTGTTCAGGCCCGGCTCTTCCACCACCAGAGCGGCGGCATCACGCACGTAACTCAGCATTTCGTTGCTGGTGGAGGGCACCACCAGAACCATGCCGGGCTTGAACTTTGCACGCACCTCTTCCAGCGTGCGGCAGACGCAGGCCTTGCCGGTGGCGCTGGTCACGTCGGCATTCTCGCGGCCAACGCCCACACCGGTAGCCAGACAGTTGCCCACCATGTGGATCTTGATCATGTTGGTGGTGCCGGACACGCCCACAGGCACGCCTGCGGTCACAACGGCCAGCTCACCGTTGTGCAGGTAGCCGTTCTCCTTGGCCAGAGAGGTGGACATCTCGATCAGCTCATCGGTGCTGTGTGCCAGAGGCATCATCAGCGGGGTGATGCCCCAGCTCAGGGCCAGCTGACGCTGCACCTGCTCCTTCATCACGCAGGCGATGATGGGCTGCTCCGGGCGGTACTTGCTCAGCAGACGGGCGGTGTTGCCGGACTCGGACACGGTGACGATGGCGGCAGCGTTCACGTCCTTGGCGGTCAGGCAGGCAGCGTGTGCAGTTGCATCGCTCACACTGATCTTGCCAGTGTTCTCGGCGAGGGAAACAAAGCGGGCGTGGTTCTCCTGCTCGGTGCGCTCAGCAATGGCAGACATGGTCTTGAGAGCATCCACCGGATAAGCACCGGCAGCAGTCTCGCCGGAAAGCATGATGGCAGAGGTGCCGTCGTAGATGGCATTTGCCACGTCGGAGATCTCGGCGCGGGTGGGGCGGGGGTTCACGATCATGCTGTCCAGCATCTGGGTAGCGGTGACGATGGCTTGCCAAAGGAGAAGGAGCGCTCGATGATATTCTTCTGAATGCCGGGCAGCTCGGTAAAGTCAATCTCAACGCCCAGATCGCCGCGGGCCACCATGACAGCATCGGCTGCAGCCAGAATGCTGTCGATGTTGTTCACGCCCTCACGGTTCTCGATCTTGGCGATGATGCGGATATCGGAATCATACTCGTTGAGCAGGTTGCGGATATCGTACACATCCTGTGCGGTGCGCACGAAGGAAGCAGCGATGAAGTCAAAGCCTGCTGTGCGCCAAAGATGATATCGTCGCGGTCGCGCTGGCTCATATACGGCATGGACAGATGCACGCCGGGCACATTGACACCCTTCTTGTTCTTGATCTTGCCGTTGTTCAGCACCTTGCACACGATGTCGGTGTCGTTCACGGTGACGATCTGCAGCTTGATCAGGCCGTCGTCCAGCATGATGGTGCCGCCGGGCTGCACATCCTGCGGCAGGTCCTTATAGGTGATGGAGCAGATCTCCTTGGTGCCTTCCACCTCGCGGGTGGTCAGGGTGAAGGTCTGGCCGGCTTCCAGCATTTCAGTGCCGTTCTTGAAGTCCTTCAGGCGGATCTCGGGGCCCTTGGTGTCCAGCAGGGCAGCGACCGGCTTGCCCAGCTCTTCACGGATGGCCTTCAGCTTTTCAAAGCGGCCCAGATGCTCCTCGTGAGAGCCGTGGGAAAAATTAAAACGGGCAACATTCATGCCGTTGGCGACCAGCTCGCGCAGAACGCCTTCCTGATCGGTGGACGGGCCCAGAGTGCAGATGATCTTTGTTTTTCTCATATACTTTTACTACCTCCAACTACAACTTCACATTCTCTATTTTGCGGCAGGCTGTCCGCTGTCATACAGACAGCTGCACGTGGCCAACGGGAAAAATCCCGTGCTGTGGTACAAAAGCGGAAAAATCCTGTGGTTCAAAACTTTTCCACCTATTATTATATCCGCTGGGATACAATAGGGCAAGGAAAACTTTGCGCTGTGGCTGAATTTTTTAGGCGGTCAAGAAATCTTTGCCACGGAATGACGCATTTACGTTTAAAAATGAAAAAACGCCCGGTCAATTCGTGAACAAAATGACGAACATTTTGGTGAAAATGACGGATATTTGCGGGAAGGCGAAAAAGCTTGCATCCGGCACAGGATTTGCTTATAATGATAAGTAAAGATAGTATCACTTATCCGGGGCAGGTCCCCGGAAGAAATGGAGAAAAAACGATATGGAAAAGCGTGTTTTTCTGATCGTCCTCGACAGCTTTGGAATCGGTGCAGAGCCGGATGCCGCCGCCTTTGGCGACGAGGGCACCAACACCCTGGGTGCCATTGCAAAACATCCCAACTTCAACTGCCCCAACCTGCAAAAGATGGGCATGTTCAACATTGATGGTGTGACCGCAGGCGAAAAGACCGCAGCGCCCATCGGCTCCTTTGCCCGCCTGCAGGAGCAGAGCATGGGCAAGGATACCACCATTGGTCACTGGGAGATCGCCGGTGTGGTAAGCCCCAAGCCGCTGCCCACCTTCCCGAACGGCTTCCCGGATGAGCTGATCCACGAGTTTGAGGAAAAGACCGGCCACAAGGTGCTGTGCAACAAGCCTTACTCCGGCACGCAGGTACTGAAGGATTACGGCGAGCAGGCCATGAAAGAAAACGCCTTATCGTTTACACCAGTGCCGACAGTGTATTTCAGGTGGCCGCCAACGAAGAGCTGGTGCCGGTGCATGAGCTGTACCGCTACTGCGAGATCGCCCGCGAGATGCTCAAGGGCGAGTACGGCGTGGGCCGCGTGATCGCACGCCCCTTCCTGGGCCACACTGCGGATACCTTCTACCGCACCACCAACCGCCACGACCTGAGCCTCAAGCCGCCCCGCGCTACCATGCTGGATCTGCTGAAAGATGCTGGCAGGGATGTGATCGCTGTGGGTAAGATCTTTGACATCTTCGACGGTGAGGGTGTGACCGAAAAGATCAAAACCACTGGCAATACCAACGGCATCGCCTTCACCAAGGCGCTGCAGACCCGCGACTTTGAGGGCCTTGCCTTTGTGAATCTGGTGGACTTCGATATGCTCTACGGCCACCGCCGCGATGTAGCAGCTATGCCGCCGCTGCCACCGAGTTTGATAAGTTCGTGGCCGACTTCATCCCCGGAATGCGGGAGGGCGATCTCCTCATGGTCACCGCTGACCATGGCTGCGACCCGTCCTATACCAAGACCACCGACCACACCCGCGAGTATGTGCCGTACCTGATTTGCGGCAAGGGCGTGAAGCCTGGCGTTGACCTTGGCACCCGTCTGTGCTTTGGCACCATCGCCCAGACCATCTGCGAGTATCTGGATGTGGATGCTTCCTCTCTGGACGGCAAGAGCGTCTGGAACGAGATCAAGGCATAATTATTTTATAGAATGAGAAAGCCGCCTGCATTGGTTCAAGATGCAGGCGGCATTTTTATGCAGTTTATCGGCACGGACTTTCTGGTGAAAAAGCAAAACAGGAAACGACCGCAGTTGTTTCCTGTTTTGCAAATAAAATAATATTTCCGCGATAGAGTCCGGAGCTTGTGCGGAGGACATTTCAAATCGTCAGGCCGCGTCGTTCTGCTGCGAAGCAGCATCCTGAATGGCACCCCAGATGGAGGAAGCCGCATTATAAATAGAGGATGCAGCCTGTTCCACCTCTTCCTGTGTGGGCAGGGAGATGGACGGTGCTTCTCCGGCCGTATCACCGCTGCCGGTCTCGCCCTCGGCGGGGACCTCCGGCTCCTGCGGCTGGGTGTCGGCAGGCTGCTCTGCATCTGCAGGCTGGTCAGCCGGGACGGTCTCTTCCGGCAGGCTGTCGGCGGGCACTTCCTCGGGAACGCTCTCCGCAGGCACCTCCGAAACAGCGGCGTTCGGGTCGGTGGTGGGGGTGAACACCTCGGTCTTTTCCGGCTTCTGGGTGGTGTCGGCAACGGTGCCCTCACCGCCCAGCACGGACGCGATCATTTCCCTGGCCTTGCTCACAGAAGCATCATCCGGTTTCATGACGTAGAGCTTCTGTCCCTTGGCAGAGTAGCACTTGGTGCTGCTGGAGCTTGTGCCGGTGACGGTATAGCTTTCAATATCCCACTCGGCAAAGTCGCTCAGCTGCATCCGCACCAGCGCACTGATCTGATCCTGCGAAAAGCTGGTCACAAAGCAGTCGGCTGCGGCATCCATGATCTTGGAAAAGCCCATCAGCAGGGCAGGGGACTTGATCTTGTTCAGCATGGCATCGATCACCTTCATCTGGTTGATGCCGCGCTGGATATCGCCGGATGCAAAGGCGTGACGCTCACGGGCAAAGGCCAGAGCGGCCTTGCCGTCCAGATGGTTCCAGCCCTCCACAAAGGTGGTGGGGTCATAGTAGCCGGGGCTGCCCACAGAAGTGAACGCCTGATCGGAGTAGACATCCACGCCGCCCAGCGCATCGATGATGCTGATGAAGCCCGCAAAGTTGATGCGGATGTAATGGTCCACATTGACGCCGTACAGATTGCCCAGTGTGGCCATGCTGGTTTCCACGCCGTACAGACCGGCGTGAGTCAGCTTATCCTTGCTGTCGGTGCCGGCAAGGTCTACGTAGTAGTCACGCGGGGTGTTGATCAGGGCCACCCTCTTGGTGACAGGGTTCACGGCAGCAAGGATATTCACGTCGCTGCGGGCATTTTCGGTCAACTCGCCGCGGGTGTCCACGCCGCTGAGGTAGATCACAAACGGCTCCTTGGTGATCTTGTTGGCCTCGGCACCGGTGAGCAGGCCAGAGGTCATGCTGCCCAAGGCAGAAAGGCCCTGCTGGGCCCAGAAGCAGCCCAGCGCCATGGCAGCGCACAGGAACACCGAGAATACCCGGGCCACCTTGCCGGGAACATTGTACTCCTGACAGCGCTTTACCAGCAGCCACAAAAGCGCCAGCAGCGCGGCCAGAATGACCAGATACAGCACCGGCAGCATCTGGGTGCGCCACAGCTGCACCAGTGCCAGAATGCTTAAAATACCTTGTAAGATCAGCAAAATTTTCCCCCACTTGGAAGGTACTGCCACGGCTCCATCCACGGGCGGCTGGGCCTTGGGCGGTACGGGTGTGTTGTGGCCGCTGCGCGGCGGCTTCTGGGGAGCTGGGCCGGAGGCGGTGTGCTGGGCTGTTCCGGCGGCAGCTCGGAAAAAAACGCCGAGCTGTCTACCTCGATGGGCGCAGTATCCTCAGAGCCTTCCTTGCGGCTGATGTGCCGCAGAGAACGGTAATCTTCGTGGGAACGATCGTTTTCATCCATCATTCAAAACCACTCCTTTTTGTCAGGAAACAGGTACAATGGTCAGCACTGCACGGGCCGGAAGGCAGGTGGCGGTCTGATCTTCGTTGGAAAGCCAGCCAAAGCCTTCACAGATGTGATCCGGGCAGGGTGAATCCACGAACCGGGCTGCACCGTCCTTGATCTGGATGTGGACGGTATAGTAACCGGTGTCCACATCATAGGTCTCATCCACGTCCAGCGGCAGGTTCATGGTGGTGTTGTTGTCGCCGTAGATCAGCTCGGCCCGCAGCCCGGAGCCGGAAGCGTGCACGCGGCGCACCACCAGCAGCACAGCGGCAATGGCCAGAATGACCACGGCAAAGAGAAGATCGGTAAGCAGCTTTTTGTTTTTCATGCGTTAATCCTTGATCTGTAATTGTTCCAGCTCAGCCAGCCACAGTGCGGCACAGGCATCGCTGGGCATCCGCCAGTCGCCGCGGGGCGAAAGGGTCACGCTGCCCACCTTGGGGCCGTCGGGCAGGCAGCTGCGCTTGAACTGTTGGGCAAAGAACCGCCAGTAGAAGTTGCGCAGCCACTTGTACAGCACGCTGTCCGGGTACTCCGGCCGGCCTGCGAATGCAGCCTTTGCCAGCCGGAAGATCTTGGCCGGGCCAAAGCCGAAGCGCAGCACCTGATACAGGTAGAAATCGTGCAGCTCATAGGGCCCCACAAGGTCCTCGGTCTTCTGCGCGATCTCGCCGTCCTTGGCGGGCAGCAGCTCCGGGGAGACGGGCGTATCCAGAATATCCAGCAGCACCGTGCGCAGAGCATCGGTGGCGGCAATGTCGGCTTCGTAGCGCACAAGGTGGCGCACCAGCGTTTTGGGCACACCGGCGTTCACGCCGTACATGCTCATGTGGTCGCCGTTGTAGGTGGCCCAGCCCAGCGCCAGCTCCGAAAGGTCGCCGGTGCCCACCACGAGACCGCCGGTGCGGTTGGCGGTATCCATCAGCTCCAGCGTGCGCACGCGGGCCTGACCGTTTTCAAAGGTGACATCCAGCACGCTCTCATCCTGACCGATGTCCGCAAAATGGCTGCGCACAGTGTTGGCGATATCGATCTCTTTAAAGGAGACCTGCAGCTCATCGCACAGGATCTCTGCATTGCTGCGGGTGCGCTTCGTGGTGCCAAAGCAGGGCATGGTCACAGCCAGCACATCCCGGGCGGGGCGGCCCAGCTGCTTCATGGCACGCACGGCCACCAGCAGAGCAAGACAGCTGTCCAAGCCGCCGGAAATGCCGATGACCGCCGTTTTGGCGTGGGCATGATCCAGCCGCTTGGCAAGGCCGTCCGCCTGCATTTTCAGAATCAGCTCACAGCGCTCGGCGCGGCGCTTGGGGTCGCCGGGCACAAAGGGTGCCGGGTCGATCCAGCGGGTCAGCGTGGTCTCTGCCGGTTCCAGATCGAACTCCACGGTCTGGTAGCCCTCGCCGCTCAGCTCAAAACTGGTGTTGCGGGCACGCTCGGCTTCCATGCGCTGGCAGTCGATCTCGGTCTCGGCACAGCCGCCGTCAAAGGGAGCGTTCTCAGAGAGGATAGTGCCGTTCTCGGCGATCAGGTCGTGGCCGGCGAACACCATGTCCTGCGTGCTTTCACCGTGCCCGGCGGAAGCATACAGGTAGCCGCACAGCAGGCGGGCAGACTGGTTGGACACCAGCGCCCGGCGGTACTCGGCCTTGCCGACGGTCTCATCGCTGGCGGAAAGATTTGCAATCACGGTCGCACCGGCCAGCGCGTGGAAGGTGGAAGGCGGCAGGGCGCTCCACAGATCCTCGCAGATCTCCACACCCAGCACAAAGCTGGGCATCTGGCGGCAGCGGAACAGCAGGGAGGTGCCAAAGGGCACCTGCTGACCACACACCGCCACCAGCTCCACCTCGGTGCTGCCCGGGGTGAACTGGCGCTTTTCGTAGAACTCGCCGTAGTTGGGCAGATAGGTCTTGGGCACAAAACCCAGAATGCGGCCATGGCATAGCACGGCGGCGCAGTTGTACAGCTTGCCGTGCACCAGCAGCGGCAGGCCCACCAGCGTGACAACGTCCAGTGCTTTTGTTTCATCAAGCAGGGTGCTCAGGGCATCCAGTGCACCGGTCTGCAGCGTGCGCTGCAGAAACAGGTCGCCGCAGGTATAGCCGGTCAGGCAGAACTCGGGGAACACGGCCAGCTTTACGCCGCGGGCTGCGGCTTTGTGCAAAGCATCCGTGATCTGCCGGACATTATAGGTGCAGTCGGCCACCCGCAGTGCGGGAGAAAGGGCGGCTGCTTTCAAAAAACCATCTTTCATCGGAGGATTTCACATCCTGTCTTTCTTAGTTGACTGCAATTTCCTGCAGTGCACATAGTATACCACAAACAGACCCAAACGGGAAGTAAAAGAACAATGACAAAAACAAAACAGCCGCGTTCTCTCCATCTCGCACTGCCCGACGGAGAAAGCGGGCAAGACAAAAATAAAAAATCCCACACAAAAATGTGCGGGAATCAAAGACTGAAAAATGGAAAACGAGATAGACCGTAAGCCGGGTTCTGTATTAAACGACGATCTGTCTAGACCTGCCATTGCTGACAGGTTCGTGCCGCCTTCGGGACACGCGAGCAGCGCTGTACGTCCCATATAGGCGTTGCTTCCGGTAGGGTTTACAAAGCCGCATGGTCACCCATGCGCTGGTGAGCTCTTACCTCGCCGTTTCATCCTTACCGCATTGCTGCGGCGGTTTGTTTTCTGTTGCACTTTCCCTAAGGTCACCCTCGGCTGCCGTTAGCAGTTACCGTGCTCTGTGAGGCCCGGACTTTCCTCAGAGCGGTCAAAGCCGCCCCGCCGCCGTATGTTCCACTCGTTTTCCGCTCCTCATGATACCATAAAAAAGCAGGATTTGCAAGTAGAAGCCTTTTTGATATAATATCTTATATATTTTTATGTTTTTTTGCGCAGGAGGTGGGGGTGCATATGCGGCTGTTTTTTACGGTGCCCGATACGCCGCAGACCCAAAACGGAGTGCTTCTGCGCAATTTTCTGCGCCAGTGTGTCGTTTCTACGGACCTTGCCCGTGCAGTCAAGTTCCGGGGCAGCGGCTTTTTTGCGGATGGAGAGCCTGTCCTTGCCAACCGCAGGGTGTACCCGGGGCAGACGGTCAGCTTTGAGCTGCCGCCGGAAGGGGAAGGCGTGGCCCCGCAGCCGGAGATTCCGGTAAACGTGGTCTATGAGGATGCCTTTGCAGTGGTGTTGGAAAAGCCGCCGCATCTGGCCGTGCACCCCACCCTGAACTACCCCTACGATACCCTTGCCAACGGGTATGCGGCATGGGCTGCGCAGCAGGGCATCAGCCCGGTGTTCCGCCCGGTGAACCGTATCGATAAGGACACCAGCGGCCTTGTTCTGGCTGCAAAGCACGCCTATGCTGCGCCGCTGCTGGCCCGGAATGTGGAAAAACTCTACTATGCCGTTGTGGAGGGAGAGCTGCCGCTGGTCCGGGCGTGATCGACGCGCCCATTGGCCGCCAGGCGGAGAGCATCATTGGCCGCTGCGTGACCCCGGACGCAAGCCCAGCCGCACCGAGTATACCATATTAAAGGCAGAAAACGGCCTGAGCCTTGCAGCCTGTGTGCCGGTAACGGGCCGCACCCATCAGATCCGGGTGCATTTTGCGTCCATCGGCCACCCGCTGGCTGGGGATGACCTTTACGGCGGGAGCGGGAGCGCATTGGGCGGCAGGCGCTGCACTGTGCAAGGCAGAGCTTCCGGGTGCCGGTGTACACCCCGGTGGAGGGCGGAATCCGGGTGGAATGCCCGGCGAATGGAAATAACTGGAAAACTGCTGCGGCGGAAAGCCCGCTGCCGCAGGATATGAAACAGCTTTTTGGTGAAAAGTAAGTGAAAGAACCGCCCAAATTTTGTGACAATGCTTGTTTCAAAGACGGCAGGGTGTATAATAAAATAAGAATGTTGTGTGCATGAGCCTGCTGGAAAGGGCATGTGCGCCCAAGACCGCCGCCGTCTTATCCCGGCACCGTGTGTGCATTGGCGGCAAGGAAGGAGAAAAACCTTTTGATCGAAGACAAGACAAAGGAGCAGCAGCCCGCTTCACCGGTAAAACCGAAACGCGGCCAGAGGCTGCGCTCCCTTTGGGCACAGCTGCAATGCATGGGGCTTTTGCACCGGCACCGGCTGCGCCGTAAAACCCAGAATCATGTGAATGATTTTGGCAGAAAGCTTGCCCAGAATTCTGCCGTGCCAGTCATCGGGGAGACGCTGTATGCACTGGGCTATTCTACAGAGTATGGATTCGTCCGCGTTGGGCGCGGCCTGCGCAGCGGCTGGCTGTGGCTGTGGCAGGCATTTACGACACTGCTGGCAAATGCTGCGGCAATGGCGTTTCCGGGGGCAGCGCAGATGTTCCGGGACCTGTTCGGCCCGATCTGGCTGTTCTTCCGGGGCTGCGGTTCGCTGCTGGTGCACGCCCAACAGGTGCGGAAAGAAAAAGGCTTTGCCGCAGCCTGCAAAGCCAGCGTACATTATCTGGCCAGCGGCGTGCGCCGCAACCTGAAAACACTGCCGCGCATGGCCATGTATGTGCTGCCGGTGTGCGCACTGGCCGTTATGGTGACCGTGTTCAACCATACCGTCCGCCAGCCTTATGCGCTGGAGGTGCAGGTGAACGGCCAGACCGTCGGCTATGTGGCCAATGAGGATGTGTTCAACTCGGCCCGTGAGGCGGTGCAGGAGCGTATCAACTACGCAGACACCGACCATGCAAAGTGGACCGTGGAGCCTACCTACACCGTTACCGTGGCCCACAAGACCATGGATGAAAACGAGATGGCGGACGCGATCCTGAAGAGCGCCAGCGACGAGATCAGCGAGGGCACGGCCCTGTATCTGGATGGCGAGCTGACCGCAGTGTGCAGCGATGGTGTCAGCCTGCAGAGCTACCTGAGCAGCCTGCTGGAACCCTATGAGGACCCTGAGAACGCAACGTGACCGTGGGCTTCAACAAGGAAGTCACGCTGGAAAACGGCATCTACTTCAACGACAGCTTTCAGGACGAAGCGGATGTGGAAAAGGAACTTTCCGGTGTGCAGCAGCAGGAAAAGATCTACACAGTGGGCGCAGGCGACACGCTATGGAGCATTGCCCAGAAAAACGACCTCACCTTCCGTGAGCTGTGCGAACTGAATACCAATTTCAAGGGCGCGCCCTGAACGAGAAATCTAACATTCAGGCCGGTGATGAGCTGATCGTGACCAAGCAGGAAGCTACGCTGGAAGTGCGCATCACCAAGGTGGAGACCTGGCAGGAGGAGATCCCCTATACCACCGAGACCACCACCTCCAACGAGTACACGGTGGGTACCAAGAAAACGGTGCAGAACGGTGTGAACGGCCTGCGTCAGATCACGGCGCAGCGTGTTTATAACACCGATGGCATCCAGCTTTCCCAGAAGATCCTGAGCACGGAAGTGGTGCAGGAGCCTGTCACGGAAAAGATCGTGAAGGGCACCAAAAAGGTGACCAGCAGCACCAGCTACATCACCGGCAGCGGTCAGTTCATCTGGCCGGTGCCCGGCTATCGCTACTGCTCACGCTGGTACGGCGGCAACCACAAGGGTGTGGATATCTGTGCGGCTGCCGGTACGCCCATCTACGCATCGGCGGGCGGCACCGTGACCAAGGCCGGCTACAACAAGGCCGGTGCCGGTACGGGTTATGGCTACTCCATCATCATCAGCCACGGCAGCGGCTACACCACGGTGTATGCGCACTGTCTGTCGCTGGCGGTGCACTCTGGTCAGACCGTCAAGCAGGGCCAGCTGATCGGCTATGTGGGCAGCACCGGACGCTCCAGCGGCAACCACTGCCACTTTGAGATCCGCCGCAACGGCAGCTACATCGCGCCGCAGAATGTGTTCAACCGCAGAAAGTATAGGTAAAGGTAAGTTTGCAGAGGGCTTTTTCTCCGGAGAAGGCCCATCTGCTGTATTATGTAACAGAAAAGGAGAGATGATCTTATGTCTACCCCTCACATCAGTGCTGAAAAAGGCGATTTTGCAAAGACCGTCCTGATGCCGGGCGATCCTCTGCGTGCAAAATTCATTGCAGATACCTTCCTCAAGGATGTGCGTCAGGTGACCGGCGTGCGCGGCATGCTTGGCTTTACCGGCACTTACGAGGCCGTCCCATCAGCGTGATGGGCAGCGGCATGGGCATGCCGTCCATTGGCATTTATTCCTATGAGCTGTTCAAGTTCTACGATGTAGAGAACATCATCCGCATCGGCTCTGCCGGCAGCTATACCGACAAGGCCAAGCTGTTTGACGTGGTGCTGGCCGCCGGTGCTGTGAGTGAAAGCAACTATGCCCGTGTGCAGAGCGGCTTTGAAGGGACATCACGCTGCCCAGCCAGAGCCTGAACGACAAGCTGCGCGCTTCTGCCGCAAAGCAGGGCATCCCCCTCATCGAGGGAAACATCCACTCTTCGGATGTGTTCTACCGTCAGCCCTCCGATGCAAAGCCCACCTACTGGGAAAAGCTGCGCGACGAGCGCGGCTGCCTGTGCGTGGAGATGGAGAGCTTTGCCCTGTTTGCCAATGCACAGGTGCTGGGCAAGAACGCTGCCTGCCTGCTGACCATTTCCGACAGCTTTGTTTCGCCGGAAATCACCACGGCAGAACAGCGCCAGAAGAGCTTTACCGATATGATGAAGGTAGCACTGGGTGCAGAATACTAAGCGTTAAAAACGCATTTCAGCGCGGTTTGCCTGCAAAAGGGCTTGCCGCGCTGTTTTCGACCCCTGAAAACAAAAAAAGGAGTGACGGATATGACAAACCTGACCCTGGAAGAAAAGAAGGAGCTCATCCGCATGGCACTGGCTGCACGGGAAAAAGCCTATGTGCCCTACAGCGATTTTATGGTGGGCGCTGCCCTGCGCGCCAAGGATGGCCGCATTTTTACCGGCTGCAACGTGGAGAACGCTGCCTTTACCCCCACCAGCTGTGCAGAGCGCACGGCTCTGTTCAAGGCGGTGGCCGAGGGTGTGACCGAGTTCACAGACATTGCTGTGGTGGGCAGCCGCCGCGGCGAGGTGAACGAGCAGATCACTTCTCCCTGCGGGGTGTGCCGCCAGGCTCTGTTTGAATTCGGCGGGCCGGAACTGAACGTTATCATGGCAAAGACACCGGAAGACTTTATCGAGCGCAGCATGGACGAACTGCTGCCCTTCGGCTTTGGCCCCTCCAATGTGGCGGGCAACCGTGCCGTGAAGTGACGGGATAAAAACGCAGAGGTGCACTGCAGGACAATAAAGTGACGGCAATACGTGCATTGTGTGCCAAAGCACAGAGAACGCACGGAACTACGGCAAATTTGTGCATAAATACTACTTTTGATAAAAACTTACAAAATTATTGTAAAGATTTTGTAATCGGAATTCGCTTGCATCTGACACGGCTTGCCGTTATACTTGAGCCAGTAAATGTGCAGTTCTGCGCATTTTATTTGTTTGACGCAATTTTATTAAAAATAAAAGGAGAGTTTGATTATGATGATTTCTCGTCGTAATTTCCTGGCTGTGGCTGGTGCCGCTGCCGCTGCCGCTGCTCTGACCGCTTGCGGCGGTTCTTCCGCTTCTTCTACCAGCACCGCTTCTTCCGCTGCTGCTTCTACTGCTTCCTCTGCTGCTGAGGGCGGTGAGAAGATCGTCAAGGTCGCTCTGACCTGCGATACCGGCACGATCGATGATGAGAGCTTCAACCAGGCATGCTGGACTGCTGTTTCCGGCTACATGGGCGATGACTGCCAGTACTACATTCCCGAGGCTGATGCTTCCGATGAGGACCGCGAGACCATGATCCGTCAGGCTGTCAACGACGGCGCTGATGTGATCGTCTGTGTCGGCTACCTGTACGGCGCTTCTCTGGCATGGGCTGCTGACCAGTATCCCGATGTCAAGTTCATCGCCATCGATGTGACTCAGGGCGATATCGGCACCGACGCTATCCCTGCTAACTGCTACTGCATCACCTTCAAGGAGGAGCAGGCAGGCTATCTGGCAGGCTACGCCATCGCAAAGGACGGCAAGACCAAGCTGGGCTTCCTGGGCGGCATGGCTGTTCCCGCTGTTATCCGTTACGGCTACGGCTTCGTGCAGGGCGCTGATGCCGCTGCTGCTGAGCTGGGCCAGAACATCGAGATCAACTACTTCTATGGCGGCCAGTTCTACGGCGATGCAAACATCACCTCCCGTATGGAGGCTGGTACTCCAACGGCACTCAGGTCGTCTTTGCCTGCGGCGGCGGCATCTACACCTCCGCTGTTGAGGCTGCTCTGAAGAACAATGGCTACGTCATCGGCGTTGACGTTGACCAGAACTACATCGGTGCAAACGGCGTTGCAGATGGCACCTACGCTTATAACCCGTTCATCACCTCTGCTATGAAGGGCCTGTCCGAGGCTGTCAACACTGCTCTGGCTGATATCGATGCCGGCAGCTGGGGCGACATCGCAGGTTCCAATGGCAACTTCGGTCTGGAGGACGGCGATTATATCGGCCTGCCCACCGATGCAGACAGCTGGAACTTCGAGTCCTTCACCACCGACGAGTACGAGGAAGTCAAGGGCAAGATCAAGAGCGGCGAGATCACTGTTGATAACAGCTCCGACGACGCTACCAAGCCCACCGTCAGCGAGTTCACCACCGTCAACTACATCCAGTAAGCTGTTGTCCGGCAGGCCTGCCTGCGGACGATCGATAGTTCTTTTCAAAGCGGGGCATCCTGTAACGGGGTGTCCCGCTTTTTTTTGTCTTCTATTGGCGTAATGCGGGAAAAATGCAGCGTACTCTTCGTGAAAAGAGTACAAAAGTAATACTATTGTCTGTGCTTTCTGCCAAAAAGCAAAAAAGACATGTGCAAATTGCCGCAAATCAGGTATAATGGAACTTAAAGAAGTATCGGTGTCGAAACGACACGAAAGGAGAGTGAGCAGATTGGCAGAGGATTTTGTGATCGAAATGCTCCACATTACCAAGGAGTTCCCTGGAATCAAGGCAAACGACGATATCACCCTGCAGCTGCGCAAAGGCGAGGTACATGCCCTGCTGGGCGAGAACGGCGCCGGCAAAAGTACACTGATGAGCGTGCTGTTTGGCCTGTACCAACCGGAAGCTGGTCAGATCCGCAAAAACGGCAAGGAGGTTGTCATCCGCAACCCCAATGATGCAAACGCACTGGGCATCGGCATGGTGCACCAGCACTTCAAGCTGGTGGAATGCTTCAGCGTGCTGGACAACATCATTCTGGGGGTGGAACCCAACAAGATGGGCTTTTTGCAGAAGGCCGAGGCACGCAAAAAGGTGATGGCCCTGAGCGAAAAGTACGGCCTGCGCGTGGACCCGGATGCACTGATCAGCGATATCTCTGTTGGTATGCAGCAGCGTGTTGAGATCCTGAAGATGCTGTACCGCGACAACGAGATCCTGATCTTCGACGAGCCTACCGCAGTGCTGACCCCGCAGGAGATCGACGAACTGATGGAGATCATGCGCGGGTTCAAGAAGGAAGCAAGTCCATCCTGTTCATTACCCACAAGCTCAACGAGATCATGGCGGTGGCAGACCGCTGCACTGTTCTGCGCAAGGGCAAGTATATGGGTACCGTGGACATCAAGGACACCACCAAGGAAGAGCTTTCCCGCATGATGGTTGGCCGTGATGTGCAGCTGCAGGTGGACAAAAAGCCCGCAGACCCCGGCAGGGTGGTGCTGGATGTGGAAAACGTTACCATGCACAGCGCCCAGCACAAGAAGGACGCAGTCCGGGATGTCTCTTTTCAGGTGCACGCCGGTGAGATCGTCTGTCTTGCCGGTATCGAGGGCAACGGTCAGACCGAGTTCGTCTACGGTCTGACCGGTCTGGAAAAGATCAGCAGCGGCAAGATCACGCTGGACGGCAAGGACATCACCAACGAGTCCATCCGTCAGCGTTCCAAGGACGGCATGAGCCATATCCCGGAGGACCGCCACAAGCACGGCCTTGTGCTGGATTACAGTCTGGAAAACAACATGGTGCTGCAGCGCTACTGGCAGCCCGAGTTCCAGAAGGGCGGCTTTATCCGCAGCGATAAGGTGCGCGAATATTCCGATAAGCTCATTGCCCAGTACGATGTGCGCAGCGGTCAGGGCAGCCTGACCACCGTGCGCAGCATGTCCGGCGGCAACCAGCAGAAGGCCATCATTGCCCGCGAGATCGATAAGGACCCGAAGCTCTTGGTGGCAGTCCAGCCAACCCGCGGTCTGGACGTTGGTGCAATTGAATACATCCACCGTCAGATCGTGGCCGAGCGCGATAAGGGTACGGCCGTGCTGCTGGTCAGTCTGGAGCTGGACGAGGTGATGAACCTGTCCGACCGCATCCTTGTGATGTACGAGGGCGAGGTCGTGGGCGAATTTGACCCCAAGACCACCACCGTGCAGGAGCTGGGCCTGTATATGGCAGGCGCACGCAAGCAGGGAAAGGAGAGCAAATAACACATGAACAAGAAAAAACTTTCCCACAGCAGTCTGAACAGCTCCATCACCAGTGTGCTGGCTGCTCTGCTGTGCATCCTGATCGGCCTTGTGGTCGGTTTTCTGGTGCTGCTGGCCATCAACCGGCTCACGCATGGGGCGACGGCTTTGTGCGCATCCTGAAGGGCGGCTTCCATGACGCACCCTACGGTGTCGGCAAGGAGCTGGCAAATGCGGCTCCCCTCATTATGACCGGTCTGTCTGTGGCCTTTGCCTTCAAGACCGGCCTGTTCAACATCGGTGCGGCGGGTCAGTATACGCTGGGCGCTTACGGCGCTCTGTACTGCGCCATCATGCTCAAGCTGCCGTGGTTCGTCTGTCTGATCGCAGCCACCATTCTGGGCGGCATCTGGGGTGCGATCCCCGGCTTCTTCAAGGCCTACTTCAACATCAACGAAGTCATTACCTCCATCATGTTCAACTGGATCGGCCTGTATCTGGTCAATGAGCTCATTTACCAGAACGGCACCGGCCCCATGTACGATGTGCGCAACACCCGTACCATCAACATCAGCAAGAACGCCGATTACGCCCAGTCCATCATCCCGGATTTCGGCCTGAACAAGCTGTTCCAGACCAACAGCACCACCATTGCCATCTTCCTGGCGGCAGCAGTGGCAGTTCTGATCTGGGTGGTGCTGAACAAGACCACCTTCGGCTACGAGCTCAAGGCAGTCGGCCTGAACAAGAGCGCTGCCCGCTACGCCGGCATCAACGAGAAGAAGAACATCATCCTCTCCATGGCCATTGCCGGTGCGCTGGCCGGTTTTGGTGCGGGCCTGTACTATCTGTCCAATGTGTCCCAGTGGAACCCGCTGAACTCCACCAGCCTGCCGACAATGGGCTTCAACGGCATTTCCGTTGCACTGCTGGCGAGCTCCAACCCCATTGGCACCATTTTCTCGGCAATCTTCATTTCCCATATCTCGGTGGGCGGCTCCTTCCTTTCCACCAAGTATTACCCCACTGAGATCTCGGACCTGATCAGCGGTATCATCATCTACCTGTGTGCATTCTCCATGCTGTTCCGCGGCAAGATCCACGCACTGCTGTTCAAGAATGCCGATAAAACCAATGTGAACGCAGAGCCTGCTGCTCCTGCAAAATCTGCAACCGAAAAGGAGGGCAAGTGATATGCTGCTTCTGATCAAATATACGCTGCTGTATGGCATCGTTCTGATGCTGGTGGCACTGGGCGGTATGTTCAGTGAGCACTCCGGCATCATCAACATTGCACTGGAAGGCATCATGGTCATTGGCGGTGTGGCGGGTGTTCTCACCCTGACCATGCTGCCTGCCGAAATGCCGGTCTTCCTCGTGGTGCTGATCTCTGTTCTGGTGGCGGCACTGGCCGGTATGGTGTACAGTCTGCTGCTGGCCTTTGCCTCCATCAACCTGAAGGCGGATCAGACCATCGGCGCACGGCCCTGAACCTGCTGGCCACGGCCATCGCGGTGGTCCTTGCCAAGAATTTCAGCGATAGCGGCAGTGCAAAGCTGAACTACACCAACAGGCCCTTCCTGTTCAGCATCGGCGGGCTGGAGCTGAGCATTTTTGTGCCGCTGGGCATCATTCTGCTGATCATCAGCTATGTGGTGTTGTACAAGACCCGCTTTGGCCTGCGTCTGCGTGCCTGCGGCGAGCATCCGCAGGCAGCGGACTCTGTGGGCATCAATGTCTACAAGATGCGCTATGCCGGTGTTGTCATTTCCGGTGCACTGGGCGCAATCGGCGGTATGGCCTACATTGTGCCCCGGTGCAGACCTGGAACTTGAGGTGGGCGTGGCCGGCGCAGGCTTCCTTGCCATGGCTGTTATGATCTTTGGCCAGTGGAAGCCCTTCAACATCTTTGGCGCAGCCATGTTCTTTGCTGTGTTCAAGAGTCTGGCAAACATTGCAGACTCCACCTTCCTGGCACAGCTGCACTGGTCCAGCAACATCTACAACATGATGCCGTTCGTGGCGTCCATGATCATTCTTGCGTTTACCTCCAAGAACAGCATGGCACCCAAGGCAGAGGGCATCCCCTACGACAAGGGATCCCGCTAAAACGACGATTTGTGTTCCCAAAACAAGGGCGCAGCTGCTTTTCCGGGCGGCTGCGCCCTTTTTGGTTTGAAATTGGGCAAAGTTTACAGAATGATACTTGCTTTTGTTTGGAATTTTGCTATACTATATCTTATAATGTCGTACTATTGAAAAAACGAGGAGCGTGATACGATGCGCGTTTATGATCTGATCGCAAAAAAGCGTGATGGCGGTACGCACAGCCGTGAGGAGCTGGAGCAGATCGTCAATGGCTATGTCAGCGGAGAAGTGACTGATTACCAGATGGCTGCATGGATGATGGCTGTCTATCTGCGCGGCATGACCGATGAAGAGACCGCAGAGCTGACCGATGTGATGGCTCACAGCGGTGTGATGGTGGATCTTTCGCCCATTCCGGGCATCAAGGTGGACAAGCACTCCACCGGCGGCGTGGGCGACAAGACCACGCTGGTCATTGCCCCCATCGTGGCGGCCTGCGGCGTGAAGATCGCCAAGATGAGCGGCCGGGCCTTGGCCATACCGGCGGCACCATCGATAAGATGGAGAGCGTGCCCGGCACCAGAACCGCCCTCTCACAGGAGGAGTTCTTTGCGCAGGTGAACAGGATCGGTCTGTCGGTCATTGGCCAGAGCGAGGGCATTGCCATTGCAGATAAAAAAATGTATGCCCTGCGGGATGTGACCGCAACCGTCAGCTGCATCCCACTCATCGCATCCAGCATCATGTCCAAGAAACTGGCTTCCGGCTCGGATGCCATCCTGCTGGATGTGACCACCGGCACCGGAGCTTTTATGAAAACGGTAGACCAGAGCATTGAGCTGGCCAAGCTGATGGTATCCATTGGCACCCATCACGCCGCCGAGTGGCTGCCATGATCACCGATATGGACACCCCGCTGGGCCATAACATTGGCAACAGTCTGGAAGTCATGGAAAGCATGGATGTGCTCAAGGGCCATGGCCCCGCCGACCTGACCGAGGTCTGCTTGCAGCTGGCGGCGAACATGCTGGTGCTGGCCGATAAGGCACTCCTGCCGAGTGCCGCGCCATGGCCGAGGCGGCGATCGCCGACGGCTCTGCCTTTGCAAGTGCAAGGAGATGTTTGCGGCACAGGGCGGTGATACCCGCGTGCTGGACGATTACAGCCTGTTTGAGCAGCCCGCGGCAAGCTTTGAGCTGCTGGCAGAGCAGGACGGTTACATTGTGGCGAACGATGCCGAGAAGATCGGCTCTGCCAGCGTGCTGCTGGGTGCGGGCCGACAGAAAAAGGGCGACCCGCTGGATTTTGCCGCCGGCATCACCCTGCATAAAAAGCGCGGCGACTACGTAAAGAAGGGCGAGAGTCTGGCTACCTTCTACGGCGCAGCGATAAGTTTGAAGCTGCCGCCGCCGAGTACCGCAGCGGCCTTGGATACGGCCCTGAGAAGCCGGAGGAAGCCCCGCTGGTGTATGCCCTTGTAACGAAGGACGGCGTGGCGCGCTATTAAATGAAATAAAAGCTTCCGGGACGGTATCTCCCGGGGCTTTTTTGCGTCATTTGGCAGGTTTTTGTTGCATAATGTGGAAAACAGTGGAACTTTGGCAGGAGATATGGTATACTATGATGGATTTGTGCTGTCCCGGCGGAAGGGACGCGGAAAGAGAAAGGACTTGTTATGAAGATCATTCTGGTGGGCGGCGGCAAGGTTGGTACTGCGCTGGCGCGGCAGCTCAGTGAGGAAGACCATAATGTGACCATTGTGGATACCAACAAAGCGCGTGTAGAGCACCTGACTGAAAGCTACGATGTGCTGGGCATCGTGGGCAACGGTTCCTCGATCACCACGCTGGCAGAGGCCGGCATTGAAGACGCGGATGTGTTCATTGCCGTGACCGGTTCGGATGAGCTGAACCTGCTGTGCTGCATGTTTGCCAAAAAGGCGGGCCACTGCCATGCAATTGCCCGCGTGCGCAACCCGTCCTACAGTCATGAGCTGGACTTTATCAAAAAGCAGATCGGCATTTCGGCCATCATCAATCCGGAAATGGCTGCAGCAAAGGAGATCTCCCATCTGCTGCGCTTCCCGGGCGCAAGCAAGATCGACACCTTTGCAGACGGTCGTGTGCGGCTGATCAAGTTTGCACTCACCGCAGAGCAGGGGCTGGACGGCGTGGCCATCCGCGAGATCCCCACCCGCCTGAAGAGCGACATTCTGGTGTGTGCAGTGGAGCGCAGCGGCGGCGTGATCATTCCAAACGGTAACTTTGTACTGCAGAACGGCGATCAGGTCACCTTCCTTGCAACACAGGATAAGGCCCACGAGTTCTTCCAGCGCATCCACCTGCCGGTGCGCCCGGTGCGCAATGCCTTCATCGTGGGCGGCGGTGCCATCGCCTTCTATCTGAGCCAGGAGCTGCTGGAAAACCACGTGCGTGTGCGCATCGTGGAGCGCGACCCTGCCCGCTGCATGGAGCTGGCCGAGCAGCTGCCCGGCGCACAGATCCTGAACGAGGACGGCTCCAACCGCGAATTCCTGCTCTCGGAGGGCATGGAGTCCACCGAGCTTTTGTGGCCCTGACCAACATCGACGAGGAGAATGTGCTGCTGACCCTGTTTGCCAAAAAGCACTCCAAGGGCAAGCTGGTCACCAAAGTCAACCGTCTGGAATTTGATGATATTCTGGCCGGTCTGGATCTGGGCAGCGTGGTCTACCCCAAGTACATGACCTGCGATTACATCGTGCAGTATGTGCGTGCACTGCAGAACGAAGCGGGCAGCAACATCAAGACGCTGTACCGCATTCTGGACGACCGCGTGGAAGCGCTGGAATTTACCGTCCACGAGAAGAGCGCTGCCACCGGTGTCCCCCTGAGCCAGCTGCACCTGAAAAAGAATCTGCTGCTGTGCTGCATCACCCGCGGCCATCAGATCCTGATCCCGCGCGGCGGCGACCAGATCCAGGTGGGCGACAACGTGATCGTGGTCACGCTGGAGCATGGTCTGCATGACCTGCGCGATATTCTGGACAAGGGCGCAGAGGGTTGACGGAGGCAGACTATGAATTATGCGATCGTTTTCCGTCTGCTGGGCTATGTCATGCTGATCGAGGGTGCGCTGCTGCTGCTGCCCGCAGCGGCCAGCTGGATCTACGGCGAATGGTTCGTGCTGGGCGTGTTTTTGATCACGGCGGCAGTCAGCGCCGCCATCGGCTACGCCCTGCGCGGCATCAAGCCCCAAAGCAAGGTATTCTATATGCGAGAGGGCTTTGCTGCTACCTCGCTGAGCTGGATCGTCATTTCCATCGTGGGCGCCGTTCCGTTTGTGGTGGCGGGCTGCATCCCGAACCCGGTGGATGCCCTGTTTGAGACGGTGTCCGGCTTTACCACCACCGGTGCCAGCATCCTGCCCGGGGTGGAGGATCTGCCCAAAGGCATCCTGTTCTGGCGCAGCTTCACCCACTGGATCGGCGGCATGGGCGTTCTGGTGTTCCTGCTCTCGCTGCTGCCCCTGACTGGTGGCTCCCACGTCAACCTGATGAAGGCAGAAAGCCCCGGCCTCAGGTGGATAAGCTGGTGCCCAAGGTGCAGTCTACCGCAAAGATCCTGTACGGCATCTATTTTGCACTCACCGTGCTGGAGGTGGTATTCCTGCTGCTGGGCGGCATGCCGCTGTTTGAGTCCATGCTCACGGCCTTCGGTACGGCGGGCACCGGCGGCTTCGGCTTCAAGAACGACAGCTTTACCAGCTTTTCTCCCTACATCCAGTGGGTCGTAACCATCTTCATGATCCTGTTTGGTGTCAACTTCAATGCCTACTTCCTGCTGCTGCTGCGCAAATTCAACCGCGCCATCAGCGAGGAAGTGCGCGGCTACTTCGCCATTATTCTGGTGGCAATTGGCATTATCACGGCCAATATCTACAGCCTTTATAACAGCTTTGGCGAAGCGGTGCGTCAAGCAGCCTTTCAGGTGGGCTCCATCATCACGACCACTGGCTTTTCCAGCTGTGATTTTGACCTGTGGCCCACTCTCTCCAAAGAAATTCTGGTGGTGCTCATGTTCATTGGTGCCTGCGCAGGCAGCACCGGCGGCGGCATCAAGGTGAGCCGCTCCTCATTCTGGGCAAGACCTTGGGCAAGGAGCTCAAGCAGGCGCTGCACCCGCAGGTGGTGGCCCCCGTCCGCATGGACGGCAAGCTGCTCAACCACGAGACCATTCGCACCACCAATGTGTTTATGGGCGCGTATTTCTTCATCTTCGTGGTATCCTTCCTGCTTATCAGTCTGGATGGCTTTGATATGGTGACGAACTTCACAGCCATTGCAGCTACCTTGAACAACATCGGCCCGGGCCTTGCGCAGGTGGGCCCCATGATGAACTTTGGCAGCTTTACGAACCCTGCAAAGCTGGTGATGATCTTCGACATGCTGGCCGGCCGTCTGGAGATCTTCCCGATGCTGGTGCTGTTCCTGCCGGATACATGGCGCAGATTCTAAAAAGCAATTATAAAAAGCCATCTGTGATCTCCTGCTCGTATTGAGCATTTGGAAAGATACAGATGGCTTTTTTGTGCGTAACGGTAAGCTGCACAAACCCTTCCCTTTTCGGGAAAGGCGGATCTGCGAAGCAAAGACGGAGAAGCTTTTATACTTCCACTTTTTCCTGTGCCCGGTACTGCAGGGCTTCCAGCACACAGTCCTCATCCAGCAGCTGTTTGCCTGCCAGATCGGCCACCGTGCGGGCCACCCGCAGGATGCGGTCATGGGCGCGGGCGGAAAGGCCCAAAGCGTCGTAGGAGCGACGCAGCAGCCGCTCGGCGGCGGGGGTCATGCGGCAGACGCGGCCGCACCTGCCGGCGGTGGAGCTGGGCGTTGCAGAGCACACCCTCAAAACCCGGGG
>ENA-OQDD01000114-OQDD01000114.1-human-gut-metagenome-genome-assembly--contig:-NODE-114-length-31858-cov-2.271659_pt1 | contig 31858 bp, 34 predicted proteins | sample MGYA00242507_ERZ504598 | MGnify/ENA primary metagenome ERZ504598 (study PRJEB26092, sample SAMD00036318) | human gut metagenome | host: Homo sapiens | study: EMG produced TPA metagenomics assembly of...
AAGAGTTTTCCAAAGCAGCCGACGTTATGGGAAACAATCAGCCTAACATTACCCGGTGTATGAACATTCTGGAGAATGAACTGGGATGTAAACTTTTTATCCGTTCCAATCGCGGAGTACAGCTGACCATTGAAGGAGAAAGACTTTTTGAACATGTATCAATTGCAATAGAACAGCTTGTATCAGGAGAAAATGAACTTCTCAAAGATAAAGGTCTGGAAAGCGGACTTGTAAATATTGGTGCCAGTGAAATCGCACTGCGTTTATTCTTGCTGAACGAACTGGAAGTCTTTCATCACCGTTATCCACATGTAAAGCTGAGGATTTCTAATCATTCCACACCACAGGCAGTTCAGGCACTGGAAAACGGTCTGGTAGACTTTGCAGTAGTTACCACACCTGTCGCCCTGAAAAAACCGCTTCAGAGAATTCCCCTCTATTCTTTCCGCGAGATCCTTATAGGCGGAGAGGAATATGCGGAAACAGCTTCCAACAAACACTGTCTTCAGGATCTGCAGGATATCCCTCTGATCGGGATTGCTCCCGGAAGCAGTACAAGAGAATTATATACACAGTATTTTATGCGCCATAACTTCCCTTCTCACCTGATATGGAAGTGGCAACTACTGACCAGATCTTCCCTATGGTGCAGCACAACCTGGGAATCGGATTCTTCCCTGAAGAGCTTGCTGCTGAACATATTGCTCAGGGGAAAATCGTCCAGATTCCCATTGAAGAGCCTCTTCCTGAACGAAAGATCTGTCTGATCCGCAATGTAAAAAGGCCACAGAGCATTGCAGCACGCAGCCTTGAAGAACACCTCACATCACACCGGGAAACAGAATAACTGTTACTGCAGACAGCAGTACCCCAAAAACAGGGATCACTCCTGCAGATATCCGGTCTGCAGTGGTAATCCCTGTTTTATTGATGTTATTTATTTAATCCTTTCATGGATAAGCTGATACGTTTTTTCTTCATATCAACTCCGATTACTCTTACATCTACGATATCCCCTACACTCACCACTTCCAGAGGATGTTTGATAAATCTCTCTGTCATCTCGGAAATGTGCACCAGACCGTCCTGATGTACACCGATATCTACAAATGCACCGAAATCAATAACATTACGGACAGTTCCCTTCAGCACCATTCCTTCTTTCAGATCTTTCATTTCAAGAACGTCTGAACGAAGGATCGGTTTCGGCATGTCATCACGAGGATCACGGGCCGGTTTCTCCAGTTCCTTTACAATATCACGAAGTGTGATCTCACCGATTCCCAGTTCTGCTGCCATCTTCTTATAGTCTTTTACCTGCAGGGAAAGTCCAAGGAGATTTCCTGCCACAACATCATTTGGCTTATATCCAAGTTTTGAAAGAAGTGCAGATGCTGCTTCATAGCTCTCAGGATGTACACTTGTTGCATCCAGAGGATTCTTTCCACCTGAAATACGCATGAAACCTGCACACTGTTCAAATGCCTTCGGTCCTAATTTCGCTACTTTGAGAAGTTCTTTTCTGTCTGTAAACTGACCGTTCTCTTCTCTGTAAGCTACGATATTTTTGGCAATTGCTTTGCTGATACCGGAAATATACTCAAGCAGAGATGCAGATGCTGTATTTAAATCTACACCAACTTTATTTACGCTGTCTTCTACAACGCCGCTTAATGCTTCATCCAGTTTCTTCTGGTTCATATCATGCTGATACTGACCCACACCGATAGATTTCGGATCAATCTTAACCAGTTCTGCAAGCGGATCCTGTACACGTCTTGCAATGGAAGCCGCACTTCTCTGTCCTACATCAAAGTTCGGGAATTCCTCTGTAGCCAGTTTGCTTGCAGAATACACAGATGCTCCTGCCTCATTTGTGATAACATACTGCACCTTTTTTCCGGGATTTCTTTGAGCATATCTACGATCACCTGCTCGGATTCACGACATGCTGTACCGTTTCCTACTGAAATAAGGGATACACCGTATTTTTCGATCATACCTTCCACTGTATCCTTGGCAGCACGGATCTTTTTTCAGTAGTCGGAGCTGTGGGATAGACAACTGTTGTATCTAGAACTTTACCTGTTGCATCTACAACTGCCAGCTTACAGCCTGTACGGAACGCAGGGTCCCATCCAAGTACGACTTTGCCTGCGATTGGAGCTGCATCAGAAGCTGTTCCAGATTCTTGCCGAATACATGGATCGCGCCGTCTTCTGCCTTATCAGTAAGGTCACTGCGGATTTCTCGCTCGATAGCCGGTCCGATCAGACGTTTGTAACTGTCTTCTACAACTGCTTTCAGAATCGGAGTTGTATTCAGGTTGTCTTTTTTGATCACTCTCTTATTCAAATAACGAAGGATGTCTTCCTCCGGTGCATTTACTTTAACAGTGATAAATTTCTCTTTCTCACCACGGTTTAACGCAAGAATACGGTGTCCTGCCAGTTTCCTGACCGGCTCCTCGAATTCATAATACATCTCATATACAGACTGAGTTTCCGCATTCTTTGCTGTGGAAGAAATACTTCCGTTCTTTGTTGTCAGGTTACGGATGTAGATACGATAGTCTGCTTCATCGGAAATACGCTCTGCAATAATATCTTTAGCTCCGTTCAATGCTTCTGCAACATTCTTAACACCCTTTTCTTCGGAGACATACGCCCTAGCTTCCTCTTCTACCGGCTTGTCTGTCATCTGCAGAAGAATGATATCTGCCAGTGGTTCCAGCCCTTTCTCTTTGGCAATTGTCGCACGGGTACGACGTTTCGGGCGATATGGTCTGTATAAGTCCTCTACTACAACCAGTGTCTGGGCATCCAGAATCTGTTTCTTCAGTTCCTCAGTCAGCTTGCCCTGGTCTTCGATGCTCTTTAATACCTGATTCTTCTTATCTTCCAGATTTCTCAGATACGTCAGTCTCTCAAAGAGTGTACGAAGCTGCTCATCATTAAGGGAACCTGTTGCTTCTTTTCTGTATCGGGAAATGAATGGGATGGTGTTGCCTTCGTCAATTAATTTGACTGCGGCTTCTACCTGCCATTTCTCCACCTTCAATTCCTGTGTGATTACCTGAATAATATCCATTATTTGTTTCTCTCCTCTTGTTGCTTGTGTGCCAACAAGTTGATTTCTCGAACAATCTTGCGTCTAAATTTCTTATTTCCGCGTTGTCGTCGGTCGCCGTAGTCACCGCTACGCCTCCTTCCTTCGCCTTGAAATAAAAAAATTTATCCTGCAAGATTGTTTCAAGAATCAACTTGTCGGCACACTTGTCAGAATTCAGATTGATTTTTTATCATCAAAAACGCTCTTGTGATAGGGTATCAATCTGGCAGTGATTTGTCAAGTGCGGGATTTTGGCATACATATGTCAAGTCCCGCCGGATAACAGCGTATAAAAAGTAAATTACCCAAAATATTCATTAAGCTGTGCAATAAATTCCTCCGGAACCTTCCGTTCAAACGGAAAGCCTTCAATATTTCCCAGTCTGTCTGCAATATAGCCGAGCAGAACTGCACTTCTCTCCAATGACCAGTCTGACAGCAGTGCAATGGTGTCGTGACGGGTATGCATGCCAAACCCATCTCTGTTCAGAGTCATTGCAGGGATTCCTTTCCATGCAAAAGCATTGGAATCACTTCCCCATATCTGGTTCTTCGTTGACATTCCGATACCGATTTCATGAGCCATATATGTGAGTATACTGCAGACAGACGCATCACCGGTGACCCCTGCTACAGTTCCGCCTACAAGCTGTCCGGCAAGATCTACATTCATGTTAAAACGATGTGCCGAAAGTTCATTTTCATGAATTTTGATATAATTCTGACTTCCCAGCAGACCTTTCTCTTCTGCGCCAAACCATATGAATTCCATTGTTCTGCGTGGTCTGTGTGCATGGAAATATCTGCACAGTTCCATAATGATCGCTGATCCGGACATATTATCATACGCCCCCGGTCCCTCCGGAACAGAATCATAATGTGCAGTCAGAGTCAGGATTTCCTCTGCCTTATCTGTCCCCTCGATACGTGCCACTACATTACGGGATGTACGTGTTACTATCTCCTGCTCTACAGATAAACATACCTGAGATGCACCTTTCGTCACCAGTTCGATGGCATCTTTGTAATGAATGCTTACGCCAGGAATCCTGTTATCATAATTGACAGCTTCTCTTCCTGCTTCTTTTTTCTCTTCTCCCGGCAGATTCTTTGGCAGAGCGTATGCACGTGGAACCAGATCCACGTCTTCATCTAACGGAGAACCTGCAATACTGATGAATCCCACAGCACCGGCTTTCACCAGCTTCCGGTACATATCTTTTCTCACTGGATCATTTACCATAACAATCTTTCCGCTGACATGTGCAAGGCTGATATCATCACCGTTCTCTGCATACGCAAATGGTTCTTCCAGCCCGTCCTCTGCTGTGTTTCCGCATCTTCATATCCGGTTACTGTGTATTCTTTTGTGTATGGCTCTGTTACTTTCAGCTTTGCTTTTTTTATCTGAAAGGTATCAAAAGAAAATTCTTCCAGATGACTCTCCACGCCAAAACTGTCCAGAGTTTTCTGAATCCTTTCTGCTGCTTTTTCTTCTCCTGCAGTTCCTGCCTCTCTGATATAATCAAAATCTGCCAAAAATTCCAATTGACGCTTTCCACTGATCTCATTTGTATTCATAATCGTAAAAACCCTTTCCCTTTTCTTGAATTGCTATAGAAAAGACCTTTTTCTTCTGATAATATGATGTCAGGGCCAAAAGGTATTTTAACCCTGATATCATAATACTTATCATAGCAAAAAGGTCTTCAATTTAGTAAACTGTATTTTTATTTCAGACTGTCAAAATATTCATCCCATGGTTTCGGTTCGTTGTCTTCTTCCTCTTCTTTTGGTGATGAATCATTCTGCTCTTTTTTATCATCCATATCTGTCTGAACATTCTGTATTTCTGTGCTGTCCGTAATATTCTGTTCATCTTCGTTTTCATAAGAAACCGATTCTTCCGGCACACGCCAGAACTGCTGCGGATGCGTCTGATCTTCCTGTGGCTGTTCACTCTGTGAATAGCTGTCAAACATAGGATTCACATAGTCTCGTGCTGCACGTTCTTCTTCCTCTTTCTGCACTTTAAGCTCCCCTGTCAGATCACGATAGAACATTACTTCTGTCATGGCCATATATGGAAATATCCACAAGAGTGCAATATAGAATGTAAAAACAGAAAGAAACATCAATGGGATAAAGCTTATCTTCAGCATAAGATATCTTCCGAAGTTTCCATGCATCATCTCCAGACTCTCTTTCATAGCCTCTGTACTTTTCAATTCCGGCTTATCTGCCAGAATATAATAAGTCATCTCCAGAGGAATAACCAGAATCTGATAAACAATCATTCCAACGATCATCAGAACAACACCTGTATACAGCCAGGTGATCAGCACCTCCACAGAAGCATCTTCACCCGGAAGATTCGCATTACTGTAAATCGTATAGGGCAGCATGGTAAGCAGATTCAGTACTGCCATAAAAAATCCGGCAACGATCACTCTGTCCGGATGATGTCTGTAAAAATAAAACAGGTCATTTAATGAATACACTTTCCCTCTGGCAATATTCAGATACATATAATTCATACCTGCCGCTACCACATTGATCAGCAGAGTCAGAATAAATGTAAATGCATACGACAGCACAATATCAATTGTTTCCTCTCCCGGAAATAAAGCCGAGGATATCATGCTGCTGATCAGAGCCAGTGCCTGAACTGCAACAAATGCCAGGATCAGTATCCCATATTTTCCTGACATGGCCTGCTTCGCATAGTTTTTTAATTCACGTCTCGATGTCATGTAATTCTCCTAAATCAGTCTGCCAGACCAAAGGCATCATGTACTGCATTCATTGCGCGCACGCCGTCCTTTTCATTGATCAGAACTGTCACACGAATCTCGGATGTAGAGATCATATTGATGTTTACGCCCTCATTATAGAGGCTCTCAAACATCTTTGCTGCTACTCCAGGATTACTCATCATTCCTGCACCTACGATGGAAAGCTTCGCAATATTTCTCTCAGAATGAAGCTCTGCAAATCCAAGTCTTGCCTGATTTGCATCCAGAACTGCAACTGCATCATCCAGATCATTTCCATCGACTGTGAAAGAAATATCCTTTCTGCCCGCACGTCCGATAGACTGCAGGATCACATCTACATTAATATTCTTCTTCGCAAGGGTATCAAATAATTTAAAAGCTACACCCGGCTCATCCTTTAATCCGATTACCGCAATTCTCACTGCATCTGTATCCAGCGCAACACCGCTGATCAACATTCTCTCCACTGTAACTTCCTCCTTTACCACAGTTCCTTCACTGTTGTTTAAACTTGAACGTACCACAAGCGGCACGCCATATTTCTTCGCCATCTCCACAGAACGGTTGTGAAGCACACCTGCCCCGAGAGTCGCAAGGTCAAGCATTTCATCGTAAGTGATCTCTTTGAGCTTTCTTGCTTTCGGAACCTTACGCGGATCTGCTGTGTAAACACCATCTACATCTGTATAGATTTCACAGGCATCTGCATGAAGAGCAGCCGCAAGAGCAACCGCTGTTGTGTCAGAACCGCCTCTTCCAAGAGTCGTATAATCATCATACTTGTCAACTCCCTGGAAGCCGGTAACTATTACAATCTTTTTGCTGTCCAGCTCTCTTCTGATACGCTCTGTATCAATTCTTTTAAACGTGCATTTCCATGACTGCTTGTCGTATGCATGGAAACCTGAAAAGCATTCAGGGAAACCGCAGGAACTCCCAGTTTATCCATCGCCATTGCCATCAGTGCAACAGACATCTGTTCTCCGATGGTAAAGAGCATATCCATCTCTCTTTTCGGCGGTTTCTCATTGACATCCCTTGCCATAGTGATCAGTTCATCCGTATATTTCCCCATTGCGGACAGAACGACAACCACGTCATTTCCTTTTCTGTACTCTTCTATACAGCGGTTGGCAACATTAAAGATACGTTCTTTATTTGCAACCGATGTACCGCCAAATTTCTTGACAATCAACATTGTTTTACTTCCTCCATAATAAGTTTACAGGAAAGAGAAGATTCTCATATCTTCCCTTTCCTGTTCTGTTTACAGTAATCACTGTACAAATATTTATCTGAAGTATTGTATCAGTGTCCACCTTATCAGGCACACTATATGATACACGAAATCTGTCAGTTTATCAATCTTTAACTCGAATCTTTGCAAGTACCTGATCTCCGATCTGAGCCAGTTTCTCTTCAAATGCTCCCTGTGTCATTTCATCAGTGATAAATGCACATTCCTGTGGAAGCTGTCCCAGGCTGATGATCTCAACATCACCAAATACCTTCTTCGCTTCTTCTGCTGCTTCTTTTTTGATTCTCACGAAAAACTTTCCTGTCACTTCATCCAGTGGTTTCAGTACTGCCGGAGTGCTGTTCCAGTTTGTCACAATATTAACATGGAGATGTTTTGCGGCATCCACAATATCACCAACTACAGCACTTGCTGTAGGCAGTTTACCTGCACCGCTTCCATAGAACATGGCATCTCCAAGCATATTTCCATGTACAAATACTGCATTAAACACATCATTTACACTGTAAAGAGGGCTGTTCTGGCCGAGCATAAACGGTGCTACCATTGCATAACAGGTTCCGTCTGCCAGTCTGCGGCTGGTTCCAAGAAGTTTGATGGTTCTGCCAAGCTTTGCAGCATACTCCATATCTTCAGGTGTGATTTTTGTAATTCCCTCTGTATAAATATCTTCAAAATCAAAATATCTCTCATAAGCAAGAGAGGAAAGGATTGCGATCTTACGGCATGCATCGTATCCTTCCACGTCGGCGGTAGGATCTGCCTCTGCATAACCCTTCTGCTGTGCTTCCTTTAATACAGTGTCAAATTCACAGCCTTCTGTGCTCATCTTATAAAGCATGTAGTTGGTAGTTCCGTTCAGGATACCTGTTACTTCGTCAATCTCATCTCCTGTAAGGGAAGAATTGATGACACGAATGATCGGGATTCCGCCGCCACAGCTTGCTTCAAATAAGAAGTTAATGCTCTTTTCCTTTGCAATATCCATCAGCTCGCGGCCATGCTTTGCAACCAGAGCCTTATTGGAAGTGCAGACATTCTTTCCTGCCAGAAGTGCCTTCTTTACAAAAGTATAAGCAGCTCCACACCGCCCATAACCTCTACTACAATATCTACTTCCGGATCACTGACGATCTGTTCATAATCATGGACCAGAACCTTCTCTACCGGCTGTCCCGGAAAATCACGAAGATCCAGAACATATTTTACATGAAGTTCCTGTCCGGCACGTCTGGAAATGCTCTCTTTATTTTCATTTAATACTTCAAATACACCGCTTCCAACTGTGCCATATCCTAAAATTGCTACATTGATCATTTTCTTTTACTCCCTGCCTAATATTTTCAGATAATGAATTCCTTCATTCTGTTCAATCGTCTCTACCATTGCTTCTGCATCCCCCTCGCCCGGAAGAATGTCCACACTCAGAGTAAGTGTGGCAATCCCATTGATAGGAATACTCTGATGAATGGTGAGAATGTTTCCATGAAACCGTGCAATCGTCTGCAGGACAACCGACAAAAGCCCCGGTTCATCATCCATCTGGATAATAAAGGTGATCGTCTTTCCCCTTGTCTCTTCATGAAATGGAAAAATATCATCTTTGTATTTGTAGAAAGAGCTTCTGCTGATTCCTGTGCGCTCTGCTGCATCCTGTACAGTGTCCACTTTGCCGGAGTCCAGAAGCTTCTTTGCCTCCACCACCTTCAGCAGGACTTCCGGAACTGCTCGTTCCCTCACTACAAAATATTTCTTTTTCTCTGTTACTGGTTTCTGCATATCAATTTACCTGTCCGTTCTTTAAAGACATTTGTTTTTACACACTGGATATATTATCACACCACACAAAAATACGCAAGAAATATATTCTGCTGAATCATTGTGTAAAATCATTATGCCTCAACACGAAAAAGGCTGTCCTGATTTCAGACAGCCTTTTTTATTCTTTTATTTCTTCAGTGCGATCCATTTCAGATATGCATTGATGAAAATATCAATTCCTCCGTTAAGTACTGCATCCACATTTCCGGTCTCCTCGTTTGTACGATGATCCTTTACCATGGTATATGGCTGCATAACATAAGAACGGATCTGATTTCCCCATCCGATATCTGTCACCTCACCGCGGATACCGGAGAGTTTTTCCTCTGCCTCCTGCTGCTTGAGAAGATACAGCTTGGCTTTCAGCATCTGCATGGCTTTATCTTTATTCATGTGCTGAGAACGTTCATTCTGACACTGTACCACGATTCCGGTAGGATAATGTGTGATACGGATGGCAGATGATGTCTTGTTAATATGCTGACCGCCGGCACCACTGCTTCGATAAGTATCAATACGGATCTCATCGTCATTGATCTCTACATCCAGATCCTTCTTGATATCCGGCATAACATCACAGGATACAAAAGATGTCTGTCGCTTACCTGCTGCATTGAAAGGAGAAATACGCACCAGACGGTGAACTCCCTTCTCTGATTTCAGATAACCGTAAGCATTTGTTCCGTTTACCTGGAAAGTAACCGATTTGATACCTGCCTCATCGCCGTCCAGATAATCCAACACTTCCAGGGTAAATCCTTTCTTATCTGCAACGGCTGTACATACGGTAAAGCATACCGCACCAGTCACAGGCCTCTGTTCCGCCTGCACCTGCATTCAACTTAATGATAGCATTCTCACTGTCATATTCTCCGGAAAGAAGTGTCTTGATACGGATATTGTCAAAATCCTTCTGAAACTCATCCAGCATTTCCTGAATCTCAGGAATCAGTGCAGGATCGTTCTCCTCATATCCCATCTCGATCATGGTTTCCATATCTTCCATCTGTGTAACCAGATTCTGATAGGTCTCCATGTCATCTTTCATGTCTTTTAATTCTTTCATTTTCTTCTGGGAAACTTCTGCATCATCCCAGAAATCAGGCGCTTCCATTTCGCGCTCTAATTCTTCGACCTTCTGCTCTTTGTTAGCCAGGTCAAAGTGAATCCCTCACTTCCACTAATGGTTCTGTATAAGTCGCAAGAATGCTCTTGAACTGGTCTAATTCAACCACAGCTTCACCCACTTTCTTATTATAAATATTCTCTGTCGGACTCCCTGTGGATAACCGACTGAATTGCTATAGATTATAGCAGTCCTGATAAATAATTCGTTTAAAATAATAACATATCTTTAAGCAAATTACAAACAAAGAATTACACATAAAACCTGTGTAATTTATGAGAAGAAGCTCTCTGCAACACTTATATCTGCAATATATCCCACTGTTCCTGTCATATAGATAGTTCCGTCCTCTTCCATATCGATCTGTATCATTCCGCCCGGCTGATTTACATTAATACGGGATTCCACCAGTCCCAGCTTATAGGCTGCCGCTGCCGCCGCACAGCTTCCTGTTCCGGAAGCCTTTGTATATCCGGAGCCTCTTTCCCAGATTTCAATCTCCAGATTTCCCTTGTCGACCTGACGGCAGATCTGCAGGTTCATTCTCTCCGGAAATTCATCTGCATTCTCCACATAAGGTCCCAGATTCTTTACAGCTTCTGCACTTACATTGTCTGTAAAAATAATGCAGTGTGGATTACCAACTGTCAGGCAGGTAGCCTTGTATTCTTTTCCATGGAATACGAAATTCTCCTTAATTACTTCACGAACTTCACCGGAAACAGGGATATCGCTGGAGATAAAAGATGGTTTTCCTATGTTTACTTTAAATTCCGTTGCCCGGCTGTTCAGGCATTCCACATGAATCGTGCCTGACATAGTTTCAATGTCAAATTTTTCTCAGTAATATATCCATTATCCATCAGATATTTGGCAAAAATACGCACGCCGTTTCCACTGATGCAGATTCACTTCCGTCTGCGTTAAAAATACGCACACCCAATTTCCCATCAATTTCTACCGGTCCATAGAGCACACCGTCAGCGCCAAGCCCAAATCCTCTCTGGCAGAGAAGTGCAATCTTCTTTCCCTGAAGCTGTACCTGATTTTTCTTCGGATCAAGAATCAGATAATCGTTTCCAAGTCCCTGATATTTACTCATAATAATTGTATTTGCCATAACCATATCTCTCCTTCTGATTTATAATCCCGGATACTTCCCGCTTTTGTATCTGCACCGATAATCAATTGTCGGGCAATCTTCCCAACTCACTTCGCCACTTGTCTGAGTCCCCACCCACTGCTTATTGCTCTTCGCAATTGAAGCAAGGGACTTACTTGATTCGGTTAAATTTTGTGTCAGGTAATTTTCTCATATCACATCCTGACTTTATATTCATTATATTTTATTGTTTTTACCATGTATATAGAGTAAAATGCTTGAAATATTGCAAAAAATGCTCTGTAAGTGTTACAAAAAAGACCATTATATCAGTTCTCTGATATAACAGTCTTGCAACAACATCACTCCTCTCTGTTCAGTTTTCTATTTCTTTACCCTATTTCGAAATAGTTACAAAGTTTTTACGATTACTTTGTAATTGCATGATACTATTATCGTGTAATAATGTCAATATCTTTGTAGCATATTTTCTCAGAAATTATAAAATATATTCGTTACTATTTGTTACATTCTTAGTAATAATTGTACATTTGCGTATTAAATGATATGATTATACCATGAATCAAACTTTTCCCTCCGCTTATTGCTTTCCACTGCTTATTTCTTTTCACAATCTCCACAGAGGACTTGCTTGATTCGATTAAATAATCATTGCAGATATCGGAGGCAGATATGTTATTATCAGAACAGTTCTATCAGACAGAAAAAACAGGATACCTGAACGAACAATTCCGACTTTTTCATCTTAAAGACCAGACCAGAAAGGAATTCTCTTACCATTATCATGATTTTCACAAGGTAGTTATCTTCATCTCCGGCAAGGCTGCTTATCATATAGAAGGAAAAGCTTATCAACTGAAACCATGGGACATTCTTCTGGTAAACCGCCATGCCATCCACCGCCCGGAGATTGATCCATCTGTTCCATATGAACGTTTTATTCTCTGGATCCAAAACGATATTCCCTGGCAAGAACTGCTGAAATGCTTCCAGAAAGCAAATGACCGAAGCTATAATCTGGTACGTCTGAATTCTGCTCTTCAGGAAAAGATGAAAGACATCCTGTTTGAACTGGAAAATTCCGCAAAATCCGATGAATATGGAAAGGAAATCCTGACACAGTCACTTTTTCTTCAGTTTATGGTTTATCTGAACCGTATCTTTCTGGAAAAGCAGTACATTTTTGATAAAAAATCCTACACCTTTGACTCGCAGATTGCCAGTATCCTTCAGTATATCAACCACAATCTGAAAGAAGATCTGTCTGTAGAAACGCTTTCTGCCAGATATTATGTAAGCAAGTACCATCTGATGCGGAAGTTCAAACAAGAAACCGGCTATACCCTTCATAATTATATTGTAAACAAGCGGCTTCTTATGGCACGTACTCTGATTTCAAATGGAATGCCTGTGACAAAAGCAGCACAGGAAAGCGGGTTCGCAGAATACAGCACTTTTTCCCGGGCATACCGTAAACAGTTCAAAACCAACCCCAGCGAAGAACTGCCTCATTATAGCAATCCTCTAAAATAATGCATCCACTACTTTTACACAACAATTCCATAACACAAAAAGATGTAACCATGTCTGAAAGACTGTTTCCTCTCAGACATAATTACATCTTTATTGTTCTCAGGTCATGCAGATATTCGCGCTCCGCTTACTGTTTCACTTTCTTCTTCGCTGTCGCACAGTAGAATACGAATCCCAGCAGTACCAGTGCCACGATCATCCATCCGGCCAGTGCTGCTGTTCCCAGACCTGCAAATTTATCATAGTAACCTTTCAGATAGATCACAATGATAATCGCCGGAATTCCATAGGCAACATAATTTTTCAGACATTTCGGGAATTTCATGCCTGTACCGGCATTCACCTCTGCAATGAAATTGTCCCATCCCCATCCGTTCTTTCTGGTACAAAACAGAAGGTAACCAAGACTTCCAAGAGGAAGAAGGTTATTAGAAACAATAAAGTCTTCCAGATCCATAATGTTGCTTCCATCTCCGAATGGCTGGAATCCGGAAAGTACATTGAATCCAAGCACACATGGAATGCTTAAGATCACAACAAGAACTGCGCAGACAACAACACTCTTTTTACGGTTCCAGCCAAACAGTTCCATATTAAACACGATCAGGTTCTCAAATACAGCAATGATCGTTGAAACCGCAGCAAATGTCAGAAACAGGAAGAACAGACTTCCCCACAAAGCCCCTCCGCTCATCTTTGCAAAAATATTGGGCAGAGTGATAAAGATAAGGCTTGGACCTGCATCCGGCTGGATTCCATAGGAGAAGCACGCCGGAATAATGATAAATCCTGCTGTCAGCGCAACAAAAGTATCGAGTACGGTGATGCTTACCGCCTCTCCGGTAAGGCTTCTGGATTTGTCCAGATAACTTCCGAAGATCAGCATGGCACCAATACCAATGGATAATGTAAAGAATGACTGACTCAATGCCGCAAATACTACATTACCAACTCCTGCTTCCTTAATCTTCTGAAAATCAGGAATCAGATAGAAGCTGATTCCTTCTCCCGCGCCTTCCATCATTACTGAATGAACCGCAAGGATCACCATAATGATAAGCAGTGCACTCATCATTACTTTGGAGATTTTTTCAATACCATTCTGCAATCCCATGAAACAGACTGCAAATCCAATCAGACAGATGATCACCATCCATAACATCATCGTCGGTGCATTTCCCAGCATATCGGAAAAAGACTGTGTTACTGCTTCCGGAGTCGCTCCAACGAAATCTCCCCGCAGACTCTTCACACAATAGTAGATCATCCATCCTCCTACTGTTGTGTAAAACATCATCAGCATATAGCATCCAATAATACCAATAAATTTCAATGGCTTCCAGCAGCTTCCTGCAGGTGCCAGTTTGTCAAAACATTTCGCAACACTTGTGTGGCTTCCCCGTCCTACCGCAAATTCTGCTACCAGAACCGGAATACCGAGAATAACCAGAAAACATAAGTAGATCAGGATAAAGGCCGCGCTCCATATGCCCCGCAGATATACGGAAACTTCCACACGTTTCCAATACCGATGGCACATCCTGCTGACACCAGGATAAAACCAAGGCGTGAGCGAAAGACTCTCTTTTCATACTGTTTTTCCCCCTTTATGGAATTGTTATGTGACTGTTCATCAATCATAATCACATAGCTGTGGATGTACTGAACAGTTCAGACAGATATTCACAATCTGCCAATTCAACGCGCTAACGTGTTTTTGCGCACGATAAAAGGGCCTCATGATTCAGCCCTTTTATTTTGCAGCAGACATGATCTGCTCACAATGTTCTTTTTACAAAATCATTACTGCCCGCTCTGTAGTAATGAACTCACCACATACAGAAATGGGAGTCTTCTCAACTGAGATAAACGAGTCAGACCTTATTCTTACGTCCACAGCACTGTTTGTATTTCTTACCGCTTCCACATGGGCAGGGATCGTTCGGATATACTTTGATTTCTTTTCTCTGAACCGGTTTCTTAGGACCGGCACTGTCATCCTTGTTTGTTCCGGTAACTTTAGCTACCTGTTCACGCTCGATCTTCTGCTCTACATGTACATGGTACAGCATACGAAGAGTATCTTCCTGAATGGATGTGATCATTTCGTTGAACATATCAAATGCACTCATTTTATATTCAACAACCGGATCTCTCTGTCCATAAGCAGCAAGTCCGATACCCTGACGAAGGATTTCCATATCATCAATGTGATCCATCCACTTGCTGTCAATGCATTTCAGAAGTACAACTCGCTCTAATTCACGAAGCTGCTCCGGTTCCGGGAACTCTGCTTCTTTTTCTTCATAGAGCTTCACTGCCTCTTCTTTCAGTTCATGTCTGATCTCATCGCGTTTCTTGCCTTTTACACTCTCAGCTGTAAGCGGTCTGATCGGAATGATCGGAGTAAGAACACCGTTAAATTCATTCAGATCCCACTCTTCAGAATCTACATCATCAGAGAAACACATATCAACATAAGTATCCACTGTATCCTGGATCATCTTATAGATTGCTTCGCGCATATTCTCACCGTCGAGAACCTGACGACGTTCTTTGTAGATGATCTCACGCTGTTCATTGTTTACCTGGTCATAATCAAGAAGATTCTTACGGATACCAAAGTTGTTAAACTCAATCTTCTCCTGAGCTTTCTCAATTGCATTGGAAAGCATCTTGTGCTCAATCTGTTCATTCTCTGCAACACCAAGAGATGTAAAGATCTTCATCAGTCTCTCAGAACCGAACAGACGCATCAGGTCATCTTCTAGGGAAATATAGAAACGGGATTCACCCGGATCTCCCTGACGTCCGGAACGTCCGCGAAGCTGATTATCAATACGTCTGGACTCATGACGTTCTGTACCGATGATCATCAGACCACCTGCATTTCTTGCCACATCATCCAGCTTGATATCTGTACCACGACCAGCCATGTTAGTGGCGATCGTAACTGCTCCTGCCTGACCTGCCTGTGAGACAATCTCTGCCTCAAGTTCATGGAACTTGGCATTCAATACATTATGTTTGATTCCCTGTCTCTTCAGCATACGGCTGAGAAGCTCGGAAGTTTCAATCGTAATGGTACCGACCAGTACAGGCTGCTGTTTCGCATGAGCTTCCACTACAGCATTGACAACTGCGTTGAATTTCTCTTTCTTTGTCATATAAACAGCATCTTCATGGTCAACTCGGATAACCGGTCTGTTAGTCGGGATCTCTACAACGTCCATTGCATAGATATCACGGAATTCTTTCTCCTCTGTGACAGCTGTACCGGTCATACCGCCCTTCTTATCATATTTATTAAAGAAGTTCTGGAAAGTGATGGTTGCCAGAGTCTTGCTCTCACGTTTAATCTTAACATGCTCTTTCGCTTCGATTGCCTGATGAAGACCATCTGAATAACGGCGTCCCGGCATGATACGTCCGGTGAATTCATCAACAATAAGGATTTCATCATCTTTAACTACATAATCCTGATCCTTATGCATCAGGTTATGGGCACGAAGTGCAAGTGTAATATTATGCTGAATCTCCAGATTCTCCGGATCTGCCAGGTTTTCAATATGGAAAATTTCTCAACCTTATGAACGCCCTGCTCTGTAAGGTTTACGATCTTATCTTTTTCATTTACAACGAAGTCACCTGTCTCGATAACTTCTTCACCCATGATGGCTGCCATCTTGGTCATCTCATGGCTGGCTTCACCGCGCTCTAACTGCTGAGCAAGGATATCGCAGGCCTCGTATAACTTGGTTGACTTACCGCTCTGTCCGGAAATGATAAGAGGTGTACGTGCCTCGTCGATGAGAATGGAGTCGACCTCATCGATGATACAGTAGTGCAGATCTCTCTGTACCAGCTGTTCTTTATAGATAACCATGTTGTCACGCAGATAATCGAAACCGAGTTCGTTGTTCGTAACATAGGTAACATCACAGTTATATGCAGCACGACGCTCATCCTGCTTCATATCATTTAAAACAACACCGACTGTCAGGCCAAGAAACTCATGGATCTTTCCCATTTCTTCCGCATCTCGTTTAGCCAGGTAATCGTTGACTGTTACGACATGCACACCTTTGCCTTCCAGTGCATTTAAATATGACGGAAGTGTGGCGACAAGTGTTTTACCTTCACCTGTTCTCATCTCTGCGATACGTCCCTGATGGAGAATGATACCACCGATAAGCTGCACACGGAAATGTTCCATTCCAAGAACACGCTTGCCTGCTTCACGTACAACCGCAAATGCCTCAGGAAGCAGATCATCCAGTGTCTCTCCCTCTTCAAGACGTTTCTTAAATTCTCTTGTTTTTCCTCTGAGTTCTTCGTCGCTTAACTTCTGCATGTCCGGGCGCAGGCTCTCAATTTTCTCAACCAGAGGCATGATACGCTTAACCTCTCGCTGGCTGCGGGTCCCGAATACTTTTGAAAACATATTCATATTAGGTTTTACTCCTGTTTATTTCTTTTTTATACAAGCATTGCTGCCATATAACAATTGCTACTGTGCGGAATAATTTCTGTTCACTCCGTCCACAGCAGACATGTCAGCAGCATGCGAACATTACAAACGCTTACTATAATACACAATACTTGTATATTCTAACACTTTCCGTTATGGAAAACAATGAATTTTTCATGAACAAACCAAGAAAATTACGGAGTCACCAAATTTACGTTACTGTTCACTCCGTTCACAGTAACGTAGCCAAAATTCATTCCAGATTGCTGCGGCAATGGAATTTTGGCTTGTATGTCTCGGGATTTTGGCATATTCATGCCAAAACACCTCGCGGGACAGTGGCATGTGAACAGTAACACAAAATATTCTCTGAAATTGTCATAAGTCATGATACAGAGAATAAAAAAGCATTTTTTATCCATACTATTTTCATGTAACAAAATACAGTATTTCTTAAAAAAGGAGACAACAGACTATGATTTTAAAAGAAAAGGAACGTTCAGTAATCGAAGATCTTCAGACACAAGAGAAAAGCTGTGTGGAAAAGTATGGAAAATACGCAGAACAGGCCAGAGACCCGGAGCTTAAAAATCTTTTCCGGAATATCCAGCAGGAAGAACAGAAGCATTATGAGTCTTTGTCAATGATTCTTTCCGGAAGTGTGCCTGAATGTAACTGTAATGACAGATCAGGCAGAGACTATCAGCCAAAAGCAGTCTATGCAGCCATGAGTCACCGGAAGATAAACAACACGATGCGTTTCTTGCAACAGATTGTATCGGTACAGAGAAGCTGGTGTCAGGAACATACAATGATGATGTATTCGCCTTTGGTGACAGTGGCGTACGAAAACTGCTGGCAGATATCCAGATAGAAGAACAGAATCATGCGGAGATGCTGTATAAGTATAAGACAGTGAATGGAATGTTATAACAGCGAAAAGGATGTCGGATTTGCTCTCGGCATCCTTTTTATATGGGATCATACAGGATAAAATAGTATAAAAAAATGTCAAAATATTTTATTGAAACTCCTCGTGATTTTGCTATGATATAGTAAGATTATGTCGGCAGAAGGTCAGTACTATAGATATATAGTGAATCGGAGACAAAATTCAGAAAGGGGATTTTTACATATGTACACAGGAAACTATGAATGTCTGGAATTATTTGTAAAACCAGAAGCCGGGAAAAAGGTAGTGTGAGCCTGAAGAAGGTAAAAGAAAACAAAACAGAAATAAAAGAACTGCAGCATATCTATGGGAACTGGATTAAATTCCCGACAGATAAAGATACAGAATATGAGATTACTGCACAGGACTGCACCATTACCTTTGCTTATTTAAGCGAATGTGAAAATATCCTGAAGAATGGAATCTGCGTACTGAATACCACAGATAATTTTAAAGCAATGAATAAAGAAGAATTTTTTAAATTCATTGGCACTCCGTACAGAGAGCAGTATCATTTTTCGCCGGTTGTGAACTGGAATAATGATCCTAATGGACTTTGCTGGTTTAAGGGTTATTATCATCTTTTTTATCAGCTGAATCCTTTTGGACAGGAGTGGAATAATATGTACTGGGGACATGCAGCAAGCAAGGATATGGTGCATTGGACACATCTTCCGGTTGTGTTAGAGCCTCAGGAAGAAATCCTGGATAATCTTGCAATCAAAGGTGGTGCTTTCTCCGGAAGCGCACTTCCGATGGGAGACGAGGTATACTTCTATCTCACAAGACATATCGGACCTCAGGATGACGGATGGGACACTGTTCAGTATCAGACAATGACAAAGAGTAGTGATATGATTCATTTTGAGCCGGAAAAAGAGATTATCAGGGAGAAACCGGAAGGTACTAACTATGATTTCCGCGACCCAAAAGCAATTAAGATCGGTGAGAAGTATTATATTGTATTAGGTGCATGTATAGATGAAAAAGGAACATTTCTTCTGTACGAATCTGAAGATGCAGAGAACTGGAAATACAGATGTCCTCTGATTACAGAGGAAACAAGGATCAGAACCATAGAGTGTCCCGACTTTTCCCGCTGGATGATAAATATGTAGCTATGGGCGCATGGATGAGTCATTATGATGAATACGGAAGATTCCAGCAGTGCAGATATTATGTGGGAGACTGGAACGGTGATGCAATGGATGTCCATACACAGCAGTGGGTAGACTTTGGAAGCAACTGCTATGCAGCACAGAGTTTCAGCATGAAGACCGCAGGATCCTGATTGGTTGGATCAGTGATTTCTATGGAGAGCATATTGCTACAGAGCCGGGAGCTTATGGAAGCATGACTCTGCCAAGAGAACTTCATGTGAAGAATGAACATGTATATACAAAACCTGTAGAGGAAGTTTATACTCTTCTGGGGGATACAGTATATGAAGGCACAGGCAGTGAGATCAAAGTCGGCTCCATTGCAGATAACAGATATTATGCATCTGTATCATTTGAAGAAACAGGAGATTTCAACATTCTTCTTGGTCAGGATGGGGATAAATCCATCAGTCTGACTGCAGAAGGGGGAAAAGTATTCTTTAAAATGGCTGGTGTGAAGAGTGATAAGATACAGTTTGTTTCTTCTGTGGAGAAATGCAGAAATGCAGAAATTTTTGTAGATGGAAGAACAATTGAGGTATATTTAAATGATGGAGAAGATGTTGGAACCAGACTATTCTACAATAGTAACAGACAGGGGATATTCTGCCTGAACAGTGAAAAAGATGCGCAGGTGAAAATTTGTGAAATGAAATCCATCTGGAAATAAATCAGAGATTTCAGAAATCGGAATCTTAGATTTTTTCGAATATCCGTTTGACTTATGGAAACGTTATAGAAAATGAGGGATAAATAGAAATGACCACATCTATGATAAAGGGCAATCCGCTGAAACTGATGTTACAGTTCGCGTTTCCTTTATTATTAGGAAACTTGCTGCAACAGACTTATAATATTATTGATGCTGCGATCGTAGGCCAGATTCTTGGCGCAAAAGCACTGGCAAGTGTAGGAGCAGCAGCAGTATTCAGTTTCTGGTACTGGGATTCTGCATGGGAAGCTGTACAGGCTTTGGTGTTCCTGTAGCTAAATATTTCGGTGCGGAGAAAATAGAAAAAATGCGGGATTATATCTTTAATGGAGCTGTATTATGTGCAGGAATCGCAGTGATCCTGACGGCATTATGCAGTGTTTTATGTCCTCAGATTCTGCATATTTTATCTGTACCAGAGGACATTTATGACAATGCATATAGTTATTTGCTAATCATTTTCCTGGGGATTCCCTTTACGATTTTATATAACTATCTGTCCAGTATTTTGAGGTCAGTGGGAGACAGCAGGACACCGTTTATATTTCTGGCGTTATCTGCTGTTCTGAACATTTTTCTGGATTTATTCTGTATCGTAGTGCTGAAACTTGGATGTGCCGGAGCTGCCATTGCAACCATTTCCGCACAGGCGATCAGTGGAATCTTGTGCCCTATTTTTATTATCCGCAAAATGAAACTTCTGTGGCTCAAGAAAGAAAACAGGACAATAAAAGGGGATGCAGTAAAGGAACTTCTGGCAATGGGAATGCCTACGGGACTTCAGTTCTCCATCACAGCTATCGGAAGTATGGTTATGCAGTCTGCGAACAACGGGCTTGGAAGTACATATGTATCAGCTTTTACTGCAGCAATGAAGATCAAGCAGTTTACCATGTGTCCATTTGATGCTATCGCAACCTCTGCTTCTGTATTCTGCAGCCAGAATCTTGGAGCGGGACAGTCTGACAGGATTAAGAAAGGATTGCGCTGTGGTATTACAGTGGGAGTAGGATATGGTATTGCGGCAGGAATTTTACTGATTTTTGCAGGGCGTACACTTTCTATGCTGTTTGTTGGAAAGAGTGCGGTGGCAGTTTTGGATGCCTCTGCCAAATACCTCAGATGTATGGGATTTTTCTACTGGAGTCTTGGTATTCTCAATGTCGCCCGTATGGTAACTCAAGGACTTGGATATTCAGGCAGAGCCGTTTTCTCCGGCGTAACAGAATGATCGCCAGAACAGTTGTCTGTCTTGGATTTGTAGGAACTTTTGGCTTTACAGCATCTGCTTCGCAGACCAGACTGCCTGGATCACAGCAACCTGCTATATTTTTCCGACATGCCTGTGGTGCATCCGAAAGTCTACAAAAATGCTTGCATCTATAGCAGTCCGAGTAAATAATGCATCATAATCCAGCCCATCAGAGTGTGAAATTCTGCGTCAGATATCTTTGCCGTGCGTTAGAGCGTGTCTGCAGATATCTTCCTTGTCTTTCGCACTCTGCTGAACTGTCTTAAATGCATTATTTATTAGGACTGTTATAATAAAAGTATGACAAAATAAGAAAACAGCTATGCAAGAGCAGCAGATAAAAATATCTGTACTCTTCATAGCTGTTTTATGTATGGTTTATATATGGTAAAGCTATTGACTATATGGATATCAGGTTAAAAGAGCTTCTGCTCAGATGCTTTTTTATCCGTAAATGGTCCTGCGACAGTTTTGACATCTCTGTGATTTCCAAAGAAATCCTGATTAAAGATAATCGGGCTTCCGTCAGGATTTTCGTATTTCTGCTCCGGTTCGAATGCCATACCAAGTGTTTCAGTTGAGATGATACCGTCGTTTTCTTCTTTGATGATATCATACAGGTTGGTCTTCAGATACCAGCCATCTTCTTTCTCTTCAACAGAGATATCTACAGTGTGTTCTGTATCTGTGACTGCATCTGTTTCTTTTTCCCATGCACGTGCTCCATTGAAATAGAGATTGCCGGATGCCATACAGGAAGATGATCATAATAGCAGTTGCCTGTTGTTTCAGAACCCATTCCGCAGTAACCTTCGAACTGTCTGTTCCATTCATCAAAGGTTGGATATCCGTTAAATTTGAAAGTTCCTGTGATCACATTGCAGTCATCCCACATATTTCCATTGTTACCCATAAGATCAGCCAGATCCTGCATACAAGGACGGATCGGTTTCTGAACGAAGATGTTGTTGTAGAATCTGTCATCTCCATGAAGGATGGTCATAAATCCTGCAACCTGAGTTCCGTGTTTGGTGTGATATGGAGTATATCTCGGAGATGGAATATCAGGTGCACCGTTGTCTGTACCGATACCAACAGAAACGAAGCCGCCGCAGATCAGGTTATGTACAAGGGCAACACCCTGGGTTGCAATTTTCAGTGCACGGTCAGACAGCAGGATATTGTGGTCGATCAATGTCGGACCATGGGAAACCTCAACGAAGATATCTTCTCCTACGCTTGTGACAGCGTCATCCCCTGCCTCGAAGTCATTAGGAAGAGCATTGTCATGGAAGAGATTTCCTGTAACGCGGGTTCCCTGTGCCTGCCAGTCAAGCCACAGACCACGGTGCAGTTGTGAATATGGTTGCGGCGGAAAATAACATCGATAGCAGCATGCATTTTGATACCGCCAATCTCTGCTCCTGCCAGATTCTGCTTGTTATTAATGTGGTGGATATGGTTGTCTTCAATAACAGAGAATACGCCTCCAAGATGTCCTACAATACCTGTCTGACCGCAGTCATGGATCTCACATCTGCGCACAATATGGGAACCGATGTGTTCTTTATCCCATCCTTCATAGGAAGCCTGGCAGATGCAGTCGCGTTCTGTCTGAGTTCCGTCTTTGTATTTCCACTTTAACCATTTGTTATCATTTTCAGGCTGCAGATATTTACCAAGAGAAATACCGCTGCATTTGGATTCATAGATTTCACAGTCTTCGATGATCCATCCTTTGGACCAGTGAGGACCGACCATTCCCTCCTGATAAGCGGTAGGGGGAGCCCACTGAGTAGCAGCCTGACTGATGCGGAAACCGGAGAGAGTGATATATCCGATTCCTTCACTTTCTGGATAGAAGCAGTTTCTTCTTACATTGATCTCAACATTTTCTTTATTGGGATCTTTTTCATGGAAGTTTGCATAAATAATTGTCTGATTATTGGCTTCATCCTGTTCTGCGTACCATGTATATACAGAGAAATCAGGATCCCATGAGATAGTACTTTTTTGTGGATTTTTAACTTTATCCAGAGTGGTTACTTCATACATGGATTTTTCATTCAGATATACATCTCCTGTATGAGCAATAAATGTAGCGATAAACCAATCTCCGGATACCAGGGTAGTAAATGGGTTATAATCACCGAAGATTCCGTTCGGAATGACTGCTTTCCATACAGTGCCTTCTACATTTTCCCAGTCTTTGACAGCTTCACTTCCTGTAATGTGCGCCTGTCCTTTTATTGCAGAACGGTAGGTGATACGCTTGTCTGCCGTTCCAGCGTGAATCGGATTAACAGCTTCACGGTATAATCCCGGTGCAACGATGACTTCATCTCCCGGAAGTGCCTTTGCAGCGGCCTCCTGAATAGTTTTGAATGGATTTTCTTTTGTTCCGTTTCCGGTCTGGATCACGGATGCATCAACGTAAATAATCATTATAAAAACCTCCCGGCCTTCTGGCCTGAATCCTTCTGTTTGCGGGCGAAATGCCCATAAGATATGTAATCTAGTGTAGCATGTAGATATGCAGCGAAACAATGGAATCCTGTGTCATTTTGTATGAATTTTGTGATGATTCATTACTGTTCACTGAAAACGTCGGATTCGAAAATAAGAGAACGAAAGAATTTCTGGCAAAAATCCTGTAAATAGAATAAATCTTGATACTTAAAACTTAAAATAGTGAGTAAATACCGGGCTTTATTTACCAGTAACTTTTACCTGCATATTATATAGACTTTGATGTAAATACTCTGCAGATGATATATTATAAAAAATACAAATATTTTCAGAAAGTGCAGGCTATCATGAATAAAAAGAAATCAAAGAATAAAAAACAGGATAAGCAGAGTGAGAAGCCGGTTCCGAGGAAAAAGGAAGAGGAGCAGACAGAAGGAACTGGTAGAAATTCAGCTCAGAACCCTTGCTATGGATTACTGGTCTGTACTGGAATATTCAATAATATACTGCCTGGATTTCAAAAATCAAAAATCCAGGCAGTTATTTTAATACCAGCGTGTCATTGGCAGATTCATTATTGATTCCTTTAGTCATCAGAATCTGGTGCAGATCAATAATTCCGTTATGGAAGGTTGCAGCACATGCTGACAGGTAAAGTTCCCACATACGCAGGAAGGATTCATCAAACATGGTCTTTTCCTTTTCTATATTCTCACGGAAATTCTTTTCCCAGTGGAGCAGAGTTTTATTGTAATGCAGACGCAGATTTTCAATGTCCAGAGTGTGGAAATTGTCCTCTGCCATATGATTCAGGATTTCTCTCAGACTGGAACAGTTCCGCCTGGAAAGATATATTTCTTGATCCATGGATCACCCGGATGTTCTTTCAGTGCACTGATAAAATGAAGCAGGAATAATCCGCCCGGTTTCAGAACTTTCTCTACACAGTCAAGGAAGAGCTGATAATTGTCACGGCCAACATGTTCCAGCATTCCCACACTGACTACCCGGTCAACTGATAGTTATGTTTCGGCAGATCGCGGTAATCCATCAGTTCCACTGTAAGATAATCTTCCAGGCCTGATCTTTGATACGCTTCTGGAATTCTGTATATTGTTCGTGGCTTAAAGTGATTCCTGTACCATGTACTTTGTATTTTTTGGCAGCCTCAATCAGCAGAAAACCCCATCCGCAGCCGATATCAAGAAGACTCATACCTTCTTCCAGGTGTAATTTTTTCAGAATATAATCTACTTTATTAACCTGTGCCTGATATAAAGAGTCATCGTCATGAATGAAGTAGCCACAGGAATAACTCATGGTTTCGTCCAGCCATAATTTATAAAAATCATTTCCGATATCATAGTGGCTGGTGACTTCCTTTTCCTGATTTTTTTGGATGTAGAACTGAACATGATCTTTTTCAGAGCAGATTCATTGGTAGAAAATTTGCTCATCTGTCCCAGAAAATGATCCAGTGCCTCGTAAAGATTTCCTTCAATATCCAGATCTCCCCGCATATAAGCCTCGCCTAATGCCAGGGAAGTGCTTTTTAGCAGCTCGGCCAGAGGAATTGTTTCCTTAAAATTTACTGTAAATGTGGGTTCTCCCTCTCCGATTGGATATTCGGAATTCTTGAACTTTACCAGAAATGGATAGTCCGTAAAGCGTTCAAGGAATTGCACCATTGCTTTTTCTTCAGCCTTTTCTCCTAATGTTTCAAACATAATATACCTCCTTTAACACAAAACTATGATACACCTTTGGGGGCGCTTATCGTCAAGGGGAGAATTAAACAAAGATATCTGGGAAATTGGTCAGACTTGTAGCAGAATAATGGAAATAGAAGAAGAAACAAAAAGTTCACAAAAAACATCTTGACCATCAAAGAAACACAAGTTATAATCCCCTATATAAAAATTTTCGTGCAAAGAGCAGACAATGGGTCTGAGAAAGAATCCCATTGTCTGCTCTTTTTGCGTACTACGAAGATTTTTGTTACTGTTCACACACCACTATCCCGCGAGGTGTTTTGGCTACGTTACTGAGAACGGAGTGAACAGTAACAGATTTTTGCATATTATAATCCGCACAATTCGAGAGGAGGAATATCATGAGGCTGAATCCCAAAGAACAGGAAAAATTAATGCTTCATATGGCAGGAAATCTTGCAAAAGAGAGAAAGGAAAGAGGTCTGAAACTGAATTACGTGGAGGCACTTGCGTATATCAGTTCTGAACTCCTGGAGCTTGCAAGAGATGGTAAAACAGTAGTAGAGCTGATGCAGCTTGGAACCAAGATTCTTACAAAGGATGACGTAATGGACGGTGTTGCTGATATGATCGGTGAAGTCCAGGTAGAGGCAACATTCCTGGATGGAACCAAGCTTGTGACAGTACATAATCCAATTCAGTAAGGAGGAGAATGAGCATGAAGATCGGTGAAATTATGGCCGCAGATCGTGAGATCACACTTAATGAAGGCAAGAAAACAGTGACAGTAACAGTGGCAAACAAAGGCGACAGACCGGTTCAGGTCGGTTCTCATTTTCACTTCTTTGAAGTAAATAAATGCCTTTCTTTTGACAGGGAAAAAGCCTATGGATATCATCTGGACATTCCTTCAGGAACATCTGTAAGATTTGAGCCGGGTGAAGAAAAAGAGGTTCAGCTTACAGAAATGGGAGGCAGACAGAGAGTATTCGGACTGAATGATCTCACCCGCGCCCAGGCAACTGACGATACAAAAGCAGCATCCATGGAAACTGGGCGAAATTAAAAGGATTTCTGTAAGGAGGGACAACAATGAGTACAAAAATTTCCGGAAGCAAATATGCGGCAATGTATGGCCCGACTACAGGAGATAAGGTACGTCTGGCAGATACAAGCCTTGTGATCGAGGTAGAAAAAGATTATACAACCTATGGAGACGAAGTAAAGTTCGGCGGCGGCAAGACAATCCGTGACGGTATGGGACAGTCTGTAAAAACCTGCAGTAAAGACGGAGATCTGGATCTGGTAATTACCAATGCATTGATCGTAGACTCTACAGGAATCGTAAAAGCAGATATCGGTATCAAAGACGGCAAGATTGCAGGAATCGGTAAAGCCGGAAACCCGGACATCATGGATGGTGTGACACCCGGAATGACAGTGGGCGCATCTACAGAAGCACTTGCAGGAGAGGGAATGATCGTAACTGCAGGTGGAATTGATACCCATATCCATTTCATCAGTCCGCAGCAGATCGACTGTGCATTATACAGCGGTGTAACTACTATGATCGGAGGTGGTACAGGCCCTGCAGACGGTACAAACGCAACTACCTGTACACCTGGACCATGGAACTTAAAAATGATGTTAAAGGCAGCCGAGGAATACCCGATGAACTTAGGTTTCCTTGGAAAAGGTAACTGCTCAGACGAAGCTCCTCTCATTGAGCAGGTTAAGGCTGGAGCTATGGGACTGAAGATCCATGAGGACTGGGGCGCAACACCTGCAGTTATCAATCACTGTCTGAATGTGGCAGATGAATATGACGTACAGGTTGCCATCCATACAGACACATTAAATGAAGGTGGATGTGTGGAAGATACACTTGCAGCCATCGGTGGCAGAACCATCCACACTTATCATACAGAGGGTGCAGGCGGTGGACATGCACCGGATATCATCCGCGCAGCAGCAGCTCCGAACGTACTGCCATCCTCCACAAACCTACAATGCCATATACAGTAAACACTCTGGATGAGCATCTGGATATGCTGATGGTCTGCCATCATCTTGACAAGAGAATCCCGGAAGATGTTGCATTTGCAGATTCCCGAATCCGTCCTGAGACAATCGCAGCAGAGGATGTTCTTCATGATATGGGTATCTTCAGTATGATGAGCTCTGACTCTCAGGCTATGGGACGTGTAGGTGAGGTTATCACACGTACTTGGCAGACAGCAAGTAAGATGAAAGATGAGAGAGGCGCACTTCCGGAAGATGCAGGACATGACAATGACAACTTCCGTGTAAAACGTTATATCTCCAAATATACCATCAACCCGGCAATCACACACGGTATTTCACAGTATGTGGGCTCTGTGGAAGAAGGTAAATTCGCAGACCTCGTTCTCTGGAATCCTGTATTCTTTGGCGCAAAACCGGATATTATCATCAAAGGCGGTATGATCATTGCATCTAAGATGGGCGATGCAAATGCATCCATTCCGACTACACAGCCGGTTCTCTATCAGCAATGTTTGCAGCTCATGGAAAAGCTAAGAACGAAGCCTGCCTGACCTTTGTATCCCAGGCTGCCATGGATGAGAATGTAAAAGAGAAGTACGGTCTTGAGAAAACTGTAGTACCTGTAAAGGGATGCAGAAATATCAGCAAAAAAGATATGGTATTTAACGACAGAACACCGGAACTGACCGTAGATCCGGAGACATATAAGGTTACTGTTGACGGCGAAGAGATCACTTCCAAACCGGCAGAGAAGCTTCCGCTGACACAGCTTTACAGTCTGTTCTAGACAACTTTAAACCATTACATTCTGGTTATCTGATCATAAAAATGATATTCGCAGGACTGTTATTTATGGAGTTTTGTGAGAACTTTTATAAGAACTTACCAAACGATATAATGACAGTCCTGTCAGTATAAAATTCTGATTTTTATATGAAAATAAGCAGGATTTATTTATCTTGTTATGAGTGTTAAATAAACTATTTTTGCTCGCGAAATATAAACAGAAAGATATATTGAAAAACAGGAGAGGAGAGAATATTATGTTAGGAGTTTGTCTTTTATTCGTAGGAATCGTACTGATCAACAACGGTATGTGTTCTTTATACAATGTAGACGGAAAATCAACCGCCATTATGAATATCTTTACAGGTGGTCTTTCTTTATTTATTAACTTTGTCAATCTGGTGCAGGGCAATTATTATGCAGCAGGAACAGGATTACTGTTCTGCTTTACCTATCTTTTCGTAGCCCTGAGTAAATTCCTGAAAGCAAGCCCGATTCCATTTGCATGGTTTTCTACTTTTGTAGCCATCAATGCGGTGATCTTCGGTACAATCGAGGGATTTACAGGAAGCACTGCACTGGGAATCACACCGGATCTGCGCTGGGCAGCAATCTGGTATCTGTGGGCAATTCTCTGGGGAACTGCTTTCGTAGAAGATATCTGCGGAAAAAAACTGGGAAAATTCGTTCCATATCTTCAGGTATTTGAAGGAATCGTAACTGCATGGGTTCCTGGAGTTATGATGTTGCTTCAGATTTGGTAAGATTCAGGAGGTCGAAATAATGCTGTGTGAACAGGTTTTGGGAAAGCTTCATGATTTTGATACTACAGGAAAAACAATAGAATATGTAGATATCGAATGGCACGAAGCATTCAAGAAAATACATAAAAAAACAACAGACAAAGGAACAGAAGTGGGAATCCGCATGGACGATTCCATTCTTGCCAGAGGTCTATATCAGGATGATGTGATCTACGCAGATGATGAGAAGCTTGTAGTGGTAAATACACCGCCATGCGAAGTGATCCGCGTTTCTCTGACTTCCGGACATGAGAAAATGTCTGCAAAAGTCTGCTACGAAATCGGCAACAGACACGCACCGCTTTTCTGGGGAGAGAATGATACGTTTATCACGATCTATAACGAGCCAATGCTTGTTATGCTTCAGAAAATCCATGGAGTTCAGGCAGAGAAAGAAGTGTTGAAGCTGGACTTTGACAAGAGAATTTCTGCAAGTATTCATAATCATCATCATTAAATATGACTATAAGGAATGTTATGAGTAAACTGTAAGGCAGATAATGTATTTACTGAAATTTGAATATTTAAGACAATCAATGTTAATTATGGAGGTTCTTCATGTCAGAAAAACAGTTCTATCTTTTACAGGTAAATGATGCGCTGTTTCCCATCGGAGGATATTCCCATTCCCAGGGACTTGAAACTTATATTCAGCGTGGAATTGTCCACGATGCAGACACAGCCAGAGAGTATATTACTCACAAAATCAAATGGAATCTTGCATATACAGAACTTCTGGCAGCCAGACTTGCATACGAAGCCGCAGAGAAAAAAGACCTGCAGGAACTTCTGTACCTGGAAGAACTTCTGGAAGCATCCAGAATTCCTATGGAACAGAGAGAAGCCGCCAGAAAAATGGGTTCCCGTTTCGCAAAAACCATTGAAAAGCTAGGGCTTTCCATCAGTGAAACAGGGATTTTCAGAGAATATCTGGATGCGAGAAAGGGAAAAGCAGTAAATCATTGCTGTATTTACGGAGTTTTCTGTGCAGAAATGCAGATTCCTCTGGAAGAGGCGCTGACACATTATCTATATGCCCAGACATCTGCAATCGTCACCAACTGCGTAAAAACAATCCCCCTCAGCCAGACATCCGGGCAGCAGCTTCTGAGCGGATGCTATGGGGAATTTGATGAGATATTAAAGGATGTCATGAACAGAAGCGAGGAGGACTTATGTCTCTCTGCACCTGGATTTGATATCAGAGGAATCCAGCATGAGAAGTTGTATTCCAGGCTATATATGTCTTAGTTTGAATTTGGTATTAGGTTATTCCAGGTTCAAGCGTGGATAGAAACAGAATCATGTGTATAATATGAAATCTTCAAAAATAATATGTGGAAAGTCAGTAAACAGATTATAAGAAGCTATCAACAAGTAAAGTAGAAAAGAGGAAATCGGTTATGTCATACGTAAAAATCGGAGTTGCCGGACCTGTGGGTTCCGGAAAAACAGCACTTATTGAAGCACTGTCAAGAAAGATGGCAAAGGATTACAGCATTGGTGTCATCACAAATGATATCTACACAAAAGAAGACGCCCAGTTCCTTGCAAAGAACAGCGTTCTTCCTGTAGAGAGGATCATTGGTGTAGAGACAGGTGGATGCCCTCACACAGCCATACGTGAAGACGCTTCTATGAATCTGGAAGCAGTAGATGAGATGATGGAACGCTTCCCTGATATTGAACTTCTTTTCATCGAAAGCGGCGGAGATAACCTGTCTGCAACATTCAGTCCGGAGCTGGTAGATGCAACAATCTTTGTCATTGATGTAGCAGAAGGAGATAAGATTCCGCGTAAAGGCGGTCCTGGAATCACACGTTCTGATCTTCTTGTAATTAATAAGATAGACCTGGCTCCATATGTAGGTGCAAGTCTCGAAGTAATGGAAAGAGACTCCAAAAAAATGCGTGGTGACAGACCATTCCAGTTTACAAATATCCGCGGAGATGAGAACGTAGATAAGTGGTAGAGTGGATCAAGAAAAACGTACTCCTAGAAGGAATGTAAAGGAAAATGCCTATGGATAACAAATTCGGAAAATATCCGCATCAGCGCCTGCGCAGCCTTAAAAGACGGAAGGACTATTCTGGAAGATTTGTCTTTCACAGCACCATACAAGATTATGATGCCCTTCGAAAAAGAAAACGGTGGGATCCAGATCATGCCTCTTTGTGCTTCCGCCGGAATTATGGCAGGTGATTCCCAGGAATTTTCCTACCATGTAAAGGAAGGTGCAGATCTGGAAGTCCTGTCCCAGTCCTTTGAGAAAATCCACAAAATGGACGAAGCTCAGCCGCCCGAACCATTGAAGTGCAGGTAGACAAAAACGCTACATTATACTACTATCCCCAGCCGGTTATTCCTTTTGCACAGTCAGCCTTTGACAGCAAGATGACTATCCATCTGGAAGACGAAACCTCTCGTTTATTCCTGCTGGAGATTATCTCCTGCGGCCGAAATGCACACGATGAACGCTTTCAGTACCGCAGATTCTCCTCAAAAGTCTTGCTGTACAGAGGGGACAAACTCATCTATCGCGACAACACCCGCTACGAACCGGACAAAATGCCCATGGAAGGAATCGGAATGTACGAGGGTTACACACATATGGCAAACCTGTTTCTTTCTAAGATCTGCAGCAGAGATGGTGAAAGTTGCAGTCAGGAATCCGGAACTGTCAAAACGGCAGATTCAACAATCAATCTGGAACTTCAGGAAAAATCTGGCAGATCCTTGACGAAGATTCAGAAATAGATGGCGGAG
>ENA-OQDD01000116-OQDD01000116.1-human-gut-metagenome-genome-assembly--contig:-NODE-116-length-31809-cov-2.407739_pt1 | contig 31809 bp, 39 predicted proteins | sample MGYA00242507_ERZ504598 | MGnify/ENA primary metagenome ERZ504598 (study PRJEB26092, sample SAMD00036318) | human gut metagenome | host: Homo sapiens | study: EMG produced TPA metagenomics assembly of...
AAGATCTACATCCTCACCCATCGGTTTGTTCTTTGCATGCACGCGGAGAATTGCCTCACGGCCTTTCACATCCGGACGCGCCACTCCGATCTTCCGGTCAAAACGTCCCGGACGTAAGATCGCCGGGTCGAGAATATCCACACGATTGGTTGCTGCCATAACAATGATGCCTTCATTGACTCCAAAACCATCCATCTCTACAAGAAGCTGGTTCAGCGTCTGCTCTCTCTCATCATGTCCGCCGCCCATACCGGTTCCACGCTGTCTTGCAACCGCATCGATCTCATCAATGAAAATTATACATGGTGCATGGCGTTTGCCTTCTTCAAAAAGATCACGCACACGTGATGCACCTACACCGACAAACATTTCCACAAAGTCAGAACCGGAAATGGAGAAAAACGGAACTCCCGCTTCTCCTGCCACTGCCTTTGCCAGAAGTGTCTTACCAGTTCCGGGAGGGCCTACAAGCAGCACGCCTTTCGGAATCCTTGCGCCTACTTTTGTATATTTCTGTGGAGATTTCAGGAAATCTACCACCTCTACCAGATCTTCCTTCTCCTCCTGCAGACCTGCGACCTTGTCAAAAGTAACTTTCTTATTATCATCCGGAGATGACATTCTTGCGCGGCTCTTGCCGAAATTCATCATCTTGGCATTTCCGCCGCCACCGCCACCTGCCATCTGGCGGTTCATCATCATGATCAGAAAGATCACAAGGGCACCTGTGAGAAGAACCGGAAGCAAGGTTGTCAGAAATACATTGTCTCCGGGTACATCCTGAGTTGTAATATCAATATCGTATTTATTCAACAGTTCGATTGCCTGATTGACATCTGTCACATAAACCTTCTTCTGACCGGAGTCAGTAGTATCTACAATCACAGAACCTGTAGGCACTTCTCTGTTCTGTTGAATTGTCGCATCAACCACTTTGTTGTCTTCAAGAGCCTGCTCCAGTTGCTTCTGTGTGTAATTACTCTGGGAAACCACCTGGTTATTCAGATAAAAATAACCGGCTACCAGCGCAATGATCAGCACCAGATACAGACCAATTCTGCTTGGCTGTTTATTCACTTACTTAAATCTCCTTTCAGTCTTCCCCCAGTTCCACTACTCCTATGAATGGAAGATTCCTGTATTTCTGTGCATAGTCCAGACCATAGCCAACTACAAACTCATCCGGGATGTTAAAGCAGCAATAATCAACTCTTACATCTCTGACTCTTCGCTCCGGTTTGTCCAGCAATGTACACAGACGGATGCTGTTTGGATTTCTCTGCTTCAGAATTTCGATGAGATAACTTAATGTTCTTCCTGAGTCAATGATATCCTCTACGATCAGAACGTCCTTTCCTTCCAGTGGCTGGTCAAGGTCTTTGACGATCTTTACAACACCGCTGGACTTGGTGTCATCACCATAGCTGGATACAGACATAAAGTCAAGAGAAACCGGCACTGTGATTCTCTTTGCAAGTTCACAGGTAAAGAATACACCACCTTTTAATACACAGATTAAATGGATTTCCTTGCCTGCATAATCCTTGCTGACCTTTGCTGCGATCTGCTTAATACGGGAATCTACTTCCTCTTCGCTGAGTAAAACTTTGATTTTCTCACTCATTTTCGTTTCCTCCTTGGTAATTTAATACTAACACCTTCCTGGTTTGGGGGTTAATTTTATACCTCTCATTTATCCTGCTTCCCACCATCCAGAGGATTTCTTTTCCACATGCAATCAGCGGAATGCTGTCTCTGTATTCCGACGGGATTTTCTCATCGATCATACAGCGGTTCAGCTTCTTTGTGTTCCCCTGCGCATTGATAACCATATAATCTCCTGTCCGTCTGGTGCGAATATACGGATTCTTTTCTATTTTATCATAATCCATCCATTTCGTATACTTTTTTTCTTCAATCTTCTGACCTTCATACAAAAATATTTCTGCCGAAAAAATTCCCAGCGGACTGGTCACAGTCCCCGGAATTCTGATTTTCCATTCCCTGTCTGATATATTTTTTCCGCAAACTGTTTTTCCGTTTTGGATATCTGAACCTTTATGCTTTTCACCGATCATCCCGGCTGACTTCTCCTCTCCGTACCGGCAAAGTCTTACTCCCTCGTAATCTCTTCTGGCTTCCATGTGATAAGGAAGGCTGATCCGTCTTCCAGTCTGCATTTCATAAAGTTCCAGAACCTTCTCATAGTGAACAGCCGCCAGATCCTTCCGTCTGCCTGCCAGCTGTTCCATCGCCTGTTGTAATGCATAAACCTGAATGATTTGAGGCTCCATAAAAAATTTTTCAGTAAGTAATATTCCTTACCTTTCTGAAACTCGCCCAAAACCCGGCAGCTCTGCTGCGTAAGATATTCCTCTGCCTGGGAAATCCTTGCCGCAGTCTCTGCCATATGTGCCGCTGCCTTTCCATTGACCTGCTGTTCCAATATAGGAAGAATATGATGTCTGATTCGATTTCTGGTATATTCATCTGACAGATTGGTGCTGTCCTGAATATGAGAAATCTTCTTTTCTTTCAGATACTCTGCAATTTTGTCCCGGCTTAAGCACAGAATCGGGCGGATAATCTCTCCGTCTACAGGGCGCATGGTGCATAGTCCCCGCAGACCTGTTCCTCTGCACAGATTATGAAGCATAGTTTCCGCAAGATCCTCCTGATTATGCGCTAATGCAATTTTTATCTCACTGTCCTTTCTCCCACAGACGGCAGCTTCCCTCTGAAAAGCTTCTTTTCTTACAATCCTTCCCGTCTCTTCCTCGCCCAGCTTCCACTCCCGGCTCAATCCCGGAACATCATAACAATAAACAGTACATGGAATCTGCACTTCCGGCATATGTTTTCCACAAAGCTTTGGTCCCTGTCCGCTTCCTTTCCACGTATTCCATGATGTATATGGACCACTCTCAATGTAAAATCCAGTTTTCCCTGAAGCTCCTTTAAAATGCGGAGCATTGCCATAGAGTCACTTCCGCCGGACACTCCTGCCAGGACCACATCATTTTTTCCGATCATCCTGTTTTGCTTTATATAAGCAAGAATTTCTCTTTCCATTTTTATCCTGATTTCCTTTTCTATCTTAGAGCATTATTTTTCCACACGCCTGCCACCAGCACTGTCATATCATCCCGTGCATGATAATCGCTGTATCCCAGCACCCGTTCCAGTATTCCCCTGCCGAAATCTTTCGGTGATTCCTCGTGAACATCCATAATGATTTCTTTCATGGTTTCCTCCTCTTTCTGGTCAGGCAATGCATCCAGGACTCCATCTGTCATCATGATCAGGTAATCCCCATGGTACAGCTTTCTGGTAGCTGTCTCAAAATCAATCTGCTGTACAAGCCCTGCGGCCAGACTTTCAGAAGTAATAGATTCCACCCAGTGATCTCTTTTAATAAATGTAGACGCTGCCCCCGCCTTCAGAAAATTGCAGATTCCTGTATACAGGTCCACTGCGCAGATATCCACTGTAGAAAACATACCCTCCTCTCCTTTGAGTACCAGAGCAGAATTTACCATCTTTGCTGCCGTTTCCTGGGAAAATCCTGACTCCATAAACTGTTCCAGAAGTTCCACAACTGTCTCGCTCTCCCTGCATGCTTCCATCCCTGAGCCCATGCCATCCGAAAGGCACATAACAAACCTGCCGCCATCCTCCTGTCTGCATATATAATTATCTCCGGAAACCTTCTCTTCTTCTCTGGTAAGCCTAGCCGTTCCATAGAGAACCTGATAGCTTACATCCTCAGCAAAATGTACAGTGTGATATTCTCCGTTTACAATACATCTGCTCCCATTTACAGGTACCATGGAAATTTCACAGTATTTTGAAAGAAGCTGTGCGATCTCTGTCATGGAAATACACTGACCGCTTCTGGCACGCATGGTGAGAAAAATCTGTTTACGTCCTTTCACCTTATTCATCATCCATGCCCTGCGAAGGATCACATGGCTCTTTCTCAGTCCCTTGCGAAGTTCTTCTTCAAACTGCGGCGTTACTCGCTCCAGGTCATACAGATCACTGGCTACGTTCTCCATGATATGTGAGACTTCCATAAGCTGCTGTGCTACTGCCAGCCGATTCTCGATCATACGGTTATCCCACATCAGATTCTGCCTTTCTTTCTGAAAATTCTCTGCAACCGTCTCATAATACTGTACGGAACGGGGACATATGCCTGTCCAGTCAGCGCGGATGCCTCTGACATTTTCCTCGTTTCCACTCTCCATGGAACGTACCAGTGCCTCCACTCCTTTCACCAGTTCCTGACTGTGTTCTCCCCAGCAGATTTCCCTCTGATAGCATCTGCTGCATACCTTTGCATTTGTATCCTCAATGATCTGCTCAACCTGCCTGCTACTCAGATAATCTTTCCGATAAGGCATCCCGTAGAAAGTATCTGCCAGTTTCTGAAAAGATGCCGCATACTTCTCCACCCTCTCTTTCTGAGGATGGCCCTCCTGCAGAGACGGCAGTTCTTCTGTATCCGGCAGATTTTCTGCTAAAATAGTTTTTGCCATGTCCCGTATGATCAGCATAATGCTGATAACGAGCATGGCAATCATCCATTCCTGCATATTCTCCCCTCCCCTTATTCATTCCCTGTATATAGCAGACTACTGCATTCTTATCAGAGAATTTCAATAACTGTTCAACAGTCCTCTCTTTCACAAAGTACTAAACAGTTACAGATATTATATGGAAGGGTTTCTGAAATATCTGTCAAATGCAGACGAATCCTTCGCAAAAGTTTTCGACATTTATTACTGCTGTTTCTTAAAAACAGTCTCATTGTCCTTCACAAGTCCCAGTTTCTCTCTGGCAACCTCTTCTGCATATTCGTCTGTCTCCATATATTTCTTTAATTTATCAATTTCTTCTGTACGTGTCTGCTCATCTTCAATCTGTTGCTGAAGAGTGGCGGCCTTAGCATCATATCCTGTGAGGCGTTCCTTAAGGTCATTACTTCTAGCATCAGTCCTCCCAGAAGGACTAAAACAACCAGCGCAATCGCAATCATTCCAAGAGAGTTATACCCTACTTCTTTTTTTTTCTTCCTTTTCTTAGAATTACCCAATTTGCCAGCCTTCCTTTTTTAGCACATTTATACGCTTTATACCACAGAAGTTTACATCTTTTGACCGGAAATAGCAACCATTTTATCAAAAATTTAATAATTATTACAGGAATCTCCATAAGTTTCGTACAGCATTTTACAAAAATATCTCCGAGGACCCTGTTGCAGATATACGCTCCGGATAAAAAGCCTAAACCATAAAAAAACGCAGGATTCCTTCATTGCTCCTGTAAATCTCCGAAAAAACAAAAAAGGCACAACAAAGCCAGTACAAAATATCTTCCGTCCCGACAGCTTTATCCGAATGTGCAAAAACATTCCTGAATGCAGCCAGCAGATCATAACACAAAAGGAGAACAGCACCCACAGCTATTGTCCGGAGCAGCAGAAGTAATTCATGATGAATAAATGCACTCATCTCTCACCGGAACATCCTTTTAAATAAGGATTCATCCTGTTATCTGTATTCTTTGACAGATAAGTAAGACTGTCCACTTTTCCTTCCAGATCTACTTCTCCCTTTTCCAGATCAAGCTGCTTCACATGAAGCTGTTCTCCCTTTATTACAAGTTTCCCTGCCTGTGTAAAAAGCAGGATTTCTTTTTCATCAAAGGATTTAATATCCTTTACCCCGGTAATTCTCCCGTTCTGACGGTTTTCCAGCATCAGGCTGTGAGTTGAAAGTATCTTCTTCTCTTCCACAGACGCCTCCCGGTCACAGCCTCCGGAAACTATGACCTGCCAATCTATTACTTATCAGTAGTTTATGTGCCGGAAAATGGAAATAGACAATAAAATGTTAAAAATTTATATGTTCCCACTGCACAAATGCCAAAAGCTGCAAATTACCATCCGGAATCAAAGATATTTGTACATACTCTCTACATCTTCTTTTTTGACAGTTTCTTTTACATCCAGTACTTCTACTTTGACATTCTTACTTCCGAACTGGATTTCAATAGTATCTCCCGTCTTTACCTGTACAGATGCCTTGGCAGGCTTATCGTTGACAAGAACTCTTCCTGCATCACATGCTTCGTTTGCCACTGTACGGCGTTTGATCAGACGTGACACCTTTAAGTATTTATCTAATCTCATATTCTGCTCCTGTAAATGTTCTGTAATGGATACTCACGAATTACTCCTCCGGAGTATCAAAAAGGGGAACTCTCGTTCCCCCGGTTATCGCCTTTATTATTTACCGTTAACCATATCTTTTAATGCTTTTCCAGCTTTGAATTTCGGTGATTTAGAAGCTTCGATTTTCATAGTTTCACCAGTCTGAGGATTTCTTCCCTCGCGAGCAGCTCTTTCACTTACTTCAAATGTACCAAATCCTACTAACTGGATTTTTCCGCCATTTTTCAGTTCTTTAGAAACGACATCAACGAAAGATTTCAGAACGTCTTCTACGTCCTTCTTGGATAAGTTTGTCTCTTTCGCCATAGCTGCTACTAATTCTGTTTTATTCATGGTGTTTCCTCCTCTAATGATCTCTTTCTTGTTTGGTGGCATCTGCCAAAAGCGACAGAGCTCTATCCTCTATATATATACCTTTTTCCCCATATTGTCAAGGTTTTTCGTAACTGTTCCGTACAACTGTTCCGCACTGTTACTGAGGATAATCCCTGAAACATTCCTCTGCAAAATTCTCCCAGATTTCTCTCTGTCTGATAAGATTCTGAAGCTTTTCCACATTTTTCTCTGAAATCCACACCTTTTTGTGTGAATAATAATAATTTGCCAGTTTCCAGTATTTTTCAGGATAAGTGAAACGTACACGCAGATTTTTCCACTCTTCTGCCGAGATTGGACGGATTTTATGATATTCCCTGAGCATTTCCCCTGCCAGTTCCAGATTCCAGTTATATTTCTCCAGTATTTTTCTCATAAAACGATACAAATCTGCTACCTGAATATCAAAACTCCAGTGACCAAAATTTGTGACTGCCGTCCCCAAATGATCACCTTTCAGCATCAGAATATTATGCTGATTATATTCTCCATGACATACCTGTCCTTCCCGCCATGCCCTTTCCCTGAGATCATCATAATCCGTCTCGTCCAGAAGCTTTACTGCATACTGTGCCCTTTCAAGAAACTGCTCCACACTTGCCAGATAATTTTTCTCAAATACATTGGATGCTCCTTTGTTCCGTATAAATTTGCGTATCTTACGAAGCTCCTGATTGTGCCGGAGATATTCCTCTGAGAGATCTTTCCCTGTATTCCTCCACAGGTTCCATTTTCATTAAAATATGTAACCTTGCCAGTGTCCGGACACTTTTTAAAATATCTTCCCGGATTTTGTGTCACACTCTTTTCCTTCATACCAGTGCTGGAGTGTAAACCTTTGTTCAGTTTTATCTTTGCTGACCAGACTTTCCTGATTATTCCGCAGAAAATAATCGGTATTTATACCATTTTCCTGAAGTTTCATCAAAAGCTCCTGCTGTTTTTCCAGCTTTTTTTCAGAACCGTGAAATTCCCTCAGGATCAGAAGTCCCTGAGCTGTATAGCAGAGTAAAGCTCCTCTTGTCCTTGCAGAACGGTCTGCTGTCAGCTCATACTGAGCCAAAGTGCCAAGTCCGTAATCATACAATGACATATCCCCCTCTTAATCATCTTAATTCTTTCTATACATATGAAGAAAATCCGGTGGATATACCCCCGGATTTTCATAGAGCCACTGTTATTTACTATATTCTGATATACTGACCATTCCACAAAACTGCACTATTTCTCATCAAGCAGACCCAATAATATCTCTTTCTGATTCTTCTGTGGATCGGCAAGCACTACTTCCAGAAGACGGTTCAGCGTTTCTCCTATTTCACGCCCCGGCTTATAACCGGCTTCAATCAGATCTTTCCCTGTCACTGCCAGAGTTTTTAAAGATACACACTGATGTTCATTAATGATCGTCTCATAAGCCTCTTTCACCTTATCCAGACGTTCCTGCTTCTCTGCGCGTCTGTAATCACTCTGTGCCAGCATATCTGCCTGCTGCACTTCCAGATAATATGGAAAGAGCTCCTCACCGATACGGTTCACTGCCCTGCGCACTGCCTTTGTCATTCCCTCCGGTCTGTCATCATGCCATTTTACCAGACGGGTTACCTTGCGGATCGTATCATTATCGAATTTCAGCCTGCGCAGGATCTGTGCAGCCATCTTTTCTCCCGCAATCCCATGCATCTTGAAATGATCTCTTCCATTCTCATCTGTTTTCCGGACAACCGGCTTTCCAATATCATGAAGCAGCATGGTAATCCTGAGAACTTTATCTGCGCGTACATGACAGAGACTGTGCAGGATATGCTCCCCTACTGTGTAACAGTGGTGCGGCGTATTCTGGGATGTTGTCATACATGCATCAAACTCCGGAAGAAATTCAGCTGTGATCCCGGCTTCATAAGCCACCCTGAGATAATCCGGATGAGGAGACATCAGAAGCTTCACAAGCTCTACCTGAATCCTCTCTGCACTGACATGCTTCAGATTCGGTGCCAGAACCTTCAGTGCCTTACGAGTCTCTTCTTCAATAGTAAAGCCCAACTGCGCACTGAAACGGACTGCACGCATGATCCGCAGTGCATCCTCTGTAAAACGCTCCAGCGGGTTTCCCACACAGCGGATGATTTTTCTTTCAATATCCTCCAGTCCGCCGAAAAGGTCCACCAGTCCTGAAGAAGGATTGTATGCCATTGCATTGATGGTGAAATCCCGGCGTTTCAGATCTTCCTCAAGGCTTGCTGTAAAGGTGACCTCTTTGGGATGTCTGCCGTCCTCGTACTCACCATCTACACGATAAGTCGTGACCTCATATCCTTCTTTTTCCATAAGAACAGTCACTGTTCCATGCTGCAGACCTGTATCCACTGTTCTGTGAAACAAAGCCTTGACCTGCTCCGGCTTTGCGGATGTGGTGATGTCCCAGTCATCCGGGCTCCGTCCCAGAATGGAATCACGCACACAGCCGCCTACCACATAGGCTTCATAGCCTGCTTTTTCCAGTATATGCAAAATTGTTTCCGCGTTTTTCGGTATTTCCAGAATCATATGACCATCCTTATCTTCTTCTATTTATTCTTAACCCCGAAAACCGCACTCAGATATCTCTGCTGCCGGTTTTCTTTATTTTCTTATTGATTAGTATGCTCTTCCCCAGTAAACCATCTTCTTGGCAGGTTTTCCACAGCATACGCAGACATCACTTAAATGTTCCTGCTCAAACGGCATACATCTGGATGTAGCCTGAACATCCTCTTTAATCTTGTCCTCACATGCGCGGTCACCGCACCACATAGCTTTTACGAAGCCTGGTTTGTTAACAATAGTATCTTTGAACTCTTCATAGTTTGTAGCAACATAAGTATGGGAATCTCTGTGCTTACGTGCACGCTCCAGCATATCTTTCTGGATTGTTTCCAGGATTTCCTGTACTTTTTCCACAAGCTCATCAAATGTAACAGTATATTTCTCTCTTGTATCACGACGGCAGATCACAGCCTGACCATTCTCGATATCCTTCGGACCGCACTCGATACGGATCGGGATACCACGCATTTCCTGCTCTGCGAATTTGAATCCCGGGCTCTTGTCTGTGTCGTCTACTTTTACGCGGACTCCTGCTGCTTTTAATGCTGCAAACATCTCATCTGCTTTCTCAAGAACGCCTTCTTTTCTCTGCTGGATCGGAATGATCACTGCCTGTACAGGGGCGATTCTCGGAGGCAGCACCAGACCACTGTTATCACCATGTACCATGATAATAGCACCGATCATACGTGTTGTCATTCCCCAGGATGTCTGATGTACATACTGAAGTTTATTTTCTTTATCTGTATACTGGATGCCGAATGCTCTTGCAAATCCATCGCCAAAGTTATGGCTTGTACCGGACTGAAGGGCTTTTCCATCATGCATCAGGGATTCAATTGTATAAGTAGCTTCTGCACCGGAGAATTTCTCCTTGTCTGTTTTCTGTCCCTTGATAACCGGGATTGCAAGTACTTCCTCGCAGAAATCTGCATACAGGTTCAGCATCTGGATAGTACGCTCTTCTGCTTCCTCGGCTGTAGCATGAGCTGTATGGCCTTCCTGCCATAAGAACTCACGTGAACGAAGGAACGGACGTGTTGTCTTTTCCCAGCGCACTACAGAACACCACTGATTGTATACCTTCGGCAGGTCTCTGTGGGACTGGATTTCTTTTGCATAGAAATCACAGAATAATGTCTCTGATGTTGGACGTACGCACAGACGCTCCTGAAGCGGATCCAGACCACCATGAGTTACCCATGCAACCTCAGGTGCAAATCCTTCTACATGATCTTTCTCTTTCTGAAGAAGAGATTCTGGAATAAAGATTGGCATGTACACATTCTGTACGCCAGTCTCTTTAAATCTTCTGTCCAGTTCGTGCTGGATATTTTCCCAGATTGCATATCCTGCAGGTTTAATTGCCATGCAGCCTTTAACGCTGGTATAACCGCAGAGTTCAGCTTTCTTTACAACGTCGGTATACCACTGGGCGAAATCGTCTTCCATGGATGTGATGGCTTCTACCAGTTTCTTGTTGTTTGCCATGATTACTTCTCCTTTTTATGTGATTGTGTTGATCCTGACAGTGCATCAGGATATAGTCGCGGCGGAATGCATATTCTTCTTATTTTTCTTCTATAAATAAATTTCCTTATCTGCTTCACAGTCCAAAAATCTGCCTTTTTTATAATCCTGCAAAACCTGTCATATTATAAAAAACGAAAAAAAGAAGCCCAGCATCCCTCACAAGGGACCGAAAGGCTTCGGCGGTACCACCCTAATTAGCACTGTGCCCAAATGCCTGCACATTGCTCGCTCTTCTTCCGATAACGCAGGAAAAACGCCGTACTTCAATTGTACGGAGCTCCGAGGCCGGTTCCATAATTCACGCACAGAATCCTTCCACCACTGTTTCACAGCCAACCGGCTGTTCTCCGGGACTCTTCTCTGGGATTGCTCCTTATGTACTATTCTCTTCATCGCTGTATATATTTCGCATTTGGTTATATTTTATTTGAAATAAATTGATGTGTCAAGAGTAAAATCGTTACTGTTCACACACCACTATCCTGCGAGATGTTTTGGCATGAATATGCCAAAATCACACTTCTATTGTAATCTTACGTCCTGTCCGGTTATATTTATAATAACGGACCCCGGCTGCATCCAGCATTCTTTTGGAAGCGAGCACTGCCGGCGTGTCTGCATATTTATCGCAGTCATAGACAATCGTCTTAATACCTGCCTGAATAATTGCCTTGGCACATTCATTACATGGAAAAAGGGAAACATAAAGCTTTGCACCTTCCAGACTTCCTCCCCTGTAATTAAGAATCGCATTCAATTCACTGTGGGTCACATAAAAATATTTCGTATGAAGACTGTCACCCTCTCTTGCCCATGGAAATTCATCATCTGAACAGCCCTTTGGAAAACCATTATAACCCATGACAGGATTTTATTATCCTCACTCACAATACAGGCACCTACCTGAGAATTCGGATCCTTGGAACGCATCCCTGACATCATGGCAACTCCCATAAAATATTCATCCCATGATAAATAATCTGTGCGTTTATGATTTACATCCATTTCCCAACCTCCCCTTCACATACTTCACCATTCATCCGCTTCATAAAATCAGCACATTGTCTGTTACTGTGAACGGAACGAACAGTAACCATTATCTGCTTATAACTGACACAGCCAGAACTTAACACTTTACTCTACAGCAATTCCCATTCATCATACATGTGAGAGAATTACTATAATCATGCAGGCTCTGGCTGTTTTATCATTTTTCTTATTTTATGACTTATTCAGTCTCTATCTGATTAATTCTTCTGATATGTCTCTCATCATTGGAAAACGGTGTATTCAAAAATGTATCCACAATCTTCAATGCCAGCCAGGTCCTACCACTCTTCCGCCAAGTGCAAGGATATTGGCATCATTGTGAAGTCTTGTAGCCTCTGCTGTAAAACAATCTGTGCAGACTGCAGCTCTGATTCCTTTAAACTTGTTTGCTGTAATGGAAATTCCGATACCTGTTCCGCAGATCAGGATTCCCTTCTCACATTCGCCGTCAAGAATTGCATGTGCAACCTTCTTTGCATATATCGGATAATCTACGGAATCCAGACTGTCACATCCATAATCTTTATATTCAATTCCTTTCTCATCCAGATACTTCTTGATCTCCTGTTTTAATTCATATCCACCGTGATCACATCCTAGAGCTATCATTAATCTTCCTCCTGAAATTAATTTATTTTCTTTACCTCTTCAGCAGACTATTTAAATGAATCTTCATTATCCATCTGGCCATTACTGCTGATAAGATTATATAGTCAGGCATATATCTGCTTCACTACCTGATTATATCATACCACCTGTATGATCTTATGTCCCGCTGCTTTCAGCAGACGGTTCATAATGGCCTGTCCCATTCTTGGTGTATAAAACGCTTCTGAATAAATAGACCTGACTGCACTCTGGTCAAAGTCCCGCAACACTTCATACAGATGATGCGCTATCGTCTCTTCTTCCTTCCGGCTTCCAATGCTGACTACCAGACCTTCCGGATATCTGTCCTTTGTCTCGTCCGTTGCAATAATTCCAACCTGCTCGCCGTGTGCTTTCGCCTCCGCAGCCAGCTCATTGATCTTCTTCACAACAGCTTCCTCCGGTCCCTCAACAATTGCCAGATCTGCCTTCGGTGCATAATGGCGATATTTCATACCCGGTGCTTTCGGACGCACTTTGCTGTCAGCCGCAATCAGCCCCTTGTCCATCCTTACATCCCCTAGAGTCTCCTGAAGCATCTCCAGAGAAATATAACCCGGACGTAAAACCACCGGCACATCCTCAGTAAAATCAACGATCGTAGACTCAAGACCGATTCCCACCTGGCCTCCGTCAATGATCATCTCAATCGCTTCACCAAGATCCTCCTCTACATGCTGTGCAGTGGTCGGACTGGGTCTGCCTGAAGTGTTGGCACTGGGTGCTGCCACATAGCCGCCGGCAGCCTTGATCAGCTCCTGTGCAATCCTGTCGCTCGGAAACCGAACCGCCACACTGTCCAGACCACCCGTAGTCTCCTGTGGTACAAGATCCGACTTCGGAAGAATCATAGTCAGCGGACCCGGCCAGTACTTCTCTGCCAGGATCTTCGCCTTCTCCGGAACCTCCGCTACAATCGGAGCCAGCTTATCAAACTCTGCAATATGCACGATCAGCGGATTATCCGAAGGTCTTCCTTTCGCCGCATAAATTTTCATAGAAGCCTGCGGATTCAACGCATCCCCTCCAAGACCATACACAGTCTCCGTAGGAAATGCAACCAGACCACCCTGTTTCAAAATATCTCCACCACGCCGGATAGCCTCCATATCAAGATTATCCGCTGTCATGGATACAACTTCTGCTCTCATTAAATTCCTGCTTTCTTATCTGTTCTGTATTTTATATAACAATATTCCTCTTACTTTATTTTCGTTTTGTATGTTCATGATACAACAGAGATAAAAATTCGTCAAATGTTTCTTCTTTGGCAAACAGATATTCTCCATTATCCAACCGAACAAATAACAAGCTGACAGAAAATATTTCTCCTGTCAGCTCGTACATCAATCTCTTAATTTATCAAGCAATACATATACCCTTTCTTTTGTGAGTTCTGTGGCCTTAACTTCTGCTTATACTGCTTACCTGAAACAAGATTATAATTTGTGTATAAATCAAAAAGCATTATCTGATCGCATTCATACAATATTTATAGATTCTTTTATAGGTACGTGTAGAATAGTGAACGCCGTCATCTATATTTCCCTTAAACTCATTGTATGTACTGTAACCATTCTTCATCAGATATTTATAGGTATCTATCCATTGAAATCTCTTATTTAACCTGCTCTGCAATCTGTCATTAAAGTAACGTAACTGCGCTTCTTTTCGAGTTGGTTTCATTGCTGTATTTACCGGATTCACAGACATATAAAACAATCTGCAGTCACTTTCAAGTTCCTCTGCAAGAGTGTTCATACGCGCAAGATATGCATTTGCCTCGCCTTTATAATCAACCCCATTCCCGGAATTATGACTCGAAAGATCATTCACACCAAGATTAAAAATAACTGCTACGGGCTTATCTGAATCTGACTGCAGACGGGCAATTTCACTTCTCATTACTCTCTCTCCTGCTGTTTCAAACCAGCTCAGTCCCTCCCCTGTCTTACACACAAATGATACTTTTGCAACTGCATCCTTTCCATATTCCTGAAGAAGAGTTTTCTGCATAAAATACGTTCTGGAATCTCCCACAAAAATAATTCCGGAATACTCCGACAGCTGAGCTGCCAGATTATTGACCTGAATATCCGGCTCCTGTTGCCAGTTATACATAACTGCATATAAATGGGTTTTCTTCCTTACCTGTATCACCTGTCCCGCCTGATACTGCGGATTCTGAGTCTGATCCGGCTTCGTGCTCCATCCAAGAAAAGTATATCCGGTCTCGTTCTTTATTGCAGGAAGTGTCACTTTTCCATTACTGTCTGCTTTTCTTATTATCGTAGACCCATCTGCCTGATGGAAAATAACCACCTTCTGAGAAGCAGATGAAATCGCTCCTGTTCCCTCCGACGGTGCCAGTGATTCATCCTTTTTATTATCCGAATATGTAAAAGATGTGAAGCTTGTGGTTCCTTTTTCCGCATCGTAAACCCTTACTTTGCTGGTTTTCGCAAAAGCTGTTTGACAAAAACATGAACTACAGCAAATTGCTCCTGTCAACATCATAATCATCATTTTCCTGCTATAATGTCTAACCTGAATTATTCGATTCCTCATTTTAAAACTCCTTTCCTGTCATGTAAATATTCACAATCCTCATTTTCTCCTACTACTTATACAGTGTCATCTTTTCATTTTTCCACTGTAGCAACATATTTTTCTTATATATATTGCACATACATTATCATAATACAATCGTAATCCATATCTGTAAATTTTGCTTTTCTTCTCTTTACCTCCTAACAATTACTCTCCCAACCATTCCAGCCAATAACCAGCGTAAAAAAATATTTCATTTCCTGTGCATTTGCAGGTTCTTAGATATTCTTAGCCGGCAAGAATCTGTGTTATGAGCCGACCGTCTCACGTGTCTGAGCGAAGTTTGCAACGGAGCGAGTTTGAGAGGGCGGCTCATGCCTTTAGCAGATTTTTGGCGGCTTAGAATATCTTAGAGCCCGAAACCGCACAGGAAATGAAATATTTTTTTACGCGTCCCTTTTGATCATCAAAGATTACCCGCAATATTCTTTACAAAAACGCAAAAAATGGCGACACAAACTGCCGCCATTTTTCGCCCTCTTACTTATTAACTTTAAGAATATAAGTACTATACACCTCATCCTGGAACACAACTTCTCCAAGCGAATTCAGCACCTCTTCATTCAGTGCATCCCCATATTTCTCCCGTTCTTTCGATCCGACAAAAATATAAGAAACATCATACTCTTCCAGCAGTTCCTTCACATACTCCACATCCAAAGAAATATAAATACTCTCAATATCCGCACTCTTCTCATTCAGATCCGCAGTATCATCTCTCCACAGCCACTCATGCACATACCATCCCAGCACAGTCGGAAGCCCGGTCATAGCAGAAACACGCTCATAACCACTATAGCTGTCCCCGTTCGCCTCAAGCACAACCGGTGACCCTTTCACATTCTTCTTCAGCCATTTAATACCAGCCACATCCTCTGTGAAATCATTTGACAGGAAAGATGTCGCATTCAATCCTTTATATTCAGAAGGCTCCCATACCTTTCCAAACCACGCATACACACTGTTTCCAAAATAACCAAAGGTCCAGCAAAGCAGTACCAGACCGATCACTGACACAACCTTAAACACTTTCTTACGTGCAGCCACCAGCATACGGAAAATACCATATCCCATGGTCATCCCAAACAGCATATACGCCTGATAAGTCAGCTTAAACATAGTATTCGCCCTGGCGTTTCCATTTTCGTAAATATCTCTTACATAAACCAACTCCGGAATCACGATCAGCCCGATTGCACAGAGTCCCATGACAATCGCAAACAGATCCGGCACAGAGATTGCTTTCATCAGTTTATACAGACTTCTGTTCGCACCACCACGAAGCTTCTCCCAGATGATACAGATAATCAGCAGAACTGTCAGAACCACAGGCAGTCCCCACAAAATCAGCAGCTGATGGATCATAGAATGATTCTGCGCAATTCCCACACCTTTAAACATACTGTCAAACTGCAAAGTAAACGGCAGAGAAACAACGTATGAGATCACAATGATCTCCACTGCCTGAACCGCAGTCACTGCCAGAATCCTCTTCACTTTACCATCAAACTGAACGATATTGGTAAACAGCACCACTCCACCGGTCACCACGAAATAAATAATAAAATCCCAGAAATTCGTAAACCGGAACATACCGATCATCACTGCAGCCAGCAGGATATGCGGAATCAACAGCTGTTTTTTCCAGAACTCTTTTCGTCCAGGTTTCATGATCACTGCTTCTCTCATCCGCACACTTCGCATCCACGCATAAAGAAGTCCCACCAGAAACAGCACAAACATTACATTTACCACATGGGCATGGAGATCTCCCAGCACAAAGGAATAACATGGAAATTCATGGATTGTCTTGTCCGGCACATCCGGATTGTATCCAATATAACGGGTCGCATCCGGGAACCAGTAGCTGTCCGCTTCTTTTCCCTGCAGCTTCTGGAGCCATGGAATGATCTTACTGTAAACCACATAATGCATATTTCCCGCAATTGATACAGAAAGTCCTGCTATGATCCCGGCCACTGCCGGCACACAACGTTTCTTTCCTGTCAGGCTTCCTTTAAGCCTGTCCACAGACATCTGACGAACCAGTGAAAACGGAAGCACAAATGCAAATGCAGCCACAAAAGTACGCATCAGATTGTAAGTGAGTTCTACTTTACTGCCAGTCAGCTTCGTCAGAAATACTGCAAAATACTGTCCGCCATAATAATAGTTGATCGTACCTTCTGAATACCACAGATCTCTTGCAGGAAGTGTCGTACTTCTCATCATTGCTTCCATGAAACCATAATCCATAAATTTCTCAGTTCCGTATGCCTGCGGACGGAATCCTGCAAAATAAGTCCATATCAGAAAAAATATAAAGAACAGAATTTCCTCTCCGTAAATCAGTTTTCCCTTTCCAGACGGAAAGCAGTCAATTCCATTTTTTCCCTGAAAATGATATAAAACCCCACAGCCAACAGCACATACAACAGACACACCGATACATGTCGCTGCAGTAAATGGCAGTATCTTCGCAGTTACCAGAAACCACGTAAGAAAACCTGTCACAGTAATCGCCAGCACTTTTGAAAACATCCAGCCTTTGTCCTCAAATCCGGCAAACAGTCTCCCTGTCACAGGCATGGCAACCATTCCCATCAGAAATGCCAACAGCCACCAGGTCCAGAATGTCCATACATCTCCCTTTAACAGAAATGCAGACAGCCCTGCAAGAGCTGCTGCAAGAAGCACTCTCGGTGCCCATTTCTTCATCCGTACGTCCTCCTTAATCATTTATAAATCATTGTGGTTACTATAATCTTACACATTCTCTCTTATCTCTGTAAATCTGTGATCACCCGGCTCATAATCATAAATCCGGAGTAATCCCCGTAATAATGCATTTGAGATTATTCTGTTGTTTTATAGATCCGTATCCGTCCATCCTGAGTCTCATAAACCTTTTCATATGCTGCAGCAATTGTCTCCTCACGACATTCCTGCTGTTCAAATTCCGAACCTTCTTCAAACAGGATATATGTTATTTTTTCCTGTTGTACTGTTTTTTCAATGTTTCACTGTCAGATGTGGTGTATATCGTTACAGCCTGTGCAGCCCTGTAATTCGTATCATAGCCTGCAGACCATGCGTAATATGGCCATCCACAGTAAAGCATAGCTCCGGACATCGTCACTTCATTCATGCTGTACTCAGGAGTAAGTAAAAGATCGTTTTTCTCCAGATTCTCCTCCAGCCACTGGGTCAGCTCGCTGTTCATATTTACAGTCACACGTCTGCCCGGACCATTTCCTTTTACGATTACAATAAAGTCATAGATTCCGGTGGCACTCAGAGATATCACCAATACTATTGTCCAGTATCTTTCCCATTAGTTTTCTGTATCCCGGACTGCCCATTTCTCCCATTCCAAAGACTGCATACTGCCCATGCCCAGAAAATCGTCAGAAACGCATATGATATCATGATATATTTATGGTTTACATTAATATCCGGTGTCATCAGAAGCACAAAAGCAAAAATCACCGGAAACAGGAAACTCACAAGGATTGCTCTCTCCCGTCTTCTCATAAACCATACCATTAGTACCAGCCAAGGAAAAAACTCCACTCATCCAGAACAGATATTTCACAACTCCCGGGACAGTCTTATCCTCTGCCAGAAATCCCAGATAAATCTGAGGACTCATAGCACTTCCAACAATAAAAATCTTTGACTGAAGACAGGAAAAGAAGATGGATACCCCCGCCATGACAGCGTAATCCACTTTTCCATCCGAGAAAATAGCAAAGCCGCACAAAATCAGCAGACCACCGATCACTGCTGCCCCATTCCAGAACGCACACAGACCCAGAAACATTCCCATAAGCAGTGCCTGATCCAGATTTCTACTTTTCCATCCTTCCTTCGAGAAAATCCTGTTTTTTATCCAGAGTATTCCTTTCTCTTCATGTGCCGTCCCGGCTTCCAGCCAGTCCATAAACAGATATAGTGCCAAAGTCACCATCAGAAGTCCAAATGCCAGATGCCTCTGATTAAGATAAACATTAAAGTTCCACAATCCCCAGTTCTCATTGACAGTATATCCGATAAAGGAAGTGTTTTCTTCCAGGGTTTCCACAAGATTCCCTGCCTGGATATGCTCCCATACAAATCTGAAAAAAGCCATTCCGCTTCTGAAAAAGAACAGAAACAATGCCAGTACACCGCAGCACATTTTGCCTGTGATCCTAAGTGCAAGCTGATATAACAGCATAAGAAATCCCACAAGCGACAAGGTACTTACGATATTATAGGCAAAATCCATACGCATTCCAAGATATTCCAGATTTCCTGTGAGAAACTGAAACATAAAATGATACTTTACATCTGCACCTCCATAATGAGGATACTGTGTGGGAAAATTATTTCCTGCAGAAAAAGAACGCATCATCGCCGTATGTGGTGCATAATCTCCATACACAGTCAGGCCGGAATACAGGATTCCGTCTTTTATATAGAATACATAGAACATCATATATGTAATAAATACAGTCAGCAGACCAAAGAGTAATATTTCCTTTTTTAATCTGCGCTTATCCTGTATTTTATCAGTATTCCAGTTCCTGCATCCACCCTGTCTTTTGTATTTCCATACACTGATCAGTATAATAATAACTGCAGCACCTGTCATCCCGATAATATTTCCATACAAAAGTGGATTTTCAGCTTTTCCCACAACACTGAAAAACCAGGAAATAATATATACTGTCCAGGTCAGTAAAAGTGTTCCGACTCCAAAAGAAGCCGGAAGCATGAGCCAGATACGATTAATACCTGACACACTCCTTCCCTCTCCTGTCAGCATTTTCGATGCTTCACAGCCCAGCATTCCTGCCAGAAGCAGATAAATAATTCCAAGCATAATTTCTCCCTGTACATTTCCCCGCCATGCAGATACTCCTACCTCCGGGGGATTTTAGCAAACAAGTATCAGTATAACAAAAATCCTTACTTATTAAAAGCAAGTTCACATAAATTAAACATTTTAAATTTTTTGTTGCTTCAGATATTGTTCAATCCCTTTCACTATAGCTTCCACTATTTTATTCTGATATTCTTCTTTGCAGAGAAGTCCGGCCTCTTCCGGATTTGTAAGAAAACCACACTCTACAATATTCAAAACACTTTCACTTCTTTTTAACAGATAATAGGTTTTATTACCTTTTGCCACACGAGGGCGTTTTACTTTCAGTCCCAGATTCAGTTCTTCCTGGATAAACTCTGCCAGATTCTTTCCCCGGACAGAATCTTCATAATAAAACACCTGGGGACCGCATACAGACGAATCCTGATAGCTGTTCTGATGAACACTTATGCACAGCACAGGTCTGTATTTCTTTATCATAGCAATCCTGCACTGCATATCCTGTGCTTTCTGATTTCTGCTGTCCTCCTCATAAAGGCCCTTATCTTCTTCCCTTGTCATGATTACAGAAAATCCTTGTTTTTCCAGAGAATCCTTTAATTTTACGGCAATCTGAAGATTTATCCCCTTTTCTTCCAGTCCGTTCACTCCGATCATTCCCGGATCCGCTCCACCATGTCCTGCATCTACCAGAATGGTTTTTGAATTTTTTGTTGAACTCATAGTCTCTGAAACTTCAGCTGCCTGTTTTGACAGAATGAGAAAACTGACAAGAAGCAGACACCCTAACATTAATTCCAGTCCATATTTTTTCAAACGAAAAACACCTCCTGAGACATCTTTTACAGTCTACGGGAAAATTCACTGTTCCTGTAGACTGGCTATAGCAATTCCATAAAATAATGCAATCAGTATTTCATAAAATTCTATATTAATATATGTTTCAGAAGATGTTTTTATAGCCTGCTGATGCAGAACTTTTAATTATTCAGATTGTCCGAGATTACCTGCCAGATTCCGTTGTTTTCAAATCCAAGCTTCCATGCAGAAACTCCTGCAAGGTCATATTTGGATACCAGCTTCACTTTCTCTGCAACTGACTGAGCATCCTCAAGCCAGATCTGATAGGTAGAATTATCTATATCATATTTTCCATAATTCTGGGAAGTGGTCTTATCCCAGTAGGTTTCCACATTATTATCTGCAATTGTCTGCTGCGCCTGATCCATACCGATTGCTTCACTGGTTACATTTCCCCCTGTGGTCCTCCACAGTCTGGTATAAAACGGAATGGCATTGATCACACGTTCAGCCGGAACCTCATCCAGTGTATCCTGGATTCCCTGTTCCACCCATGGAAGAGATGCCACAGAACCGGCTTCAGATCCTACATAATGCTCGTCATATCCCATGATGATCACATAATCTACAACCCTTCCTGCTCAGCCGGTCATAATGGCTTGTGAAATCCTCAGGAACGTTAGGTCTCATGAAAGAACCAGATTATTCTTATGGCACTCTATGGAAAGTTCTCTCAGAAATTCCAGAAAATGGATTCCCACATCCTCGCTGAGAGATTCAAAATCCACATTAATGCCATCCATTCCCACATCTTTGGCCGCCTGAATCAGCTGGCTGATAATATTCTGTCTCGCCGCAGTGCTGGAAAGTGTTTCAGTTGTGCTTACTTCCTGTGTAAAGTTATCGATCAGACCCCATACCTGAAGCCCCTTTTCATGAGCCTGTGATACATAATCTGCACTTGCGATGCTTGCAATGTTTCCTGAAGTATCTGTCAGATAGAACCAGGTAGGCGAGATCACATTCACACCTGTCATATTTGCTGTCGCATCCGCAAAATAAGCATTGGCATCTGTGGAAGTCACCTGATGCATACCATATTGATTTTGCTGTCCATAGTAAGATAGGAATACTGTTCCTTCTTAAAACTTCGTTCAAATTTTGTCTTCTCTGCTTCTCCCACTTTCTTCTTATCTATATAACCGATATATCCGTCATCCGTAGCTACCTGATCCCAGTTCTCCATTTCTTCAATAAGACGAAGCTTTGTACCTTTCTTTACAGAAGTAAGAATAGCCGATTTAATTCCACCGCGGTAACGTATGCTTGTATTCTTCTTAACTGTGACTGTTTTTACATTTTTGAATTTATACTGTATGGCAATCCTGTATGGATCTTTTGTGATGTATGCATCAAGATCTGTAAATTCCTGCACATAAGTAAGATTCAGATACACTTTGTCATCTTTCACCCATACCTTATCTCCTGCCTCAGATGATGCACTCACAGAAGTCAACTCCGAAGGTGTTGCATAAAGTATCTGCTGATTGGCAGAATCCCAGTAATATCTCTGGTTCAGATAAGTATTCACCACATCCAGTGGTAAATAGACTCTGTCTCCGTCCACCAGACCACGTTCTTCCAGTTTCTCAGTTCCAATGACCAGGGCAATCTCCCCATCTGCCATTTCTCCATAATATTCATTCAGATCCATTTTCTCAGAAGATGGTATGTACTTCATTACTACATGAGTGACAATTCCAAGAATCGCAACAAGAATGACCAAAACGGCAACTGCGATAACTGGTTTATACTTTTTATTCATAGTATTTTTCCTTTCAGTAAATATTGTGTTACCGGAAACAAAGCAGACAGTAACACGATTGCTATTGATACATCAGCTCACAGAAAGGTATTTCATATAGTTATTTTGAGTATGATGTACCAGTATTATCAACTGTATCGGTAACTTGATGATACTGGCTTAAGTATACCATAAAATATTACAATTGTATTGCAAAATCGTATTTTTCACAAATTTTTAAGATATGCGTAATTATATTCTTATGCTGCCCGAAGGCATTATGAACATCGGGGGGACTGGTTCAGAATCTGTTCGGGCAGCTTTCTCTTTTGTTATTTTTCTTTGACGAAATCAAAATCCACACGAGCGATCCGTCCTTTTTCATCTTCAACGTAATCACGCATGTATCCACCACCTTCTGCAATCTGACAGGCTTTTGCAATTGTTTTCGGATTACTGAGTATACCATTCAGATACAGAGAAATTCCCTGTTCACGATAACTCTTCAATTCTTTTTCCAGTGGTTTACGCATGCTCTTTTGGGTTGCCCGTGATATATTTTCCGTAAGCTTACCTCCCTTCTTTCATAAGATTTTTTAGAAAGCACCTTATCGGCTGTTGAAAAAACAATATCCCTGCACCTGTTTTATCGTTACTGTGAACGGAGTGAACAGTAACGTTTCAACTTCTTATCATCATGGAAATTTTACCTGTACATTGCCACAGCAGGAACGCTGCATGAAAAACGGCAATGAAGTTTAGAAATAAAAGATCACTTTGGTTAATGTTTCAGATCTTCGCTTATGTGAACTGCAGGTTTACTGCTTCTTCTGTTTTCATTATATCCATCTGGTAAACAGATGCAAGTGTTTTTCTTCATTTATGTATTTTTTTCTGTTTTGTTTCTAAAAATTTAATATTTTGGTTGATTACTTATCTTTACATTTTGCAGTTCTGTGTTATATAATATAGTGTATAAAATTTTATAAATTCACAGTCAGACAATAGAATTTTTGAAGTTACTTACAGCAATTTTCCAAAGGCAGCGCATCTATGGCAATCCTTTAAAATTGCTGTTCAAAAAACAATAGTAACTTTTAATTTATCCGTAATTGTCCGCAGCTTTCAAAAGTTAAATTTTCATTATCAGAAACACTTTTAATGGATTTTCACAGGCAATTATGAAGCTGCCAGATAATTCAATGTTATTCAGAATAGGATGTGACAACATGAAGATAGAAAAGATCAACGACAACCAGATACGCTGCACACTGACAAGAGAAGACCTGGAGAACCATCAAATCCGTATCAGTGAACTGGCTTACGGCACTGAGAAAGCCAAGAAACTTTTCCGCGATATGATGCAGCAGGCACAGATACAGTTTGGTTTTGAGGCAGATAATATTCCATTAATGATCGAGGCCATCCCGGTGAGTACCGAGAGCATCATCCTGATTATTACCAAAGTAGAGGATCCTGAAGAACTGGATACCCGTTTCTCCAAATTTGCTCCATTCAGAGGGAATGATAAGACAGATACTCTTCAGCTTGACGGTGCAGATAATATTATTGACATCTTCCAGAAACTTTACGAAGCAAAGATGAAGAGTGCTCAGACAAAAGATGGCAAATCTGCTCAGGATACTGGAGCAAAGGAAAATGACGATACTCAGGTTCCTGATGTAAATCTTATCCGTCTCTATGAGTTCGACACACTGGACGATGTGATTGCGGCCGCCCATGGACTGAACGGCTATTTTACCGGTGCAAACACCCTGTACAAAGATCCGGCCGATGAGCTTTACAAACTGGTACTTCACCAGTCATCACTTTCTCCGGAGGATTTTAACAGGGTATGTAATATTCTTACGGAATATGGACAGGGAAAGGCTTTCTCTCTTTCAGGAGAAGCTTATCTGACAGAACATGGAGAACTGATTTCCGATTCTGCCCTTCAGCAGCTGATTCAACTGTAATAATTTTCATAATTAAAAGAGCATTCAGTTTTCATCTGAAAGCTCTTTTCTTATACCATAGTAAATTACAGATTTCTCAAAAAAAGGATGTCCTGAACTTATTCAGAACATCCTTTTTACATGTCAGTCTATGACAATTCAACAATTGTCATAGTCCGTCATATGATTACCTTTCAGGAAGATTATTCTCCAAGAAAATCATTGATCTGGTTAACCAGTACATCAACATCCAGTCCATGAACCATAGCTGCTTCTTCGAGAGATTCCATCTGGGAAGATGGGCATCCAAGGCAATGCATTCCTGCTCTCATAAGAATCGGTGCGATATTTGCATCAATCTGAAGAAGCTGACCGATCAGCATGTCTTTTGATACTTTAGCCATTGTATATTTCCTCCTTAATTTTCTTCATACTACTCAGCTTTTATAGCTTCTGATATTATAATACTATTTTACTCTGGAATCAACTGCAAACTTTTAATTTTATCGTTCCTCCCTGAAATACGGAAGTCCCAGCGCAGCAGGTGGCTGGTGTTCCTTTTTCTTTCGGAAGCTTGTGAATACCAGTACGATAATCGTTACCACATAAGGCAGTGCTTTAAATACTTCCTGCATGCTTCGTCCAAGTCCCGGGATATAAAGATACAGAATATAAAGAGCTCCGAACAGGAATGCTCCCCAGATTGCATTCAGTGGTTTCCATAATGCAAAGATTACCAGTGCAACAGCAAGCCAGCCACGATCTCCAAAACCATTGTCTGTCCAGGTTCCTCCTGAATATTCCATTACGAAATAGAGTCCGCCCAGACCTGCCAGACCTGCACCGATACAGGTTGACAGATATTTATATTTGATAACATTGATACCTGCTGCATCTGCAGTTCCCGGATTTTCACCGATTGCCCTGAGATTCAATCCCGCTCTTGTCTTGAACAGAAAAAACGATAACAGGACTGCTATAATAATACAGAGATATGTAAGGAAACCATAATTAAATAAAATACCTCCGATAACCGGAATCTTAGACAATCCCGGGATTTTTGCCGTATAGGCACTTCCTGTTACTTTTACGGAAATCTGTCCTACACCGCCTGCAAGCTTGGAAATAGAACCGCCAAAGAAGTTACCAAAACCTGTACCAAAAATGGTAAGTGCAAGACCTGTTACATTCTGATTTACACGAAGTGTGATAGTCAGGATACTGTAAATCAGACCACCGATCGCAGCACATGCAAACGCACACAAAAACGATATCAGTACACCCACAAGTGCATTGGGATCAGGATTATCCTTCTCATAGAGGAAAGCTCCCATCAGACCTGAAATGCCGCCCATATACATAATTCCCGGAATACCAAGATTCAGGTTACCGGATTTCTCTGTCATAATCTCACCAAGCGCCCCATACAGAATACAGATGCCCTGGACAATTGCTTTTTGAATAAAAACTATCAGTACACTCATTGCCGCTACCTCCTATTTCTTTGCACGCTTTACTCTGTAGTTGATAAAGAATTCTGCACCGATCAGGAAAAACAGAATGATTCCCAGAAGAACATTGGAAGCATTCTCATTCAGTCCATACTGTGTTGCGATCTGTACGGCACCCTGGTCCATAAATACGATGCCAAAGGAAACTGCAACCATAATAAATGTATTAAACTTGGAAAGCCATGCGACAATGATCGCAGTAAATCCACGACCGCCTGCTGTTGCAGTGGAAATCGTATGGCTGGCTCCGCTGACAATAACAAAACCTGCGATACCACAGATTGCACCGGAGATTGCCATTGTACGGATAATAACCTTTTTCACCTGGATACCGGCATATCTGGCAGTATTCTCGCTCTCACCTACTACTGCGATCTCATAGCCCTGCTTGCAGTATTTCAGATAAATGAACATTCCCACTGTCAGAATCAGGACAATGACTACATTCCAGCCATATTTCTGTCCGAACAGTTCCGGAAGCCATCCGCCTTTTGTAGCCTGATTGATGATTCCGACTGTATTGGAACCTTTCGGATTTTCCCAGAATACAATACAATAAGTTACTACCTGCATGGCAACATAATTCAACATCAGAGTAAACAATGTCTCATTTGTATTCCAGTTTGCTTTAAATACAGCCGGGATCATTCCCCAGATCATTCCGCCAAGTGCACTTGCCACAAACATTACGATCAGGAGTAACCCTGTAGGCATCTTATCTCCTGCATAGATCATGACGGCAGCAGAGCAGGCACCACCGATCAGGATCTGACCTTCTGCACCGATGTTCCAGAATTTCATTTTAAATGCAGGTGCCAGACCAATGGAAATACACAGCAGTACCATTGTATCTCGTATGGTCTGCCACAGACGGCGATCCGAACCCATTGCTCCATCAGATTGCCTTATAGACATCCACCGGATTCATCTTTACCAGGGCAACGATCACCGCTCCGCACACGATCAGTGCAAGGATCAATGCAATGAAACGGATCAGAAGACGTTCCTGCCATCTGGCTTTGTTTCTTCTTTTACTTACCTGTAAGAAAGGTTCTTTCTTCATGCCTGTGTCCCTCCTTTTTCATGCTTCGTCATAAGAAGCCCGATTCCTTCTTTCGTTGCAGTTCTTCCATCCTCAATTCCGCTTATTTTACCTCCGCAGAACACTGCAATCCTGTCACACAGTTCAAGAACTACATCAAGATCCTCAATAACACAGACTACTGCAACCCCTTTTTTCTTCTGTTCATTCAGAAGGCGGTAAATCACATGGGAAGTATTGACATCCACCCCTCGAGTTGGGAAAGCTACCAGAAGCACTTTCGGATTCTGGGCAATTTCTCTTCCTACCAGAACCTTCTGCACATTTCCTCCTGACATCTGACGGACAGGTGCGGAAATACTTGGAGTCATGACTTCAAGCTGTTCTTTGATTTTTAACGCCAGTGCCTTTGGACCTTTTCGATCCAGGAATGGACTTTTACCATTGCGATAGCTTCTGAGCATCATATTATCGGTCATATCCATATCGCCCACAAGCCCCATACCAATACGGTCTTCCGGAACAAAAGCAAGGCTGATCCCTGCTTTATTAATGGAGATAGAATCCATTCCTGCAAGCTCTGTTCCTTTTCCATTGTCATCAAACAGGGTGATCGAACCGCTCTCTATTGCCTGGAGTCCTGCAATTGCCTCCAGAAATTCTTTCTGGCCGCTTCCGGAAATGCCGGCAATACCCAGAATCTCTCCTGCATTTACTGTCAGATCAACATCATCCAGAGTTTTACCTCTTCTTTGTTTTTACAGTTCAGACCTTTGACTACTAATCGTTTCTTTACATTCTCCGGTTCAGGACGGTCGATATTGAGATCTACTCTGCCGCCTACCATCATCTCTGACAGACTCTGTGCATTTGCCTGAGCTGTTTCTACTGTATCAATATACTTTCCTTTTCTGAGGATTGCCACACGGTCTGATAACGCCAGAACTTCCTGGAGTTTGTGCGTGATGATCATAATGGAACATCCATCTTTCTCATATTTCTCAAAATATCGAATAACCTGTCAGACTCCTGTGGTGTCAGAACTGCGGTCGCTCATCCAGGATCAGAATCCTCGCGCCACGGTAGAGCATCTTTATGATCTCAACTGTCTGCTTCTGGGAAACGGACATTTCGTAGATCTTCTGTGACAGATCCAATTCAAAGCCATATTTATCTGCCAGCTTCTGAATATCCTCTGTGATCCTCTTCATGTCCAGCTTTCCCTTTCCCGGAAGTCCCAGAACAATATTCTCTGCTGCTGTCAGTACATCTACCAGTTAAAATGCTGATGTACCATACCGATTCCCAGTTCATAGGAATCTTTCGGTGAACGGATCGTTACTTCTTTTCCATTTACAAAAATATGTCCTTCATCCGGATAATAAATTCCATAGATCATATTCATCAGAGTTGTCTTTCCGCTTCCGTTTTCCCCCAGAATTGCAAGAATCTCCGATTTTCTCAGTGTGAGATCTACATGATCATTCGCCTGGACCGAACCAAAACTCTTGGAAATATCTCTAAGTTCAAGTGCATAGTTTTCTCCCACTATCGTTTCCTCCTTTTATCTAATGATATCCAATCTACAGTAAAAGTCCTGTCTCTTTGACTGCCGATATCATTTAATCCTACTTCTGAATTATGGAATTGCTCTCCTGTATACTCCATAATACAGCAAAAGAAACCTTCTGTCAGAAGACTTCAAGACTTCTTTTGCACGTACGATATGAAAACAGCAGAGCTGCCGCCCGGGCAGCCCTGCTGTCGTAAATTGCTCCGCGCTTTGCAGCTCCAGCAATTTTCTTATTCTGTAATAGATGTAATTCCATCAATCGCAATATCAAATGCAGGTGCGGAACCATATTCAGATTCATGGAAGTATCCGTCAGAAATGTACTCTGTATCACCCTTCTTATAAGTATCAAGTTCCTTGCCGTCTACTGTAAATGCAGATGTATCAAATACATGAAGGGAACCATCAATGAGCGCATCTTCCACTTCTTTGACCTTTTCTTCTGTACCCTCTGCTACAGTTTTGTCATTGAGAGCGGTGATCTTATCTGCACCTTCCGCAAATCCTTTACACCAGTCAGTATCAATTGCTGTGCCGTCAAGCATACACTGTACTGCGTATGTATAATATACACCCCAGTCCATAGATGCAGAAGTAAGTGCTGTGTTCGGAGCAACAGATGTCATATCAATATTATAACCTACACATGGAACTCCTGCTGCTTCGCATGCTGTAGGAGCACCTGTTGTATCTGCATGCTGGCTGATCAGTACACAGCCGTCAGAGATCAGAGCATCTGCGCACTCTTTCTCAAGGTCAAATGCTTGCCCAGCTGTTTGTATATTTTACTTCCATTGTTACAAGACGGGCATACGCTCTTCGCGCCAAGATAGAAAGCTGTATAACCGGAGATAACCTCTGCGTATGGGAATGCACCTACATAACCCATCTTGCATGCGTCTTCTTTTACTGTGCCGTCCTCGATCATTTCATTCAGTTTCAGACCTGCAACTACACCTGACACGTAACGTGCTTCGTAAATATTTGTAAAATAGTTATGCATATTGGAAAGTCCGCTGGATGCAGCCTGTGTTCCTGTTGCATGACAGAACTGAACCTCCGGATATTCCCCTGCTGCTTCCAGTATATAAGTCTCATGTCCAAAGCTGTTTGCAAAGATGATCTGACATCCCTGATCTGCAAGGTCTGCTGCCGCATCATAGCATCCTTCATCTTCACCGATGAGAGTTTTCTCAATAATCTGAGAATCGTCAAGACCAAGCTTCTCTTCCATCTCATCAATTCCTTTCATATGAGCAGCCGTGTAACCTTCATTCTCATCACCGATATAGATCACTCCTACTTTCAGGTCCTCTTTTGCAATCCCTTTACCTTCATCTTCTGCAAATACCGGTGCACTCATGGAAACCGCCATTACTGCTGCAAGTCCAATTGCCAATGCTTTCTTCATTCTTCATTCCTCCATTCTTTCTATTTGTTTTCTGATTCCTGCTACGGAACAAAAGAGGCACAACTTTCTGTGTTATGCCTCCTTGCAAGTATCTTTACTATAACCGTTTATGTCTGAATTGTCAATAAATTCAGCAAAAACGCACTTTCTTTTTGATACTCTTATTTTTTTTGTATATTAACAGACTATTTTCCATCATACAAATGCCTGTATTTTGGCAGGATAATTTCTCTGCTCGGACAGACATTCACATGTCCGTCAACTATTTGTAATCTGCAGGTAAAGTAAGCAAATGCTAACTTAATATTATTTTATAATGTATCTGATTTTATACTTGTAATTCAGACAAAGATATATTAAAATGTATGCAGAACCCCGAAAGGGGCCTAAAACGTTATTACGATAAGGAGGATTCTAATTATGGCATATGTAATTTCAGACGAATGTGTAAGCTGTGGAACATGCGAAAGCGAATGTCCTGCAGAAGCTATCTCTCAGGGAGATGAGCATTATGTAATCGACGCTGATGCATGCTTAGACTGCGGAACATGTGCAGATGCATGTCCAACAGAGGCTATTCATCCAGCAGAATAATTCATGATTTCAAAACAGCTTCATCTCTGTTTACCGCAGAGACGAAGCTGTTTTCTTTATGGATAACTTTTACAAATGTTTTCTTCTGATCCTCCTGCTTCTTTTTTCCAGTGCTGCAGCAGCCTCTTTTCTCGCAAGCTGTCTGTTACGGATCGTTTCATCCAGATCCCGGCACTGGTCTTCTCCCTCTTTTTTCATATGTAGCTCCTGAGCGATCAGACGTTCCATGATTTTCTGAAATTCAAGTATTTTTTCCCTCTCAGGCTGTTCATCTTCAAGAAGCTTCACTTTGCTCGCAGTAGTCCCGGGTGCAGTCCTTGAAATTCTTGGAACCAGTTCTTTGATCGCTCTCAGGGCAAGTCCTCTTTTCTTTAGTTCCTTTATATTAGCCAGAAGCGTAATATCATTTCCTGTATAGTAACGATGTCCCTGCTCATTCCTGCATATCCTCAGTTCCAGTTCTTCCTCCCAGTACCGGAGGACCGATGCCCTCACGCCAAGGATTTCTGCGGTCTGAGTCACAGTATACCGCTGCTCCATGCTGCCCCTCCTCCTTTTGAGTCCATTTTTTCATCAGAAACCACTGATGCATATCAACAACTCAATCTATCACCTGATATCATTGAACCACTGCACTGTAAAAACAGCTGTCGTAATCCTGATATCATGTATATTTATTATAAAACGCCATACCGAGATTGCAAGAAGTTTCGATTTACAAACTTCCCTATAAAACTTTATTTTGACACAAAAACAGGGAAACAGTACCGGATTCTCCCCCTGATACTGTTTCCCTGTAAAATTTTTCTATAGCAATCCTCGTAAATAATGCATTTAAGACAATTCAGCAGGTTTTCACACTCTGATGGGCTGGATTAAGATGCATTATTTTAGAGGATTGCTATAATATTATTCAAGTCAAAGATCAAACTCCTCTGAGATAGATTATTTCTTCATATTCACAAACTGTGTATATCTCGGCAGCCATACCAGTTCTACTGTTCCGATGGGACCGTTTCTCTGTTTGGCAATGATGATCTCTGCAATGTCCTTCTTCTCTGTATCCTTATGATAATAGTCATCTCTGTAGATAAACATTACCACATCGGCATCCTGTTCAATGGCTCCGGATTCTCGAAGATCCGAAAGCATTGGTCTGTGATCCGGACGCTGTTCCACCGCACGGCTGAGCTGAGACAATGCGATCA
>ENA-OQDD01000118-OQDD01000118.1-human-gut-metagenome-genome-assembly--contig:-NODE-118-length-31790-cov-2.149007_pt1 | contig 31790 bp, 47 predicted proteins | sample MGYA00242507_ERZ504598 | MGnify/ENA primary metagenome ERZ504598 (study PRJEB26092, sample SAMD00036318) | human gut metagenome | host: Homo sapiens | study: EMG produced TPA metagenomics assembly of...
GAGATAATCATGTGTCTCGAATGATGAGTTGTGTGTCTGAATCAGGCATACAGCAATGTTTGAGCAGTGATCCGAAGCTCTCTCACAGTTTGTGATGTAATCTGTGAGGAATACGCCGAGTCTGCTGTCACATTTGCCTTCTGAAGACGCTCGATATGATAATTTCTAATCTCCTTGGTGAGATCGTCAATAACCTGCTCAAGCGGCTCAACCTTGACTGCCTCTGTCAAATCGTTTTTGCTAAATGCCTCTACAGTGAGAGTGAGAATCTCGCGCAGAGCATTGTTGAGCACCGTGAGCTCTTTTCTTGCGTTCTTTGAAAATTCAAGCTTGTTGTCATCAATCTGCTTGGCAAGCTTTGCCATATTTATCGCATGATCTCCGATTCTCTCGAAGTCATTGATTGCATGAAGCATCTTTGAAATCTCGTTGTTGCCGCCCTCAGAAACATCCTTTCCGGATAAGTGAATGAGGAAGGTGTCAAGCTGATCCTCTAAGTAATCAAGGCGCTCCTCCATGACTTCAATATCATCAAACTTTGAATCTGAGTAATTGTCAAAGAGATCTAAAGCATTCTTGAAGCTGTCTCTTGCAAGCTCAGCCATCTCGTTTGTCTTCTCAAGACATTCTTTGACAGCAAGTCCAGGTGAGAGTAAAAGTCTCTCGTCGAGTACAACCTGTCCGTCTGCGTTGTCAGTTGTGACAAGCTTCTTAGCAATCTTTACAAGAGTATTGCTAAATGGCAGAAGGATAATAGTGGTAGCAATATTGAAGATTGAGTGGAATACCGCAATCATTACAGGAGAGATGCTGTCATTAAATAATGTCAGATCAACAGCATAACGTGCGATACAGTATACTACAAGTCCTATTGCTGTACCGAACAGATTGAAGCTGATGTGGATGATGGATACTCTCTTGGCGTTTTTGTTTACGCCGATTGACGAAAGCAGTGCAGTCACGCATGTACCGATGTTCTGACCCATGATGATCGGGATAGCCATGCTATATGAGATAGCACCTGTCATGGCTAAAGCCTGCAGCACACCAACTGATGCGGCAGATGACTGGATGACTCCGGTAAATACAGCACCTACAAGCACTCCGAGGAATGGATTGTTAAAGGTGGTGAGCAGTCCGGTAAATTCAGGCATATCTGCGAGTGGTGATACAGCGCCGCTCATGAGCTGCATACCATACATGAGTACGGCAAAACCTGCCATGATGATTCCAACGTCCTTGCGCTTTTCCTTCTTGCTTCCCATAATCATAATCACACCGATAAGCGCGATGACAGGGGAGAAGTTCTCAGGCTTTAACATCGAGATGAACAGATTGTCACTTTCGATACCTGAAAGACTAAGAATCCATGCGGTGAGAGTGGTTCCGATGTTGGAACCATGATGACACCAACAGTCTGGGCAAGCTCCATGATGCCGGAGTTTACGAGTCCGACAAGCATAACAGTAAGTGCGGATGAGGATTGGATTGCAATAGTGACTATTGCTCCAAAAAATAAGCTCTTGATAGGGTTTGAGGTTACCTCCTTAAGTATCTTTTGGAGATTGCCTCCTGCGAGCTTCTCAAGACTGCCTGACATAACATGCATTCCGAAAAGGAAAAAGGCAAGTCCACCGCATAACTGCAATATAGAGTAAATGTTCATGTTTACCTCCGTTTGTAAAAATAATTTGTTTTACTATTTGCTCCAGTTATACATATTTAGTTTACACAAAACACATATAACATAACATAATTTTTACATTCTATCAATATAATCTGAAATTTTAATAAAAAAAGTGATATTCACTTTTGAACACTTTTGAAAACGTTTTAAAATTTATGTATATTTATGTTTTCTTGTGTTTACTTTTGAAGGAAAACGTTGTACAATTACAGTATAATAATTTAAGGTAATTATTCAGAAATTTACATTACAAGGTGGAGGTATATTATGTCAGACGTAAAAAGTGTTATTGAAAGCGGCAAGGCTGTGCTCGGAATAGAGTTCGGTTCTACCAGAATAAAGGCGGTGCTTATCGGGGAGGATCATGCTCCTATAGCCACAGGTGCCCATGATTGGGAAAACATGCTTGTGGACGGCATTTGGACATACAGCCTTGATATGATTTGGGAGGGCATTTCAGACTGCTACAGCAAAATGGCGCAGGATGCAAAGGAAAAGTATGGAGTTACCATCAAAAAGCTTGCGGCAATCGGTATTTCCGGCATGATGCACGGCTATCTGCCTTTTGACAAGGAGGATAATCTACTTGTGCCATTTCGGACATGGAGAAATACCATCACAGGTGAGGCTGCAGCAGAGCTTACTGAGGTGCTTGGCTTTAATATTCCGCAGAGGTGGAGCATAGCGCATCTGTATCAGGCTATATTAAATAAAGAAGAGCATGTATCAAAGATATCATATTTCACAACATTGGCAGGCTATATTCACTGGCAGCTCACAGGTGAAAAGGTCATGGGTGTCGGTGAGGCATCAGGCATGTTTCCTATCGATTCGAAGACCAGGGATTATGATGCGGCAATGCTTGATAAATTTGCAGCATTAGATAAGGTAAAAGAATATCCGTGGGATATAAGGGACATTCTGCCAAAGGTGCTTACGGCTGGAGAAAAGGCAGGTACGCTGACAGAGGAAGGAGCTAAAAGGCTTGATGTAAGCGGCAATCTGGAGAGCGGTATATTGCTTGCACCGCCTGAGGGAGACGCAGGCACGGGAATGGTCGCAACCAATTCTGTTGCAGTGCGCACCGGAAATGTATCAGCGGGCACATCTGTATTTGCTATGGTGGTGCTTGAAAAGGCGCTTAAGGCAGTTCATGAGGAGCTTGATATGGTCACCACACCATCGGGAGATGCGGTAGCTATGGTGCACTGCAACAACTGTACGTCAGACTTAAATGCATGGGTGGGATTATTCAAGGAATTTTCAGAGCTGTTTGGCATGGATATAGATATGAATGACATATATGGAAAGCTCTACAACAATGCACTTACAGCCGATAAGGACTGTGGCGGCCTTGTAGCTTTAACCTTTTCTCGGGAGAGCCTGTCATCGGACTCAACGAGGGCAGACCTATGTTTGCCAGAAAGCCGGATGCAAGGATGAATCTTGCAAACTTTATGCGCACACATCTCTATGCAAGTCTTGCAACACTGAAAATCGGCTGTGATATTCTCTTTAAAGAGGAAAAAGTAAAGGTAGACACACTTTACGGTCATGGTGGTCTGTTCAAGACAAAGGGTGTGGGCCAGAGCATACTTGCAGCAGCCATGGATGCACCGGTTGCGGTCATGGAGACAGCCGGAGAGGGCGGCCCGTGGGGCATGGCAGTGCTCGCAGCTTATATGGTGAATAAAGCAGATGGAGAGCCTTTGGAAAAATATCTTTCAGACAGGGTATTTAATGGCGAAAAGGGCATAGTAATGCAGCCGGACCCTGATGATGTAAAGGGCTTTGATGAGTACATAAATACATATAAGGCAGCAATTGAGGCAGAGCGTGCCATGGTAAAGGCGCTTCCGCTGTAATAGCAGTAAAAAATAATAAGAGAGGAACAAAAAATGCTTGAAGAATTAAAGAAACAGGTTTACGAAGCAAACATGGAGCTCCCAAGAAGAGGCTTATCACATATACATGGGGCAATGTCAGTGGAATTGACAGGGAAACAGGCTATTTTGTCATCAAGCCAAGTGGAGTGGATTATGATGTGCTCACCCCTGATGATATGGTAGTCATGGATCTTGAAGGAAATAAGATAGAGGGAAAATACAAGCCTTCGTCAGACACTGCAACACACTTAGAACTCTACAAAAAGTATCCGGATATCGGAGGAATTGTACATACGCACTCACCTGAGGCAGTTGCATGGGCACAGGCAGGCAGGGATATTCCGCTCTACGGTACCACTCACGCAGACTATTTCCTAGGCTCAATTCCATGTGCGAGAAATCTCACCACAGAGGAAATCAACGAAGCCTACGAGAAAAACACAGGCCTTGTCATCATAGAGACCTTTGAGAACAGAAAAATCAATCCTGTATACACACCGGCTGTGCTCTGTCAGAATCACGGACCGTTTGCTTGGGGAAAGGATGCGGCTGAGGCTGTGCACAATGCCGTTGTCCTTGAGGAAGTGGCAAAGATGGCCAGACTCACAGAGTCAGTAAATCCTGACGTGAAGCCAGCCCCGGACAACATAAAGGAGAAGCATTTCTACCGTAAGCATGGGGCTAACGCATACTATGGACAGAACTGATTTGTAGCTGTTATACGTGGCCTAAGTGCCGGTTTCCGTGGCGCATAACGCCTTGCCCCGCCGTTCATGGCGGGGCATTTTGGCGTGTGAAGCATAATTCGTACAGCCACTTAACAGCAAAGCGCAGCTCTCATGTGAGTCCGTGTGTGAAACCGCTTTGTGGGGCTTACGGCCCGTAGTATTCATATTATTTTGTGTTTACATAGCACAAAAAATGTGCTAAATTTTTATGTAAAGTACAGTCTCAAATGACTGTAAATAAGACATAAGGTGGTTGATAGAATGGTACTGGCAGTTGAGATAATAGTCTGCTGCTTAATATTTGGCATATACAGAGTAATACGGATAAAGCGGGATCCGGCATATAAGATAAGTAATATGCCCGAGAAACTGCAGAAAAAGGTCATGCATATGCGTGGCTACAGAAATCGGAATATCCGTATCATGACAGACTGGGAGAAGTTTGTAAAGAAGCTTCCGGCACTTATATTCTGGACGATAGCGCTTGTCATACTGACATCAATAGCAGGGGCAACAAGCTTTTCAACGGGCTTTGTGTTTGCACTTTTGATATGGATGGCAGTCCTATTGTTTCTTGAACTGGTAGTATACTGTGGCTGGTATGCACATACACCGAAGGTGTGGATAAAGGGTACCGAGGATATGGCGAAAAAGACATATACCAATTATGCACATTATATCGGGCTGATACCACAGAGAGCTTTGATGGGAATAGTGGTTGCTATTATAGTGGGTCTTGTGATAGATATGATTCCAAGGCTTGACAACAACAATTATTCGCCGAAATATACAGAGATAGAGGATACCTTAAAGGCAGCCTGTGACAATTACAGGATTCCGGGCATGGCTGTTGAGGTGGTAGATGCAGAGGGCGTGCTTTTCTCCGGTACATATGGGGATTGCAAGAGCCTTGACACACCGTTTATCACCGGTTCACTCAGCAAGTCGTTTACTGCGGCATGTATTATGAAGCTGTATGAGGGAGGACATCTGAATATTGACAGCCCGGTAAATCCTTATCTGGATGCAGCTGAGGTATTCAAAAATCCAAAGGATGCGACAAGGATTACAATAAGACAGCTGCTCAATCACACCAGCGGACTTGGCGTGTACCAGCATGTGGGAAATGCAAAGATTGTTGGCAAAAATGGAGAATATACCTATGCGAATGTCAATTATGACATACTTGGTCTTATAGTGGAAAAAGTATCAGGTGTTAGCTACAGCGATTATCTGACAGCGACATTTTTTTACACCACTTGGCATGACTCACAGCAGCGCAGCCTATGCAAAAGCAAAGAAGGATGGTCTGATTACAGGTCACAACAATTATTTCGGTTTTTGGTGGAAAGCGATGTGAAGTATCCGCTCAGCGATTCGTGGTCCACTGTACCGGCGGGCTATATTGCATCCAGCGCAAATGATATGGGAAAATATCTGCAGATGTATCTGCGTGGCGGCTATGGAATACTCTCTGACAAGAGCCTTAGCACAATGTTTCGGGTAACAGTTCCTATGGATGAGTCAGGTGAGACAGGCTATGGTATGGGCTGGGTACGTTCGGATAAATATGTCGAGACAGTGTACAATCACACAGGTCTCACTGAGAACTATATCGCAGACATGTATCTGCTTCCGGAGAGCGGTGTGGGCGTTGTATTCCTCGCAAATACCAATGACTATATGGTTACAAACCATTTGATGAACAAGGTAACCTCAAAGGTTGTGATGACACTTATGGGATACGCAACAGACGAGCTTGACCCAAAGGATTATGTCGATGCGCACCTGTTCTATGACCTTGTTTTTGCGGCATTTATATCGGTTGCGCTGATGGAGATTATCAAGTCGCACAAATGGAGAACAGACAATAGCGGAAACCTGATAGCGAATATTTTTCTGCATCTGTTTTTGCCGGTGGGCATAGTTATTGCGCCTATTGTCGGAGGTATACCATACTGGGTAATAAAGGACTATGTTCCTGATTTATTTATTGTGGCATGCCTGAGTGTAGTACTTCTTGCAATAGGTGGAATCTTGAAGCTTAAAAACAGGAGAAATTCATAAGATAAAAGCAGAAGAAATAGAAATGCGGCTACTGTAATATGTAGCCGCATAATTTTTTGACCATAGCATCGTGGGAGGAGTCACAGCACACTCCGACAGTACATGAAGAGTATAAGCCGGAGGCTTTGACAAATTCATTGTCATCTGCTGAAAGCCTGATACCACAAGGATATTCCTTACCATCTATTGTCTCATATACAAGCCTGTCCTTATATTTTTCAAGGACGGTTTTATCCAGATATTTGCTTATATCTTCAAAGTAGACATTTTTGGCGTAATAATCAAAGGTCTTATCATCCATAAAGCATATATCGTATTCGTTAGAAGCAAAGTATGCTGTGAGGACTGCCATGTTCTGATAGTCTAAGCCGCTTTTGTCTACATCGACACAGATATTTTTGTTTAAGGCAATTTCATCCTTTGACAAATCATAGCCGTTATCTGTGAGAAAGTCATTGAAAATATTGGCGCCGCTGTCCTCTGTGGTGCTGTTTTCTGCATTTACGCATAATACGCTTAAAACAGTATTTTTCTGCGCAAGCCGGCCGTGAATAAAGGCTGTGACTGCTATGATTCCGATAATGACAAGAAATATCGGTATTTTGTAATAGTCCCATATATATTGTATTTTCTGACTGAATGTCAGCTCCTTAAAAGGTGTCTTTTGTTCCATGATTTTATCTCCCTCTGATATGATGTGCTGTAGTTTAAAAATATTATAAGGTAATTTATAGAAATTTACCAATAAACATTCTATTAACTGCCTTTTTCTTTTTAGATTATTATGCTATAATGAGCCAAAACACAGATAATACAAAAGGAGAATAATATGAAAGCAAGCCACAGAAAAGATGTTATAATCGCCAGACTGATTTTTGCAGCAATATGTCTTTTTCTTATTGCCCTGATTGCTACAATAGTGATTACCGTTACCTCAAAGGGCGGCAAAAAAAGGAGCAGGACAAGGTACAACAGAATGCAGTTAGCGAAAGTGAAACTGACAGTGCCGGCGATAGTGATACAGAGATAGGCGCCATATATCTGCCACAGCAGACTACAGAGGGTACCGAAAAAACTTACGTCACCACTACAAGCAGTGTAAACATGAGAGAGAAGCCTGATAAAAACGCAAATATAATTAATGTTATAGGACCGGATGTGAAGATTGAGTTTGTATCAGAGGACAATGGCTGGACACAGGTTATCTTCCAGGGCCAGACAGGCTATGTCAGCTCTGACTACGTCAAGTCAGATATGGCAGACAGCACTACAGACAGCGGCACATCAGGAGATGCAGATAGTGCTGCACAGTCACAGTAATAGATACATGGTGAGGTAATGTATATGACAGGAATTATATGGGCATGTGCTGCAACGTTTATTGCAGCATGTGTGCCTATTTTGGCCAAGGTTGGAACTAAAAAGACAGACCCGGCGCTGGCGGGAAGCATTGCCGGGATTGTTTTATGTGCGTCTATATTTTTTTACAGGAAAGATAATATAATGGGAAGCAGCCTGATTGCACTCGGCCAAAGGAGCGTTATATTTATACTTCTGGCAGGGCTTGCAACAGGGCTTTTTGGCATCTGTTTTTTTAAATCCATACATGAGGGCTACACATTTCAGGTTACAGCTATAGTTAAATGCAGCTATATAATCACGCTTGCAGCGGGATTTTTTCTGTTTCATAACACCCCTGACACTTTTGATTATATAGCGATTGCACTCATGATTGTTGGAACGGTTATTTTAAATTTGGATGGAACAGGTATTTTGTTTGCGCTTCTTGCTGCAGTTTGTGCGTCGGCAGCGCATATTTTGGTGTCACTTGGCGGAATACAGCTGGATAAGGGCTTTATTGCGTTCTGGTGTGTATTTATAGGAACGCTGGTGCTTATTATATTTACTATTGCAACAGGAGGCATGAAGAAAATCGGATCCATGTCATTTGTTGATGGTATATGCCTGATTCTTGCAGGCATTGCATACCCGTTAGCATATGATTTTTATGGCAGGGCAGTTTCAATGCCCGGCAGCTATGCAGGGTATATTTTTAATTTGACGATTATTGTGATGATGATATGCTCCAGCGTGATACTGAAGGAGAAGATATCGGGAAAGAAATTCCTGGGAGCATGCATTTTTATTGCAGCATTGTTTGTTATAGCATGCAACTAATAGCTGAATATAGCATATAATGATTAAAAAGAGGTTTTTTGATGTTACCTTTTTATAAAACATTTCCGTTTATGGATTACTATAAAAATGAGGATGCATTTGCAAAGGACCTGGGGATGATAAAGGATATGTATCCGCTTGATACGGCGATGATACAGTCCGCAGTAGAGCAGCGCATGGATGAGCTGGAGTATGAGGGCAGCTTTATCTATGATGAGGTGCCTGACAGGCAGCGTCTTTTCGATGAGGCAGACAGGATTGCCGGCAGATTTATCTCAGAGCAAAGCAGCAGGTGCTTTATCTGTACAATAGCGGGCATACTTTTTAACTGTGAACTCTGCAGACGCAGATGCAGATACAGAAGATACCAAAGATTCTGGTAGATATAAGGATATGATTTTATGAGTAAGAAAGTGATAAAGCCGATAGTACTTATAGTAGTATTTATTGCAGCATTAATTACATTTTGCATAACTACAAACAAGGGAAATAAGGATATGACCACGAAGCAGGCGGATGCAACGCTGCCGGTTATGTCATTTAATCTGGATAAAATAAAGATAAACACCCTCCATGGATATACTACTGAGATGGATCCGACAAAGATGCGCGATTGCGTTATTCCAATTTCGGATGACAGGAAGCTCTCATTATCCATTTCAACATATGGCATGGCTGTTGACAGGATATCATACAAGATCAGAAGCATGGATGGCAAGAGGCTGGTGGCCGATGAGAGATATCTTCTTTTTCTAATAAGGATAATACTATTCAGGCGGACATAAGCATGCCGAATGTTATGGATGAAAATACTGAGTATCTTTTGGTGTTTACCATCACAAGCGGTCAGGATAATGTATATTATTACAGCAGGATTATGCAGACCGATGGAAAGGCAGCTGCAAAGGTTGTTGAGTTTGCAAAGAAGTTTCATGATGAGACGTTTATAAAGGATGACAAATCCTTCTTTACAACATATATGGAGACAACAACCGGTGACAGAAATACGCTTGCACATGTGGATCTGACATCTACGGTGAGTCAGATTACCTGGGGCTCAATGGCCGCTGCACAGTATACGAATCCTGTCATAGCCTAAAGGAAATAAACGATTCTTATGATGTGGTCACAATAGACTATGTGATGAGTTGTGTGGACGGTAAGGGTGAGACTGAGTATTACAATGTAAGAGAATATTTCAGGCTGCGCCAGACGGAAAGCCGTATGTACGTGCTCAACTATGAGAGAACGGCAAATCAGATTTTTAACAGTGAAAACAGCTTTATATCGGATTCAGGCAGCGTAATGCTTGGCATCAGAAGCAGTGAGGCAGAGTACAGGGCTAATGAAGCAGGCAGTGTGATATGCTTTGTCCAGGAGGGAGATTTATACTCCTATGATATCAACAATGGAATGATAATCAAGGTATTCAGCTTCAGGGACGCTGAGGGCATTGATGAGCGTGAGAACTGGAATCATCACGATATAAAGATTGTCAGTGTAGACGAAGCGGGCAGTATTGATTTTGTGGTATACGGATATATGAACAGAGGCACCCACGAGGGAGAGGTGGGAGCCGGTGTGTACCATTATGACGGTCTGGCACATACTATAGATGAGGAAGCGTTTATTCCTTCTAAGACATCATATGAGGTGCTAAAGGCTGAGATGGGCAAGATGCTTTATCTCAATGAGAAGAATGAATTCTATCTCATGATGGATGACAGTCTCTATAGGATTAATTTAGGCTCGATGTCAGTAAAGAAGGTGGTTGAGGGCTTGTCCACAGGCTCTTACTGCGCATCGGAGAGTAACAGATACTTTGCATGGGTGGATTCTGCAAATCAGTACTCATCAAATACCATAAAAGTAATGGATTTAAAGAGTGGCAAGACCTTTGAGGTCAAAAAGGGCGACGACCAGTATCTGCGTCCGCTGGGCTTCATAGGTGAGGATTTCATATATGGACAGGCGAATGCTGCTGATGTGGTCTCTGATGCAGCCGGAAACACAACATTTCCGATGAATGGCCTTATTATTCTTGATACATCTGACCAGTCGGAGCTTAAGACATATACCCCTTCGGGCGGCTATGTCGAGAAAATTTCTGTGGATGGATATACGGTAACGATAGATCTGATTGCACAAAACAATGGTGTGTATTCAGAAATCGGTCAGGATACCATTATGAACCGGGAGGCTGATTCGAAGCAGAAGATAGCTCTTGATACGAGTCAGTCCGATACAAAGCTGACGGTCAGCGCTATTAGTATAGCAGGTGGTAAAAAGCCGGATAAGCTGAAGCAGCTGACAGCACAGATGACTATAAATTCGCATGATACTACTGTTGATTTAAAGTTTGATGACAATACAGTCCATTTCTATGTTTATGCAAAGGGGGATGTGATTTTTGCATCTGATAACATCTCGGATGCCATAAAACAGGCAAATGACAGCATGGGAGTGGTAATTGACTCAAACCAGCAGTATGTATGGATGAGGGCAAGAAAAAATGCAGTAAATGCATTTGCGAATATTGCATGTAATGAAACCGATAAGGATGCTGACAGTGTCGTGAAGTCAGTAAGTGCAATGCTTACCTACAATGATGTTACGGTAAGTGTGTCTGAGCTGATTGGAGCAGGCAGCAGTGCTGTTGATGTACTCAAAAACAACCTGCCGGACAAGGAAATCCTGGATTTACAAGGAGTGTCTTCTGAGGATATTATCTTTTATATCAGCCAGGGCAATCCGGTATTTGCGATGACGGGAAATACGTCGGCAGTGCTTGTAACAGGATACTCTTCAAATGGAGCTTTATATATTTATAATCCGGATAATGGCGCAACAACATCGATGAGCTATGAGGATGCTGACAGAATGTTTTATAATGGTGGCTTGCATTTTATCACGTACATGACAAAATAAACAGAATAATGTTGTAATAATGCTGATTTTGTGACATTAAATGTAAGTCCTTAGGTAAAGTTTAACAGAAATTTTCCTAAGGATTGAAAAGCGGTTACAATTGGGATATATTAAATAAGTATGAAATAGGTTTAATACTTTTTGTTTAAGGAGAACGTATGAGTAAGAAGAGTATTGTCGTTACAAAAGTATGTGAAGGTCATGACAATCCAATCGCAGAGCTTGTTCAAGTGGCATGCAAGTTCGATAGTGAGATTACATTGGAGAGTGACCATCGCAAAATCAATGCAAAAAGCATCATGGGTATTATGGCATTTAATCCTTCAGATGGAATGACTGTTGATATTGTTACAAAGGGTGATGATGAGCAGGAAGCTTTAGTTGCAATTGAAAATTTTTTAGTATGTGAATAATGAGCATGAGGAGGAAAATAGTATGCGTAAAAAGAATAACTCAAAGACAGTTAAGCAGGCAGTAAAGCCGGTTGAAGTAAAAAAAGAGGAAACAGTGGCACAGCCGGTTTCAGAGCCTAAGGCTGATGCAAAAGCCGATGTAAAGGCTGAGGTAGAAAAAGCCGTAGAGAAGACAACCGAGAAGGTTGAGAAGGCTGTTGAAAAGACAACTGAGAAGGTTGCTGAGAAGGCCGCTGAGGTTAAGGACACTGTTAAGAAGACAACAGCAAAGGCAGCAAAAGCTGCAAAGACAGCTAAAGAGCAAAACCTGCAAAGAAGGAGCCGGTAAAGCCGGAGATTATTGTTCAGTACCAGAACAGCGAGGTTGATACAGCAGCTGTTGAGGAGCGTGTTAAGGCTCAGTTCGTTGCTGAGGGACACAAGGCAGGCTTCATCAGAAAGCTTAGCATCTACATCAAGCCGGAGGAATATTCTGCATACTATGTTATAAATGATAAGTTTTCAGGTCGTGTAGATTTATTCTAGTCAGACATTATTAGGGAATACATATTTTATCAAGTGCATAATAAAAGCCGATACATTTCGTGGAGACACGGTGTATCGGCTTTTGCTTTATGTATAGGTATGTGTAAAAGCAGCTGTATGACAGTTTAAATGCATTATGAAATACTTAGTGGACAAACAAAAAAGGGTAACAAAAAAGCGGGTGATGGGAATCGAACCCACGTATCCAGCTTGGAAGGCTGGTGTTCTACCATTGAACTACACCCGCATAGGAATATTTAATTTGTTGTATAATGCCCAGTTCCGGAATCGAACCAGAGACACACGGATTTTCAGTCCGTTGCTCTACCAACTGAGCTAACTGGGCTTGTCTCACAACAAAAGTTATTCTACACGATTTGTCTGTTGATGTCAATATTAAAATTGAGAAAAATTGGATAGTTACAATAAACAAGAAATGTAGTATCAAAAACTATATAAAATAGAAAATAATATAATTTTACCTTGACATGAATACCATAAAGAGTTACTATGTGTATATGTTTGATTATCAAATAATTTGAATATCAAACAGAAAAATGGAATTTATACATGTTCGGAGGTACATATTATGTTGAGAGAACTGAGAATCGGAGATATGGTTGCAAAGCTTCCTATCATTCAGGGAGGCATGGGAGTTGGAGTGAGTCTTAGCAGACTGGCCGGAGCTGTTGCTAAGGAGGGTGGTGTAGGAGTGATTTCCACCGCGCAGATTGGCTTTGAGGAGCCGGAGTTTGAAAAGGACCAGGCAAAGGCTAATCTGATAGCTATCAAGAAGCATATTAAGAAAGCAAAGGAGCTTGCCTGTGGACATGGAATGGTAGGAGTCAATATCATGGTGGCTTTAAAGCATTACAAGGAGCATGTTCTGGCTGCGGTTGAAGCAGGTGCTGATGTTATTATAAGTGGGGCAGGACTTCCAATGGAACTGCCTGAGCTGGTCGATGAAAAGTCACATACAAGGATTGCTCCGATTGTTTCTTCAAAGAGAGCAGCAAATCTGATTCTTAAAATGTGGGCACACAGATACAACCGCACAGCGGACTTTATTGTTATCGAGGGACCAAAGGCCGGAGGACATCTGGGATTTTCCAATGAACAGCTTGCAGATATGGAGCATATGGATTATGACAGCGAGATTAAGGAGATTATCAGCTGTGCAAAGACATATGAGGAGAAGTTTAAAAAGCACATTCCGGTAATTGTAGCAGGCGGAGTGTTTACACATGAGGATGTCATGCACTGCATGGAGCTTGGAGCCGACGGAGTGCAGGTGGCGAGCCGTTTTGTGGCGACAGAGGAGTGTGACGCATCGGATGCCTATAAGCATGCTTATCTGAACGCGAATGAGTCTGATGTGCAGATTATACAAAGCCCTGTAGGAATGCCGGGGCGTGCTGTCAGAAATGAGTTTATCAGGGGATTGGAAAAGGAAAAGCAGCATATCACAAAGTGCTACAATTGTCTTGAGAAATGTAACCCTGCAACAGTGCCATACTGTATTACGAAGGCACTGATTGCAGCGGTTGAAGGAGATATGCAAAACGGTTTGGTATTCTGCGGTGCCAATGTGGGCCGCATAAACCGGATGACTACGGTCCACGAGCTTATGAGTGAGCTTGTGGGAGCATAGGCAGTACATCCTCACAGTAGCAGCGAAGCACTTCACCTACACTCCATGCCTGTGCATAGCAGCCACGGCCGTTGTGAGGGGCATCGCCGTCAAATATCTCGCATATTGAGCCGATACAGTTGTTGAGCAGATGCTCCCTTACAGGGTCAAGCAGTTTGTCAGCGCATAAAGCGGTCGCCTTCGTGCGGCCGTTTACCTTTACATAGGCACTGATAAAACCACCGAGCAGAAAGCCCCAGGCTGTTCCCTGATGATAGGCGTGGTCGCGCTTTGAGAGAGAGCAATGTAAATCGGATGGTAATCCTTGTGGTCAGGATCGAGAGAACGCAGTCCGCAGCTACGTACAGCTTATCCGTTACCGTATCTACAATTGCTTTTTCACGCTCCTTGTCAAGCATGGTAAATGGCAGGCTTACGGCATAAATCTGGTTTGGACGGATTGTATCGTCATCCTCGTCAACCACATCATACAGGCAGCCTGTGTTTTCATTCCAGAAGCGCTTGTTGAAGGAAGTCTTTACAAGAGAAGCAAGCTGTCTGTAGCTTTCATCGTTATCGTTAAACTTAGCCTGAAGCATATCCATGGTGCACAGTGTGTTGTACCACAGTGCATTTATCTCGACAGGCTTGCCTGTGACGAGGCGTAGCAACCCAGTCACCGACACGCACATCCATCCATGTTACCTGGTCGAGTCCGCTTCCGGCATGAATGAGCCCGTCCGTGTCCATATATATGGAAAAATCAGTGCCTTTTTTATAAGTAGATATGATATCCTTTAAGCATGGATAAATATCCTTCTTTATAAATTCATAGGCATCGGGAGTGGCCACATATTCAAGATATTTGTAGACAGCATAAAAATACCACAGTGATGCATCTACAGTATTGTAGAGAGGCTCAAGTCCGCTGTCCGGGAACATATTCGGATGAGCCCGTTCTTACAGTACTTGGCAAAGGTCAGTAGTATATCGTGAGCTTTTTCAAAACGGCCGGTGCAAAGTGTCAGGCCGGTGTATGAATCATAGTGTCACGGCCCCAGTCTGTAAACCAAGGAAGTCCGGCGAGCACAGTGTCATAGCCTGTTGACTGTCTGTATGCGATGAACTGGTTTGCGGCCACAGTAAGCTTCACGGCAAAGTCATCAGTGAAGCCGCTTCTTTTAATCAGCTCGTCGGTGTAGTCAAGCTGCGCACGTAATATTTCAAAAGCACTTTCGTTATCAGAAACAAGGTGTTTGGCGAAGACAGTGCCTGAGTTGTCATTACCGGCTTCAAGCGGTACGATATCGCACATTATAGAAAAATGCATTGATTCACCGGCAGGAATATCCACACTCACGTCATATGGGCAAAATGCACAGTCGAGGCCGGGCACTTCATTGTCCACCTCGGTCTGAGCCTCAAGATCACAGATTATATTTGTTGTCTCATTTCAATAAGCTCTCCGCCTGAAAAAGCAATGCGGATACAGTGGTCATCCTGAGCTTTTGGAATGAGGGTAAAGCCATGCTCCTGCTTTTGAACCCCGAATTTTAATGAATCGACGGTGGAACTTTCAGAGTGCTCACGGAAGTTCATAAGAGGCGTGATCAAAAGCTTAGCCGCTTCGCCTTTGTTTTGAACCTCATATGCCACGGCAGCGAGATTTTTCCCTGTGCCAGTGCGATGTGCTTTTTATGGTGATATCACCGGCCTCATATGTAAAGCATATGGTTCCGTCGTATGTGAACTCTCTTATATATTGGATGCCGTCTGTGTGGCATCCGCCCTTGAACTGGTCACTTGAGAGATCATAGGTGTGGCCGTCTGTGACTATTTTTTCGTTTGTCTTTGAGAAGCAGACGTATCTTTGCACAGGAGCATGAAGGCTTGCAATCAGATAGCCTTATGCGTACGGTTTATCGCACCGGTGACTGAACCGCCGGCATATCCGCCAAGGCCGTTGGTTAAAGCCCACTCCCTTCTTATGTTGTTTTTGAAATCGTTTTGTACTTTTATGTTAAATTGCATCGTAATCCCCCGAAATTTCACTAAAATTTTATAATATTTTAACATATAACTGTGAAAAAATCTATACGAAACGGCAAAAATCTGTTATCATTATAAAGATATATATTTTCAATATGCAAAGGAGAATTATAATGGAAGTATTTACATTGATTGCACGTAAAAAAAATGTGGCGCTGGTATTTGTTTCGTACCTGCTTGTGGCTCTTGCTGCGATAAGTCTTCTGACTATCTGCATCGGCTTTGCACCGGGTATTTTATTTGCAGTAGTATTTGGACTTATTGCATATCTTATGATAATGGCACAGAACACCGAGTTTGAATATTCATATTTTGACGGAGAGCTGCGTTTTGCCAAAATTAAAAACAAGAGCCGCAGAAAGCGTCTTGGAATATACAGCATGGAGTCTGTAGCAGCAATCGCACCGGCAGGAGACAGAAGCGTATACAATTACGAGAATGGAAATGAGCTCAAGGAAATAGACTATACCTCAGGTCAGAAGGATGTACCTTATTATGATATCGTCATCAAATCGCCTGAAGAGAATGTGCTTATAAAGGCGGAGCTTGATGACAAGTTCCTCACAGAGGTGGAGAAAAAATACAGATCAAAGGTTAAAAGAAGAGAGGAGTAATTACTCCTCTCCTTCCAATGGTACATTTTGGATTTTGTTTTGCCGACATCGTGGGCAGAGATTCTCTTTATAGTCATGTGGCAGAGGCCTTTTACAGTTTTCACATACTTTTGTGTTGTTGTTAAAAAGACTTTTAGGATTATCCATAGGTGCCTCCTTAAGCTTGTTTTATTCATTATATCATAACAGATTTTATAAAGAAAGTAGGGACTTTTATAATGTCAATTGCAGTTTTCGATTCAGGAGTCGGCGGAATAAGCGTCTTAAAGAGCCTGGTTGAAGTGATGCCTAACGAAGATTTTATATATTACGGTGATTCAGCAAATGCGCCTTATGGTACAAAAACACTTGAGCAGGTGCGAGCTTTGACCTGTGAGCATGCAAAGAAGCTGATTTTAAATCAGCATGCAAAGGGGCTTGTTGTCGCATGCAATACAGCCACCAGCGCGGCAGTGCGTATATTAAGAGAGCAATATCCCGATGTTCCTATCGTAGGGATAGAGCCTGCAGTCAAGCCTGCGATGCTTTTTATGGAAAATCCGAGAGTGCTTGTGATGGCTACACCTATGACTATCAGGGAGGAAAAACTTAAAAAGCTTATGGACAGATACAGACACTTGGGTGAGATTATTCCATTGCCTTGTCCGGGGCTTATGAATTTCGTTGAGAGAGGTGACTTGTACGGTGATGATGTGAGACAGTATCTCGAGGAACTTTTGTATTCATATTCGCATGGTGAGATAGATGCGGTTGTGCTGGGATGCACACATTATCCGTTTGTCAGAAAAATGATACAGGAGGTGCTTGGAGATAGGGTGCGTGTGTTCGATGGAGGAAACGGTACAGCGCGTGAGATGAAAAGACGTCTCGCAGAAAAAGGTCTGCTGACAGACAGCACCGCTGCAGGTATTGTGGATTTTCAAAACAGCCTGACCGGTCAGAGCCACGAAGATAAAATACAGCTCTGTAAGGCGCTTTTTAACAAAAAAATTTAGTTGTTATTTACAGAATATTACAAATCTAAAAAAAGTATAAAATAATCACGACCTTTTTAATAAAATATTTCTAAAATGTACATTGTTAGGACATAATTACCACATATACTTATATCTGTAAGAGGAACAAAACCTTTTACATTATTCCCTTTTTATTAATAAACATTTTCATAACTAAACTCCTCGAGAAAGGATCGCGTTGTTACCGCGTGTAACATCGCGGTCCTTTCTCACGTTTTGCATGCAGGCTGCGGAGCCGCAGCCTTACTGTTTTAGTTATGCACAACGCTTCCACATATATCGTTCAGCACACACATGTCACAGTGCGGTGTGGTTCGGGCAGTGCATACGGCGCGTCCATGATCAACCAGCCTGTGGCAGAAGTCATTGCTCTCCTCGGGTGGGATGATTTTCCAAAGCTCCATCTCCACTTTTTTTGGGTCTTTTATTCCATCTACAAGTCCTATACGGTTGCAAAGGCGTATGCAGTGTGTGTCGGTGACGATGGCAGGCTTGCCGTACACATCACCCATAATCAGGTTGGCACTCTTTCTGCCGACTCCCGGCAGCTTCAGCAGATCGGTCATATTGTCAGGCACAAGACCGCCAAAATCATCGCGAAGCATTCTCATGCAGGCACTTATATCACGTGCCTTACTCTTTCCCAGGCCGCATGGACGTACAATTTCTTCTATGTCGGAAACATCAGCATCAGCGAGAGCTCGATTGAAGGATATTTTTTGAACAAATCCACCACGACTACATTTACGCGGGCATCAGTGCACTGGGCTGCGAGCCTGACTGATACGAGGAGCTTCCATGCCTCGTCGTACTCAAGAGTGCAATCGGTGCGGGGATATGCGGTTTTTAGTCTTTTTATTACTTCAATGGCTAATTTTCTTTTGTCATATGAGCCTCCTTATATTTGTTTTGTAACTATTAAGAACCATCCCACGCACATTCGCAAAACCGCACGATACTCGTGCTTTGTCTACACTCCGTTTCGGTCCGCGCTGAACAAACGTCCACAGGACGTTTAGCGCCACTACTGTGCAGCTAATTTTGCTCATATGTGTGGGGTGGCTCTATTCGAGCCACCTAGAGAACAATAAAACCTGCTGCTTACATGCAAGCATGATGCATCAGCTTTTCTTGTTCTCAGTGGTTCTGAATAGTTACTTTATTTTATAGTATACAAAAATGCACGGAGATTGTAAAATGGATTTACGTGGAGCGGATTACGTGAGAGGAACGGTGTGAAACTGGAAAATATGAATAACGCATATGCAAATAAAAAATGTACAAATAACATATATATAAACAACAGATATACAATAGAAGTAACTAGGAAAAAATAAAAACATGTATCTTCGTGTGAAGGACACAGATGGCACACTATCAGTGAGTGCTCCTTATGGCATGAGTGATGCGGAAATCAGGAAATTCGTGGAAAGCAAATCAGACTGGATTGAGCGGATCATGCAGGAAATGCTTGTCGCAAGACAGCTTAAGGAACAGGAACCGGTTTTGGCGCCATTCATGGAGAGAGAGCTGCGCAGGGAGCTTAAAATGCAGCTGCAGAGGGCTTATCGACAAATGGGAGCCTGTTATGGGAGTTAAGTCAGCCGGCTTTACGATAAAGAAGATGAAGACAAGGTGGGGATCGTGCAACGTGAAGTCACATCATCTGAATTTCAACCTTCTGCTGGCTAAGGTGCCGTCGGAGTGCGCAGAGTATGTGGTGGTTCACGAGCTTACACATCTGCTTGAGCCAAGCCATAATGCCAGGTTCTGGTCGCTGATGGAATATTATCTGCCGGAAAGCAAAAAGCTGCGTAAACAACTAGCTGGCTTTTCTGCGCAGGATATGATATGATATCATTAAAGACCCGCTTAGAGAAAGGAAGCTTCAAATGGAATTTTGGGATATATACGATAAGGATAAAAAGCCGACAGGCCGTACAATGAAAAAAAACGACTGGATACTTAAGGATGGAGAGTATCATCTTTCAGTGCTTGGCGTGATTCACAGACCAGATGGCAGATTCCTTATCACACAGCGTGTCATGACAAAGGCATGGGCACCGGGCTGGTGGGAGGTTTCAGGAGGAGCTGCACAGGCAGGTGAGAGCTCATTTACCGCAGTCTGCAGAGAGGTGAAGGAGGAGGTAGGCCTTGATGTATCACAGTGTTCGGGAGGGCTTGCCTATACCTATCACAGAGAGAATCCGGGCGAGGGTGACAACTATTTCGTGGATGTTTACCGCTTTGAGCTTGATTTCAAGGAGTCTGACGTACAGATTCAGACAGAGGAGGCACTTGGGTTTAAAATTGCCACACTCGATGAAATAAAAGAGCTTGCTGCGCAGGGAGTGTTCCTGCACTATGACAGCATAAAGCAGGTATTTGAAAGTTAATTGCTATGATTATGATAATAAGATAACATAGAATTATAAGGAGCAGATTATGGCATTACCAAAGGATCCGGTTATGCTGCTTAGCTTTGTAAACACACAGCTTCGGGACAATTATTCAGGATTGAAGGAGCTTGCGGCAGCATATGATATTGATGAGAAAGAGCTTTGCGACAAGCTTGCACAGATTGATTACAAATATGACGAGACTGTCAATCAGTTTAAGTAGATTTTCAGCATACATATTAAAAGTGATGGAAGGATAAGATAATGGAGACATGCTGCGATTTTTGTGCATACAATGAATATGATGAGGATGATGAGGAGTATTATTGCTCGGTAAATATGGACGAGGATGATATGGCGAGATTTGTCCAAAGCAGCTATAAGCGCTGTCCGTTTTACCGCTCAGGCGATGAATACAGGGTTGTCCGTCACCAGATGTGAAGCATTATAACAAAATATAATAAATATAATAAAAAATAAATTGCATTAATCAATTTAAGGCTGTATAATAAGTTGGTTATTTTAAAAATTAAGGTAACTATTCAGAACAACTGAGAACAAAAAAGCTGATGTGTCATGCTTGCATGTAAGCAGCAGGTTTTTTGTTCTCAAGATGGCTCGAATAGAGCCACCCCCACACATATGAGTAAAATTAGCTGCGCAGCAGAGGCGCTAAACGTCCGGGGGACGTTTGTTCAGCGCGGACCGTAACGGAGTGTAGACAAAGCACGAGTATCGTGCGGTTTTGCGAATATGCGTGGGGTGGTTCTAAATAGTTGCAAATAAGAATTTACAAATATACAAAGCATATTGATAAGGAGGAAAATTATGCCTGTAAAATACGTGTTCGTCACCGGTGGAGTTGTTTCCGGTCTTGGAAAAGGAATTACCGCAGCGTCTCTTGGACGTCTTTTAAAAGCTCGTGGATACAAGGTGACAATGCAGAAGTTCGATCCATACATTAATATTGATCCGGGTACCATGAACCTATTCAGCACGGAGAGGTGTTTGTAACAGACGATGGAGCTGAGACAGATCTTGACCTGGGACACTATGAGCGTTTTATTGATGAGAGCCTGACAAAGAACTCAAACGTTACCACAGGAAAGGTATACTGGTCAGTATTACAGAAAGAACGTCGTGGTGACTACGGCGGAGGAACAGTACAGGTTATCCCTCATATCACCAATGAGATAAAGAGCAGATTCTACAGGGATTTCACATCTGAGGATACCACAATCGCAATCATCGAGGTGGGCGGTACAGTCGGCGATATCGAGAGTCAGCCGTTCCTCGAGGCAATCAGACAGTTCCAGCATGAGGTGGGACACGACAATGCCATCCTGTGTCATGTGACACTGATTCCATACATCAAGGCGTCAGGAGAGCTCAAGACAAAGCCTACACAGGCCAGCGTAAAGGAGCTTCAGGCATGGGAATCCAGCCGGATATCATTGTATGCCGTTCAGAGCATGAGCTTGATCAGAAGCTTAAGGACAAGATTGCGCTGTTTTGTAATGTACCGAATTCACACGTATTACAGAACCTTGATGTGGAGTATCTCTATGAGGCACCACTTGCCATGGAGCAGGAGAATCTTGCAAAGGTTGCATGCGAGTGCTTGCATCTCGACTGTCCTGAGCCGGATCTTGCAGACTGGAAGCAGATGGTTGAGGATCTCCGTCATCCTGATAAAGAGGTCAAGATCGCACTTGTCGGAAAATATACAGCACTTCACGATGCATACATTTCAGTTGTTGAGGCACTGAAGCATGGCGGTATCCCTGAGCATACTACAGTTGATATAAAGTGGGTTGACTCAGAGGAGCTTAATGATGACAATGCAGCAGAGGTATTCAAGGGGATTCAGGGAATTATCGTTCCGGGAGGCTTTGGAGACCGTGGTGTTGAGGGCATGATTGCAGCAGCTAAGTATGCCAGGGAAAACAATATCCCATATCTGGGACTCTGCCTTGGAATGCAGGTGGCAATCATCGAGTATGCGCGCCACGTATGTATGTTCCATGACGCACACAGTATAGAGCTTGATCCAAACACTACTCATCCGGTTATCGCACTTATGCCTGACCAGAACGGAATAGAGGATATCGGAGGTACACTTAGACTTGGCTCTTATCCATGTGTACTCGACAAGACATCAAAGGCATACCAGTATATGTACAGAGAATATAAGCGAGCGTCATCGTCACCGTTATGAGGTCAACAATGACTACAGAACAGCTCTCACAGAGCATGGCATGAAGCTTTGCGGTACATCACCTGATGGCAGAATCGTGGAGATGATTGAGATTCCGGAGCATCCGTGTTTATCGCCACACAGGCACATCCTGAGCTTAAGTCACGTCCGAACCGTCCACATCCGCTTTTCCATGGCTTCATAGAGGCGGCAAACAAGGTGAACAGATAATTTTTCGTTATATTTAATACAATATTTAGAAAGTGCGGTTGATTTTGACCGCACTTTTTCTTATAATAAAGTGAAGCTTCACACTTTATATATTGTGAGGAGACGGTTTCATATACAATATATTCCTTGGAAAATAAGAAGTCTGTATTGGTATTTTTCGGGGGATAGGGTTTCTTGGGAATGACTATAAAAATTACAGGTCAAAATTGCCTTGAAGCTTGTAATAAATAAGAAAAGAACGGAGAAAATATGGATAATCAGGGACCTAATAACTATAATTACAACAATGGCCCGGGCAATAATGGGTCCGGTGGAAACGGAAATAACGGTGGTAACAGACCTGGTGGAAACGGTGGAAGAAACAACCGTGGCGGACAGGGAATCATGGCATTTATCCTGCTGACACTCGTGGCATTGTTTGTGTATGCACTTATATCAAACAGCATATCGCATGCCAGCACACAGGAAAGTCATACAGTGATTTCATAAAACAGCTCGACAAGGGTAATGTCAAGAGTGTTGAGTTTGATTCCTACGAGATAGACTACAAGCTTGTGGATGACGGACACAAGAATTATGACATCACATATTACACAGGCCGTGTGGCTGATGATGAGCTTGTGCCGACACTCAAAAAAGCAAAGACCTCAGAGGGCAAGTCTATTGAGATAAAGGCAGCGATACCTGATAATACATCTACATGGATTTTAATATATTAAGCTTTATAGTTCCGCTTATTCTGCTGTGGGTGCTTTTAGCATTTGTTTCAAAGAAGATGGGCGGCAGCATGGGAATGGGAGTCGGCAAATCGACTGCAAGGTATATGTGGAGAAGTCCACAGGTGTCACCTTCAAGGATGTTGCGGGACAGGATGAAGCCAAGGAATCTCTCCAGGAGGTTGTTGATTTCCTTCACAATCCTAAGAGATATACAGATATCGGAGCAAAGCTGCCTAAGGGTGCGCTTCTCGTGGGACCTCCGGGAACAGGTAAGACACTCCTTGCCAAGGCAGTAGCAGGAGAGGCAGGAGTACCGTTTTTCTCACTTGCAGGTTCAGACTTTGTGGAGATGTTTGTCGGAGTCGGAGCTTCGAGAGTGCGTGATTTGTTCAAGGAAGCACAAAAAATGGCACCATGTATCATCTTTATCGATGAGATAGATGCAATAGGAAAGAGCCGTGACAGCAGATACGGCGGTGGCAATGATGAGCGTGAGCAGACACTAAACCAGCTCCTTGCAGAGATGGATGGCTTTGATACATCAAAGGGATTACTTATATTAGCAGCAACTAACCGCCCTGAGGTGCTTGATAAGGCGCTTCTTCGTCCGGGACGTTTTGACAGAAGAATCATAGTTGATAAGCCTGACTTAAAGGGACGTCTGGAGACCTTAAAGGTACACTCAAAGGATGTCAAGATGGATGAGTCGGTAGACCTTGATGCACTGGCACTTGCCACAGCAGGACTTGTGGGCTCAGACCTTGCCAACATGATTAATGAGGCTGCCATCAACGCAGTCAAAAACGGCAGACAGCTTGTAAATCAGGCAGACCTCTTTGAAGCCTCGAGCTTGTAGCCGTCGGCGGCAAGGAAAAGAAGGACCGTGTCATGAGCGATAAAGAGAGAAAAATCGTCTCATACCATGAGGTTGGACATGCACTTGTATCAGCCCTGCAGAAAAATACAGAGCCTGTACAGAAAATCACAATCGTACCACGTACCATGGGAGCACTCGGATATACACTCCAGACACCTGAAGAGGAGAAATACCTTGAGACAAAGGATGAACTTCTCGCCAAAATCACAACATATATGGCAGGTCGTGCAGCAGAGGTGCTGGTATTTAACTCAGTCACAAGCGGAGCCGCAAATGATATAGAAAATGCCACAAAGATAGCCCGTGCCATGGTAACTATGTACGGAATGTCAGATAAATTCGGCATGATGTGCCTTGCAACAGTACAAAACCAGTACTTAGAGGGCGGAGCAGGATTAATCTGCGGAGAGAATACAGCATCGCAGATAGATGATGAGGTACTCTCAATCATCAACAGCAGCTACGCAGAGGCCATGAAGCTCCTCGATGAAAACAGAGAAATCCTCGACAGTATATCAGATTATCTCTACGAGAAGGAAACAATCACAGGTAAGGAATTCATGAAGATGTTCCGCGATATGAAGGGACTCCCAGATCCGGACGAGGAAAAAGATGGTGAAGAGAGCAAAGAGCAGGAAAATGCACAGAAAGATACGACATTAGCAGCAGATCCACTCCTTCGTAATGCCACAGACCAACCTGCAGATACAAATGAATCTTCCGAATATACAGCGCCGGATGATAATACATTGAATAACTAGTACCTTATAGGTCAATTTTCGAACACAACGAGCAACCAAGCAATTTTCGCGCAGCGAAAGAGCGAAAAAAGAATTTCGTACAAAAAAGCGCAGTAGAAAAGAGTTTCGCACACATAAACTGAAAAAGCCGGAGGGTACACAGTGTGTTCAGAAGGAAAATATGAACTGCCGCGGGCTTCCGGGCAAGAAAAGGGACGAAAAAGCCTTGCAAACAAAGAAAACCAAACGGAGAGAAACCCCGCGGCTGACTTCATATTTTCCTGAGGAATACACTGTGTGCCATGCCGGCAACCACACAACCTGAAGGTGCGAAACTCCACAACAACCCAAAGAGCGAATATGGAAAAACATTGATATCAAAGAAGAATTAAAAAAACTCCCGGATGCCCCGGGAGTTTATATTATGCATGACAAGGATGATGTAATCATATATATTGGCAAAGCCAAAAGCCTGACGAAGCGAGTACATCAGTACTTTCAGGCGAGCCACAATGAGGGCATCAAGAAAAAACAGATGGTAGAGCATATAGATCATTTTGAGTATATAGTTACCGACTCTGAACTTGAGGCCCTTGTTTTGGAGTGCAATCTGATAAAGGAGCATACACCAAAGTACAATACTATGCTTCGTGATGACAAGACATATCCGTACATCAAGGTGACACTGGGAGAGGACTATCCGAGGGTGCTGTTTTCGCGTCAGATGAAAAAGGACAAATCCCGTTACTTTGGTCCGTATACGAGTGCCTCTGCGGTGAAAAGCTCAATAGATCTGATAAACAAAATCTATAAGCTTCGCACCTGCAACCGCAGGCTGCCGCGTGATATAGGAGCAGACCGGCCGTGCCTCAACTATCATATACACCAGTGCAATGCACCATGTCAGGGGTATGTGACGAAGGAAGAGTATGCCATATCTGTAAAGGGCGCTATAGATTTCTTAAACGGCGACTACGAGCAGACATTAAAGCTCTTAGCGATAAAATGCTAAAGGCCTCAGAGAGCATGGAGTTTGAGAAGGCGGCTGAATACAGGGATCTGATAAATAGTGTGAAACAGGTAGCACAGAAGCAGAAGATAACAAATGCCGACGGCGAGGATAAGGATATCATAGCACTTGCAAATGACGATACTGATGCAGTGGTGCAGGTATTTTTCATAAGAAACGGAAAGCTGATAGGCAGAGACCATTTCCATGTGAGGGTCGGAAGCGAGGAGCAGCGGATGATGTGCTAAATAACTTTGTGAAGCAGTTTTATTCCGGAACACCTTTTATACCGCGCGAGGTCATGCTGCAGAGCGAGATAGAGGATATGGCTGTTTTGGAGCAGTGGCTCAGCGAAAAGCGAGGCAGGCGGGTGAATATAAAAGTGCCGCAGAAGGGCATGAAGGAAAAGCTTGTTGAGCTTGCCTACAAGAACGCACTCTTAGTGCTCAGCCAGGATAAGGAACGGATAAAGAGAGAAGAGGGGCGCACAATAGGAGCTGTAAAGGAAATCGAGGGACTTTTGGGCTTACACGGCTTAAACCGTATGGAGGCCTATGATATTTCAAATATCAACGGCTTTGAGACCGTCGGCTCCATGATAGTGTATGAGAAGGGCAAGCCTAAAAAGAGCGATTACAGAAAGTTTAAGCTTCGCACAGTTACAGGACCTGATGATTATGCGTCAATGCACGAGGTGCTCACACGCCGCTTTACACATGGCATGGAAGAACAGAAGCAGCTTGAAAAAGATGGCTCTCCACAGGAAATAGGCAGCTTCAACCGTTTTCCGGATATTATAATGATGGATGGTGGAAGAGGTCAGGTAAATATATGTCTTCAGGTGCTTTCCGAGCTGGGACTCGACATACCTGTGTGTGGCATGGTGAAGGATGATTTCCACCGCACAAGAGGTCTTTATTACAACAATGTGGAGATACCTATCGACCGCCACGGCGAAGGCTTCAAGCTCATCACGAGAATACAGGATGAGGCACACCGTTTTGCAATAGAGTTTCATAGGTCACTGCGCTCAAAGAGTCAGGTACATTCGGTGCTTGATGATATTGAAGGCATAGGGCCGGCGCGCAGAAAGGCGCTCATGCGCCGTTACCAGTCGCTAGAGAAGATAAAGGAAGCAGATGTCGAAGACTTATGCAGACAGAGACCATGAACGAAAAAGCAGCACAGGCAGTGTATGCATTTTTCCACTCTGCCACGTAGATTTTGAAGATAATCTGTGGTATACTAAAAAACAAATATACATCAAGGGGGACCGCGAATGAATGCATTACACTCAGTATCAGTTGCAAAGGTAGCAGAATTGCTCGATCTCAACAATCTCACAAAAGAGATGAATCTAAAGGAGAGGACGATAGAGTGCTCGGACGTCAACAGACCGGCGCTTCAGCTCTCAGGATATTTTGAGCATTTTGAGGAGAGACGAATACAGATTATCGGAAATGTAGAGTATACTTATATAGAGAAGATGAGCGACAGCGAGAAAAAAGAGCGCTATAGCCGCTTCATGGAGTTTGATATACCATGTATCATCTTCTGCAGAGATTTACAGCCGGATGAGATATTTATGGAAGAGGCAGAGAGCACGGTATTCCGGTGCTGTCAACAGGCCGCTCCACATCAAGCTTTATGGCTGAGCTCATCTATTGTCTTGGTGAGCAGCTCGCACCATGCATAACAGTGCACGGCGTGCTGGTAGATGTATACGGTGAGGGAGTTATGATCACAGGTGAGAGCGGTATAGGAAAGAGTGAGGCCGCACTCGAGCTCATCAGACGAGGCCATCGTCTCGTGACGGATGATGTGGTGGAAATCAGAAAGATCAACGAGCATACGCTCATGGGCACATCGCCTGAGATAACCAGACACTTTATAGAGCTTCGAGGCATCGGAATCATCGATGTCAAAACACTTTACGGAGTAGAGTGTGTAAAGGAAAAACAGCAGATAGATCTCGTAATCAAGCTCGAGGACTGGAAAAAGGAGGCAGATTACGACAGACTCGGCCTCGAGGAAGAATATGCCGAGTATCTCGGCAACAAGGTAGTGTGTCATTCACTGCCAATCAGACCGGGACGTAATCTGGCGGTCATCGTAGAGACAGCAGCAGTCAATCACAGACAAAAGAAGATGGGCTACAATGCAGCTCAGGAGCTGTATCGCCGCGTCCAGGCAAATCTTACAAAAAATTCGGAGGTATGATAAATCATGGCAATAGAAAAGAAAAACGCCTGGGAGAAGTATCCCCAGGGACCTGAAAGAGAAAAATTATTTGCATTTGCAGAGGATTACAGAAGGTTTATATCCGGCTGCAAGACAGAGCGCGAGTGCACGGCAGCAGTTTATGCTGACGCTACAGGACACGGCTTTGTGGACCTTGATGAGCTCATCGAGACAGGAAAGAGCGTAAAGGCAGGAGATAAAATCATAGCAAACAATATGGGAAAGGGACTGGCGCTGTTTATCGTGGGCAGTAAGCTCTTGAGAAGGGTATGAATATCCTTGGAGCCCATATTGATTCACCTAGAATGGACTTAAAGCAGGTGCCTTTATACGAGGACACAGACATGGCACTTTTCGATACACATTACTATGGCGGCATCAAGAAATATCAGTGGGTTACACTGCCGCTTGCACTTCACGGAGTCATCTGCAAAAAGGATGGCAGCACAGTGACAGTCAATATCGGAGACAAGCCAAATGATCCTGTAGTGGGTGTGAGCGATCTGCTTATTCATCTGTCAGGCGAGCAGATGGGCAAGAAGGCTTCAGAGGTCATAAAGGGCGAGAGCCTTGATGTGCTCATTGGAAGCATACCGGGACCCCAAAAGGACGAGGACGACAAGGATATCAAGGAGAGAGTAAAGGCCAATATCCTCACAATACTTTCACAGGAGTACGGTGTGGACGAGGATGATTTCCTTTCAGCAGAGATAGAGGTGGTACCTGCCGGAGAGGCAAGAGACTACGGACTTGACAGAAGTATGATCATGGGTTACGGCCACGACGACAGAGTGTGCGCATATCCTTCATACAGAGCTATGCTTGAGATAGAGGCGCACCGGAATATACAAGTGTATGCCTGCTCGTGGACAAAGAGGAAATCGGCTCAGTGGGAGCCAGCGGCATGCAGTCACGCTTTTTGAAAACTGTGTGGCAGAGGTGATGAACCTGGCAGGAGACTACAGCGAGCTTGCAGTCAGACGTGCACTGAAAAACTCAAAGGTACTCTCATCAGACGTATCAGCAGCCTTTGACCCGAATTATCCATCGGTTATGGAAAAGAAGAACTCGGCATACTTTGGAAAGGGCCTTGTATTCAACAAATATACAGGCGCCAGAGGCAAATCAGGCTCAAACGATGCCAACGCAGAGTATGTTGCAAGGCTTAGAAATATCATGGATACAGCAGATGTTTCATTCCAGACAGCGGAGCTGGAAAGGTAGACGAGGGAGGCGGCGGAACAATCGCATATATCCTCGCAAACTATGACATGAATGTTATTGACAGCGGTGTGCCGGTGCTCAACATGCATGCGCCATGGGAAATCATCAGCAAGGTCGATTTATATGAGGCATTCAGAGGCTACATTGCATTTTTGAAGGAGGCATAGGCTAAAGGAATATAAGATGAATCAGACATTTGTAAAAAGTGTAACAGAACAATTGCCGCAGCTTGGTCTCCTGCAGGATGAGCCGATGAAAAAACACACGACATTCCGCATAGGAGGCTCGGCAGATTACTATGCAGAGCCTGATATGAGTCAAATTTCAAAGCTTATAGAGATGGCTAAGGCATGTGATATGCCGGTTACAGTGATAGGAAACGGAAGCAATCTGCTGGTAGGAGATAAGGGCATCAGAGGCCTTGTAATTGGTATTGGAAAAGGCCTGTCCGAAATCGATGTGACAGAAGCTGTGGCGCAGCAAAGCACAGCGCAGGATCTCACAGCACAAGACAACGGTCATATCATCACAGCCGGCGCAGGGGCTATCCTTGCAGCAGTGGCGGCAAAGGCAGCGGAGGCATCGCTTTCAGGTCTTGAGTTTGCATCGGGCATCCCGGGAAGTGTTGGCGGAGCGGTAGTCATGAACGCAGGAGCTACGGCGGAGAGATAAAGGATGTCCTAATCGATGCCACAGTGCTCACAGCAGAGGGCGAGCTAAAGACTGTCACAAGGGATGAGCTTGACTTATCCTACAGGCACAGTATAGTCCAGGAAAAGGGCTATATAGTGCTGTCAGCCAGATTCAGACTCACACCAAAGCCTAAGGATGAGATAAAGTCATATATGGCAGAGCTTCGCGCAAAGAGAGTGGAGAAGCAGCCGCTTGAGTACCCAAGTGCAGGCAGTACCTTTAAGAGACCGGAGGGCTATTTTGCAGGGAAGCTTATCATGGATGCAGGTCTTCGAGGTTACAGCGTGGGAGATGCACAGGTGTCTCAGAAGCACTGCGGCTTTGTAGTCAATAAGGCGAAGCCACTGCAGCGGATGTCCTGACACTCATAAAAGACGTGCAGGAAACAGTTTTAAAGCAGTTTGGAGTAAAGCTCGAACCGGAAGTTAAGATGATTGGAGAATTCTAGTGAAATTTGTAATAGTGACGGGCATGTCAGGTGCCGGAAAAAGCACAGCAATGAAAATGATGGAGGATATGGGATATTTTTGTATAGACAATCTGCCTATACAGCTATTAGATAAGCTCATAGACTTTTCAAATACCTTCCACAGTGATGTGTCCAAGGTGGCAGTCGGCATAGATGTGCGAAACGGTTCAGGAATTGATGCGATTCCACAGACGCTCGAGCAGCTAAGGCAGAAAAATTTTCCGTATGAGATACTTTTCCTCGATGCTGAGGATGAGGTGCTTGTAAAGCGATACAAGGAGACGAGGCGAAACCATCCTCTCGCAGGCAGTGAGCGCATCAATAAGGGCATCGTGCTTGAGAGGGAAAAGCTGCAGTATTTAAAGGACAATGCTGACTATATCATAGACACAAGCCAGCTTCTCACAAGGGAGCTTAAAATTGAGCTGGAAAAGATATTTGTGCAGAATGAGGATTACAAGAATCTGTTTATCACGATACTGTCCTTCGGCTTCAAGTATGGCATACCGTCAGACTCTGATATAGTTATGGATGTGAGGTTTTTGCCAAATCCCTACTATGTGGACGGACTGCGCGCGAAAACCGGCAATGATAAGGAGATACAGGACTATGTCATGCAGTTTCCGGAGGCAAATGAGTTTATCGACAAGCTTGATGATATGATAAAGTTTCTCATTCCAAACTATATCTCTGAGGGTAAAAACCAGCTTGTTATATCTATAGGCTGCACCGGAGGCAAGCACCGCTCGGTAACGCTTGCAAACGAGCTGTACAAGAGGCTTAGCGGCTGTAATGACTATGGACTTAAGATAGAGCATCGCGACATAGGAAAGGATGCATTGAGAGGTAAATAACATGTCGTTTTCCAGTGATGTAAAGGAAGAGCTGGCAAAGCAGGTATCAAAGAGCAGGCACTGTCAGCTCGCTGAGCTTGCAGGCATCATAGAGCTTTCGGGCCGTATCAATGAAAAAACAAAGGGACTTGAGCTCGACACCGAAAACCTGCTGCTTTTAAATAAATATGCCACACTTATGAAGCGTGCCTTTGGCACAGATACCACAAAGGCGCTGGATGAGCAGGATACCGGAAAAATACTTGCAGCGCTTAAAATCACGGCACAGCCTGTCAACAGACAGACCGCAGACGGACTGCTTCTTATGCAGACATGCTGCAAGAGAGCCTTTATCAGGGGAGCTTTCATGGCAGCGGGCTCGATAAGCGACCCCAACAAAGCGTACCATTTGAGATAGTGTGTCATACGAAAGAGCA
>ENA-OQDD01000119-OQDD01000119.1-human-gut-metagenome-genome-assembly--contig:-NODE-119-length-31673-cov-6.036391_pt1 | contig 31673 bp, 38 predicted proteins | sample MGYA00242507_ERZ504598 | MGnify/ENA primary metagenome ERZ504598 (study PRJEB26092, sample SAMD00036318) | human gut metagenome | host: Homo sapiens | study: EMG produced TPA metagenomics assembly of...
TGCTCGCCCTCATCCAAACGTTCGGCATACTCCCCCACCCGCAACCCGCGGAATCGCGGCGATTCGCAAACCGCACGCAGCAACGAAAGCCGATAATCATTCATTCAGAGGAATTCGAAACAAACATCTCATCGTAGCTTTCGGCGCGCAGCAAGTCACGGATCGGCACGGTCGCCACCGACTTGGCCTCGCCGAATGCTGGAACCAAGCCCGGCAATCGCATGTAGGAAAGCTCGGAAAGCACCAAGGAATCGACATTGCTGAACGCCAATTCGCCAAACCCGCGGAACTCGCGGCGCACATAATCCACAACATTGCCCATGCCTCAACTTTAGTCCGTTCACGGCTCCGGACACATGTCACCACGCGCATTCCCACATGTTCTCGCGCACGCCCCCGCACACCCACGCTCAAACCGACTCAGCCACGCACTGTAGGATATGTGCGAACACAAGTTGCGAACACGCATCGCAGACGCAGCGAACGCAAGTCGCGCGCACCAGTAATGCATGCGAATCAAACTTATGAAGGGACGCTTCAGAACACTATGGAACCGATTGGAATCGTTGTGGATTGGCTGAAAACCAATTCCGGAAAAATCATTCTGCTCATTGTCGTTGCACTGCTTGCGGCCGTTATCGACAAGGCGCTTACCCGAATCGTGAGCAAAGTGCTGGACCGTTCACAAGTGCCGAACGCTTCGATTTTCATCAATATTCTGCGCGCGGTGGTGTGGACGTTGGCTGTGGGCACTGTGCTGCAGCCGGTGTTCGGCATTAATCCGACCACGATTTTCACCGCGCTCGGCATTGGTGGTCTTGCGGTGTCGCTCGGTATGAAAGATACGATCGCGAACATCATCGGCGGTTTCGGTCTGATGCTTGGCCGTGTAATCCAGCCGGGCGATCTGGTGAATGTGGCGGGCACCGATGGCGTGGTCGAAGATATCAACTGGCGTCAGACCGTAGTGCGCGAGCGCAATGGCAACGTCAAGATCATTCCGAATTCGATTCTGAACACCGCGTCACTGGAAAAACTCAATCCGTCCAATGAGATGCTGGTTCGTGTGCCGTTTACCGCCAAGGCCGGTACCGACATCGACGAGATGACCCGTCAGGTGGTTCAGGCCGTGCAGCGCGATACCGCCGATTTGGCCGATCCGCGCTTCCCTCCGAAAGTAAGACTGACCGGCTACTCCCCTTACGGCATCAATGTCGAAGTGTGCGCGTACGCCAAGCCGGAATCGTTGCTTCCCGACATGATCAACGCCGTGGCACGTTCCATCGCCAATGCTGATTTTCTTGAGAATCGCGCCATTAACAAGGAATCGTAATATCCTCGCGAACATAAGAAATCGCGGTTGACCCATATATATAAAGTGCCGCATGCAGTAGTCCACATGCGGCACTTTTTATACTGAAATTATTACATCATTAGATTGATTGACGTAATAATAACCGTCGCTACAATGTAAGTAACTACACCGACGTTCAGTATTGCCGTGCTCGTGCGAACGCCGCGAGGCAGTTCTTCCGGTGCGGTATAGAATTCAAAGTTCTTGCGATTGCGGATAAGCAACACTATGCCCGCGATGATCAGACCGTAATATAGCAGCATATAGATGCCGAATATCATCATTCCCGTCGCATTCTGGCCCATCCACTGCATCATGGCCGTTCCGTCGCCGTTTTCCGCACTGGTCAGCACGTTCATCAGACTGTCGATGTCAATGTTCGTCACCACCCATGGCGCGACCACGCCACCCATGAAGTTGACGATCATGTGCATGGCCACCGAATAACGCAGTTGCTGGTGCGCACGTACACGTAGCCGAACATAAGACCCAATGCGAATGCGTAGAAGAACTGGAACAGGTTCATGTGCACCAGAGCAAAGAACAGCGCGGAGAACACGATCGCGGTTTTTTCGCCGTATTTGCGCGTGCGGCTGATGAGTTCCTTGCGGAAGATCCATTCTTCGAACAACGGTCCGAGAATCACGAGGAACACCACGTTCCACACGTCGAATTGCATGGCCAGATCGCTCACCGAATTGCTGGCTTTGCCTCCGGACAGCAGAGCCGCCAGCATATTGCCGATGAGACTGCCACATACATGAGCGGGAAGCACATGATAAGCAGTTTGAAGAATTGGCCCGGCTTCATGTCGAACTTGCGTGTTTCAATGACCGACGATTTGCCATAATCAGTACCGCGAGCGGCATGGCCACGAGATACAAAGGGGTATCCGATGCCACATACACCGCCCAATTCGGCAGATTCGTGGTGTGCAGTACCTGATAGAGCATGCCGGAAAGCACCGTTGCAAGCGCATACCAGATCACCACCATCAGGCACATGCCTGCACCGATGCGGGAGAACACGCTTTTCACGCGCCTGAGCCACAGTTCGTAGGGATTGGCTTGTGGCTGCGGATACTGCGGTTGTTGCTGATATTGGGATGGCTGTTGTGGATTCTGCTGCGGATGCGGTTGTTGCGGCCGCTGCGGATATTGGGGGTACTGCGGAAACGTCATATTTGCCTTTGCGACGACGTGCACGGGGTGCATATACGAAAATGCTGATATTCAGCACCTTAGTACAGGAATGCTGAATATCAGCTTACAATCTCATGACCGTCGTCATGGGCGTCCGCAACGAGACAGCTCACATGGCGATTGGACGCGGAGCCACCACCCAATCGAAATCAGCGCAGCACGCCCTCGATCAGCGTGGTGATCAGATCGGTGTAGCTCACGCCGGTTGCCTCCCATGCCTTGGGATACATGGAAATCGGGGTGAAGCCCGGCATGGTGTTGATTTCGTTGACCATCACTTCGCCGTCGGCCGTCACGAAGGTGTCGACACGACTCAGGCCGGCGCCGTCGACTGCGATGAACGCTTTTTTGGCGGTTTCGCGCACGCGGTTCAGAGTTTCTTCCGGCAGGCTTGCGGGCACTTCCACATGGCTTGCGTCGGAGTTCACGTACTTGCTGTCGAAATCATAGAACTGGTCGTCGCCCTCGGCACGCTTGTCAAGCACGATTTCGCCCGGCCAGCTGGCCTGCGGAGCCTCGCCGGCCTTCGGGCAGAGCACGGCGCATTCGATTTCGCGCGCGTCGATGCCCTGTTCCACGAGCACACGCCAATCATGGTGGGACGCTTCGAACACTGCGGCGGCAAGCTCGGCCGCATCGCCCTCATGTTCGACCTTGGTCACGCCGAAGCTGGAACCGGCGCGGGACGGCTTCACGAACAGCGGGTACTGCAATCCGGCCTGCTGCACCGCGGCAAGCATCTCGTCCGCCTCGGCGGCGAATTCGGAAGCGGCATCATAATCGCGCACATCCAACGTGATGCCTGGAGCCACGGGAATACCGGCCGCAGCCAGCAATACCTTCGTATAATGCTTGTCCATGCAAGCGGCGGAAGCGAGCACACCGCAGCCAACGTACGGCACGTTCATCATTTCGAACAGGCCTGAATCGTGCCATCCTCACCGTACGGACCATGCAATACCGGAAGCACGGCGTCCACGTGGCCAAGCGAAGTCAGCGTGCCGTCATCTTCACGAGCGAAGAAACCATCCTGGCCGAGTGCCACATCCAGCACCACATCTTTGGAGGAATCCGTCTTCTCCACCATCGGCAGGCCTTCGCTCATGTTCCACTTGCGTGGATCCTCGCCGCCTACGATCCACTCGCCGTTCTTGGTGATTCCCACCTCAATGGCTTCGAACTTGTCAGTATCCAACGCGCGCAGCACGCCCGCCGCAGAGATGCAGGAAATCGAATGCTCGTCGGCTTTGCCGCCATACATCACCACAATGCGCTGTTTTGCCATCTTTGTCTTATGCTCCATAAGTTGGTCCGTTGAACGCACGCGCGCCCAATACCGTCTGCCAATACTGTCTGTACTGTCTGTCTTCGCAATATCGCGCCGGTTCGCACTTCTGTTCGCCCGCGATACCACGCATTCGCAATATCGCAGTTCAGTATACAAACCGCACCCCACAGCCCACACACGACGAACCATAATTGCACACGCCCGTCACTCATGTCCTATTTTCATGAATCATAGAATACGGAATCAAACGTTGGAATGATGCGATTGCAACCTGAAAAACCGAGCTTAATCGCTTTGTCTAATCACGATTAGACTAATCACGATTAGACTATTTTTATACAGATTTACTATTATTGCCGAAGTATATGGCGATTGACGATTGACACATTCCGATTGACGTTTTACGCAATCGCATGCCTCGAAAAATAAAAAGACCGCACCTGAAAGTGCGGTCTTATCTGCAATTGCGATGTTGCGGAAAGCTTATTCTTCGCTGATGCCTTCGCCGAAAAGTTCGGACAGCATCTGCGCGCAGGAGATGCCATCGGAAAGCACGTGGCTCATGGCGGTGGCGAGCGCGTGGGCACGCCATACTGCTTGCCGAGCGCCACCACCGCATCGGTGGTCGGCACGCCTTCGGCCACGCCGTTGCTCACCTTGGTGGCTTCCTCAACGCTCAATCCCTTGCCAAGTTGGATCCGAACGTGTAGTTGCGGCTCAACGGGGATCCGCAGGTGGCGATCAGGTCGCCCACGCCAGCCAAACCGGCGAACGTCTTCGGATCGGCGCCTGCCGCCTCGCCCAGGGCGGTCAGTTCGGCCAGGCCACGGGTTTCGATCATGGCGGCGGTATTTTCGCCGTAGCCGGCGCCGCGGGCCATGCCCACGGCCAGCGCGACCACATTCTTCAGCGATCCACACATTTCCAAGCCGATCACGTCGCGGGTTACGAACGCACGGAAATAGTCGGTGGTGCAAGCGGCTGCGATCTTGCGCGCATTGTCGAGATTTTCGCAGGCGACCACGGTTGCGGCCGGCTCGCGGTCGGCGATCTGCTTGCTCAGGTTCGGTCCGGAAATCGCGGCGAAGCGGTCGGCCGGCAGGTCGAGCGTTTCCATAACGACTTCATCCATGCGCTTGCCGGTGGTGCGTTCGATGCCTTTCATCAGCGAGGCGACGAGTGCGGTTTCGGGAATCAGGTCCTTGAATTCGACGAGCGCGACGCGGGCGAACTGTGCGGCGATGGCCACGATCACAATGTCGGCGTTGGCTACGGCTTCGGCACGGTCGCCGGTGGCGGTCATGTTGCTTGGCAGCACTTTCACGCTGGGCAGGCGAACACCGTTGTGATGGTGGTCGCGAATGCCTTCCACAATCTCCGGTTCGATGGCCCACATAGTCACATTGTTGCCTGCATCGGCAAGCACCTGACCGAAAGCGGTTCCCCAAGCTCCTGCGCCCAGTACCGTCACGTTCGTCATATTTGCTCCTTGCATTACTCCGGGCATCATTCATAACCCGGAGTCTTGGCTCAAAAATTGCTTTTCCTATGCTACCGCCGGCTACGCACACCGCGATATATGCCGCAATACGCGCCATACGTATGCGCAATCGGCTGGCAGTATTTCGATTACCGCATTTCAGCAATCGCGTGTGCGGTCTTTTTCGATTCGGCCTTCTTCGATTCAGTCCTTCACTCGGCTCATCGTACGATAATCCCAATATCCATCGGGGGCTTGTTCGCCGCGGATTTCGGCCATGACTTCGGTCATGCGCACGCGGATGCGTCGGGTAAGTTCGTTGGCGAGATCCTCCGGCACTTCCTCACCCCAGGAATCGCAATCGGCGAGCAGATCCGCATAATCAAGCGCCTCGTCGTAGCACATGACCACGTTTTTACGCGGCCACGGCCACCAATGTTGATGCTTGCCGCGCCCCACGTTACCGCGCAATACAGCGGAATCTGGTAGCCGAGTCGGCGCGAAGCCTCAAGCGCGATCATGCCCACGCCGTTTTTCATGCTCATCGGCCATTTCTGCGGGTCGCGCGTTACCGTGCCTTCCGGCCATACGGTTAGGGGTCGGCCGGAGGTAAGGATTTCCACGGAGGTTTCCTCGATGGCTTTCGCCTTGCCCGAACGGCGTTGCACGGGCTGCATGCCTACCAGTTGGAACCATTTGCCGATCAGCGGCCACGAGGCCATTTCGGCTTTGGCCATGTAGCGCGGACGGCGGCTTGATGGAACATGGAGATCATGGGCACGAACACGTCAAACATGGTGACGTGCGTGGCCGCGGTGATGAACGGACCGGTTTCCGGCACGTGTTCGATGCCCCACGCCTTGAGTTTGGTGCGGTTGCGGAATACGATGTCGCATCCGGTGAGCAGACGATGGGTCGCTTTCGGATTCTGCGCCGCGATTTCGGCTTCATTGGCTTTGCGCGGCCCGCATGGAAAGTCGTGGGTTGGGTCAACGAGATGGTGACGCTGTGCGAGCTTTGCGACTTGTTCGTCGCTTAACGGTTTGACCGCGGAACGCGGCGAGGGTTTTCCTTTGGATGCCATGCGTTCCATTCTGCCACCACCCATTCCGCTTGGTTGGAACGATTGCGCTCATGCACGACGCACACACGAAATACAAAAACACGGAATATACGAAAAAGGCGGAACTGGTGGATAGGCTGGAGGACGATTGACGACGAAGATGTTGCGACTATCCCTAGAATCCGTCTGGACATGCAGTAAACACAATAACGATGAGGGAAACCCTTATATCTTCGGCTGTTCACCTCGTTGCAAACGCCATTCGATATCGACAATCATAATGCCATTCCGAAAGAATCTCTGCCGAAAATCGACATTATTTTCAAAAACAATAAAGCTTTTGCATCACTATTATGCGCCATAACCCCCTAAATTAAGTTCAATAATTTATACACTGAATTACTAAGTTTTTGAGAACGAGCAACGGCAATATGTAAGCAAAAAGCCGGTGCCCACTGTTGTGAACACCGGCCTTACCAAGCCAATCAAGCTATATCAGCGATAAATCAAGCAACAAATCAGTCGAAATCTGCGCCGAGAGCTTCGAGCTTGCCACGGAAATCGGCATAACCGCGGTCAATCAGCGAAATGCCCTGCACATTGGACGGGCCCTTTGCCGCCAACGCGGCAATCAGATGGCTGAAGCCGCCACGCAGATCCGGCACGTCAATATCGCGGCCGGTCAGCGGGGTCGGTCCGAAAATAACCGCGGAATGCTTGTAATTGCGCTGCTGGAAACGGCATGGCAGCGATCCGAGGCATTCGCGATACAGCTGAATCGTGGCACCCATCTGCACCAGTGGCTTCGTGAAACCGAAACGATTCTCATACACCGTTTCGTGCACGATCGACAGGCCCTTCGCCTGCGTCAACGCCACCACCAGCGGCTGCTGCCAGTCGGTCATGAAGCCCGGATGCACGTCGGTTTCGATCGCGACCGGCTTCAAATCGCCGCCCGGATGCCAGAAACGAATGCCGTTATCGGTAATGTCGAACTCACCACCAATCTTGCGGAACACGTTCAGGAACGTCATCATTTCAGGCTGCGTAGCACCCTTGACGAAAATGTCGCCATGCGTGGCCAATGCCGCGGAAGCCCAGGAAGCGGCCTCGATGCGGTCGGTCAGCGAAGTGTGCGTATAGCCCTTCAGCTCCTTCACACCCTCGATGCGGAACGTACGGTCCACATCCACGGAAATGATCGCGCCCATCTTCTGCAGCACGCACACCAAATCCATGATTTCAGGTTCGGTGGCAGCGCCGGAAAGCTCCGTCTTGCCCTCAGCAAGCACGGCGGCAAGCAACGTCTGCTCGGTAGCGCCCACCGACGGGTACGGCAGGTGAATCTTCGCGCCATGCAAACCGTTCGGAGCGGTGATATGAATGCCGTCCTTATGTTCCTTATCGACGTTGGCACCCAACTTGCGCAACGTTTCCAGGTGGAAATCAATCGGACGACCGCCAATATTGCATCCGCCGAGAGCCGGAATGAACGCCTCACCCAAACGGTGCAGCAGCGGGCCGGAGAACAGAATCGGAATACGCGACGAACCAGACAGCTATCCACGTCGGCCACATCGGCAAGCTGCACATTCGTGGCGTCGATCGTGACCACGCCGTGATCGCCATCCACCGTAACGTCCACGCCATGCAGACGCAGCAAGTCGGAGACACATGCACGTCGCGAATCTCCGGAACATTCTTCAACACGGACGTACCCGGGGCGAGCAGCGCCGCCACCATGGCCTTGCTCACGAAGTTCTTCGCGCCACGCACCTTGATGGTGCCGTTCAGCGGCTTGCCACCTTCGACGTGCAGAATGTCGTTGTTGTTGTCAGACACGCTCAACCTCTTTCGCTTCCCTTATACGGTTCAAGCTTGAAACACACTAACCTCAGTTTGCCATAAGGCATGTAGTGGCTCGTGAAATGCCGCGTTCAGCGCAGTGTCTCCCAATTTCGTTCGACTTTCGACCAAAATTTCCAGCCACTGGAACAATCCACCCGCCAAACCGCATCCCAGCGGGCAAAAACTTCCAGTCGGTGGAAGAATCCTCCCGATACAAGCCCCTCCACCGTCCAAAAACCTCCAGTCACTGGAAGAATCAGGACGGACAGCTACCCCCGTGCTGCACTAATCCTTCCAGCGAATGGGAAAAATGGACGGTGAAACGCAACAGAGCGCAAATCAGGCGCAATTGAACCTGTGACTACAGTGCGGCTTTAATGTCTTGCGCCAAACGGGCGTTCCACATGGCACCCGTAGCGCTCATCACCGCGTTTGCACCAGCCTCGCGGTACGCCTTGTAATCTTCCGGACGAATCACACCGCCCACGCCAACGATCGCAAAATCAAGACCCAGCTTCTCGCGAATCGCATTCAGGCGGCCAACCATATCGAGACCTGCACCACGAATCGCATTGCCACATACGCCCGAACGGTCACGCCCCGCGCCTGGCAATGCTGATTGCCGTTCGCATCCACCAGCTTCGCGGAGATTGTGTTAATGGTGGAGAAACCCTGCACCGCGCCATGGCCGGCGGTTTCCTTCACCATGATTTCCAGATCGGCATCATTCGGAATGTATGCGAGCTTCACGATCAGCGGACGATCGCCGATTTCGTTCTTCACCGCTTCCGTAATCTCGCCGACCAAATGCGGATCGTGGCACAACAGACGATTATGTCCCTCATTCGGGCAGCTGGTGTTCATTTCCATCAGGCCAGCGCCAGTTTCGGCAACCAAATGCGCGGTGGTGACATGATCGGCGATATACGCTTCACGATCCATGCCCTCCACGCGGGAGCCTTGGAAGCTCGGCACCAGCAGCTGGCCGTCACCGGCTGCGGCGATTGCCTTCTGCATGTCCGGCTGCCATTCGTCGGGATCACGGGAGGGAACGCCGAAACTGTTGGAAATCGAAATCGGAAGCTCATAACGGGTATCGGCAAGCACACCCTCGTCAAGTTCGGCACTGCCCGGAACCAGCGAACCATCGGCATTCCGCGGATGCACGGCCAGCACGTTCGGGAACGCATTGCAGCCCCATGCGCGGGAACGAACCGTCTTGTATACCGCCAGATCGAAGCCCATACGGAAAGCGGCCGTGGTGAAACGCTCATTCAGCAGCGGACCAGCTGGAATACCGAACGGCAGATTCACACGAAAACCAAGGAATTCCTGCGCTTGAGCGGCCTGAATGGTCTGAACGCCTGAACCTCACTGGAGGAATCGGACGCAACCTCAGCAACAACAGACGTGACCGATCCCGCAGAATCGGACGCATCAGCCCGCAACACTTCGGCAAACGCGCCGAACGGCCCTTGCAAATAGTTGTCTTCATACGTGCGATTGACATCATAAAACGGCGCGAAACCCTGGCTCATTTTTCTCTCCGAAAGCTACGAAAGCACGAAACAATAAGCCCACCATAGCGCGTCTCATATGCAAAACCCGCGCAAATCTCACATAATCAGCAATCCCAACGTCCCAATCCTTCCAGTCACTGGAGGAATCCGGACAATATGAGTCCCCTAATCGTCCCAAAACCTCCACCCAGTGGAGGAATCACCCCGCTACGGACCGTCTTAAAGTCCAAAAACATCCACCTACTGGAAGAATCCTCCCGCTCACGCATCACATAACATCCCAATCCTTCCAGTCACTGGAAGAATCCTCCCGCGAACAATCATCCCGACGTCCCAATTCTTCCACCCACTGGAAAAATCCTCCCGCAAACAGCCCGCGCAACAACGCAAGCGGGGTGTTCCTTCCACCCACTGGAGGAATCACCCCGCAAACAGCCCGCGCACCTAGCCAGCCGCCAACTCAGATGATGCCGCGATCGGCAAGCGGGCCCTGCCAATCCGGGTATTCGCCTTCGCGCGCGGACGCGATCAACTGCTCCGGCTCACGCTTCGCCGGCAGCGTCTTCGGCTTGAACGGGAACTTTTCGGCACGCATCTTCTCGTATGTCACAATATCGTCTTCATACTGCAACGTCAGATCGATATCGTCATAGCCGTTCATCAGGCGCCAACGGTATAGTCGTTCACTTCGAACGGCAGCGTCACGTCGCCGCACGTCACCGTGCGATCCTCCAGGCTCACCGTCATATCACGGCCCGGCTCCTCGTCAAGCAGCTTCCACAGCAACTCAACGGATTCCTGCGGCATAATCGCAGCCAGCACACCGTTCTTGGCGGTGTTGCCGTAGAAAATGTCGGCGAAACGAGATGAAATCACCACGCGGAAGCCGTAATCATGCAATGCCCACACGGCATGTTCACGAGAAGATCCGATACCGAAATCCGGTCCGGCAACGAGAATCTTGCCCCGCTTGTATTCCGGCTGGTTGAGCACGAATTCCGGATCGCGACGCCACGCATAGAACAGCGCGTCGTCGAAACCGGACTTCTGCACGCGCTTCAAGAACACGGCTGGAATAATCTGGTCAGTATCGACATTGGAACGGCGAAGCGGCACGGCCACGCCGGTAAGAGTAGTCAGTTTTTCCATTTCACTATTTCTTTCGATGTAACGATTCACAGAATGCCGGAAATCCAAGATTTCTCAGGTTTTCAAGCATTCTCAACGATTCACAGATCAGCCGGAGACGAGATGGTACCGCGGATGGCCGTTGCGGCGGCGACCGCCGGCGACGCCAGATGCGTACGCGACCCCTTGCCCTGTCGACCTTCGAAATTGCGGTTCGAAGTGGAGATGGAACGTTCGCGGGCCACCATCTTGTCGGGGTTCATGCCCAGGCACATGGAGCAGCCTGCGTTACGCCATTCGGCACCGAAGTCCTTGAAGATCTTGTCAAGTCCTTCCTTTTCCGCCTGCAAACGCACGCGAGAGGAGGCCGGCACCACGAGCACGCGGTGAATGTTTTCGGCCTTGTGATGCCCCTTCATAATGGAAGCGGCCACACGCAGATCCTCGAGACGTCCGTTGGTGCAGGAACCGATGAACACGGTATCCACGGCAATGTCTTTGATGCGCATGCCCGGCGTCAAGCCCATGTAGCAATGGCACGCTCGGCCGCGGTGCGCTCGGTTTCATCGTTGAACGAAGCCGGATCCGGCACCACGCCGGAAATCTTGATGCCCTGACCCGGTTGGTGCCCCACGTCACATACGGCTCGAGATCTTCGGCTTGATGGTCACTTCCTTGTCGAATACGGCGTCGTCATCGGTTTTCAGCGTCTTCCAGTATTCGATGGCCTTGTCCCACATTTCACCTTCCGGCGCGTGCGGGCGTCCCTTCAGATATTCGAACGTCACTTCGTCCGGCGCGATCATGCCGCGCGAGCGCCCGCTTCGATCGACATGTTGCAGATGGTCATGCGTGCGTCCATCGACAGTTTCTTGATGGCCTCACCACGATATTCAATGACGTGCCCTTGGCCGCCACCGGTGCCGATCTTCGCGATAATCGCAAGAATAATGTCTTTTGCGGTGACGCCCTTCGGCAGTTCACCTTCGATATTCACGGCCATGGTTTTGAACGGCTTCAGGCTCAGGGTCTGCGTTGCCATAACATGTTCGACTTCGGAGGTGCCGATGCCGATGGCCATGGCACCGAACGCGCCGTGCGTGGAGGTGTGCGAGTCACCGCACACGATCGTCATGCCCGGCTGCGTCAGGCCCAGCACCGGCGCGAACGCGTGCACCACGCCCTGATCGGCGTCTCCCAGCGGGCACAGACGTACGCCGAAATCCTTGCAGTTCTTTTCGAGCGTGCTTAGCTGCAGCGCGGAGATCTTATCCGGATTCGGGCGGTCGATGTCGCAGTCGGCGTGTTGTGATCTTCCGTTGCGATCAGCTGGTCAAGGTGACGTGGCTTGCGTCCGGCCAGTCGCAAGCCTTCGAATGCCTGCGGACTGGTAACTTCGTGCATGAGCATCAGATCAATGTACAGCAAGTCGGGAGCCCCATCACTACCCTTGCGTACCAAATGATCGGCCCAGACCTTCTCGGCCAATGTCGTTCCCATTGCGGGACCTCCTCGAATTTTTCCTCGCTTTTTCCTCGCGGTATTGCCAACCCGCGTTGTTCGTGCTATAAGCCTATGGTGTTCGAGCCTGGTTCGAACGCGTTTATGCCGGTATATGAGATACTTGCATGCAACGCACACATCACATATGGGCCAAGTTCACTCCAGATCATGTCAAAATCGCCGCGATTGTGGCATACCTCCCCGTATGTACCTACAAAATCGTTGAAAATTCAGATTTTTTCCAGCTTTTTCCATAACTGAGTAAAGATTAAAATACCTGCTCTACCGCAGTCCGACATTGCGTACATTTTGCATTTCAATATGTGAGATGGCATAATCCCTCTTATGACTTCTTCGAATACAAGCACCACCATGCCTGAATCGCAGTCGGATGAGACTGAGCTTCCAGCTGAGACCCACCACACGACGTCTTCTCAAAGCAATGAGATTCATTCCGGTGTGGGTGTGCTTGACAAGACCGTCAAAATCCTTGACGCGCTTGAATCCGGTCCGGCAACGCTCGGACAGCTGGTTTCCTCGACGGGCTTGGCCCGACCGACCGCGCATCGACTGGCGATTGCGTTGGAGCGTCACCGTTTTGTGTTGCGTGATCAGCATGGTCGTTTCGTGCTTGGCTCGCGTTTTGCGGAATTGGCCGCTGCTGCCGGCGAGGATCGTTTGCTGACCGCAGCCGCGCCGATTTTGCAGACGTTGCTGGATCGCACTGGCGAATCCGCGCAGATTTACCGCCGTCAGGGCGATATGCGCGTGTGCATCGCCGCCGTGGAGCGCGCTTCCGGTTTGCGTGATTCCATTCCGTTGGTGCGATGCTGTCGATGGAGGCCGGTTCCGCGGCCAGATTTTGCTGGCTTGGAGGATTCCGAACGCTGCATCAGGGGTTGCGTCACGCCAAGTTCACCGCGGCCAAGCTTACCGCCGTGCGCAAGCGCGGTTGGGCCGAGTCGGTCAACGAGCGCGATGAGGGCGTATGCTCGATTTCCGCGCCGATTCGCAATGCTTCCGGTCAGGTGATTGCCGCAATTTCGATTTCCGGCCCGGACGGTCGTATGGGGTCCAATCCCGGACGCGTTACGCCCCGCTGGTTATGGCTGCCGGCAAGTATTTGACCGACGCCTTGATTAAGGCTTCTTCCGGTCGCTGACGGGCAATATACAGCCTCTCAACCGTGTTCCGCGATGCATGCAGGACACGGTTTTGCTATTTCCTGCCTTCCGCAAGTTTTGCCATTTCCTTGCAGGATTTGTCATTTCGCTCTTTTCAGCTACTTCTTACGCAGCCAAGTCAACAGTTTGCTCCACCATGTCGGCCGATGCAGCAGATCCACGCCTTCGGATTCGGGCTTCGATTCACTGGTCATGCCGTACGCGTACGCCTTGCCCGCGCTCGGTTTGCCCACTAATTCGCCGTATTCAAGCAGCTGCGTACGCGGCTCGTACGGATGGCGGATGTCGAACTCGATCAGCCGCGCGGCCCGCTTCTGCGGCACCGGACCATACGATCCGAAACCGCTGGTGGGCGACGCGATCATCATCAGACCGCCAACCTTGCCTGGCGAAGCGCCGTCTGCGCATCAGCCGAGGCCATTTCTCGCGAAACCGGCACTGTTCCAACGAATGCGTTGCGGTGATCATGCCCCGCGGAAATCGCAAAATAGTCATGCTGTTCCAATATCGCGAATTCACCGCTGTCGGCATCCGGGCAGCTGACACCCTCCCCCAGATAACTGCCGGGAAGCGTTTTTTCCTCATCCAAAACGTAATGTTTTCCAGCGAAATTGCGGTAGCCTTCAATCGCACGCGCCGCATTCGCCGCAGTCGGCTTCAACAGTTGGTAATACTGTTGCACCGGAAAATGCTGAAATACCATGCACGGCACTGCCTTTTCCTGCGATTGCGCGGTTTCGTGCGATCCTGCCTGTTTCTGAGATTGCGTGGCCATCATTTCCGGCACTTCGGCAAGAAACTGCAATGCGGCTGCCGACGGACTTCCGTACCCGCCGGAACGCGCGTAATCGCCGGAATCCAGCAATACCAAGCCCAGCACGGACATCGTATGGTCCACATCGGCAACCGGCAATGCGAAGGTGCCCGGCTCGCAAGCGAATACGCGCTGATTCGGCAAATACGATTCCGCCCGGAGTTGCACGAAACCTGCATCTTCCGCAGAATCCATGCTTCCCACAGAATTTGCAGAATTTGCGCCCCCGAGGCCGCTCTCGCCTCCCGTAGGCTCAGGGTTCACGCATCCGGGAAATTCCCTGCAAATGCTTTCGATTTCCGCATTGCTGAGCCCGCATTGAAAATCGTGGTTGCCGAATGTCACCGCCCACGGAATGCCGCGATCGGCAAGCGGACGCACGAGCTGTTCGACAGTGGCGCGCACGGATGCGCAGGTGCGTTCCAGCGCAGCTTCGAACCGTTCTGACGCTTCGGAAGACTTGGATGAAGCGGTTTTGGAGGAAATCCCCGCGGCAGCGCTCCAACGACGTTTGCGCGTGGTTTGCGCGTATGCGGGATCATATCCTGCGATCTGATTGCCGGTGAAGATGACGATATCCGGCCTTGTGGCATCCAGTGACGCTTCGATGAGTTTGACGGTGTCTTTGCTGACTTTCGGCCCGTCTTGAATGTCGGCAAGCTGCAGAACGCGGAATTTGCCGGATTGGTGGAATTGCAATCGTCCCAGTCGCGCGGATACGGAAAGCGGGCGATCGTCGCCTTCTTCCGCCGGTTGGATGCGCGGTCGCGTGGCGGCGGCTTTTGCTGCGTTCTGCAATTCAGTCATGCTTCCTAGGGTAGTGCAATTTTCTTGGACTATGTTGTACTGGCAGACATGCTTGCGAAAAACAAAAAACCCTCGCATCTGCGAGGGTCATTGGCTGGGATGCCTGGACTCGAACCAAGAATGGCTGAACCAGAATCAGCTGTGTTGCCAATTACACCACATCCCAATTTGGCAGGCGTGGCAACTTCGAAAAGTTGTCCGTCGTACCCCCGACCGGATTTGAACCGGTGTTGGCGCCGTGAGAGGGCGTAGTCCTAGACCGCTAGACGACGGGGGCTTGAGTTATTGCTGTGATTCTCAGCTGAGCCGCGAACCGCAACGAGTGATAAATATACGCGAATCCGTAGGAGTGCGCAAGTCACGGCGTGTCGCGCCATTTTCCGCCATTCTTAAACAGCATCCCAGAACAACAAACCCGCTGGAACGGAACATTCCAGCGGGTCGACAGTCATGCGATCGGCAAAATCACACCATCAGCGCATCACAGGTGCTCGCGCAAGCCCTGCAAGCGTGCGACGGTGATCTCCTTGCCAACGATCTCCATGGATTCGAACAGCGGCGGAGACACGCGACGGCCGCTCATGGCCACACGCACCGGACCGAACGCCAGACGCGGCTTGTAACCGCCATCTTCGATCAGCGACTTGTTCAGTGTCTCATGCAGGAAGTCGGTCTTCCAATCATCTTCAGCAACGTCGGAAAGCGCCGCAATGGCGGCGTCGAGCACTGCCGGAGCGGAATCCTTCAACTGCTTCTTGGCGTCATCATCAGGCTCGATGTAGCTCGGTGGAGAGCAGCGAGCCCACCATGCCGGCGACCTCGCCCAGCAGGCGCACGCGCGGCTGCACGAGCTCCACGGAAGCGGACAGCACCTCACGCTCGCGATCGGTCAGCGCATCCCAGGAATCGGCGGAGACCACGCCATCGCGGTTCAGGTACGGCACGGCACGGTTCAGGAAGTCCTGCGGCTCAAGCATACGGATGTGCTCGGCGTTGATGGAAATGGCCTTGTCGAGGTCGAAACGGGCCGGATTGGCCTTGACGTCACGCACGTCGAACTTTTCGATCATTTCTTCCATGGAGAACACGTCGCGGTCGGCGGCGATGGACCAACCCAGCAGCGCCAGGTAGTTCAGCAGGCCTTCGCGAATGAAACCGTTGTCGCGATGCAGGAACAGATTGGATTCCGGGTCACGCTTGGAAAGCTTCTTGTTGCCCTGGCCCATCACGTACGGCATGTGGCCGAACAGCGGCATTTCCTTGGCCACGCCCAGCTCGATCAGGTAACGGTAGAGCACGATCTGACGCGGGGTGGAGCTCAGCAGGTCCTCGCCGCGCAGCACCACGTTGATGTTCATCATGGCGTCGTCGACCGGGTTGGTCAACGTGTACAGCGGATCGCCGTTCGGGCGCACGATCACGTAATCCGGCACGGAACCAGCCTTGAACTCGATGCGGCCACGGATCAGATCGTCGAACGCGACATCCTCATCGGGCATGCGGATACGCAGGGCGGGCTTGCGGCCTTCGGCACGGAAGGCGGCCTTCTGCTCTTCGGTGAGATCACGGTCGTAGCGTCGTAACCGAAAGCCTTCGGGCGGCCGGCGGCCACGTTGCGGGCTTCGATTTCTTCCGGAGTGGAGAAGGATTCGTATGCATAGCCGGCTTCAAGCAGCTTGGCTGCGACATCCTTGTAGATGTCGCCACGCTCGGACTGGCGGTACGGGCCGTCGGGGCCACCCACGTTGATGCCCTCGTCCCAGTCGATGCCCAGCCAATTCAGGGCTTCGATGATCTGGTTGTAGCTTTCCTCGGAGTCGCGCTGGGCGTCCGTATCTTCAATACGGAACACGAACGTGCCCTTGGTATGGCGGGCCTCAGCCCAGTTGAACAGTGCGGTGCGGACCATGCCGACGTGCGGAATGCCGGTCGGGGACGGGCAGAAACGCACGCGAACATGCTCAGGAAGTTCTGGTTTGGTGTTTTCAGCTTCAGTCATAAGCTCCATTGTGCCCCGCAAACCGGACGTGCCATCCAGTCCCACGCACCAACTCGCTTTTCGCGGTCATGAACATCCTGCAGCTAATTGACCCGATGATCGCAGCCACCAATCCTTACAACACCATGCTGGGCATGAGCCGCGCCATCGACGGACTTCCCCAACGCGTCAGAAGATGCCCCAAGTCAAAGGGGATTTTTGCGGGGTCCGTCGGGATTGTCCCACACTGCAATATTTTTCGGTATTTTTGGCGATGCAAGAGTACTGTGTTAATCGACTTCACTTTTTTGATGTCGATTCACTCTCCGAAAGGGTAATCTAATGACGGACCCCAACCAATATAATCCGCAGAACCCGCAGCAGGCCCAGCAATATGGCGGTTACGGCTCCTACGGTCAGAATGATTACGGCCAGCAGGCACCGCAATACGGCGCACCCGACTACGGCCAGCAGGCACCCCAGTATGGCGCGCTCAATACAGCGCACCGCAATACGGCAATGCGGCCGGATACAACCAGCAGCAGCCGCAATACGGCGCACCGCAACCTCAGCCACAGGGGTCCGGCAGCTTCTTCGCACTGACCGCTCCGCTCGACCAGCCGGCCTACAACTGCACCATCGGCGAGGCGTTCATCCGCTTCTGGAAAAAGTACGCCACGTTCAAGGGCCGCGCCTCCCGCGGCGAATTCTGGTGGTGGGTTCTGTGCACATTCATCATCCAGATCGCGTTTGCCGTCATCTTCGCGGTGTTGGGCGCCATCATCGACAGCAATACAGCCAATGGAATGCGAAGCTTCGTCAACACCATTTGGGCACTGGCAACGATTGTTCCATCCTTGCGCTTTCCGTTCGCCGCCTGCACGACACCAACAAGGCCGGCACCACGCTGGTCATCCTCTACGCGATTGACTTCATCGGTGGCGTTCTGCTGAGCGTCGGCCTCGTCATGACGGGACTTGGCGCCATTTCCGTAATCGGTGGCGGATCGAGCTCGACTGGCGCAGCCGGCATACTCCTGTTGATCATCGGTTTCATCGCATGCCTGGCCACGTCGATCGTGCTCATTGTGCTCATGGCCAAGAAGACCGATCCAGCCGGCGCACGCTTCGACGATCCGGCAGCCGGCAACGGCTACGCCCCAGCCCCGGGCATGCCACCGACCGCAACCGCACAATACGCCCCGAACGGCACTCCGGCACCGGTCGCCGACCCGTACGCAGCGGCTGTTCCGACGCCAACCGCTGATCCGTATACGGCAGCCGCTCCGGCACCTGCAATGCCTGCGCCGACTCCGGCAATGCCCACCGCAGACCCGTATGGCGCTCCGACCCCAGCCCCGGCAGCCACCAACACTCCGTACGGCAACCCGTATGGCGCTCCTTACGGAACTCCGACCGATCAGTACGCAGCACCTGCGATGCCAGCCGCTCCAGCCGCCCAGTACACTCCGGCCGCCCCGGCAACTCCGCATGCAGCCCCGGCACCCGAAGCCCCTTCCATGCCGAGCATGCCTCCGCTGCCTACGGTTCCGGAACAGTCCACCCAGCTTGACCAGACGCAGTTCGATCGCCCCACGTTCGGCAACGATTCGCAGGGCCAGACCCCGTACGGATCCGACGATTCCGATGATTCCGACGATCCTACCGTGTACGGCAACATACAGCATTGACGAAATATGCAGGTTCAGCACTGAACTTAAGAACCGAACTTGCAATAATCAGTACTACATAAAGAAAATCCCGGCACCGCAATCGCAAGTGCCGGGATTTTCTTATTCCTATATCGATAATTCCCACTAATTCGGATTATCTCGGATTGCCCACGTCACGCAGCATCCGCACCTTCGCCTGAATCACCCGAATCATCGGAATCATCCATGTAGCTCATACTTTTCATAGCGTCCGTCATCAAATTGAACTTTTCAGCGAGCGCTTCCTTGCTCTTACGTTCATCTTCATCTTTGGCTTCCTGCTCGGCCCTCTTCGGATCCCAACGCAGGCACTCCGCATGATGATCCCACTCCATGCCCGCGCACGGAATGACATTGTCCGCGGTTATGGTGAATGTGTTGTCGCAGAAGGAATTCTCCTCGAGTGGCGTTGCCCTGCCCGCCTCACGCACGGCATTACGCAGCGCAACCATTCGAGACAAGGTCACGTCGCCGACATAGATCGGCGGAACAGCCATCTGCTCGCACAACTCGTTGATGTACAGCATCACCGGCAGCACGCGCACGGTCTGTTCGTCCACATCGTCAATGCCTTCGCACATGAGATTCATCAGACCGTCACCCACCGCGAGCGCCGCGAGGAATCGCCCGGTGAGCGTCCTTGGGGTCGTGGTGAAAGCGTAGCAGTAGTTGACATCTTCCAGCGCTCCGCCGTCGAAGCCCAGGCTGACGCTCTGCCGAATGTACTCCACGATCTTTTGCAGTATATTGCGGACTTCCGTCTCGACATGGGCGTCGATGAAGATGCCCAGAATGTCGGCCGCTTCGAAGAACAGGTCGGCATTGTTGGTTTCGGAATAATTGCGCATCACATCGTATGCCTGATTGGCCCGCGTGAGCGCTTGCACAATTTCCGGATCGCAACCCGGAATCTCGTCCATTCCCTCGTACACGGCTTCCGCCACGGACGGGTTAATCCCGTGGGACAATCGCAGCATTGCCCTTGCCATGGTGCAGGAGAATCTTACTTGCAGATCTTCCGTGTACTTTGCGTCATTCTCCATCTCCTGAACGGTTTGCAGCGGCCATAATTCCACCACTCCAACACAGCTTTCGATGGCAATTTTCATATGAGGCCTATCGAATAACTGATAAAGCGCTCCGTTGTTGATAGTGAAAGCCATGCGTGCCCCTTTGCAGCTTCGACATTTTGTTTTCCTCACTGGACCAACAGCATCCAGCCCTTCCATGATTGCATGGAATCCCCGTTCTTTCAACAACCGCCGCACTCATTGTCGCGTGTCTCGGTCAAAAGTTTCCAATCCGGCGATTCCATGCCGCATTATGCGCTATTTCACGTCGGCCGCGGGATCGACGTAAGTGATCGACAGTACTTTGCGTGTATCGCAATCGTACGTAATGGAAGTGATGGAGGCGAGTGCCGTATGGCGTAGCAGCATATTATGTTCCGGGTGCCCGGTTTCCAGCATGTGCCTGTAGCTCCAGATGGGCGATTCATGGCTGACTACGATGATTTGCTCGCCGGGATGCTCCCCCACTTTTTCGAGGGCGAACGCTTGCACGCGATGCGCGATCGCTGGTAGCTTTCGCCCCAGCTTGGCTTCCACAGGTTGCGTACCAGCTTCCAGTTGCCGTTTTTCCAGAGTGCGCCTTCGCCGTAGCCGATGCGTTTGCCGCGGAATTCGTTGCGCGCTTCGATGATGCGCTCGTCGGTGGTGAGTTCCAGCGGGGTTTCACCGCGTGTTTCACGCACTTCGTTGAGTGCGGCAAGGATTTCGCCGGCTGTTTCGCGCGTGCGTTCCAGCGGCGACGAGTAGATGGCGGAAACTGTGTTGAGTTGCGGACTGACGGCAATGTAGTGCGCGGTTGCCTGCGCCATGCGCACGCCCACTTCCGACAGGTGGAATCCAGGCAGTCGTTCGTAGAGCAAATGCCCTGGATTTTCGACTTTGCCGTGACGTACGAAATGGATGGTTGTTGCGGGCATCCCTACCGCCTTTCCGCAAGATGCTGCCGGACTGCTGACGTTGACCGATGGAACGAAAATTGTGCAATCGCAAGCTTTGGAAGCGTTGCGCAACCATTTTGCAACAACCGTCTTTCGCCCGCCGGACATCTTTTCGTCCACCAAGTGAACGTGTGGTGAGTACTTACAAAATAGCCAATCGAATTATGTCTGCCAACCTCAATGCACCGCGTGTTGCGACAGTACCTCCGCATAAAGTTGTCTAGTTCAAGAAAATGGCACACAACCAATCTCCACCCCCTATGCAACACGCTTGAACGTCAATCGATTGACGTTCAAGCAAGGTTGAAGTGAGAGACTGGGGCTGGAGAGCAAACAATCATGACAGAACAAGGGTATATCAAGCGGTCCGCGGCAACGCAACGCAGCGGACGCAAGCACCAACCGTGAGCAGAAAGGAGCGGCAAACATGACCAATTCAGTCCTCGCCGGCGCCAAAAGCATCGGCCAACATCTTTTCGGAGGGTACGCGGAGCTTCTTCGCATACCGCACACCGCCCGATTTTCGGTCGGTTCAGTGATCGCATGCATGCCGTTCCCGATGGTCGGCATGACGATTACGATTTCCGTGCAGCATTATTACGGCAATTATTCGCTGGCAGGCGCGCTGACGGCCGTGCAGGCGATCGCGCTGGCCGTTGCGAGCCGGTGCTCGGCAAGCTGGTTGACAAGTTCGGCCAGCGTCAGGTGTCGATTCCGACAATCATCGTGTGGATGATTGCGGCGACCGCACTGGTTTCCTGCATCACCGCCCGAGTGCCGTCGTGGATTCTGTTCTGTATCGTACCGTTCATGGCGGCGATTCCGCCGTGGGGCGCGATGAGCGTCAGCGTTGGACCACGCTGCTTAAAGGTGACACGGAGAAAACCAACCGCGCGCTTTCGCTTTCCGGCGTGTTCGACGAATGCATGTGGGTGATCGGCAATCCGCTCGCCTCCACACTGGCCGTGATTTCCGGGCTGTTGGCATTCTCATTCACTGGCGTGTGTGTGGTGGTCGGCGCGCTCATGTTCCTCACCGAACTTTCCACCGAGCCGAAATCGCAGACGCAGCTGGCTCGCGAAGCGGCATGACCCGCAAGGAATACCGTGAGCGCGAAGCCGCCCGTTCCAAGGCGTTGCAGGCGGAAGCGGCCATTGAGTACGCTCGCGATCGCGCACGTTCCGAAGGCAAAACGGCTGCGGAAGTGCAGGCCGCCATGGATCAGGCCGCCGCCGATGTGAATGCCGGGCGCAAGGAGTCGATTTGGGGGCCGGGCCTCATCGCCGTATGCGTGACGTGGTTCGGTTTGGGCGCGTTCCAGTCGGCCGCCAGCATTTCGATCGTCGCGTTCGCCACGGAAGCGAATATGAAGCAGTACACCGGTTTCGTGTTCGCCTGCTTCTCGTTCAGCTCGCTGATCGGCGCGCTCGTGTATGGCGCAAAGAATTGGACTATTCCGCTGTGGAAGCGTTTCTACTTCTGCCTTGCCGTGGTCGATCTAGGCATCGGCTCGTTCATGTTCGCCAAACATCTGTGGGTGATCATGATCATCTACCTGTTCATCGGCGTATGCCAGGCACCGACGTGGGTGAACGGCAACCAGCTGATGCTGCACTTGGTGCCGCCCACACGCTTCACCGAAGGCATGGCCTGGATGGGTGCGATGAACTCAATCGGCGGTTCCGTCGCTCGGCGATTGCCGGCCAGTTCATCGACCGTATGGGATCACACGGTGGTTTCATTGTAGTGACGGCTCTGGCGCTCACCTCGCTGGCGATCGCCCTGTTCGGCTTCAAGCAGATCAAGGACTCCACCGAGCAGCCCATGCTTACCACCGTAAGCGTGTGACCTTTCGCACGTAAAGCATGCAGAGCATACGAAAAGGCGGTGCTTATACCTTTATAGGTGTAAGCACCGCCTTTTCATATTCAGGACTGTCCGGCCGTCTGCGCGAGTCGGGAATCAGGGCAGATTTGATCAGGGCAGATTTCCGGGTTGTGCAGGCAGATTTTCCGAATTCAGGACTACTTGGGCCAACCGTTGGGAGTGTGTTCCAGCGACCATATGCCAAGCTTGTGCGAGAAGCTGTTCTGCCACTTGGCTTCCAGCTCTTCCGGCGTGAGGCGGTTGTCGGCTTTGCGCAAACGGTTCATGGCGTTGGTGTGCGTATCGTCGAGCAACCATTTGCGTGTCAGGAAGTTCCACACCATCACCACGGCGGTGGCGATGAGCTTGCGACGTTGGTGCGGATCAGGTATTCGGTGCTCTGCGACACGTAGGCATCATGGTTCATGCCATACGTGGAGATCCAGATAATGGCGTCGTTCATGAACAGGCCGATCAGCGCGCCAATCACGAAAATGAGGATTTCCATCCAGCGGGCCATGTCGTCACGGTGCTTGAACACCAGTTTCATGCTGGCAATGTAGTTGAAAATCAGGGAAATAATGAACGAGATGGTTGCGGCGAGCACGTTGTGCATGCGGAATACGCCGACGAGAAGATTCAGAATGCCCCAGTCGATAATGAAGGCGATCACGCCAACGAGGCCAAATTTCATAAGCTGTTCAATCAGTTTTCTCACAACGAATATTTAACACGCGCACGCAGACCACCTTGGCGGATATCCAGACAAAGCCCAAAATTTCTCACACAGCCACCCCGTCTGAGCCGTTTGACGCCTAGACTGGAGATGAACACGCAAAGGCTGATTCCAACAATCCAAGGAGAGCATCATGCCAGTCATCCACACTCATGTTTCCGTTTCCACCACTCCCGAGCAGCGCGAGGCGCTGAAGTCCGCATACGGCAAGGCGATCACCGCCGTTCCCGGCAAGTCCGAAGGCTGGCTGATGTGCCCGTTTGAAGACAATATGCCGATTTATTTCGGCGGCGACGATTCCAAGCCGGCCGCATACGTCGAGGTGAACGTGTTCGGTCGTTCCGTGCCCGGTTCCGCCTGGGAGAAGCTGACCGAGCAGATCATGGCCGCGTTGGAGAAGGAACTGGGCATTCCGGCCGACCGCACGTACATCCGCTACACCGCCACCACCGACTGGGGCTGGAACGGCGGCAACTTCTGACGAAGTCACCTCCGTTCCTTCGAGGTTCGCCCATATTGCGAACCTCTCACCTCACCTACGGGAAACACACCGTGTTCCCCGCCTCACGGTTCGGGGCGTCAACTTCTGACGAAGTTTCCACCGTTCCTTCGAGGTCATGGCGTTGCGACGTTCGCTAGAAACCGCCGAAATTAAGGTGCAAAAAGGCGGTCACCTACGCATATACGCAAGTGACCGCCCTAAAATGTTGCGATCAGAACGCTACGACTCGTTTATCACACGATCTTCGGCATCGGCGTGGTCAGCGAAACGGTGAGATTCACATGCACCAAACCGGCACCGGAATGCACTTCAACCTTCTTCAACGTCACCGTACGCTCTTCAGCCGGAGCGGAATCGTTGTCAGTCATCGTGGCCGGAGACTTCACCGCAACCAGTGCAAGCGAACCGAAATCAATACCGGCGCTGGCGCACAGGTCCACCGCCTTATTAAGCGATTCAGCAAAACCGTCCTTCAGGATCACGCGATCTGCCGGAACACCATACGCATTTTCGGCAACCCAACGCACGTTCTCCACCAGAGCCATACCCTTGTGGCTGTGCGGCGTGCCGGCATGGAACCATTCACCACCGCGTCAACGAACGCGTCAAGCTGCGGGGCGAGCGCATCGCCGCCATCGCGATACAGGTTGCCGATAATTGGCTCGCGGAACTCCAGATCCTTGGCGGTCTGCTGCAACGCCGGAATTTGATCGTCTTCGCCATCCCACAGGTTAATCAGCGGGAACGTAGGAATATCAAGACCTTCCAAACGCTGCACGTGGAACGGATAACGCCAGGCAAGCGCCGGATCATCACGCCAAGTGGAAGCGCGGGTCACCACAATCGCGGCGGACGGCCACTGTGCGCCATACTCGCGGCAAGCAATGTCAAGCCACTTCTGAGCGCCCGCGTCAGCACCGTAACCGGCCTCGACGATCACCACATCATGCAGGGCGCACGCCATTTCCACGGAAACCAGCGTCGGAATGCCGATCGACACGTTCGCGAACGGACCGCCGTGCACATACACGGGAGAACCATTCACCGTTTCCGTCTTCGCCGCTTCACCGCATCGGAAAGAATGCCGGTAATGCGCCACAAATCAACGAATTCACCGAACGTAACGGCCTTGCCGTCCTTCGTGCCGGCAATCATCTTGGCAACGCGCTCGGCGATCTCATCCATGGAACGGGAGAGCACCACGATCTGCATGAGCTCGCAGGTCGGAGTGAGCACCACACGCTCGGCCACATTGCCCTTGCCGCGGTCCACCGCGATCTGACGCAGCGAACGGGACGGCACTTCGGAAACGCGCGGCACGGCGATATCGTCGAGCTTGCCGTCGTCGATGGCCTTCTCAGCGAAGGAAACCAGCAGGTTCTGGGCCGCTTCGATAGCGCCCATTTCGCCGCACAGACCCCAGTCGATCAGCTCAGGGTGGGTCAGGGAAGCCTTGCCGCCGCCCGAAGCGCCACCCTTGGAACCGGCAGCGGTAATGCCCATGCTCGGCTGACGGAGCACTGCGGCCGCATCAATGCCACGCTCACGCAACGCGTCGATCAGCGCGATCGTGGTGGTGGTCTTGCCCTCGCCGCGAGACGCCTTCAGCGGAGTATCGGCGGTGACGAGCACGACCTTGCCATGCTTGCGTGGAGCATCCGGATCATTCTTCAAATAATCGAGATAGCCGAACGCATCAATCTTCTGCACCAAGCCGTACTGGCTGGTGAAATCCTCAATGCTGGTCACTGGGGTTCCTTTCTTCAAATTGGAATGCACGTCATTCTAACGATGTTGCATTGCGGAAAATAATTGGCTCCCGCAACGTGGTCACGAGAGCCGAATAGTGAGATTTTAGAAGTCCGACATGTGGAAGCCGTTCTTCATGTTCATGCTGGAGGTGTACAGCACGGAATCAAGAAGCTTGTCGGTTTCCTCCTTGAGCTGCGCGGCCATGGTCTCGTTGGCTGCGGCAAGGATTTCACGGGCTTCGCCGTTGCGCACGGCTTCGATGATTGCATCCGGTTCCATAGGCTGAACATCGCCGATTTCGTCTTCCGCATCGAATTCGTCGGTCACGTCACCCACCAAACGTTCGATCTGCTCGTCGGTAGAGGCAACCATGCGGTGGCCCATCGCGCCGGTCTTCTCCTGATAGCGTTCCACGGCGTTGGCGGTGTCGGCGAAGCTGGAATCGCACAGGGCCGCGATGATGCGGTTCTCCCAATAGAAGTTTTCGGACGTGACGCGCGTGGTGGTGTCTTCCAAATACTTCGGCGTGGAGTTGACGTTCGGGAAGAACGGCACGAGCGTGTTGAACGGATTGGAACCATAGGCGATCCACTGGATCGCACGGCTCACCTGCGGGCGGTACGGGCGGATCTGCATCACCGCAAGCTGGCTCTGACGGTTGATGCCGATCGGGCGGAACATGTGGCGGGTGCGCTGGTCGCCAAGCTTTCCATACGGATCGTACGGAGTGCCCTGATAGTGGGAGCTCAGCACATACTTCACATCTTCGATGGTGATTTTGCGTTCCGGCTGGCGAGCCCACGGAATATCGTCGGAAATCGGCTTGTGGTCGGCATCCTGACCATCCCACTGCTCGTCGTACGGGTTAAGGAAACGCTGCATGTACCAGGCACGCGGAGTGTTGTACACGTGGTCGGAATCGGAGTGGGAGCCGAACGCGTCACGCGGGTTGAACGGAGTGGAATTCTCCACCGACAGGTCAAGATGGTTGCGTTCGATGAACTCGGCCAGATCGGCGGAGCACATGTGGTCCTCCTGCTCGCCAAACGCATCTTCAAAATCAAATTCGTCAATGCCCAGCTGGTTCGGCATGGTCACATACGCTTCGTCCGGCACACGCTTGGCGATCCAATGATGGCCGCCAACGGTTTCCAGCCACCAGATCTCGTCGACGTCGGAGAAAGCAACGCCGTTCATCTCATACGTGCCATACTCCTCAAGCAGAGCGCCCAAACGTTCCACACCCTCACGGGCGGTGGTGACGTACGGCAGCACGAGAGTAAGGAAATCCTCTTCGCCAATGCCACCGGCGACTTCCGGCTCATAGCCCTCTTCGCCTTCCTTGCCTTTGGCCGGCGTGAGTTCCACGAACGGATCGGCACCGAGCACACGCTCATTGGTGGTGAGCGTTTCGGTGGCGCTCATGGCAACGTTCGCTTCGTTCACGCCAGCTTCGCCCCAAATGCCTTCCTTCAGATCGGCATTCGGCACAGCCGTATACTGCAGCGGATTGTCAGGAAGATCGATTTCAACATGCGAAAGCACGCTCTTGTACTTGCGCGGCTGATCTTCAGGCTTGACTACGATGAAGCGCTTCGGGCAAAACTCACCATTTGCACTATCTTCATTACGGGCGATGATGGTCGATCCGTCATAACTTGCGTCTTTGCCAACCAAAATCGTGGTGCACGCCATAATTATTCAGCAATCCTTTCGATTATTGTCAATACGTTTTCGTCGGATATATTTCTGATTTCCGCATCTTTATATCGTTATATTGCTGCGGAAATCAAATTTCTGGCCTTACTTGAGATCCTCTTTCACAAATCAGGCTTTTCCAGTGAGGAAAATAGCGCCCTGATCAACGATTGTACCGGAAGTACGCAGCGCACGTTCCATTTCGTTGAGCCAGAATCCCTGATTGAGGCCGGCGAGCGGAGCCGTGGTACCCCACACATGCAGATAGTAGTCATGATCCTGATCTGGCGGATATGGACCGTTGTAACGCATCGTCACTGCGGGATCACTGCTGCGGCCCTGCAGCAACGGCGAGGCGGCGGACGTGCGTCCCTGAACCGTTTCAGGAATCATCGCGGAAACCGTGCGCGAGAAATCAGCCGGAATCGCGAGCGCGTGAGAATCGTTGAAATCGTACATCAGCGCATCCACGGGCAGGTTCGCGAGGGACCAATGATTCCACTGGAAACCGCATACCGGAATTGAATCCGGATCAACGAATTCCCAATGCAGGAACTGCACTGCAGGATCAAGCGCATCAATGTAGAAGGGGAAGGAAACAATCGGCGTACCGTCGATGCAGTTCTCAGGCGGCGCGCTTGGCAAACGCGTCGGGAATGACGGTGAAATCTGCGGAAATCTTCATGCACCCAGTATCCCTCAAGCGTCTGACTCATACAAGGTTTCAATTGACGGCATAACGAAACATAACGAAACGACCCCTGCGGCGAGCCTGTGGAGCACGCGGGCAGGGGTCGGTCCGGGAAACAGGGCCTATCAGACTCACATCGCTTGAAAAACAAGGCGTTACAGGCGATAGGCACAGCTAGTACGGCTCAGTTGGCCGGGTGGTAGAAGTCGCCGTTGAGGGCGGCTTCGGCACGGGCCTGAGCCTCTTCGAAGGTGACTTCGGCAAGGGAGGCACGCACGTCGTCGAGTGCCACCGGAGTCATGGACAGGGAGTTCACGCCAAGACCGGCCAGCACTACGGCCAAGTCCGGATCGGCAGCGGCCTCGCCGCACACGCCCACCGGCATGCCCTTGGCGTTGCCCGCGTCGCAGATCATCTTGATGGCACGCAGCACCGCCGGATGCCAGGCGGTCTGATAGTTGGCAACGGAACCGAGCGTACGGTCGGCGGCCAGCGTGTACTGGGTCAGATCGTTGGTGCCGATCGACACGAAGTCGGCCACGTCGGCCACCTTATCGGCCATAAGCGCGATCGACGGCACTTCAGCCATCGCACCCACGAACTTCAGACCGAAGCTCTTGCCAAGCTTCACGAAATAGTCAGCCTCATGCTGGTCGGCAACCATCGGGGCCATGACCCACAGGTTCGCGTCGGTGGCGGCATCGGCTGCGGCGAGCGCCTTGAGCTGGCCTTCGAGCACGTCCATGTGGGCGCGCAGGGTGCGCAGACCGCGCAGGCCGAGGGCTGGATTCGGCTCGTCTTCCGGAGTGAGGAACGGCAGCGGCTTGTCAGCGCCGGCATCGAGCATACGAATTACGACCTTCTTGCCCGGGAACTGGCTCAACAGCTCGGTGTAAGCGCGGGTCTGCTCTTCGACGGTCGGCGGCTCGGAGTTGCCGATGAACAGGAATTCAGTACGGAACAGACCAACGCCTTCAGCGCCATATTCCAGCGCCTTAGCTGCGTCGGCCGGCTTGCCCACGTTGGCGAGCAGCGGAATGAGGTGGCCGTCCTTGGTGGAGCCGGATTGCCGCGCAGTTCCTTGGCTGCGGCCGCGCGGGACTTGGCGGCTTCGGCTGCGGCGATCTCCTCTTCGGTCGGGTCGACGACCAGTTCGCCCTTGGCCGCATTGACGACCACGGTGGTGCCGTCGGTCAGATTCTCGGCTTCGGCTGCGGAAACAACCGCCACGATGCCGCGGGCACGGGCCAGGATGGCGGTGTGCGAGGTCGGGCCGCCCTGCGAAGTGACGATGGCGAGGGTCTTGCTCATGTCGAGCGCCGCGGTGTCGGCGGGGGAAAGATCTTCGGCAACGAGCACGAACGGGGTTTCGCTCTGCGGCAGGCCCGGTGCGGGAGCGCCCATAAGGTCGGCGATCACGCGCTGGCCGACATCATGCAGATCGGCGGCGCGCTCGGCCTGATATCCACCGATGGCGCGGAACATGTCTTCCACCGCGGCGAAGCCTTCGAGCACCGCGCGTTCGGCGGTCTTGCCCTGCTGGATCAGCCCCTTGATGGATTCGGCCAGCGACGGATCGGAAGCGAACATGGCGATGGCCTGCAGAATCGGAGCGGCCTGCTTGGCGCCTTCGTCACCATTGGCGGCCTCTTCGGCGCGACGGTTCAGGTCGGCGTTCACCAGTGCGAGGGACTTTTCCACGCGGGCGATTTCGCTTTCGGCGGCAATGCCTTCCGCACGCGGGGCGTCCGACGGTTCCGGCAGCGGCTGCGCCATACGGATGACCGGGCCGACTGCAACGCCGCGACCAATGCCAACACCCTTGATGATCATGTGAACTCCTTTGACCTGTTTCCTTGTTTTGTCGTTTGCGTTTGTTGTTTGCTCGCGAAAGGAACGCGAGCCGAACGTGTTCTTGTGATTTCCGCGCCTGCCTTGCGCGTTGAGTTACCGCAATGATTTCCACCGTCTTTGCCGGTAAATCATTTTCAGCCTGCCCACAGTATACACGCTTTAAACCGCAACACACAACCAGTAAACGTTTTCTGCGTTTCGTGGAAAAAGTGCTATAGTAATCACCAGCGGCGCACCGATGCATTTCGCTCGGCAAGCAGCACGACTTTCAAATAACACAACAGAAAACAATCAACAATAACGACTCAAAGGAGTGTCCATCATGGCAACCCGCACCACCGTCATCAACGATCCCGTCGGTATCCACGCTCGTCCGGCCGCACAGTTCTCCCAGGCCGTCACCGCCTCCGGCTGCACCGTCACCATCGCCAAGGAAGGCGGCAACCCGGTTCCGGCAGGCTCCATCCTGTCCATCATGGGCCTGGGCATCAAGCAGGGCGATTCCGTGGTCATCGACGTGCAGGGCGCCGACGACGAAACCGTGGCAGACAACCTGCTGAACATCCTCGTCAACGCCGAGTGATCTTCTTTTCTGAAGATTTTCGAGGATTTCGCAAGATATTCAACAATCTTCAGTTACGAAATCGCAATGCGATCGCAATTCCATATGCATGATTGCGATACTTGCTTCAGCCACCTGCCGCATTCGACGGGTGGCTGTTTTATTCCTGAATACGCGATTGAGACACGGCAGCAATTCGAATAATCCAATACTTCGAATGATTTTGGGAGGAGAGCATGGCACGCACAACCGACAACGCCTCGGCTTCGGCTACTTCGGCGAACAGTTCAATCACGAACGTCGCCGCGCTGGCCAATGTCTCCATCGCCACCGTCTCCCGCGTGCTTTCCGGAAAACGCACCAAAGACGACGACATCGCACGACGTGTGAGAGCCGCCGCGGCACACCTCAACTATTCGGTCAATTATGCGGCGAGCGCATTGCGCAGCACCGTCACCAACACCATCGGACTGGTGATTCCAACCGCCACCGACCCGTTCTGCGCGCAACTGCTTGACGAAATCGAACCCGTCATCGACGTGGATTCGCAGCAACTGCTGCTCGGCATCGGCGGCGATCAGGCCACGCAGATCCAACGCATCGAATCGTTGGTGGACCGCCATGTTGACGGGCTGATCGTACTGCCCGCCTGGGGAGCCTACCTTTCCGAGGAACTTGAACATTACGCCTCCACATTGCCGATTGTGCAGGTGGGCGGCCGTCGATGCTCATCCCGCACATCCATGGTGAGCATCGACGAAAACGCCGCCATGGAAATCGTGATCAGGCATTTGGCCGAACGTGGCATCGCATCCGTGGCATACATGGCCGGCAAGGAAATCTCCTTCGAATCGGCGGAACTGTTCGCCATGTTCCACACGCAGATGCGAGCGCACCATCTTGCCACCGAAACCGAATGGAACAAGTTCGGAGACCGTAGCGTGCAGCGCGGATTCAACTGCGCCATGCGACTGTTTTCCGAGCCGCTCGTGCAACCGGAGGCCGTGGTGTGCGCCGACGATGCGATCGCGTTCGGCGTGATGGTGGCGTTGCATTCGCTTGGGCTTCGCGTGCCTGAAGATGTGCTGGTGGTTGGCTACAACGATTCGCCGATTGCACGCACC
>ENA-OQDD01000120-OQDD01000120.1-human-gut-metagenome-genome-assembly--contig:-NODE-120-length-31520-cov-1.714490_pt1 | contig 31520 bp, 40 predicted proteins | sample MGYA00242507_ERZ504598 | MGnify/ENA primary metagenome ERZ504598 (study PRJEB26092, sample SAMD00036318) | human gut metagenome | host: Homo sapiens | study: EMG produced TPA metagenomics assembly of...
GGAAACATCGTGAAGACCAACGCTTCCATTTCGGGAGCGGAAGCCGGATGCCAGGCAGAGGTAGGTGTAGCATGTTCCATGGCATCAGCCGCAGCCAACCAATTGTTTGGAGGCAGTCCGGCACAAATAGAATATGCCGCCGAAATGGGATTGGAGCATCATTTGGGTATGACCTGCGACCCAGTTTGCGGACTGGTACAAATCCCGTGCATCGAACGTAATGCCTACGCCGCCGCACGCGCCTTGGATGCCAACCTTTACTCCTCCTTCACCGACGGCATGCACCGCGTGTCATTCGACAAAGTGGTGGAAGTCATGAAAGAAACCGGAAACGACCTGCCCTCCCTCTACAAAGAAACCAGCGAAGGAGGACTGGCGAAGGATTATAAGCCGATGTAGTTAAGGATAAGGGATTAAGGATTAAGGATTAAGTTTTCAATATGATTGCACAACACTAATGTCCTTAATCCCTTATCCTTAACTCTTCTCTAATCAAGTTTTACCGGCCAATGCGTATCATCCTATTACCGCTCACATCTTTTGTCTGTAGCAAGCCGCCTTCTTCCGAATAGAACAATTGATACTCTGCATTTCCCTTTTCAACTTCAATGACAAACTGCATAGCACTACCGGATACTCCAAAAGAACAATCTCCTCTATCTTCCAACCGGCATACTCACTGGCGCTGAAAGAGGTCTGTACTGTTCCCGGAAGATTATTCCAAAGCAATTCGGTTTCCGTCAGTTGCCATTCCGCCTGATTATTGAACCATACATCCTTTTCCTGCCCATCCACTTTACAATCTGCAACAAAATAGCCCCCTTTCTGTTCCCATTCCACATGGATTGCGGAAGGGTATTTGGACTTCAATGCTTGTGGCATTGCTTCGGGCACTTTGACATCATCCTTGTCGTCATCATCACTGCATGCACCAAGTGCAAAGGCGGCGATGAACATCATCGCCAACATTTGAATCTTCATTCTCATCATTTCTCTATAAGGTTTAAGTTAATAGCTACCGGAGAATCAGTCGTCCATGCTGACGAACTTTCCCTTTTTGTTGAACTTCAAAGAGTAATCATTACCCAGTTCAATTTCCACGCCGGTACGTCCGCGCTCGATTTTAGTAATAATCTCTCTCGGGAAGTTAGCCTTCACATACTCCTTTACCGGAACCGGAATCAATGCTTCGGGAACAGCGGACTTCTTGCAATCCACTTCCAACCAATTTCCTTTCTTGTCGAAGTCTATTTCCGTACGGTCTGTCAACAGCACTTCATATTTTTTAGTCTGCAATATTTCACTTTCAATCTTGATGTGTGAAATGTGCGGTTTCGAGAAATACTGGTTGATAAAATTGCGTGCCGTCAGCGGAAGCTGCTTGGCATCCTGAGTGATAACATCACCGGCAAAGGCAAACTGAACAGCTACAAGAGCCAACACAAGAATAGACAATACTTTCTTCATAATCGTTATTTTTTAATGTTACTAATAAATTTCATATCATTCACACTGCAAATAACGGTAGAGAATTAGGAAAGATTTGGGAACAATCGCAGTTAACGGTAAATTTCACTTTCTTTAACCAGACGGAAGGTATGCATACCGTCCTGCCATTCATACGTGAGCTTCAATGAAGACGACAACGCAATGGAACGCGCTATGGCAAGCCCCAGTCCGGTGGAGTCTTTCTTGCCATCCATGCCATGATAGAAACGCCGGAACAACTTCTCTCCATCCAAAGGAACATCACCCGTATTCTTTATGACCAGCGAAGTTGGAGTGGTAAGTACCTGCAACTCTCCCCCTTCCCTATTGTGCAGCAACGAATTCTTCACCAGATTGGAAACCAGTATTTGCGCCAGCGAATGGTTGCAACGGATAATAAAAGGCTGCTCCTCCCGTTTTCGTATCAGTCTCACCTGCTTATGTTCATAGATATCCATCAGGTCGGGCAAGAGTTCATCCAATATCTCATCCACCGAGACATCCTCCATCTCGGTATACTGCCCGTTCTCTATACGGGAAAGCAACAGCAGGGACTTGTTCAGTTTTACGGCACGCCCCAGCGTGGCATATATCTCGTCCAGCTGCTCCATTTGCTGTTCCGTCATCCCTTCACTCCTCAGCCAGCAGTTCCACTTTCCCCTTCACGATGCAGCGGTGTCTGCAACTCATGCGAGGCATTCTCGATGAACTGCTTCTGCTCCTCGTATGCCTTGTAGCTGCGGTTGCCCATATCCAATGCAGCATCGCTCAGCTGGCGGAACTCCCGTATCTTCGTCGGGTTGTCCAATGGAGGCACCTCCTTGCCGGGCTGAATGCAGTGCAGCCAGTCAAGCAACCTATGTAACGGACGGAACACTCCCTTCAGCACCAACTGGATGCCGATGGAAGTACAGATGAGAAACAACAGGAACAGCGCTCCCAGATACCAAAGCATAGCCTCCACCATGTCATCCCGCTCCAAAATGGAAATCATCAGTTTCAACTCATAATATTGCCCGTCGGGCATACGGAAAGCGGTACACATGACACGTACCGGTTCGTCTTCATCCTCCAGTTCGATATAAACCGTAGCATCATAGAACACTTGTCTGTAATGCCGCCCTTCCTCTTCGGATATAGGGGTGAACTTATAGAAAGACATCAACGAGCCTTCCGTTTCGAGTATCGAGGGGTCGTGAAGCGCACTCTCCATCAATATCTCACCGTAATTCTCCAACGTATCGTCCGTCTCATCCACCACCTCGTCAATGATTGCGTAATAGAACAGCACACCCCACACTGCCATCAACAGAAACAGCAGCAATGCAAGTTTGCGGTAGGTGTAGCTCAGCAGCTTCATAGTTCGGAGAGTTTGTAGCCGAATCCATAGACAGCCTTTAATTCTATGGTAGCCTCAGCTTGTTTCAATTTCTTACGCAGATTCTTCACTTGCGAGTAGATAAAATCCAACGAATCCGCCTGGTCTATATTGTCTCCCCACACCGACTCGGCAAGGCTCATTTTATTGATGACCCGGCCGGGGTTGACTACAAAATAATAGAGCAGGTCGAACTCCTTGCGGTTCAGCTGCAAGGGTTTTCCGTTTATCTCTACCTGCCGTTTGTCGGGATAGAGCAAAAGATTTCCAAGGGTGACGGTCACATCTCCCTTCGCCTGCCGCCGACGTATCAATGACTTGACACGTGCATTGAGTTCTGCCAGATGGAAAGGCTTTGTAAGGTAATCGTCGGCTCCCAATTCCAGCCCGTCCACCTTGTCGTCCAGCGAGTCTTTGGCCGAGATAATAAGCACACTGTCACTGCGGTGCAGCCGTTTCAGCTCACGCAGCAAGTCCAGACCGCTCCCGCCAGGCAACATGATATCCAGCAGAATGCAGTCGTAATCGTAGTCATTGATTTTATCCAATGCCGAAAAATAGTCGGCAGCGGTCTCTACAACAAACTTTTCTTTCAAGAGCGAAGTGCGGATGGTTTCCCGCAAATCTTGCTCATCTTCTACAATCAGGATTTTCATACCGGCAAAGATGGTCTATAAAACTGGAAACAATCTGGAAAACTATCCACTAATCAATGCTGTCTGTCTGATAGTCCTCCATCAGTTCTTCTTTTGCCATGGAGATTTTCCCGTCAGCCGTAATGGTCAGTCTGATGGGAACATAAAGGTCGGATTGCGGATAGCAGACGCTGGCCGCGTATATGATTCCTTGCGGAGTGGTCTTGTCATAGACCAGCCCCTCAAGAATAGAGTACTTCATGAACTTAGCATCCACCAACGAAGCAAAATTATCTTTGGTGAACACTTTATCCACCACCTGCTTCCCGCCGCACGTGATGCGCAAGGTGATACGGTTATCCACAAATTTCTCCCCCTGCTCGTTTTTCACTATCGGCAGAGATTCATCCGGCCGGCGCACTACAGAAGACTGATACTCTTTTCCCTTATACGTAAAGGATGTTTTTACATCAGACACCTGCATGCGCTGTGGGCCGGCAATTTCTGTACTATCCTGCATCAATACCTGCGTACCGTCTTTCTTATTCTTGTCTTGCGACGAACAAGCAGTGAAGAAAATGACCGATGCACACACTAAAATATAGACTATATTCTTCATCGTTCTGTTTTTTAGTAGTTGACCGGACAAAAATAGTACAAATTGAATGCAATAGAAAATTTATTTTCTTTTAGATTCCATTTTTGCTTTTCTATCCTGCACTTTCTTGCTGTATGCAGCATATTGTTCTTCCGTCATAATCTTCCGGAGTTGTGAATCATAAGCAATACGGGCAGTCTTCATCTCTTCACGCTTCTTTTCCATCTCGCTTTTTTCTGCGCGCGTTGCTCATCCGTCAATTGATGGCGCTTACCATCTCTCTTATGATGCTTGTGTGCTTTGGCACGATGCATCGGCATATCTCCCATTTTCTCAACCAATGCCAGATTTGCCTCCAGCAGTTGTTGTTTCTGCGTATCGTTCAAGGAGTACTCTTTCACCATCCGTTCCGTCATGCGCTCGGCACGGACTTTCGGTTCGGGCATTTTATCACTGTGGCGGGCATGTTGTGCCATTGCCATGCCACCCATTAGGAAGGCGGCCATCCATATCAGAACTATTCTTTTCATCATTTTTCTCTTTTTTAACTTAATACCTTATGTTAGTTATACCTATTGTGTTGCAACGTATCTATGACAAAAACAAAAGCGGGAAGTTTAACCGCAACTTCCCGCTTTAACATAATAAATGAGGTTGAAAAGAATATTAAGGTTCGTCCAGATACTGTACGATAAGGCTCACCTGCTTCGGCATGAATGTCCGTGTCCTTACATTGTACCCGGTATGCGCCAAGGCTTCATACAGTTCGTGATTCCGTTTTATCCACCGCGTCAGGGTGCGGATGGCGCAACGTGCAGTAGCATTGGGGCAATAGAGGCATGCCAAATCTTTCTTTTTATAAGTCGTGATACGAAAGCCATTTTCTGTTTCCATAGCAGTTTGTCTGATTTTTAAATGATTGATGTAAAGATACGATATTCAAAAGGCGAAGTCAAGTATTCAAGGAGAATATGAACCTTTTTCTGAGAAAGTTCATATTCTCCTTATTTACAGAATGTTTATCCTAACGGATTTTCTCCCTGGTCGCCATCGGAACCGCCGCCATCCGGATTTGGTTTGGAGCTACCCCCACCAGAAACGGTGCCGTTGCCCGACCAATCCATCTTCTCTACACTGGCACGGGTCAGCATATCCTTAAAGTAGAAGCCCGGAGTGAAGATAATCTTGCGGCGATAAATCGTGCTTGCCTTCACATCTTCCAGCTTGTCCTGGCTCTTGGCGTTGATGCCGGGACGGAAACAGCCGAACTCACCCAGCTGTACCGAAAATCCCTTGTTGATATCCATATTCAAGGTGTCGATCAATCCGTCCAGCACCAGCTTCACCACACCGCGAGGCGCCATGCCTATCTTGGAAACCTCGTCGCATAAATCCTTAAAACCTACCACACCCAAAGTTTTCATCTGCGCCACGTACTTTTCCGTTTTTGTCTCGTCAAAACCGAATACTCTCTTTTTTACTTCATAATTCAAAGCCATAGTTTTTTAATTTTAAGTTGATTAATAAAAGTCGGTCTTGTTCGCTCGTCAGTCTGCAAAACCAGTTTCTTTGTGACCACGATGCAAAGATACAACGGGCAGAAAACGGGGTGGTGCTTTAACGGAGGTTTAAGGAGGTTTTCGTAGGATAAAAAAGGATATTGGAGAAAAAGAAAGGAACTGATAGACAATGACTAAGAAATTTTATTCCTTAATCATACATTGTTTTTATCCTTTACGGCATCTTTAATTGACAGCGTAAAAAAGTTCAAGTTCTTTTCTCTCTGAATTTGCGCTTGCAAACTCCAAACTCTTTTTTCCCAAAAATGGATAGTGGTAGTTTCGTGAGCCGACAGGACATAGGACAATGCACCTTCCACATGAAATACATTGACCTTCATCTGTCTTTATGGGGTTCTCCGACGTAATGGCACGTGTCGGGCACTCTTCCTGAATAGGACGGCACGCCTACGACCAACAATTCATCGCGTCCCAATCTCAAACCGGGGGATTAAAACATTACTCGTAATGTCATGTTGGATATTATCGGCGTGCAGCTGCTTGACGATACCCTGCACGATGGCTTTGGTAGTAAATGTAGCACTGAAAAAAACAGAATGGACTTTATGTATCTCCATAAATCTTAATTTATCCGATTAAATTTCTAATAACCGTAAATTTATTGGTATCCGTTCAAGGTCAGGCAGAAGAAGTCACTGTCATCATACGGATAATCGTATTCGATGGGGAGTTCTTCTTTCTCTATTTTCTTGAATCCGGCTTTCTCATAAAACAGATGTGCTCTGTCCGTATTCTTGGGGGTGTCGAGAATGATTTGCCTCCAGCTTTTTCAATATGCGGAATAACAGTCCTTTATCCATATTGAGCTCACGGGATATGTCCTTTGCATTTCGATTCAGATGCAAATACACATCTTGAATTTTACCTCTTTCTGGCATACACCACACTCGGCCCCATCCCATGCCTCATCAGCACCCCTTCTTCTATAAACCTATTCAAATCGACAACCGCCTGCTTATAACTGCGTCCTGCCAGCCGTGCATACTGGGCGCGGTTGATGCAAGGATACTGCTGCAAATACTCATCCAGCAACTGCCAGCGCTGCTCCACGCCCAACGCCTCATCGGCAGACGAAGCAGGCGCCGATGCCGATTGCGGACAACGCTCCAACTGCATCTTACCTTCAAATCCTTATAGAACTCCCTGCCCAGACGGAAATTCAACCGCGCAAAGCGATGGAGCAGCACGAAGCTCTTTCTTGTCCGTCGCCTGGCGGGTACAACTCAAAGAGGGGGTGAAGTAACCCAGTTCGCCCAGCTCCACCGTCCAGCCATTGGCAAGGCAGTCGCGCAACTCGTCCATAAAGCCTGCCATCGCTCCTTCCAGCAGGCTGCGGCTGAGGCCGGTGAAAAGATGTACACGCTCGATAAATTCCTTGCGGTCGATGGTGCCCTTGGGGACAAAGCGGGCATAAAGGGATTGTTGCTCGCCGGTCTGGCGGACGTCGGGTTTCTCGAAAAGGTCGTAATACGCACTCATATATATTCTGTTTTTAAATGGTCCTGCAATTCCGTCATTTCTTCTTCCACGGCATTAAGGAGAAGAAATGCTATTCTTTAATCATTCCACCATGGAGAAAATATCATTCCACCACGGAAGAAAATCGTTCCACCATGGTGGAACGATTTTTTCCACACGATGGAACGATTTAATAGTAGCATACAAATATACTAATCGAAAGGAGGAAAAACAAGAAAATTCCCATAAAAAACATATCTTTACGCTGGAAATGAAACATATAAAAAATACACACCAAACTCACTTTAGAGTCATGAAGAAAATATATCCAAAAAAATGGTTGGAACTGCATCCGTACAAGCAGACAAACAGCGTTGACCAGTACTACGTCGGCATTGCAAACGAAATCCACAAAAGACTTTACTCTTCAACGATAGCCGACGCCTTCGAAGAAGAGGAAAACATACGCTATACAAGCCTCTGCCTCGCCGCATGGTTTGAGGACGTCATCTCCCAGACCGGCATCTGGCAGGCATTCACTGCCGAGTGCCGGAAGCGATACGGAGCCTATCTGCCCTTCTACCCATCAAGGCGATTATTTTCCGGATGAAATCAATCTGGAGGACATACGCTTTCTGCTTTGGCACCATATACAATATCTGTGCCGGGGAATAAGCGCCATCAACCCCGAGAATCCCGGAATAGAGCAGACTGCACAAGAGATATACGGACTGCTTGCAGAGGAATACGAAACCGCTCCCGAAAATGAAAGGATGCAGGAATTTCTATACCACTCTGCCATGGGAGAAGAAGACTTCTTCCACTACCGGGAGATACTGGATTGGTTTCACTACCAATGCTACTTCAACATCGAAAATGTCGCCCAATGCCGGGACCGAAGCTGAACGGTTGCTGGATGATGAAAAGATTACTCCCGAAATGGCAGAGACCCTCATATATGCCACACGCACCTCACTGACGTTCAAAGGCCGCCGCAACCTGCTGTCGCTGACCTCACCGGAATGGCTGGCTCTCATCGGAAAAGCCCATCCCGAACATCAGCTTTGGGGCAAGGTGAAGGTACGGAAAAACAGTTGCTATCTGCTGGAGAAAGAAGATGACAGGTATCTGTACGTCAAAGATTTGTGCAGTGAGGACGAAGGCGAATTCAAGATAACCAAGAAGTCCTTGAACCTTTCGGCCATCCGTAGCCGAGAGGTAGGGAAAAGCACCCTTATCTGCGAACTGATTTATTTTGGCAACGCATGGTGCAGTGCGGCATGCTTCTCGAGAACAAGTACAACCAGAAAATGGCGGAATATGTGGACGACTTGACGAAACAGAAAGAAAAGACGAATGAAAAGGCTGCATTCCATGATTTCATAAAAGCATCCGGCGGGAAATCTTTTGTATTCTGCCAATCGCAAGAGGAGATTTCTGATTTTCTGCTGAACAAGATGGACTACAATTTGAAAGAAGGCCTGGACATACCACGCATAAATACGGAAAACGGAGCCATGCTGATGGCCAACCCGCACACCGGCCTACATATCCAATTCAAGCTGTGCGAATGCATCAAATCTCCGGACAACCCCAATTATAATAAGGAGGAAGCAGAGAAAAACGCCATTATGTTCATCGTCAACCCAGACATTATCCCCTACCAATTGAGTTGCATCCTGCAAGACGAAGGCATGCTTCCGGATGCTTATCTGAACAGTTTGCAAAGAAAAGAATACGGGCAAGAGTTCATACGCAAGAATGCACACTTCCTGACTGATTATTTCCATTATCGGTGTCGGGAGAAAGACTTTGATTAGTTGAAAATGGGGGGTGAATACCACTTTTGACACATTTCCAACTACCAATTATCATAGTGCTTTCCAGAACTTCTGGAAATCCTTATACCGTCCGTAGCACACTAACTGGTCGCCGGCTTGTATCTGGTCATTTTCCGGCAGTTCGTTCAGTACATTGTGTTCCACATACGAGACGCCCAGCAATTCTTCAAAGTCTCGGCACGTTTCAAGGCGAGCATCTTCAGGCCAAACTCCTTATCGAGATTCAATTCATTGGCATAATAGCCAATGAACTTGTCCGGAACGGTGAACTTGACTACATAATAATCCGGTGCCACGCGGAAGGTCTCCATATCGGCACCGAATTCCAGCAACTGTACCAGTCCGCGTGCGGCATCCTCCTCGGGAGTAAGAATGCGTTCCAGCTCAAAGGCCTCGAGCACGGAACGGTGGACAGACGTCAATGGCGCGGGCATAGATATGCTGCACCTTCTTCTGCTTCAGCAAAGCCACTACACGGATGGATGCACCGAAATTCTCGCCGATGGCAACAATCACCACATCCACACTGTTCAGCGGCAACACGGACAAGGCCTGCTCGTCCGTAGCGTCGATGACAAAGGCTGTGGCAATCTTTTCCTTCAGACTATCCACCCGGCCGACGCTCACGTCCGCACCTATCACTTCGTGCCCCAGTGCAGAAAGCTCTTCTGCCAGCACGTGACCATAATTCCCTAAACCGATAATAATATACTTCATCTTATTTAATTGATTATAATCTGACCACTCGGATACTGATACTTCGTATGCTTCTTCTGCTTGATGATGCCAAGCATCAGCGTAATCAGTCCCACACGCCCCACAAACATCAGCAGTGCCACCAGTAGCTTGCTGTCGTCTCCCAACCGCGGGGTAAGGTTCAAACTGGACCCCACCGTGCTCAATGCCGACACACACTCGAAGGTAATGGCCAAAAGCGACGTACCCGGCTCCAGAATGCTGATGATGAAAATAAACAGCAACAAGACGCCGAACGACATCACCACCGTGGCATTGGAACGACGGATAGAATCGTGTGACAGCTCACGGCCAAACACCTCTACCCGTTCCGTGCCGCGCAACACAGCCACCAGATTCAGCACCACTACCGCAAAGGCATTTACCTTGATACCGCCTGCCGTAGACTGTGAACCGCTCCCACCCACATCAGAAACAGATATATAAGCAATGTCTGTACCCCCAAGCCTGCCAAGTCCACACTGGTAAAGCCTGCCGTACGGGGACACGTGGCATTGAAAAACGCCTGCGTCCACTTGTCTGCCACCGACATGCCGGCGAAGGAGGCATTCCACTCAAAGACAGCAATGCCCACCGTGCCCAGTACCAGCAGCAGGAAGGTGACTATCAGTACAATCTTTGTATTCAGGTTGTACAGATGGTAAAAACGCTTGCCGTCCCAATGCCACGTACGCAGAAAGTGCCACAGACGACGCAGATGGTAAAGAATAATATCCTTGAAATTCACCAGTATGGGGAAACCGATACCCCCCAAAATAATCAGCAGAGATATATAGATGAAGAACGGATTGTGCCCCGTCATCACCAACGGATTACCCAGATTTCCGGGCAACGTGGAGAATCCCGCATTGCAGAAAGCGGAAATGGCATGAAAAGCGGAAAAGGCCAGCTCTTCTTGAAGGTCCATCCCCATCGTCCCGTGGATGTCTCCCCAGATAGCAAGCATCCCTATTCCTTCAATCACCAGCGTAAAGGCCAGAATATAGACCAGGGTGGAGAGCAAGGAATTCAAGGAATTGGAACTCACCATGTCGCGCACCACCAACTGATTGTACAACGAGGTATTACCCATGAAGAACATGGCAAAGAAGCTCGTCAGTGTCATCACTCCCAGACCGCCTATCTGAATCAGCAGAATGATTACCACAAAACCGGTCGGGGTAAAAGTGGACGCCACATCGACAGACGTCAGCCCCGTGACGCACACCGCACTGGTGGATATGAACAGCGAGTCGACCCACGATATGCCGTTCGTCGTGCAGCGCGGCAACATCAACAGCCCCGTGCCTATCATTATGATTATCAGGAAACTTGCAGCCAGAATAAGCGAAGGGTTCGTACGCCGCCCCAACAACCGTACCAGCCGTTGGAAAGGCTGAAAAAGGAAAACACCAGCAGCAGGACAAGATGATAGGCCTTGCCATGCAGAAATTCCCAGAACTGCAAGATGGCGCCCTCCTCCTCCGGACGATGGAAAATGACCGGGATAAGGGTCAGATAGAGCAGAATGGTCAGTATCCAGGTGAGCTTACTGAAGGTGCGCCGGGTATCCTTGTATTCCAGCAAAATGCGAAGGGTGACATCTACCAGAAAAACAATCCACACCCCATGGTACAAGCGTTGGAGCTGATGCGCCTCGACCTCTGAAATCGTAAAGCCATGCTCATAGACCACGCCGACAATCAGCAGGATGGAGGCCAAATAAGTGATGGAAGTCATTACTCCCACTGTCATCCGTACGTAAGGGTGAATCCATTTATTTTGATACAAAAGGAATTTATGATAAATCTTCATAAATGCATCGATTAATGAAACGCGGCAAACTTAGACAAATATACCTTGATATACAAAAAACAAAAGGAAAAAGAAATTGGTTCAAAAATAATAGCTACATTTGGGCATTGAATTATTAATAATTTTAACCACTATGAGCAACAAAAAGAAAAGATTCATTCTCCCGGAAGAGGAAATCCCACAGTACTGGTATAACATACAAGCCGATATGGTGAACAAGCCCATGCCACCGCTTCACCCCGGCACCAAGCAACCGCTGAAAGCAGAAGACTTGTATCCTATCTTTGCCGAGGAACTCTGCCGCCAGGAACTGAATCAGACTGACACGTGGATTGAAATCCCCGAAGAGGTCCGCGAAATGTACAAATACTACCGCAGCACTCCGCTGGTGCGCGCTTATGGATTGGAGAAAGCGCTCGGCACACCGGCACATATCTACTTCAAGAACGAGAGCGTCAGCCCGATGGGCTCGCACAAGCTGAACTCCGCCATCCCACAGGCATACTATTGCAAGCAGGAGGGAGTGACTAACGTGACCACCGAAACCGGTGCCGGACAATGGGGAGCTTCCCTGGCATATGCCGCCCGCCTCTTCGGACTGGAAGCCGCTGTCTATCAGGTAAAAATCAGTTACGAGCAAAAGCCCTACCGCCGCAGCATCATGCAGACATTCGGTGCGCAGGTTACCCCGTCTCCCTCCATGTCTACCCGCGCCGGAAAAGATATACTGACCGCCCATCCCAACTATCAGGCTCGCTGGGAACAGCCATTTCCGAAGCCATAGAGCTGGCACAGACCACTCCCAACTGCAAATATACCTCGGCTCCGTATTGAGCACGTGGCCCTGCACCAGACCGTCATCGGACTGGAAGCCGAAAAGCAGATGGAAATGGCGGGTGAATATCCCGACACCGTCATCGCCTGCTTCGGAGGAGGTTCCAACTTTGGCGGTATCGCCTTCCCCTTCATGCGCCACAACATCCTCGAAGGAAAGAAAACACGCTTTGTCGCCGCCGAACCTGCCTCATGTCCGAAGCTGACACGCGGCAAATTCCAATACGACTTCGGAGACGAGGCCGGATACACTCCGTTGCTGCCCATGTTTACACTGGGACACAACTTTGCCCCTGCCAATATCCATGCCGGCGGCCTACGCTATCACGGTGCAGGTGTCATCGTATCACAACTGCTGAAAGACGGTTATATGGAAGCGGTGGACATCAAGCAGCTCGAATCATTCGACGCCGGTTGTCTGTTTGCGCAAGCAGAGGGCATCATCCCCGCCCCCGAGTCCTGCCATGCCATTGCCGCCACCATCCGCGAAGCAAACAAATGCAAGGAAACGGGTGAAGAGAAGGTGATTCTGTTCAACCTTTCCGGTCACGGACTTATCGACATGGCATCCTACGACAAGTATTTGTCCGGCGATTTAGTGAATTACGAGCTGACGGATGCCGACATCCAGAAGAATCTGGACGAGATAGGCAATCTGGCTTAATAGATATTCGCCATACTGACAAGCGGTTCATAGAGTTTCTCTATGTCCTGCGAGTCCATCTCAATCTGTACCTGGTCCCCCGGAATCAAACGAGTTCCCGTGGGGACCAAGTTTTTTCCATCCCGATGCACATTGATGATGGCGCAACGTTCCGGCAGGGACAGTTCATCCACCAGTTTCCCGTCCAGATAAGAATCCGTCATAATCTCCACTGAAAGCGTATAGCGTTTCTCTTCTTTAAAATCGGGAGCATGAATCATATCTTCATAGAGGGAGACGTTGGAAGGCTTCATTTGCAGAAGTTCCGTAAAATAGTAGGTCAGCCCGCCTACCACCACCGAAGGGTAAAAGACCTCAAAATGCCCTGTAATCTCCGTAATCAGCACAATGGCCGTGAGCGGTGTACGGACCACGGCCACCAGAAAAGCCGACATGGAAACAAGCATGATATAACTGACATTCTCTTGCCCGATGACACCGTACCTCACTCCTACCAGACCGACAATCTGTCCCAACAACCCTCCCGTAACCAGCGTCGGAATGAAACTGCCGCCCGGCAATCCGGAAGAGACAGAGAAAACGGAAAAGACGAAATGCAGCAACATGACAGCCGTCACCCACATAATCTGCGTACTGCCGTTCTGTGCCTGGGCCAGCAGAAACTGCTCCCCGCCTCCAGTCAGATTGACCTGCATCAGCGAAATGATGTAGGCCACCAGCACCAGATAGAACATCTTGACATACGCCGGAGAATTGACTTTGGCATACACATGCCTGAAAGCATTCATGGTGGAGGAGTAGAACTTCCCGCATACGGAGACAATCACCGCCAATATCAAGAAATACTTCATCTGGACAAAGAAGGCGAAAACCGGTTCCGTTACTTCTATCAGATGGTAAGGATTCACAGGAAAGACCATGCTTGCCACGGCTCCTGCCACAACACCCGCCAGCAAGGTAGTGATGGCCGTCTTAGGGGCATCGAAGCGTTCAATGGATCTATTACAATGAGCGAGGAAGCCAGATGGCGCTGCAAAGCCGCAGCGAGCCCGCTCCCGCCCCGGCTGCCAGCAACTGTTTCTGTTCGCCTTTCAGGATATGGGTCCAGCGGGATACCAGGCTACCCACATAAGAGCCTATCTGCACGGAAGGCCCTTCGCGCCCCAAAGACAACCCCGCCGAGAAGGACAGAATGCCCCCTACAAACTTGGATACCATCTCGATGAAAGGATGCCGGTAAGTGATGCGCCCGTTAATCACGCCGCGTGTCTGCGGAATACCTCCCCCGCCGATAAGCGGCATTTTCCTCACGAGCCACATGACGAAGACGAGAATGCCCCAAGAAAACAGAAAGAGTGGAATGTGCCAGTACCAGGCCGGATGCGAAGCGAAGAAACCACTGCGGAGGTGGAACAGATAATAGAGAAGATAGTGATAGGGTACAGCGACCAGTCCCGTCAGCAAACCGACGAACATGCTGACGAAATACAACCGGGCATCCACCAGCTTCAACTTCCAGATGTGCCAGCCGCGTACTGTTTTCCAGTTCTTGACCCTCGTCCAAAGACGTTCTGCCTTATCCCATAGTTCCATAACAAAACAACTCCCGTTAACTTGCGCTTTACAACAACAAGCAACGGGAGTTGTTTTATACAGAAACATTATTTACCAAAATCTGTTCTTTGCAGGATTATACTCAAATCCCACGAGCTTCAATTTTCGTACAATGTCCTCTTTCTCTACGTTCATATCCTCGCAGACGCGTCCAGCGAAGGATAGAAATCACGCAGTTTCATGTTGATGAAGCTGTACAGCATCACCGGGTCCTCAGGTAATCTCATAGTTACAATCTTTAAATTTAAACTAATACCAGGGCAAAATTACAATAAAAAACAAAATAGAGATAATTTCAGTGTAGAATATACAATCTAACCACCGCAAACGATTGAGGGCCATGTTTACGGAGCTTCCGTCTGCTCTATCTTCAGGGACACCTTCTCGATAATCTTTCCAGCTCCTCTTCCAGCGGAATCACATTGAAGTCGCTCCAGAAATCGGCATCATACTTGAAGTCGGTTTCAGAGAAGACGGTATGCACCGGCAGCGTTCCACACGCGGGAAGCGCGTCACGTTTTCCCCGTCAATCCGGCAGGTCACCATCTCGAACCAGATATACAGAGTGGGATTACTGAAGAGCATGCGTTTTCTCTTCATCTTGAAGTAAAGGTCACCACGGATGTGGTGGACATAATAGGTACCGTTCCAGGGTTTGTATGAGACGGTATAGACAAGTTTCTCCGTTGTCAGCCTGATTTTCGGAGCCTGGCGTATCACGAAAAGCCGTGTGGCGGCCTTCACATACCGGGGATGAATCTCGAAGCGGGCACGCAGCAAGGCGCTGTTCTCCGAGTCTATATAGAGTTCTCCGCAGAACAAAGGCTCCTTTACCCCACGTTTCTGCTCAAAATAGACGACGTTGGCAGTACGGTCGTCCACCGATACGATGTCGCCCGAAGTATAGGTATAAAGTTCCTCGCCGGATTCCAGCAAGAGGAAGTCGGGAAGATTCTTCATGATGTCCAACTGCAGACACGCCTCCACCCCGGAGCTGATTTTGGCAAGCACACTGTCCGTCTGCTCCCGGTTATCTATCTTGCTCATCTTGAGCAGTTTCACCTGGTCTTTCTGTCCGGTTCCATCGTCGGTGATTTGTAGACCTTGAAAACGGCCTCCGTCAGGCTCTGGAACTTGTTCTTCAGTTGTACACCTTCCCGGTAGAAGGTGGTCAGATAGACCGGAGAAGTGGAGCAGTTCCTATCCCGGTGCTCTATCATCTCGCGAAGCAGCTTTTTAGGCTCCACCAAGCGGATAAGCACTTCTTGCAAGGAAATGACTTTCGGCTCAAGGCTCAGGACATTGCTGCGTCCTTCCAAAGCAGAGGCTTCCACCGTTTGCCCCACATAACCCAAATGGGAGAAGGAGAGCATGCAGCGCCTCAACGAGTCGGGCAGGTTGAGCCGGAATTCACCGTTCTGGTTGGTAATGTTACCCAGTGAGGTTCCTTGTGCGATGACCGACGCACTGACGACGGGCTCTCCCGTCTCCTTGTCCAGCAGGATTCCGGCAATGGTGGAATATGCCGGTCGGGGCGGCAGGGGTACCGTTTCTTCCATACTCTTCCTTTCTGCCGCCCGTGTTATCAATATATGGTTGCCTAATACCTTCAATTCGAGGTTCCGGCTGCCGGTTATCCTATGAATGGCCTGCCTCACGGAACACTCCTGCTTCCTGACCCTCACCACTGAGTCGTTATGGATGACCTTACTATCATAGATAAACAGATAGCCGGACTGCTCCGAGACTTTCCCCAACAGCGCATAAACCGTTCCCTTCATTCCAGGCAGCCGGACGATGCGGTCCAGCACATCGCCTCCGTCCGCTCTTGCACTGCCTGCCAGGAAGAAAATGAAGAGTGGCAAATGGAGAATGAAGCATTTCATTGAATTCATTGTTCCGACAATATCAGTCTATTGCCCTGACGTGTACACTTCAAGTCGAACGTCCAGCATATCAGCTCGGCCACAGACTCCGGGGAGTTATTCGAAAATTCGACCGTCAGCCGCCGTTTGCCCAGGGTTGGCGACGCGGCTTCTATCTGCCAGCCGGCAGACTCCTTATTGATGGCACGCAGCACATCCTCCAGGCACTCGTCCTTGAAACGGATGTTGCTGGTGTAGCGGTCAAAAAGCTCCGGATTCTCCGTCTCGCTGACGAGCAGACTGCCCCCTGCAAGATAACCGTTTCTCCCGCCTCTACAAAGACCGTCTGTTCCTCTTGTTTCAGCAGCACCTTCACCTTCCCGCGCTTCACGGACAAGCTGAAGGGGACCCCTTCATTGCTCCTGACATTGAAAGCCGTGCCCAGTACCTCCACACGCACTCTCGCCGTCTCAATCGTAAAAGCCTGCTCGGGTTTCTTTGCCACATCAAAGAAGGCTTCGCCCTGCAGGTTCACTTCCCGCTTGTCTTCCGCAAAATGTTCAGGATACTTCAGCGTGCTTTCCTGCGCCAGATATACCACCGAACCGTCTTCAAGGGTCTTGACCAGTGTGGGCTTCTCCCGGTTCTCCTCCGTCAGCAAGCTACGACTGTCCCCACCTTGTTCCGGTACGGCCCACCATGCGGCAAAACATACGATTCCGGCAATCACGGCTGCCGAAACGCTCCCCCACTTGAGGTAAAGCCTGCGGTGCGTTGCCGAAGCGTGTTCCGCATCTGCCGGCAGCAGGCAGTCCGTTTCGAAGCGGGCATAAAGCCGTACCCATGCCTCGTCGGTCCTTGTCTTCTTTTTATCTACTTCCATCATTGTGTCCGGATATAATTATCAATTTCATTTCGTAAGGTTCGGAGTACCTTGGTCATTTCCGCTTCCACCGTCTTGACGGACAACGAAAGCGACAAGGCAATCTCTGCATATTTCTTCCCCTCCATGCGGTGCATCCTGAAAATCTGCTGCCGGCGCCGGGGCTGCTTGTCGAGCGTATGCCGGATGAGGGTCTGGAGTTCCTCGTACTCCAAATGCGCGTGGGGGTCGGACGAATAGCCCGGCCCGGACTCCGTACGGCAGATGCCCGATAGCGCTCCTTGACCTCCTGATGCTCACAAAACTGCACGGCTTCATTCCTCACAGAACGGTAGAGATAGCTTTTCACGGACTGGAATACTTGTAACCGCTCCCGATTCTTCCACAGCACGTAGAACAGCTCCTCCACAATTTCCTCGGCGGACGCGTATCACCCGTGATGCCCGCAGCATACCAGCAAAGGGGGGAATAATACCGGCGGAAGATTCCTTCGAACGCCTTTATATCGCCCTCCTTTATTCTGGCCAGTATCATCAGTTCATTCAGCATACTATGTTGAGGTACAGCTTATCTTCTACAAAGATAAAGAAAACTATCAGATAATCAATTGGATTGCTTCCGCAATTTGCAGACTGCATTCTCCAGGGATTCCGTAGGTTCTATGATATTGTAGTTCCTCCAGAAGTCTTCGTTCCAGTACTCATCCACCAGGTCGTAGAATACCTGCTTCCGTTTGAAGGTGTTCTTGTTGGAGATGCCGGAGAGAGGGCTTTCCGTCCTGTCGGTCACCACCATTTCAGAGAAAGCGGTGTAGCTGGAGGAGAACAGCCTTTTTTCCAGTCGCATTTAAAGCGGATGACATTCCGTATATAGTTCAGGTAAGTCTTGGCCCCCTGCTGCTTGTAGGTCACCAGATAGGTGACTTCCTGCGGGCGGAACCGTAAGCCGACGGGCTTCTTATGCAGAATGGCCTCCACTGCCTTCACCCGATTTGCCATGTCCAGGCCAAACTCGGCACGTGTAAAGGAAAGCCGTTCGTAGTCTATATACAGTTTCCCGATGAACAAGGCATACATCAGGCTGACCCGCGGACGGAAGCTGACCACATACTGCATGCGGTTATCCAAATTGACGGGGTCCTCCATACGGAATTCATAATAGTCCAGATTGTCCGTGCTCAACAGCGCATCGCCATTCTTCACAATGTCCAGATAAAGGGACAAATTGGGACCTCCCACCACTTTCACAGCCAGCGTGTCACTCTGCTTTTGGCTCAGCAGGCGGCGGCCTTTCAGCAGCTGCACCTTGTCGCGGTCTACATCGCGGGAGTTATAATCCGTCTTATAGACATCCATCACTGCCTCGGACACGCTGATATAGCGGCGGCGCTTCTGCACGGTTTCCCGATAGAAGGCGGTCAGCATGTTGTCATTGCCAGAATAATTTACTGGAATTTTCTTGATGGCCTCTTCCACTATGACGCGGGGATTATTGCCATAGACCACAATCTCGCTCAAAAGATTGGGGGCCGGTATCATCCAGATGGTCAGCTCGCCCGTTTTTTCAAGTTCTTCCAGAGAGAGGTGTGTAGTGAGATAGCCGATATGGGAGACTTCCAGTCCACGGAAAGCTTCCGCTTCCGCTACTTTCAAGGAGAATGTGCCGTCGGCATTGGTCACCGTTCCGATATTGTTGCCGACAACAGAGACGTTCACGTTTTCGAGTTTCTTCCTGCTGTCCTTGTTCTTGACCGTACCGGTGATGACGAGCTCGTTCACTGCCGCGTCCTGCGCCATCAACGGGGTGATACCCGAAGATAAGAATGCAAACAAACACCCAAGTGTAAATCCTACAAAGTTTTTCATAAGGCATGTTTTTAAGGGGTTTCTATTAATAAGAGCGGTGAGGAAGATAAAACCCTATAGAATGGAGAGAAAAATACAAAAAAAGTAGCACGTTGATAATCAGAGAGAAATTTTGCCAAGACATTGCCATAGGTTTGGCAAAACTTTGCCATGCCTATGGCAAAAGTTTGCCAACGCGGTGGCAAAGTCTTGCCAATAGTAAGGCAAAAACTTGTCAAGCTGTCGGCAATAGCTTAGTTGAATTGTTGGGGCTTCCGCTGGCTCAGAATAACGTAGATGATGACCGGCGCACCGATAATGGGCGTGACGGCATTCAAGGGAATAATACCCGCTTCGCCGGGCAAGACGCAAATCAGATTGCAAAGCAGTGCCACTGCACCGCCACTCAGGATGGTGACCGGCAATAGGGAATTGTGATTGGTTGTCCCCAATATCATGCGGGCCACATGCGGCACGGCCAGGCCAATAAAGGCGACCGGACCACAGAAAGCGGTGGTGACAGCCGTCAAGAGCCCGGTGATAATCAAAAGCCAGTTGCGCACACGGCGGATATTGACACCTAGATTTTCGGCATAGCGCTCTCCCAGCAACAAGGCGTTCAGGGGCTTTATCAACAATAATGAGCCGAACAGTCCCACAATGGTGACCAGCGCAAAGGCCGGCATCTGCTGTAGGGAAACTCCACCGAAGTTGCCCAGCCCCCATATCATATAGGACTGCACCCCCTCTGCCGTAGCAAAGAAGTTCAGCAGGCAATGGCCGAAGAAGCGATGTAGCCTATCATGATACCCGTTATCAGCAGCATGATATTGCTCTTTATCAGCGTGGAAAAGAAAAGGATAAGTACCATAATCAGCATGGCTCCGATAAATGCGCCAAGCAGCACGGAGAAGAAGCCGGACAGACTGAACGCCCCTGCCGTGATGCTACCGCCAAACAGCAGCATGACGAAGGCCACTCCCAGACTTGCCCCGGCGTTGATGCCAGAATGGATGGTCCTGCCAGCGGATTCTTGAAAGCCGTCTGCAACATCAGTCCGCAGACAGCCAATGCGCCACCGCAAAGCAGCGCCGTCAGCGCTTGGGGCAAACGGGATTCCCAAAGGATGAAGCTCCAGCTTGCCTTCTCCCCCTCTCCACCGAGCAGGATACGGAAAACAATCGGCAGGCGGAAATCGAAACCGACCCTACCAGCAGGAATTGCCCGCAAAAAGCAATAAGAATTACTACTCCCAACCCGATACCATATTTCCAGCCTTTACTCATAGTTACATTATTTAGCACACAGAGACACGGAGGCACAGAGTTTTCTATTACTTTCACAAAAGTTCCGTATCTCTGTGTTCATCACTCCTTCAGTCTGCAAAAATAGCGCAAGCCTCCCAAATCTCCTATTTCGGGATGCAGAATCTGTATCAGGTCGGATAACAAATAATCGGGACGGAACGGAGTCTCCTCGTAGAAAGGAACTTTCGCCGTATTACAACCATAGACATTCCGGGTCTTGAAAGCCTTGAAACCGGTGTAGCGATATAATCCGCCTCCAAATCAGCATAGCTCATGTCGCGGTCACGGTTGTACTTCACCAGCCAGACGTCGGCATCGCCCGCCTTGTCGAAAACGGTCTCGAAAGCCAGAGGAACAGAGCCGCTGTGGGTATCGTCGGCAAAAGCGTAACGCCCGCAAACATCCTGAAAAAGCCTTCCTATGGTGCTACGCCCTCCCGGCACGTACCATGCCGAGCCGCTTTTCAACTCACTGACAACGGAGAACGAGGTGGATGAAAGTTGCGCACGCATCTTGAGGCGTTGGTAACAACTGTCCACTTCAGCAAAAAGGTTGTCGGCTTGTGGCGCAACCCCGAAGAGCAGTCCGTAGAAACGCATCCACTCGGCACGTCCCAAAGCGGAGGTTTCCATGTAGTCGGCACATTCGATGATGGGAATATCCAGTTTCTCGATACGGCCATAACCGCCACTGTTCTCGAACGGAGACAGAAGGATGGCATCGGGATGCAGGTCGATGATGCGCTCCATATCGGGATTCATACCGTCGCCACAATCGGCGATGGCACCCCGGCGGCAGGCTTCGTGCACGGCGGGTAGTTTGATGTACTTCAAGTCACAGACACCGCCGATGCTACCAAACACACCCAGATTATCCATCAGTCCGCAGTGGACGGAAGAGTAGATGACTGATTTGGAGAGTGGGGTACGTACCACAGTACCTGCCGGAAGATGTGCCGGGAGTTCGCGGTCTTTCGGGACCAGTATATAGGTATGTAGCGTGTGCAACGTATCCCAAGGATTGCGCAAGGTGGCAAGGTATAGCCGGGATAGGACATTAAGGTAAGATTCTCTGCATAACGTAAGGGAATGGTGTCACCGTTGGCCAAAGCAGAGGCAGTCTTGCTCCTTCCCCCACAGGAGGAAAGAAACAGGACTGCGAACAGACAGATAAGTAAACTATTTCTTTCATTGATATTAATTGAAGAAGATAGCAGAATTAGGATTCATACCTCCTGCATCGAACTGCTCTATAAAGGTACCGTCTTTCTTGAAACGATAAATGGTGCCGTTCGTGGTATATTCAGAAGTACCAATATAGAAATCACCGTTATTATCATTTACTTCCAACATATAAATCGTAGAAGTTTTCAACTTTTCCGGTATATCCTTCAAGAAAGAAGCTTCATCCATCTTTCCAGTCTTTATATTATAAGTAAAAAAAGAAGCGGTAGGATTGGTGTAATTTGAATAAGTCAAATAGAGAATATCATCAGTAGCACACATACGGGTGGCACTGCCTAATTCCGTCACCTTATTGTTGGCAGCAGGTCTATCATCTGTAATGAATAGCCAATATCAACATAATTACCCCATGAAATCAAAAAAACCTTATCATCCTCTTCAACCAAAGCATTGGGGTTCAAACCTACCGTCAACGTCTCTTTCAACTTGAAAGTACGCAAATCTATCACCTTTACGTCATTGTGATAAGTGCTCCAATCAGCAGTACAGCTATTCGCCACATAAAGCATATCCTCGCAGATTGCCACACCTTCCAGATTGTCGCCAAGTCCGGTCAATTTATCCACTACCTCCAACGTTTTCGCATTGATTTTAGCTACAGCTCCTCCGTAGAAGGAAGCATAGATATATCCATCCTCAGCATCGATATAACGAATGCCTGCACTGAGGTCGTTGTCGTCTACAAACGAAACACGTTTCAACTCCACACCCGCAGCATTCAGCTTAGTCAGATAATTGGAACCACTTACAGCTATATATATTTCATCTTCATACTCAATCATACTCTGACCAAGGTCACCCAACTTGGCGTTGTTTTGAGTCTGGTAAATATCACTGATGAAATCCGCATCCTTATTGGGTGCATAAAAGGCAAGTCTTGCGTTATTAGCTCCCCAACCACCCTCATTCAGAATATAAACACGCGTCTGCGGCAGTGTCACCTTCGACCCGCCGTCATCCAGAGAATCGTCATCGTCGTCACTACAAGATGCCAAAGAGGCACCCAAAGCAAGCATGCAGAGCATACCGAATAATAAACTTCTTACTTTCATAATCACAGTTGTTATTGTTTATAATTAGTTTTTGTTGTTCATAAATAGATTATTCAAAACTTGAAAGTACCCGTCAACCGCCACGAACGACCCGGCATAGGATAATATTTTATCACGTCATACTGTTCATCTGTCAGATTTATAATCTCGGCCTGCAACAGAAGCCGGCAACCGCCCAAAGCAAACTCATGAGAGAGGCTCATCGTATGCTCCAGATAGCCTTCAATCTCATTCTCCGGAATGTTCTGCGACAAATAGTAACGCTTTCCCACTCCTACCGCCGAGTAGCCCACATTCACCCACGGCGTTTCTACAATGGCAGACGCGTTTCCGCTATGAAGAGGAGTATAAGGCAATTGGTCCTTATAGTTCTTCGCGTCGGAATCGGTCAGGTCAATGGCCTTTTGCCATGTATATCCGCCCGACATAATCAGTCTTATTTTCTCCGTCAATGGAACGGTTGCCGCCAAAGTAGCATCCACACCTGCGGCATGCACCTTGCCGTAGTTCGCCATCTTCCACGCATAGGTGGTGGGAAAAGCCACAATCTTATCCGTCACATCATTATAGTAACCGTCGAGCGTAACGGAGATATAGTCGAACACAGACAATCCGGATTTGCTCCATGTGATACCGACATTATATTCGTCTGCCTTCTCGGGTCGCAGATTACGGTTGCCCAGCCGGTAGTAATAGAGGTCGTTGAAAGTGGGCAGACGGAACGTACTCTTATACATCAACCGGAAATACAGCGACTCGTCCTGCCAAGGCTGCATACTGACTGATAAAGAGGGGGCAAAGCGATGGAAGTCATCGGGGACCGTACCTTTCTCGGCATGCTCCGAAGTGGCGGTATGCACCAGCGAGGCCGTGGCCGTGAGCCATCCTTGCCGGTAGCGTGCATTGAAGGCACTGATGGAAGTATATCTTGTAGGGAAAGGACATTCCGGCAAACTGTTGCGCAACTTGTTTATCACCCCGTCCTGCGCCAACGAAAGGGTCAAAGCTTCCAAAGGACGGTAGAGAACGGTCGCGGAAATATAATATTCGTCTTGCCGGTGATTTTCCCGATAATATCCGTCGGTATATTCCTTACCCTCATCCTTATATTTGTTCCAGCCATGATTATACTTTGCCTGTGCCTGCAAACTCCACCGGGGCGAAAAATGCTTCCTATAACGTGCCTGCACAAAAGTATTCTCATCCCAAAGCGTTTCATCGGAAAGGGGATTATAGAGCGTAACCGCCCCTGGAAGTCCCCGGCGAGAATAGAAGTAGTAACCCTTCACATCCAGTTCGCTGTCATCCTTGAAAGTATGATAAAAGGTAGCTTCGCCCTGCCAGGAATAGATGCCGGAGTTGTTACGTTTCTCTTCCGTCACGTATTTCCCATTGACCAGCGTGAAAGGGTAATTACCGTCTGCCCTCATATAACCGGCATCTACCGCCACGCGTGTACGGCAGCCCAGTTTCTGCCACCAGCGCAGCGAGGGGCTGACCATGCCGAACGACCCTCCGCGCACCCGTGCCTGAAAAGCGGCATTGCGCCCGTCATCAAAATGAGGTTTTTCCGTCTCTATGCCCAGCACACCGGCCGACGCATACAAGCGGGCGGACTGTAACAAGTCCTCCGACTGCCCGATGGCGAGCGAAAGCATGGAAACATTGTCCAGCGAAAAACGCCCGATATCTATCTGCCCTGCCTGACAATTGCTCACCGCCACCCCGTCATAACTGACAGCTGTATGGGCTGCTCCCATATTGCGTATGGAAACCGTTTTCAGTCCTCCAATGCCTCCATAGTCCTTTACATTGGCTCCGGCAAAACGGCGTACAGCATCTGCCATATTCTGTATTCCCAGCTGCTGATATCCTGCCGTGACATTGTCTGTATGGGTACGGCAGAAGTCACTTTATTGGGCGACCTGCGTGCTGTCACTGTCACTTTCTCTATCTGATGCACTTTCCCCGTAATCGTATCTCCCCCACCTCCTGGGCAGAGAGCCGGAGTATACTTGCACCCAATGAAACAGCACAGACCAGTAATACCTTAGTCCTTCCTGACATAGAATAAATGAAGATTATCTTAAACCATTTGCGCACTGCCCACTTTCCTCGAATGGACAATTTTTCGACTTTGTTTTGCAGGTCTTCTGACTCGTTCCCGGTACATCGCCTTCCCGTTCTTTCCGAAGAACAGTGGCACAAGTATGATACACCGAGCATGGAACTCACAGCAGCGGGACTGTTCGGGACTTTCACCCGATTCCCTTTTCATCCGCTTCTCCGGATAGAGAACGCGGAACAAAACGTGGACAAAGATAGGATAAATAAAAGAAGTTTCAGTAAACAATAAAACGAATATTACCGTTTTAACAGTCATTTTTTTAACTTTGTAACATAATAACCCCAAAATCGAGTTGCCATGAAATATAAGTTATTGGTTCTTGATGTAGATGGAACGCTACTCAATGATGAAAGAGAAATTAGTAAAAGGACATTAGCTGCTCTGTTAAAGGTCCAGCAAATGGGAGTGCGCATAGTTTTGGCATCCGGTAGGCCGACTTATGGATTGATGCCACTGGCCAAAACCCTCGAACTCGGCAATTATGGAGGGTTTGTTCTCTCCTATAACGGTTGCCAGATAATAAAAGCACAGAACGGAGAAATATTGTTTGAACGACGCATCAATCCGGAAATGCTGCCTTATCTGGAAAAGAAAGCCCGCAAGAACGGCTTTGCCATCTTCACCTACCACGATGATACCCTCATTACGGATAGTCCGGACAATGAATATATAAAGAATGAAGCCCTGCTAAACAATTTGAAGATAATCAGGGAAGATGAATTCTCTACTGCCATAGACTTCGCGCCTTGCAAGTGCATGCTGGTGAGTGACAAGGAAAAAGCTCTGATAGGGCTGGAACAACATTGGGAAAAACGCCTGGCAGGTACTCTGGACGCTTTCCGTTCCGAGCCTTACTTTTTAGAGGTGGTGCCTGCGGAGTCAATAAAGCGAATACGTTAGGCGCCCTATTAGAGCATTTAGGAGTAACACGGGAAGAAGTCATTGCCGTTGGAGATGGCGTATACGATGTGACCATGCTCCAATTGGCCGGCATGGGGGTAGCTATGGGACATTCACAAGATTCTGTAAAGGTCTGTGCAGACTATGTGACCACATCGAATGAAGAAGATGGAGTGGCCCTGGCCGTAGAAAAACTAATATTGGCAGAAGTGCGTGCAGCAGAGGTGCCTCTTGATTTACTGAACGAACGGGCACGACACGCATTGATGGGAAACTTGGGCATTCAATACACATACGCTTCGGATGAGCGCGTAGAAGCAACCATGCCGGTCGACTACCGTACCCGCCAACCTTCGGCATTCTGCATGGCGGTGCCACCCTTGCTTGGCAGAAACCGTTGCCGGGCTCGGCTCCATGATTATCTGCGAATCTGATGAGATTGTCGTGGGAATGCAAGTCAGCGGAAATCATATTTCTTCTGCACACGAAGGAGATACCGTAAGGGCAGTGGCAACCATCGTTCATAAAGGGCGTTCATCCCATGTGTGGAATGTGGACGTATTTACTTCCACCAATAAACTGATTTCCTCTATACGGGTAGTGAATAGTGTTATAAAGAAAAGATAAAATAACTGTTATAACTACGTAATGTAAATGCATGAAGATCAAAAGGGAACGAGGGGGTTAACCAATTCCTCGGTTTTATCCTTACCTTTGTAAACTATATTAGAGAGTTATACCCGAACAACAAAAAGAAAACGATGCAGATACGCAACAATACATTGATAACGGAATGTTCAGCTTATGATTTCAAGGAAATGTTGGGACGTAAGAAAGTGAAGTCATGGCTTAAATCCGTGTCGGCTTTTGCCAATACGGAAGCATCTTCTTTCTTCACTACATTTCTATAATCTGAATTGGGGAAAGAACGAAAGAATACCCGTAGAAGAAGTGGCCGAAAGGGTAAACAGTCCCCTCAAAAAGTATCCTGCAAACGAAGAAAGTTCGGTCGAAAAGTTCGGTGTAAATGCGAAAATGTTCGGTGTAAACGACAAAAGTTCGGAGATAAGGTTCGGAGAGAGCACAGATGCCCCTAAAAACATAGGAAAGACAGCACAGAAGATTATCGATTTCGTCATTTCCGATTCTTCTATGTCAGCCGAAACTATGGCTTACAAGATTGGTATAAGTTCTCGTGCCGTAGAAAAACAAATTGCAAAATTGCGGTCTATGGGTATCTTATCTCGTGAAGGTGCGAACTTTGGTGGCTATTGGCGCATTGTCATTAATCCTCAAACTGAAAAATAAGTATATAAGACTGACTTGAAATTCAAAAACACAAGAGGCGTGCAACTTAATGGATTACACGCCTCTTTTTTCTATAAAATCACCTATTGCAACTTACTTCACTTCCTCAAAATCAGCATCCTGCACATTATCGCCATGCTTTGTATTATCCTGAGCACCGCCTTGTTGCCCTGCATTCATATCAGGACCAGCTTGTGCACCACCCTGAGCACCGCTCTGGGCATACATTTCAGCACTTGCAGCCTGGAATGCCGTATTCAATTCGGCCATGGCAGAGTCTACGGTAGCCAGGTCTTGAGCCTTATGGGCATCTTTCAGCTTCTGCAAAGCAGCTTCAATCGGAGCCTTCTTGTCGGCAGGGAGCTTGTCGCCGAGTTCCTTCAACTGATTTTCGGTTTGGAAAATCATAGAATCGGCCTGGTTCAGCTTGTCTACTTTCTCACGCTCTTTCTTATCTGCTTCAGCATTGGCTTCGGCTTCGGCTTTCATCTTTTCGATTTCTTCCTTGCTCAAGCCGCTGGAAGCTTCGATACGGATGGCTTGTTCCTTGCCGGTAGCCTTATCTTTGGCAGACACCTTCAAAATACCATTGGCATCAATATCAAATGTCACCTCAATCTGAGGAATACCGCGACGTGCCGGAGCAATACCTGTCAGGTTGAACTGACCGATTGACTTGTTCTGTGCAGCCATCGGACGCTCACCCTGCAATACATGGATGGTAACTTCCGTCTGGTTGTCGGCAGCAGTGGAGAATGTCTCGCTCTTCTTGCACGGAATGGTAGTGTTGGCCTCAATCAGCTTAGTCATCACACCACCCATAGTCTCGATACCCATAGACAGCGGGGTAACATCCAGCAACACAACGCCCTTAATTTCATCTGTCAAAACGGCACCCTGCACGGCAGCACCTACGGCTACTACCTCATCCGGATTCACACCCTTGGAAGGAACTTTACCGAAGAAGTCTTCTACCAACTTCTGTACAGCCGGGATACGTGAAGAACCACCTACGAGGATTACTTCATCAATGTCCGCATTGTTCAGACCAGCATCGCTCATAGCCTTCTTACAAGGTTCCAAACAAGCTTGAATCAAGTTGTGAGCCAGAGCCTCGAACTTGGCACGGGTCAACGTCTTCACCAAGTGCTTGGGCACACCGCCTACGGGCATGATGTACGGCAAGTTGATTTCAGTGCTTGTAGAAGAGGACAGCTCAATCTTAGCCTTTTCAGCAGCTTCCTTCAGACGTTGCATAGCCATCGGATCCTGAGTCAGGTCAGCGCCTTCATCGTTCTTGAACTCTTGAACCAGCCAGTCGATGATTACCTGGTCGAAGTCGTCACCACCCAAGTGAGTATCACCGTTGGTTGACAATACTTCGAACACACCGACCACCGAAATTCGAGGATAGAAATATCGAATGTACCGCCACCGAGGTCGAATACGGCAACTTTCATATCCTTATGCGCCTTGTCGATACCATAAGCCAAAGCTGCGGCAGTCGGTTCGTTCACGATACGCTTTACTTCCAGACCGGCAATCTGACCGGCTTCCTTCGTAGCCTGACGCTGAGAGTCGGAGAAATAAGCCGGAACGGTGATTACGGCTTCCGTTACTTCTTGTCCCAAATAATCCTCAGCGGTCTTTTTCATTTTCTGCAGAATCATTGCAGAATTTCCTGCGGAGTATAGAGACGTCCGTCAATATCCACACGCGGAGTATTGTTGTCACCTTTTACCACTTTATAAGGTACGCGAGCGATTTCTTTCTGAACCTGATCCCAGTTCTCACCCATGAAACGTTTGATAGAGAACACGGTTCTTGTAGGGTTTGTGATAGCCTGACGCTTTGCAGGATCACCGATCTTACGTTCGCCGCCATCTACAAATGCCACTACTGAAGGAGTTGTACGCTTACCTTCACTGTTTGCAATTACTACAGGTTCGTTTCCTTCGAATACAGAAACACAAGAGTTTGTTGTTCCTAAGTCAATACCAATAATTTTTCCCATGATCGTTATTTTTTTATTTGTTATTATTCTGTTTCGACGTCCGCCTCAGTGGCAGACGCCAATAAAAAGACAAACGTTGTGCCAAATTGTTCAGAGCAGCCGCAGATTTATACTTGTGGCAGTTTGTCTGTCAGTTTGGCAGAATTAAAATCATTTTTTCTGTCGGAAATTACCATTTGTTAATTTCCATTCCATTCAAAAGCTCTACTTTTGTCGCCCGAATCAGAGATGATAAAACATGAACAACATTAATCATTTCCCTTGCATACCTTTAACCGTTCCTCCATGGAGAAAATATTGTTCCACCGTGGAGAAAATATCATTCCACCACGAGGGAAATATCGTTCCACCATGGTGGAACGATTAAGGATTAGTTAACATTGGGCTTAATCGTAGCAACGGAAATGATTGGTTTTCACATATTAAAGAAATAAATAAGATGAGTATGGAAAAAATGAGAGACAGTATCGACTTCAAGAACACGGACATCAAGACATTGTTCCGCAAACTATTGCTCCCTACTGTACTGGGGATGATTTTCTCCGCACTATTCGTTATCACCGACGGCATCTTTGTCGGAAAAGGAATCGGCAGTGATGCTTTGGCGGCGGTCAACATTGTGGCACCGCTATGGTTGTTTTCTACGGGTGTGGGACTTATGTTCGGGGTCGGCGCCTCTTGTGGTGGCTCCATTCATCTGTCACACGGAAAAGTCAAGGTGGCACGTATCAACATCACACAGTCTGTAGTCATATCTTCCTTGTTGCTGATGTGCACCTCCGCCCTATTCTGTTCATTTGCCCCACAGGTGGTAAAGCTGCTCGGAGGGTCTGAACGGCTCACGCCATTGGCTGTGGAATACATGCTTTGGTTTGTGCCTTTCTCTCTGTTCACGGCATTGCTCAATTCGGGTATGTTTTTTCTGAGGCTGGACGGTTCGCCCAACTTCGCCATGATGTGCAATGTGGTGGCTGCCGTTCTGAACATCCTATTGGATTATCTGTTCATCTTCCCCTTTGATTGGGGAATGTTCGGTGCCGCATTGGCAAGTGCTATAGGCACTACGGTAGGCGCATTGATGGTAGTATTCTATCTACTGCGCCGCCAGTGCACACTGCGCTTCCACCCCATTAAGATGAGCCGGAAAAGCATGCAACTGATGCGCCGCAACATTGGCTATATGTGCCGATTGGGTTCCTCCGCCTTCTTGTGCGAGGTGGCGATTGCCTGCATGATGTTTGTCGGCAACCAGGTGTTCATCCATTATTTGAAGGAAGACGGAGTGGCGGCATTCAGCATCGCCTGCTATTTCTTTCCTATTATATTTATGGTATATAATGCCATTGCGCAGTCGGCACAGCCGATTATCAGTTATAACTACGGCCTGAACGAGAGCCTGCGTGTCCGCCGCGCCTACTTGCTTGCACTGAAAACCGCCATAGGCTGCGGTGTATGTTTTGCCCTGGTCACAATATTCTGCAGTCCTGAAATTGTCGGCATGTTCATAGACCGCAGTTATCCGGCTTATGGCATAGCGGTAAAAGGGTTGCCTCTGTATGCCACCGGCTTCGTGTTCTTTGCCGTCAACATCGTATCCATCGGCTATTTCCAGAGTGTGGAGCGTGCCAAGTATGCCACAGTTATCACCCTGCTGCGTGGTTTTATCCTGCTGACAGCCTGCTTTTTCGGACTGCCCCTGCTATTGGGAGACCGGGGAATCTGGCTTGCCACTCCTCTTGCAGAAATGCTGACAACCCTCTTTATCCTCGTGATTTACATATCCGGGAAAAGGAAGCATAAAGAAAAATCCGTATCTTTAGACAAGATGGGCTGTACCCCAACATAACTTTTTCATGCAAGCATAAAAGTCCTGTCTTCGGTTTACACTATCTTTGCAGCATGGAAACTATGATAAAGAAATTCTGCAAGAAGTATAAACTACCGGAAAACACTTTGCACGAACTTCTGTCACACATGGCAGAAGTTCGTTTCAGCAAGGGAGAACTCATTATCAGCGAAGGGGAAAGGAACAGCAACTTCTATCTTTTGAAGAAAGGCATCTGGCGCGCCTACTACCTGACAGACGGCACGGAAAACTCCCTTTGGTTCGCCGCACCGGGCGACACAGCTTTCTCATCGTGGGGATATGTGGACAGCGAGGTTTCCCTCATCAACATCGAATCGGTGAATGAAAGCATCGCCTATTGTATCAGTAAGCCTGAGCTGGAAGCCTTTTTTCGCATTCCATAGACATGGCCAACTTCGGCAGAAGAATCTTTGAACGGGAAATTCTGTCGGTAGACAGTTCACAGTAGCTACGGCACCCCTCCACTGC